>Ga0315286_10000731_pt1 | contig 28419 bp, 27 predicted proteins | sample YL17G10_0_MG_FD_205038 | JGI IMG/M metagenome (GOLD analysis project Ga0315286, IMG submission 205038) | Sediment microbial communities from Yellowstone Lake, YNP, Wyoming, USA - YL17G10_0 | ecosystem: Environmental > Aquatic > Freshwater > Lake > Sediment | place: USA: Wyoming | collected... | reverse complement strand
GAAGCGGACGCCACGCACGATAGCCTCAACCGCGCCACGGCCCTGCTCGTGCGCGGCGGCGTGGAGTCGAAGTCCGGCGACTACGCCAAGGCAAACGCGCTCGCGAAACAAGCGCGCGCGCTGGTCAGCGACGCCGCCGATCCCCATCCCGAGTCGGCGACGGAAATACGTGCACGGGCGACCCGCGCGACCGATCCCTATCTCGCGTACTGGTCCGCGATGACGATCGGAATCACCGCCCGCGGGCGCGGTCAGCTGGAGGAATCGCTGGGCAGCCTGCAGGACGCGCTCACATTAGCCGAGAGCGCGGGCAACGCGTTTCGCCAATCGCATGCGCACTACCATCTTTCCCAGCTGTACCTGGCCTTGAAGCAGCCGAAGACCGCGCTGGTCGCGAGCGGGCAGGCCTTCAATTTCGCCGAGACCGCGGGCAGTGCCTTCGGCATGGCCAAGGCGCGGATGGCGGAGTCCGCGGCCATGGAGCTTCTGGACGACCCGGCGCGCGAACTCGCCGCGATGCAGGAGGCGCTCGCGATCGCGCGGAGGGCGCAATCGAAAGTCGCCGAAAGCCTGGCGCTCATCAATCTTGCCGACATCGAGCTGCGGCGCCGGCGTTTCGACGACGCGCTCGACCATTCGCGCCGGTCGCTCGAACTGGCCCGTGAGTACGACGACGTCGGCTTGATCGCGACCAGCAAAGCCAACATGGGATTCGCGCTCTTCGGTCTCGGACGGCCGGCCGAAGGCAAGCGCCTTGCCGACGAAGCGCTGTCCGACTACGAGCGAACCGGAGCCACGGCAGAGATCGCGTCGCTCCTCGGCGAATACGCTCAGTACCTCGAGCGAGCGGAGGACTACAAGGCCGCGCTCGCGCTCTTTCACCGCGAACGCGGACTCAACGACGAGATTGCCGCCGCCGCGCATCAAAAGTCGGTGCTCGAGATGCAGGGCAAATACGAGTCGGAACAGCGCCGCCGCGAAATCGAGCTGCTGAATCAGAAAAACGCCCTCAATTCGGCGGAACTCGAAAACAAGGCCTTGCAGCAGCGCATCTGGTGGCTGCTCGCCGCAATCCTTGCCGTCTCGTTCCTGGTCGTAGTCGTGCTCTACCGCAAGCTGCGCGTCACCAACGCGCTGCTGGCGACCAGAAACCAGGAATTGAACGTCAGCAGCAGCCGCGACCCGCTGACGGCGCTCTACAACCGGCGCTATTTCCAGGATTTCATGCGCGACGACCTCGATCGGCAGGAACGTCGCCGCATGGGTGACGACCAGCGGCCGATTCACGCGCTGCTCCTCATCGATATCGACCGCTTCAAGGAGACCAACGACAAACACGGGCACGCGGCCGGCGACTCGGTTCTCGTCGTGGTCGCCCAGCGCTTGCGCGACACGCTGCGGGAAACGGACATGATCGTGCGGTGGGGCGGCGAGGAGTTCCTCGTTGTTGTTCCGGCGACGAACGCCGAGAAACTGGACGAGATCGCCACGAGGATCATGCACGCCATCGGATCGGAGCCGATCGTGCATCAGGGAAGCAGCATCCACGTCACCGCGTCGATCGGCTACGCGCCGATGCCGCTGCCTCCGGAAAACATCGCGCTTTCGTGGGAACGCGCGATCAGCCTGATCGACATGGCGCTGTACATGGCCAAGGTTCATGGCCGCAATCGTGCCTATGGCATCCGCGGGCTGCACCGCAGTGACAACGAAACCCTCGCGACGATCGAACGTGATCTGGAAAAGGCGTGGAAAAGCGGCATGGTCGACATGCACCTGCAGCCAGGGCCCGACGTCAGCACTTTCCCGATCCCGGACTCGCCGCGGGCCGTCGCGCACGCCGGCGATTGAAAGCCCGACGGCACTCCCCGGCGGGCTCCGCCGCCCCGCAGCGGCGAGCGCTCCCGGGCCCGGGAGCGCTTCAGCCGCGACGACGCAAAGTCGATCGTCAGCGCGGGCAGAACGCCGGCGCCGCCGGCCGCACGCCGGTGACGAAATAGGCGACGAGGTCGCGCACCGGCCGGATTTCGCTGCCGAACGGCAACGCCGATGCGCCGCGGAAGAAGAGCCCCTTCGCGACGTCGCCGCGCAGCGCGGCTGCAAGCTGCATGTCGATGCAGAACTGCCCGATCTTCGCGATGCCGTCGCGCAGGCCGCACTGGACGAGGCAGTCGAACTTGAGTGTGCAGCGCGGCTTCCTGTGCGCGACCGCGGAGAGCTTCGGCAGGTACTTGAGGTAGTTCGTGAGCCACGGCGTGCGCACGGCACGCGCGGGCAGCCCCGCGACGCTCATGAATTCGACGATGTCCTCGGGCTTCGCCCCGGCGAGGACGCGCTTGAACTCGATGTCGGCGTCGCCTTCCTCGGTCACCGCGAACGCCGTGCCGATCTGGACCGCCGCGGCGCCTCTCGCCATCAGATCGCGAACCCGCTCGTGCGTGTTGATTCCTCCCGCGGGTATCAACGGCACCGTTCCGTCGGCAATGCCTTCGGCGCGGAAAAACGCGAGGACTTCCGGAAGCACGCGCTCGAAGTCGAACCGCGGGTCGGTCAGGTCCTCGATCTTCGCCGCACCGAGATGGCCGCCGGCGTAGCGTGGATGTTCGATCACGATCGCGTCGGGCAGCCGCCCCTTGCGCATCCACTTCTTCACGACGAGCTGGATCCCGCGCGCGTCGGACAGAATCGGGATCAAGGCGACGTCCGGGTACGCGCTGGCGAGTTCCGGAAGATCGAGCGGGAGCCCCGCGCCTACGACAACGGCATCGGCGCCGCTTTCACACGCCTGCCTCACGTAGTGTGCGTACTCCGAAACGGCGCGCATCACGTTGACGGCGACCATGCCGTGCCCGCCCGCGAGCTCCTTCGCACTCGTAATCTCGCGGGAAAGCGCCGCGAGATTGGCGGCGTCGATCGTCGCCTTGTCCGAGCGCGCGCTAGCCCGCATCAGGTCCGGATGGCGACGGCGCAGATCGACGCTCGCGATCGTGCCCACGGCATCGAGACTCGCGACCGTCCCGGCGAGCCGGTGCGCCGAAACGCCGACGCCCATCCCGCCCTGAACGATCGGCAGCAGACGGCGGCCGCGCACCACGAGCGGCGGCAGGCTGCGCAGTTCCCCCGGCCGGGAGACCGTGACGTCAAGGGAGGACTCGGTCATGAGGATGAGTGTGGCTGCCCCGGAGGCGGGCGGAGCCGTGAAAGGCTACGTTGCACGCCGCCCGGCGTCTTTGACGCCGGTCAAGAACGCCGCCGGAACCGGGCGCCGGGGCGCATGCTAAAATCTTGATTTGACAGGGTTCCGCCAAGTTTTGGCCGAGCCGAATGCCATGTCCGCCGCGCCACCGAAGCATTTTCTCCAGGTCAGCGATTTCTCGCCCGAGGAGCTCGGCTACCTGTTCGCGCGCACGCGCTGGATCAAGGACCGCTTCAAGCGCTACGAGATCTATCAGCCGCTGCGCGACCGCACGCTCGCGATGGTGTTCGAGAAGGCTTCGACCCGCACTCGCGTTTCCTTCGAAGCGGGAATGAATCAGTTGGGCGGCATCGCCATCAACCTCAATCGCGGCGACACGCAGCTCTCCCGCGGCGAGCCGATCGAGGACGTCGCGCGGGTGATCTCGCGCATGGTCGACGTGGTGATGATCCGCACGTTCGAGCAGTCGATCATCGAGCGCTTCGCCGCGCACTCGCGCGTGCCGGTGATCAACGGTCTCACGAACGAATACCACCCCTGCCAGATCCTGGCCGACATCTACACGTACATCGAGCATCGCGGCTCGATCCGCGGCAGGACCGTCGCGTGGATCGGCGACTCGAACAACGTCTGCCGCACCTGGCTGCAGGCCGCCGCGATCTTCGACTTCGCCGTGCGCGTGTCGACGCCTCCGGGCTACGAGTTGACATCCGAACGTGCGGGCCTCTCGCGAGGCCATTCTGAATCGTTCGGCGATCCGATGGACGCATGCCGCGGTGCCGACCTCGTCACGACCGACGTGTGGACGAGCATGGGCTTTGAGGCGGAGAACGATGCGCGCAGGCGCGATTTCGCCAACTGGAGGGTCGATGCAAAGATGATGCGGCAGGCGAAATCCGACGCCGTTTTCATGCACTGCCTGCCCGTGCATCGCGGCGAGGAAGTCGCCGCCGACGTGATCGATGGGCCGCAGAGCGTTGTCTGGGACGAGGCCGAGAACAGGTTGCACGCGCAGAAAGCCCTGCTCGAGTATCTCGTTTGCGGCCGCGTGAATCCGTAGGCGACGATCATGATCGATCACACCGGCATCAGCGTTTCCAGCGTGGCGAAGAGCAAGGCGTTCTACCGGGCCGCGCTGGCGCCGCTCGGTTACGAGGTCCTGCTGGAGTGGGAAAGCTTCGTCGGTTTCGGCGTTGCGCCCAAGCCCGACTTCTGGATCGGCGAGGGAGCGCCCAACGTGCCGCCGATCCACGTGGCGTTCCGCGCAGAGACGCGCGTGCAAGTCGACGCGTTCTACAAGGCAGCCATGGCCGCCGGCGGCCGCGACAACGGCCCTCCGGGCCTGCGTCCGCACTACCATCCGAATTACTACGGTGCGTTCGTGCAGGATCCCGACGGGCACAATGTCGAGGCGGTGTGCCATTCATCCGCTTGATGCCGACCCGCAGTCTCTTCGATGATCCGACGCCACTTCCTGCTGTCGCTTGTCGCGATCTCGGCGGCGTGCGTTGCGTCGTTCGGGGAGGCGCAACCCTGGCCCGCCAGGCCGATCCGGTTTCTCGTCGCCGCCCCCGCAGGCAGCTCCCTCGACACGCTCGCCCGCGTCGTCGGCGAACGGCTGAAAGACCGCGTTGGCCAGCCGATCATCGTCGAGAACAAGCCCGCGGCCGGGGGCACGGTCGCCACCGCCGAGGTCGCGAAGGCCATCCCCGATGGGAACACGATGCTGCTCGGATTCAATGGTCCGCTCGCGTTCGGCCCGCTGCTTGGAAAACTTCCGTACGACGTGGCGAAGGACCTGGCGCCGGTGATCATCACGTCGAGCCAGCCCAATGTGCTCGCCGTCAACGCCGATCTGCCCGCGAAGAACGTTAGGGAGCTGGTGGTCTGGGTCAAGGCGAATCCCGGCAAGGTCAATTACGCATCGGTCGGCAACGGCAGCTCGTCGCACCTCAACATGGAACTGCTGAAATCCGTCGCCGGCTTCGATGCGCTGCACGTGCCGTTCAACGGTTCGCCCCCCGCCGTCACCGCGACGATCCAGGGCGAGACGCAGATGATGTTCGCGGTGATGCAGCCGCTGCAGGCGCAGATCCAGGCGGGAAAGCTCCGCGCAATCGCCGTCACCACCGCGAAGCGCTTTCCGTTGCTCCCGGACCTGCCAACGATCGCCGAGGCCGGCTACGCCGGTTTCGAGGCGCTCGCCTGGAATGGCGTCATGGTGCCCGCCGGCACGCCGAAGCCCGTCATCGCCCGGCTCAACGCCGAGATCAACGCGGTCCTGAGAGAGCCCGACGTCGTCCAGAAGATGCACGCCGCCGGATTCGACCTGATCGGCGGAACACCCGAGGATTTCGGCGACCTGATCCGGCGCGAAACCGATGCGTGGACCCCGGTGATCCGAAAGCTCGGCCTCAAGATCGATTAGTACTCGGCCTCTCGCCCTTCGACAACCGCAACGTCAACCGGAAACAACACAATGTCCGACATCAGGAAAGTGGTCCTCGCCTACTCCGGCGGCCTCGACACCTCGGTGATCCTCAAGTGGCTTCAGGATACCTACGAATGCGAGGTCGTCACCTTCACCGCCGACATCGGCCAGGGCGAAGAAGTGGAGCCCGCGCGGCAGAAGGCGGTGAAGCTCGGCATCAGGAAGAAGAACATCTACATCGAGGACCTGCGCGAGGAGTTCGTCCGCGATTTCGTCTATCCGATGTTCCGCGCGAACGCCGTCTACGAGGGCGAATACCTGCTCGGCACGTCGATCGCGCGGCCGCTTATCGCCAAGCACCTGATCGCAACCGCACGGAAGACGGGTGCTGACGCCATTTCGCACGGCGCGACCGGCAAGGGCAACGACCAGGTGCGCTTCGAGCTTGGCGCCTATGCGCTCGAGCCCGGCATCAAGGTGATCGCGCCGTGGCGCGAATGGGATCTTCTTTCGCGCGAGAAACTCCTCGCGTACGCGGACAGGAACGACATCCCGGTCGATTTCAAGAAGCGCAAAGGGGGGGCGCCGTACTCGATGGACGCCAATCTGCTTCACATCAGCTACGAAGGCGGCGTTCTCGAGGATCCCGATTTCGCGCCGGAGGAATCGATGTGGCGGATCACCGTGTCGCCCGAGAAGGCGCCGGGGAAGCCGCAGGTGATCGAACTCGAGTACCGGCGCGGCGACATCGTCGCCGTCGATGGCAAGAAACTGACGCCGGCAGCGGTGCTGACGAAACTCAACGAGCTGGGCGGCAGGCACGGCATCGGGCGGCTCGACATGGTCGAGAATCGCTACGTCGGCATGAAATCGCGCGGCTGCTACGAGACCCCCGGCGGCACGATCATGCTGAAGGGCCACCGGGCGATGGAATCGATCACTCTCGATCGCGAGGTGCTGGCGCTGAAGGACGACGTGATGCCGCGCTACGCCCGAATGATCTACAACGGCTACTGGTTCAGCCCGGAACGAAAACTGCTGCAGGGCCTGATCGACGCGTCGCAGGAGACCGTCAACGGCACGGTGCGGCTGAAGCTCTACAAGGGGACGATCATGTGCGTCGGCCGGGCATCGAAGAGCGATTCGCTGTTCGACCCGACGATCGCGACGTTCGAGGACGACGCCGGCGCCTACGACCAGAAGGATGCCGCGGGATTCATCAAACTGAATGCGCTGCGACTGCGGATCGCCGCGAATCTCGCGCGGCGACGCTGAGACTCTCCAGGGAGGAGCGATGGGCGAAGCGACCAAGCTGCACCGATACGAAGGACGCGGTGGCATCGTCACGTACGATGCGAAACGCTGCATCCATGCTGCCGAATGCGTGCACGGGTTGCCCGCGGTATTCGACCCGAAGGCAAAGCCATGGGTGAACCCGGATGCCGCCGATGCGGGCGCGGTGGGCGCCGCCGTGGAACGCTGCCCGAGCGGCGCGCTGCGCATCGAGCACCGGGATGGCCGCAGTGAGTCCGCCCCGGCGAAGAGCACCGCCACGCTCACGACGAATGGTCCGACGTATCTGCGTGGCGACATCACGGTCATCCTCGCGGACGGCGTCACGCGGACCGAAACCCGGATGGCGCTCTGCCGCTGCGGGGCGTCGCGAAACAAGCCCTACTGCGATGGGAGCCATACGGAGTCGGGCTTCCGCGACGCGGGCGCGTTGCCCCTGAACGCGGTACCCGGCATCGCGGCGGCCGGAGGCAAGCTGACGGTCACGCCAAGACCCAACGGCCCGATCAAGTGCGAGGGCGCGCTGACGATCGAAGGCACCGACAGCCGAAGCGCCGCGACGGACCAGGCGTTCCTCTGCCGGTGCGGCGCGTCGGGCAACAAGCCCTACTGCGACGGCGCGCACAAGAAAATCGGATTCGCCGGGTAGCGCAACGAAAATTCGCCGGCTCGCCCCGGTCGGAATCCCGGTTTCGCCTTGCCGCCGCGGGCCCGGGAGTCTGTCGGGCACCCGGTAAACGCAGCGCGAGCGGAGGCCGTTCGCCGACAACCCTATGGGAATCATGCGGCAGGACTGTGTCGCGCTGGACAGCGGTGACGAGCTCTCCGCCCTGCGCGAGCGTTTCGCGATGCCCGACGGCGTGATCTACCTCGACGGAAACTCGCTGGGCGCGCTCCCGCGTCATGTCCCGGCGCGTCTCCGCGAGGTCGTCGACGGCGAATGGGGCAACGGGCTGATCCGCTCGTGGAACGATGCCGGTTGGATCGACGCACCACGGCGCACCGGCGCCAGGATCGCCCGGCTGATCGGCGCGACCGCCGCCGAAGTCGTGGTCGCCGACTCGACCTCGGTCAACCTGTTCAAGCTGCTGGTTGCCGCGCTCCGCCTCAATCCCGGACGAAACGTCATTCTGACGCAACACGGCAATTTCCCGACCGACCTCTATGTCGCGCAAGGCGTGGCCGAATTGCTCGGCGCGGAGCTCCGCCGCGCCGGGCCGAATCACGACGCGGTGCTGGCGGCGCTCGATGATCGGGTCGGCGTGCTGGCGCTATCCCACGTCGATTACCGGACCGGCCTGATCAATCCGATGCGCCGGTTCAATGCGGCGGCGCACGCCGCCGGCGCGCTCACCCTGTGGGACCTCTGCCACAGCGCCGGCGCGATCGATGTCGAACTCGACGACGCGGAAGCCGATTTCGCCGTGGGATGCGGATACAAGTATCTCAACGGCGGCCCGGGCGCCCCGGCCTTCGCGTTCGTCGCGCGCCGCCATCACGACCGCTTTCGCCAGCCGATCGCCGGCTGGTTCGGACATGCGCAGCCGTTTGCGTTCGCCGACGACTACACCCCGGCGTCCGGCATCGACCGTGTGCAGTGCGGCACGCCGCCGATGCTGTCGCTGCTTGCGCTGGAGTCAGCACTCGACGCCTTCGATGGCGTCGACCTCGCGGCCCTGCGCCGCAAGAGCCGGGCACTGGGCGATCTCTTCATCCGCCTGGTCGACGAGACGCTCGGCCCGTTCGGCTTCGCCGTCGCGTCGCCCCGCGACGGGCAGGTCCGGGGCAGCCAGGTTTCGCTCACGCATCCGCAGGGTCATGCGGTCATGCAAGCGTTGATCGAGCGTGGCATCATCGGCGATTTCCGCGCTCCCGACATCCTGCGCTTCGGCTTCGCGCCGCTCTACGTGCGCTTCGTCGACGTGTTCGACGCGGTCGAGGCGATCGGGGAAATCATGGGCTCCGGCGAATGGAGCCAGCCGCGATTCCTGGTCCGGAAAGCCGTGACGTGATCGGGCCCGGCGGATTCCGCGATGCCGCAGATGCCTGTAAGCTCTGTCCCTCGCCATTCCGCGCGGACGCTCATCATGCCCTCCTTTGACATCGTTTCCGAAGTGAACCAGGTCGAGGTGCGCAACGCCCTGGACCAGACCAACAAGGAAGTTTCGACGCGTTTCGACTTCAAGGGATCGGACGCGCGGGTCGAGCACGCCGAAAAGACGCTGACGATTTTCGCGGACGACGATTTCAAGCTGAAGCAGGTCACCGACGTGCTGACGGGCAAGCTCACCAAGCGCGGCGTCGACATCCGCTCGCTCAAGTATGGCGACGTCGAGAAGATCTCGGGCAACAAGGTGAAACAGGTCGTGACGATCCGCGTCGGCATCGAGCAGGAACTGTCCAAGAAAATCGTCAAGCTGATCAAGGACAGCAAGACGAAAGTGCAGGCGTCGATCCAGGGCGACGCGGTGCGCGTCTCGGGCGCCAAACGCGACGATCTGCAGGATGCGATCGCGCTGGTGAAAAAGTCGATAACCGACTTTCCCGTCCAGTTCGGCAACTTTCGTGACTGAGAGCTTTTCCCTCAATAAGTTACGCGACTTATCGACGGACACGCTCTGACCGGCACCGCCCGCCCGGTGCGTGACCGGTTCGCGCCGAAATTTCTCAGGCGAGATCGGCCACGAGTGCGGTGCGCGTCTCCGCCGCGACGGCCGGAACCGCGGCCTGATAGTGCGGATGATCGACGCCGATGCCGAGATCGGCGCCGCCTTGCAGTGCCGAGACCATTTCGCCGGAAAGCTCGAAGCGCAGAAAGTGGACGGCCGATGTCTTCTCGTCGTTTTCGCGCGAAAGGTCCTCGTCGGCGATCGCACCGACCCGCGGGAAAGCGGCGACCTTGATCCAGACGCGATCTTCGACGCCTTTCAGCGTCGCCAGCGCCGCCTGGCGCTCGCCGACGTCATCGTATTCGATCAGCATCGTCGCCTTCAGATTGGACCCGTCCGGCACCAGCGGGTTGTACGCGTCGAGCTCGTCCTGGATGCCCGCTTCCTCGAATACCTTCTCGATACGCAGCATCTCCTGGATCTGATAGCGAATCGTGAGCTCGTCCTCGAAGAGCAGCGTGACGTGCTCGCCCAGATGCACGGTGCGGGGCTTCTTGTGCGCGAGGACGCGCGCGCGAAACTCCCCGCGCGCCCTGGCGTAGGCTTCGAGCGGCAACAGGCTGTCGCGGGTGATCGTACGTATCGCGGCCATCGGATCGCCCCCCATTCAAAGACCGTAGGCCATTCGCACCAGCGTCAACGGGTGTTCCCTTTGCGTGCGGCTTTCGACGCCGGACTCGTCGATTCCCTGCATGATCCGACGTCCGGCAATCGGGCAATCGGAGGTCACGAAGTCAGGCATCGTCTCGGCCATCTGGCGGAAAACGGGCCTGCCGATCTTCATCGAATTGGCGAAGAACTCGCTCTTCACGCCGTACGTTCCGTCGTGGCCCGCGCAGCGTTCGACGGTGTTCAACGTGGTTTCCGGAATCCACTCGAGCACCTCGCGGGTCTTCTGGCCGACGTTCTGCACGCGCGAGTGGCAGGGGATGTGATAACTCACCTTGCCCAGCGGCTTCGCGAAGTCCTTGCGCAGCAGTCCGTCCCTGTCGCGCAGCACCAGATACTCGAACGGGTCGAACATCGCATCGGCCACCGCTTTCACTTCGGAATCGTCCGGGAAAATCAACGGCAGCTCGTGCTTGAACATCAGCGTGCACGAGGGAACGGCCGTCAGAATGGCGTGCCCCTCGCGCGCCAGCGCCGCGAGCGGGCCGATGTTGATGTCCTTCAGCCTCTCGACGGCTTCGAGGTCTCCCAGCTCGAGCTTCGGCATCCCGCAACACGCTTCCTTTTCGACGATCCTGTACGGCACCTCGTTGTGCGCGAGGATCTGCAGGAGGTCGTGGCCGATCCCCGGCTCGTTGTAGTTGACGTAGCACGTCGCGAAGATCGCCACCTTGCCCGGCGTGCGCGCGCCATCGCGCACCGGCCACGCGACCGATGTTTTCGCCGTATCGCGAAAGCGCGCGGCATCGTACGGCGGCAACTTCGCTCCCGCCGCGATGCCGAGCACCTTGTCCACGAGCTTGCGCGCCAACGGCGTCGTGTTGGCCCTGTTGACCATCTTCACGACGACCGGAATCGTCGCGAGCCGGCCAACGCGGTCGGTGCTCGTCAGCAGGCGGTCCCGGAATTTGGTCTTTCCCTTCCGGAACTCGACCGCCTTGGCGCGCAGCATCAGGTGCGGGAAGTCGACGTTCCACTCGTGCGGGGGCACGTACGGGCACTTCGTCATGTAGCAGAGGTCGCAGAGGTAGCACTGCTCGACGACCGTCGCGTAATCCGCCTTGGCGACGCCGTCGACTTCCAACGTATTGCTGTTGTCGACGAGGTCGAACAGCGTCGGGAACGACTGGCACAGGCTGACGCAGCGACGGCAGCCGTGGCAGATGTCGAACACCCGCTCCATCTCCCGTTCGAGCGCGACCTCGTCGTAGAACTCGGGATTGCGCCAGTCGAGCGCGTGCCGGGTCGGTGCCTGCAGGTTGCCTTCACGGGCAGTCATGGTGGGGGTCGTGTCGGCGTCGGGTCGTGAATGTTCGTGCGAGCGCGGAAGCCCGGAACTCGCGTCGGCGCTTCATCGCAGCGATTAAAGTTAGTACGTCGCGGGTCCCGCGACGTACTAACCGGGCGTTGAGCGTCGCGCCTTCCGCGACGCTCCAACGCGACAAAAAACCTCAATCAGCCAATACGTCGAGGGCTTTCTGGAAGCGATTCGCGTGCGACCGCTCGGCCTTCGCCAGCGTCTCGAACCAGTCGGCGATCTCGTCGAAACCCTCGCCCCGCGCCGCCTTCGCCATGCCCGGGTACATGTCGGTGTACTCGTGCGTCTCGCCCGCGATCGCCGCCTTGAGATTGGAACGCGACGCGCCGATGGGCAGTCCCGTCGCGGGGTCGCCGACCTGCGCGAGGTAGTCGAGATGGCCGTGCGCATGGCCGGTCTCGCCTTCGGCCGTCGAGCGGAACACCGCGGCAACGTCGTTCTGTCCTTCGACGTCGGCCTTGCTGGCAAAATAGAGATAGCGCCGATTCGCCTGCGATTCGCCGGCGAACGCGGCCTTCAGATTGTCGTGCGTCTTGGTGCCGTTGAGACTCTTCATCGTGCCACTCCTTCGGTTGACAGCGCTCTTCATCCGCTGCCTGCCGGGCAGCGAGCGGGAAATCGACCGGCGGCGCGCATTCTCCCGCCGACGATGTGGCGATTTTGCGCGTTGCCCGTAGCATTCGTCCAATTGATTGTATCAATCCTGACGATAGGCTGAAGCAATGATGACCGGTCCGCCCGGGAGACGCGGCGTTCGTTTCCCGGCATTCCCGGGGTCAGTCGATCCGCTCGTAGGCGGGCAACGTCAGGAACTCGACGAAGGTGTCGTTGTCGACGAGCTCGGCGAAGATTTTCGCCGCATCGTCGTATTTGCCTGCGCCGAACGCGGCGCCGAGCAGGTCGCGGATCTTCTGCATCTCTTCCGGGATCATCGCTGCGACCATGTCCTTGGTGATCTTCCGTCCGTCGTCGAACTTCCCCTTGGGCGAGCGTATCCATTGCCAGACCTGCGAACGCGAGATCTCGGCCGTCGCCGCATCCTCCATCAGGTTGAAGATCGGCACCGCGCCCTGTCCGACGAGCCATGCGCCGATGTACTGGATCGCGACGTTGATGTTGAGGCGCAGCCCCTTTTCGGTTATCGGGGTCTCGGGCTCGAATTTGAGGAGATCGGCCGCGACCACCTTCACGTCGTCGCGCTTCCGCGTGGCAATCTGGTTTGGCGCCGGCATCAGCCGGTCGAACACCTCGAGCGCGACGGGCACGAGGCCCGGATGAGCGACCCACGTCCCGTCGTGGCCCTGCGCCGCCTCGCGCTCCTTGTCGGCTTTCACCCTTGCGAACGCCTCGGCATTGGCGGCTTCATCGTTCTTGACGGGAATCTGCGCCGCCATCCCGCCCATCGCGTGAAGGTTGCGCCGGTGACACGTCTTGATGAGCAGCAGCGCGTAGCTTTTCATGAAATGTGTCGTCATCGTGACGAGCGCACGATCGGCGAGGCAGAAATCCTTGTTGTTCCGCAGTTTCTTTATGCAGGAGAAGATGTAGTCCCAGCGGCCGCAGTTGAGCCCGGCCGAGTGCTCGCGCAATTCGTGGAGAATCTCGTCCATCTCGAACGCGGCCATCAGCGTCTCGATCAGCACCGTCGCCCGAATCGAGCCGCGCGGCACGCCGAGCTCGTCCTGCGCCATCACGAAGACGTCGTTCCAGAGCCTGGCTTCGAGATGGCTTTCGAGCTTCGGCAGATAAAAATACGGGCCGCTGCCGCGAGCGAGCAGTTCCTTCGCGTTGTGGAAGAAGTAGAGCGCGAAGTCGAAGATGCCGCCGGATATCGGCTGACCGTCGATCAGGACGTGTTTCTCGGGCAGATGCCAGCCGCGCGGGCGCACGAAGACGACGGCGGTCTTCTCGTTCAGCCGGTACGATTTGCCTTCGGGCGAGGTGTAATCGATCCTGCGGCGGATCGCATCGCGAAGATTGATGTGGCCTTGCAGGTTGTTATCCCATTTCGGCGTGTTCGCGTCCTCGAAGTCCGCCATGAACACGCTCGCGCCCGAGTTGAGCGCATTGATCACCATCTTGCGGTCGACCGGGCCGGTGATCTCGACGCGGCGATCGGCGATGTCCGCGGGGATCGGGGCGCAGGTCCAGTCGCCTTCGCGGACCGCGCGCGTCTCAGGCAGGAAATCGGGCAGCGCGCCGGCGTCCAGTTCGGCCTGGCGCCGCGCCCGGCGGGCCAGCAGTTCCGCCCGTCCGCCACCGAATGCGCGTTGCAGCTTCGCGGCGAGCGCGACGGCTTCCCGGGTCAGGATCTGCGCATATTCCGGGGTGATGCGACCCGTGATCTCGATGCCGGGGCCGAAGTGGGGCGTGCTCATCGTGGATTCTCGCTGCGCAATCGTGGAAATGCGGGCGGCTTCCGGCGGCAGGATTCGGCCGTCGCGGAGGCGACGCTCAAGCCTTGATTTTACAGGATGTTGCAGTGCAGCGCGAATCGGCGCATTGCCGCAGATCAACCCGCGACCGCCGCTGCGCTGCGGCCGGGATCGACACCGCGCAGCTAGGCGTGCATGACGCGCCTGGACGGCTGCAGAAGAAGCCAGTCGCGCAGCAGGGCGCGATTGGCGGCGCACACGACGGCACGCAGCGTCGCGGTGACGATATTGACGTCGAAGCCCACGCCATACACGGTGCGGTCGCTGCCAATGCGCAGTTGCACATAGGCAACCGCCGTGGCGTCCTCGCCGCTGCCGACGCCGTGTTCGTGGTAATTCTGCACATGGATGTCGAATCCGGCGCCGTCCCGCAACGCGTGCACGAACGCGTCCACGGGTCCGTTGCCCGCGCCGGTCAATTCGACTTCGACGCCGCCGATCGCGAGCCGCGCCACCATGCGCTCGACGGCGCCGGCCGCGCTGTGCCGGGTGCGATGGTCGACAAACGCCAGCGGCCCGCCGGCGGCGTATTCGCGATCGAACGCGGCCCGGATTTCGGCGGCGGACAGCTCCTTGCCTGTCGTGTCGGTGATCTGCTGTATGACCTGGCTGAACTCGATCTGCAGCGGGCGCGGCAACGACAAACCGTAGTCGCGCTCGAGGAGGTACGCGATGCCGCCTTTGCCCGACTGGCTGTTCACGCGGATCACCGCATCGTAGGTACGGCCGATATCGGCCGGGTCGATCGGAAGGTAGGGCACATCCCATTCGACATTGCCCCGCTCCAGCTCCCGCACGTGGGCGGCAAGCCCCTTCTTGATCGCATCCTGGTGCGAACCGGAAAACGCGGTGAACACGAGCTCGCCGCCGTACGGATGCCTCGGATCGAGCGGCAGCTGGTTGCAGTATTCGACCGTGCGGATCACCTGCTGGATATCGGAGAAGTCGATTTCCGGATCCACGCCCTGCGTGAACAGATTGAGGCCGAGCGTGACGAGGCAGACATTGCCCGTGCGCTCGCCGTTGCCGAACAGGCATCCCTCGACGCGCTCCGCCCCCGCCATCAACGCGAGTTCGGCCGATGCGATCCCGCAACCGCGATCGTTGTGCGGATGCACCGACACGATGACGCCGTCTCGACGCGCGAGGTGCCTGCACATCCACTCGATCTGGTCCGCGTAGATGTTCGGCGTCGCGAGTTCGACGGTCGAGGGCAGGTTGAGAATCGTCTTCCGCTGCGGGGTTGGCAGCCAGACGGCGGTGACGGCGTCGCATACCTCCACCGCGAAGTCGAGCTCGGTGCCCGTGAAGCTCTCCGGCGAGTACTCGAGGAACCACTCGGTTCGCGGCCGTTTCGCCACGCCGTCGCGGACCAGTTTGGCCCCCGCGACCGCGATCCCCTTGATGCCATCGCGATCGAGTCCGAATACCAGGCGCCGCTGCGTCGTCGACGTCGAGTTGTACAGATGGACGATTGCCTGCTTTGCGCCGTCAAGCGCCTCGAACGTGCGCTCTATCTGCGTCTCGCGCGATTGCGTGAGCACCTGGACCGTCACGTCATCGGGAATCAACCCCTCGACGATCAGCTTGCGCGTGAAGTCGTAGTCGGTCTGCGACGCCGCCGGAAAACCGATTTCGATTTCCTTGTATCCCATCTTCACCAGGAGCCGGAACATCCGCAGCTTGCGATCGGCGTCCATCGGCTCGATCAGCGCCTGGTTGCCGTCGCGCAGATCCACGCTGCACCAGATGGGCGCGCGCGCGATCGCACGCGAAGGCCACTGCCGCTCGGGCAACATCACCGGCTGGACGGGGCGGTACTTGCGGAATGGATAGGGCTTCATCATGGGTCCTCGTTCCGGAGTCTCAACAGACAACTCTGCCGTCCGACGGTGGACGACGCGGGCACTGCTGGGAAAGGAGGGGGATTTTATCTGCGCGCGGGGCGCAGCAGAAGCAGCAGCATCAGGCCGCCCGGAAGGGAGGTCAGCGCGGGGAGCGCAAGACGGCCATCGATGCGAAAGCTGCTCATTGCGAAGCACTATAACCGCAAAAACGCAATCGCCGCAAGGGGTTGGGCCGACGGTTCACTGCGGCGGGGCCGCCGGGAGGCGCCGGCGGCGGCGCGCGTACCACATCCAAGCCGCCGCAACGTAACCCGACAGCGCGTACCCCACGAAACCGGCGAACAGCACGATGGCTGGCTGGTAGGAAAGCAACGCGATGACCAGAACGAAGACGAAGATCGCAAGGAACGGCACGCTCCGCTTCAGGTTGATGGTCTTGAAGCTGTAATACGGGACATTGCTGACCATCGTGAGGCCCGCGAAGACCGTGACGACCCACACCCACCATTTCAGGCCGATCGGGTCGACGTTGTAGTCGTCGATGATCCAGACAAGGCCAGCGACCAGCGCCGCGGCGGCCGGGCTCGGCATCCCGGTGAACCAGCGCTTGTCGGCGACCTCGAGCATCGTGTTGAAGCGCGCGAGCCGCAGTGCGGCTCCCGCGACGTAGACGAACGCGGCGATCCAGCCCAGATTGCCCATGCCTTTCAGCGCCCACTCGTAGACGATCAGCGCGGGCGCCGCGCCAAAGCTGACCATGTCGGACAGGCTGTCGTATTCGGCGCCGAAGGCGCTCTGTGTCCGCGTGAGACGCGCGACCCGGCCGTCGAGGCCGTCGAGCACCATGGCGACGAAGATCGCCACGGCCGCCAGACCGAAGCGAAAGTTCATCGCCTGCACGATCGCGTAGAAACCCGCGAACAGGGCCGCGGTCGTGAACAGGTTCGGCAGCAGATAGATGCCGCGCCGCCGGATCTTGTTCTTCTGCAGGGACCGCTGGGTGTCGAAGTCGGGCATGTCCAGGCAAAGGTAGCACAAACCGCCGACCGCGCTCGACCGGCACGTTCGCGCCGAAAGTGATCCGCGTCAGCCCCGCGGGAACTCCGCAAGCAGCGTCTCGGTCGCGTACACGGTGTCACCCACGGCGACCTTCGGCACCGCGTCCGGCGCAAGGTAGACGTCGACCCGCGAGCCGAAGCGGATGAATCCGTAGCGCTGGCCGCGCGCGAGCGTGTCGCCGGGCTTCACGTAGCAGAGGATGCGCCGCGCGATCAGTCCGGCGACCTGCACGCACGCCACATCGTGCCCGGCGGCGGTCCGCAGATGCAGCGCATTGCGCTCGTTCTCGAGCGAAGCCTTGTCCAGCGCGGCGTTCAGGAAACTGCCCGCGTGGTACCACGCGGCGACGACGATCCCGTCCACGGGACTGCGATTCGAATGAACGTTGAACACGTTCATGAAGACACTGATCTTGAGCGCCTCACGCTGGAGGTAGGGGTCGCGGGCGCGCTCGACCCTGACGACCTTGCCGTCGGCCGGCGACAGCACGGCGTTGGGAGCGCGCGGAATGGTGCGCGGCGGGTCGCGGAAGAACTGCAGGATGAACAACGCCGCGAGCCACGCGAACCCGCCGATGAGCCAGTGGCCGGTCGCCGACAGCAACAGGGCGGCCGCGACCGCCATCGCGAGAAAGACCCAGCCCTCACGGGCGATGATCGGGTGGGGATAGTCGTTGTTCATGTCGGTGACGGCGGCGCGATCCGGCGCCGGCCGGGATCATGCGTCATGAGCCACGTTGCTTCGGCCGCGTCGGCACCCGGACGGACGTCGGGACTAAGAGCCTGTCGGCCGATAAATCACGTCTGCGGCGTGTTGCCAGACAAGCTCGAAATCACTTGGCCGCGCCATCGACGCGCGCGGCCCGCTCGTCGGCCTGCCGCTTGACCATGTCCTCGACGCCGCGCGCCCGTTCGAGCGCATTCGCGGGAGCCGACGGAGCGGCGCCGAGGTCGATCGCCTCCGCGCCGATGGCCCCCGGCGCGCGCGCTCTCTCGCCGGGCGTCCCCGCTTTGGTCGAACCCCCCGCGCCCGGAACCAGTCCATATTGCTTGAGCGCATCCTTCGCGAGCACGGCGACGATGACGAGCGCCAACAGGAGGACGACGAGCCCTGCCCAGCCGCCCTGACGCCCGATCGCCTGCCGGTGCATCGCTAATTCCGCGTCTGATCGACGAGCTTGTTCTTGCTGATCCAGGGCATCATCGAGCGCAATTTCCCGCCGACCTGTTCGATCGAATGATCCGCCGTCAAGCGGCGGCGCGCAAGCAGCATCGGCGCGCCGGCGCGATTTTCGAGGATGAAGTCCCTCGCGTACTCGCCCGTCTGAATCCGTCTCAACGCCTCGCGCATCGCCGACTTCGTCGCGTCGGTGACGATCTTCGGACCCGTCACGTACTCGCCATACTCGGCGTTGTTCGAAATCGAGTAATTCATGTTCGCGATGCCCCCCTCGTAGATCAGGTCGACGATGAGCTTCACTTCGTGCAGGCACTCGAAGTAAGCCATTTCCGGCGCGTAGCCCGCCTCGGTCAGCGTTTCGTAGCCGGCCTTGATCAACTCGACCAGGCCGCCGCAGAGCACCGCCTGCTCGCCGAAGAGGTCGGTTTCGGTTTCCTCGCGGAAATTGGTCTCGATCACGCCGGCGCGCGCGCCGCCGATCGCGGCGGCGTAGGACAGCGCAAGGTCGCGCGCCTTTTTCGACGCGTCCTGGTAGACCGCGATCAGCATCGGCACGCCGCCGCCCTGCACGTACGTCGAGCGCACGGTGTGACCGGGCGCCTTGGGCGCGATCATCACGACGTCGAGGTCGGCGCGGGGCACGACCTGACCGTAGTGGATGTTGAAGCCGTGCGCGAAGGCGAGCGTCGCGCCCTTCCTGATGTGGGGCTCGACGCCATCCTTGTATACGGCGGCGATATGCTCGTCGGGCATCAACATCATGACGACGTCGGCGCCCGTCACGGCGTCCTCGACTTCGGCCACCTTCAGCCCGGCCTTCTTCGCCTTCGCCCACGAGGCGCCGCCCTTGCGCAGGCCGACCGTCACCTTGATTCCCGAATCGTGCAGGTTGAGCGCATGCGCGTGACCCTGCGATCCGTAACCGACGATCGTGACCTTCCTGCCCTTGATCAGCGACAGGTCGGCGTCCTTCTCGTAGTAGACCTTCATGATTTTCTCCGTTTGTCCGGCAAGGCGGCGCGCAAGGCGGCCGCGCGCCGGCGCTGCGGCACTAGACCCGCAGAATTCGTTCCCCGCGCCCAATCCCGGACGCGCCGGTGCGCACGGTTTCGAGGATCACGCCCGGCTCGATCGCCTGCAGGAACGCGTCGAGCTTGTAGCCGGTCCCGGTGAGCTCGATCGTGTAGCTCTTGTCGGTGACGTCGAGGATATTCCCCCGAAAGATGTCGGCGAGCCGCTTCATCTCCTCCCGATCCTTTCCCGCCGCGCGCACCTTGACCAGCATCAATTCGCGCTCGATGTGATTGCCTTCGGTCAGGTCGACGACCTTGACCACGTCGACGAGCTTGTTCAGCTGCTTCGTGATCTGCTCGACCACGTCGTCGGAGCCGACCGTGACGATCGTCATCCGCGACATCGTCGCGTCCTCGGTCGGCGCCACCGTCAGCGACTCGATATTGTAGCCTCGGGCCGAGAAGAGGCCGGCGATACGCGACAGCGCACCGGCCTCGTTCTCGACGAGGATTGAAAGGATGTGGCGCATGGTCAGTCCCCCCCTGATGGACGCCCGCGCGAGCAGGGCGAAGCCAAGGCCCGAAGGGCGCGTCCGCGAGCGCGGGTGGCGGCCGACGCCGACACGCAATGCCTCGGGAAAGACGGCTCGGAGGCCGCGGCGAAGCGCCTCTGCGACGACCCGGCGGCGCTCACAGCTCCTCCGCGAGGATCATTTCCGTGAGACCTTTCCCGGCCGCAATCATCGGGAACACGTTTTCCGCCTGGTCCGTGATGAAGTCCAGGAACACCAGCCGATCCTTCAGCTTGAATGCCTCCCTCAACGCGCCGTCGACGTCGCCGGGCTTCTCGATCTTCATGCCGACGTGCCCGTAGGCTTCGGCGAGCTTGACGAAGTCCGGCAGCGCATCCATGTACGACTCGGCGTACCGGTTCCCGTAAAAGAACTCCTGCCACTGCCGGACCATCCCCATGTAGCGGTTGTTGAGGTTCACGACCTTGATCGGCAGATGGTATTGCTTGCACGTGGAGAGTTCCTGGATGCACATCTGGATCGACGCCTCGCCGGTCACCGTGACGACGGTAGCCCCCGGGTTGACGAGCTGCACGCCCATGGCGGCGGGCAGGCCGAAACCCATCGTGCCGAGTCCGCCCGAGTTGATCCAGCGGCGCGGCTTGTCGAACTTGTAGTACTGCGCCGCCCACATCTGATGCTGGCCGACGTCGGACGTGATGAACGCGTCCCCCTTCGTGAGTTCGTAGAGCTTCTGGATCACGTACTGCGGCTTGATGAGCTCGCTCTTGGTGTCGTACCTCAGGCAATCTCTGCCCTGCCACCCCTTGATCTCGCTCCACCACGCCTTCAGCGCAACCGGGTCGGGCCGCTGCGGCGAGGATTCCACCAGCTTCAGCATCTCGTCCAGAACGTCGGCGACGTAGCCGACGATCGGCACATCCACCTTCACGCGCTTGGAGATCGACGAGGGGTCGATGTCGATGTGAATGATCTTGCGGTCGGCGCGGAAGAAATGCTGCGGATTGCCGATGACGCGGTCGTCGAAACGCGCGCCGATGGCGATCAGCACGTCGCAGTTCTGCATCGCCATGTTCGATTCGATGGTGCCGTGCATGCCCAGCATGCCCGTGAACTGCGGGTCGGTGCCGGGAAATCCGCCCAGCCCCATCAACGTGTTCGTGCACGGGAATCCCAGCAGCCGCACGAGCCGCGTCAACTGCGGCGCCGCGTTGTTGAGCACGACGCCGCCGCCCGCGTAGACCATCGGCTTCCTGGCATCGAGCAACAGCTGCACCGCCTTCTTGATCTGCCCGGAATGCCCCTTGGTCACCGGATTGTAGGAGCGCAGCGATACCGTCTTCGGGTAGCTCCACTCGGCTTTCGCCTGCGTCACGTCCTTGGGAATGTCGACGAGCACGGGTCCGGGCCGGCCGGTGGCGGCGAGATAGAACGCCTTCTTGATGGTTGTCGCTATGTCCTTGGCGTCCTTGACGAGGAAGTTGTGCTTGACGCAGGGCCGCGTGATGCCGACGGTATCGCACTCCTGGAATGCGTCCTGACCGATCGCGTGTGTCGGCACCTGGCCCGTCAGCACGACCATCGGGATCGAGTCCATGTAGGCGGTCGCGATGCCGGTGACGGCGTTGGTGACGCCAGGACCGGAGGTCACGAGGCAGACGCCGACCTTGGTCGAAGACCGCGAGTACCCGTCGGCGGCATGGACCGCGCCCTGCTCGTGCCGCACCAGCACGTGCTTGACCTTTTCCTGCTTGAACAGCTCGTCGTAGATATTGAGGACCGCACCCCCGGGGTAACCGAAGACATACTCGACGCCTTCTTCCTGGAGGCAGCGGATGACGATTTCCGCACCCGTCAGTTGCATGGCTGTGCCCTATGAGCAAAATGGTGGAATCGTCCGGCGCACACAGCGCGCCGGGGTCATGCAACACTCTCTGGCGCGCGTTGGGGATGGACGCGCCCACCAAGGCTTTATCGGGTAGAAAGCCGCGATCTGGAAACACCCGTCCGAACCCCTGGGGTACTCCGCCGACGCTCGTGGCATCGCGAAGGGGGCGCAAACGGCCGTTATTGCAGCACAACATCGGCCGCTTTCGGCCAAGCATCAACGTTACGCGTGGCGTCCCCGGCGGTCAAGTCCGTTGCACCGCACAACGGACGAAGCCGCCCCGCGTCCTATAATGGTGTTTCCTCAGCGGACGGACCTTGCTCTGGCCACCCACCAAGAAATTTCGGCCTTTCTGGCAGAAGTCGAGCGCCGTGCATTCAAGCAGGCCATGTTCGCCGTCCGCGACGAGCACAGCGCGCTCGACGTGGTGCAGGACGCGATGCTCAAGCTGACGGAGAAATATGCGGAAAAGCCAGCCTCCGAGCTGCCGATGCTGTTCCAGCGGATATTGCAGAACACGATCCATGATCATTTTCGGCGCCAGAAGGTTCGTTCGACGTGGACAACGCTCCTGTCGGCGCTGGGGAAAGGTGATGAAAAGGACGAAGATTACGATCCGCTTGAAACTTTGTCCGCGAAATCCGACTCGAACGCGAACGCGGATCCCGCGCAACTGTTCCAGCAAGGTCAGATTATGGCGATCATCGAGCAGGCGCTCGCGCGGCTGCCCGCGCGTCAACGGGAAGCCTTTCTGCTGCGTTACTGGGAAGAGCTGGATGTGGCGGAGACCGCTGCGGCGATGGGTTGCTCGGAAGGAAGTGTGAAGACCCACTGCTCGCGCGCGGTTCACGCGCTGGCCGTGACCCTCAAGGCCAAAGGGGTAACGCTATGACGACCAAAGATCAATATTTCGCCAAGAAAATAACCACTTACCTTGACAAAGGCACAGCCGATCTCAAGCCTGGAATGGCCTATCGGCTGCAATTGGCGCGGCAGAAAGCATTGGCGCAACTCGCCGACCCGCAGCGGATTGCCGGACTCCGGCTCGCCGGCGCGAACGCGAACGGCGGATCGGGGACCGCCGGTGGCCACCGCAGCTTCTGGGCGAGCGGCCGGCTCTGGGTCGGGATCGCCCTGATCGTCGCGGCGAGCTTCGGCTTTCAGCAGTGGCAGGCCTATCAGCAGTTGAACGACATCGAGGAGACGGACGCGGCGATCCTGTCCTCGGACCTGCCGATCGATGCCTACGTGGACCGGGGATTCCAGAATTGGCTGAAACGCGTAAGCGACGAATAACGCACGTTCTCGTATTGGCTATCGCGCTCGCGACCTTCCTGGCGGCCAGCGCATTTGCGCAACCGGTCGGCATCCGCTCGCCGGCGTTTGCCGATCTTCCCGCCGCCGAAAGGCAGTTTCTCGCCCCGCTCGCCCCGGACTGGGACAAGATGGACGCCCCGCGCAAGCAGAAATGGCGAGGTATCGCGCAGCGGTATCCGAACATGGCGCCCGACGAACAACAGCGCGTGCGGCAGCAGATGGGCGCGTGGGCGCAGCTGTCGCCCGAACAACGCAAGTCGGCGCGCGAACAGTACAAGACGCTGAAGACGCTCCCGCCCGAGAAGAAACAGGAAGTCCGGCAGCAGTGGGAGCAGTACCAGAACCTGCCCCCGGAAACCAAGCGCGAACTCGCCGCCAAGCCAGTGCCCGCGCCCGGCACGACGCCCAAGGTGGCGCCGCGCGTCCGGCCCGCCCCGGCGGCGCCCCCGCCCCCGCAGCTTGCGCCGGGCGGCACTCCGCCACCTCCTCCGGCACCGTCGCCCAAGTAGATTTCACGTGCCGCGCGGCACGCCTGCGGCGCAACCGGCCGCGGCGGGCGATTTGCGTCCGACGGCGCCGCGCGTTGCACCGACCTCGACGGCTGATTCGTCGTCCGCTTGCTACGCCGCCGGCATCATTTTCGGGCGCGCGAGCGCGACGCCCGCGCTGATCAGCACCATGCCAGCGATGGCGAGCGCGTCGAGCGTCTCGCCGAACATCAGCGCGGCCATGACGGCGGTCACCGCCGGGACGAGAAAGAACAGCCGCGCGACGTTGGCCGCCGCGCCGTGGCGCAACAGCCAGTAGAGCAGGCTGATCGCGCCGACGGACAGCACGACGACCGACCAGGCGAGCGCGAACGCGAACGCCGGCGTCCATCGCACGGGCGTGCGCTCGAACGCGAGCGCGATCGGCAGATAGACGAGCGCGCACGCCGCGAACTGGATCACGGCGCCGGTGCGCAAGTCGACATGCGAACAGAACCGTTTCTGGTAGAGCGTGCCGACGCTGATGGCGGCGAGTGCGACGGCGATGGCGGCGAGTCCCGCGAGATCGCCGGTCGGCTCCAGCTTGTGCCGGACGACTAGCCAGACGCCGAAGAGCCCCAATGCGAGCCCCAGCCACTGCCGCGGCACGACGTGCTCGCCGAGCCAGCCGCGCGCGATGACGACGGTCAGGATCGGCTGCAGACCGACCAACATCGCGGCCGTGCCGGCGGGCATGCCGCCCGCGAGCGCGACGAACACGCCGCCCAGATAGGCGCCGTGCACGAGCCACGCCGAGACCGCGACGTGCCCGGCCTGCGCCAGCGTTCGCGGCCACGCGGCGCGCGTGACCAGCGCGACGACCGTCATCAGCACCGCGACGAGCGCGAAGCGGTAAAGCAGAAACGTGAGCGGAGGCGCGTACGGCAACCCGTATTTCGCCGCCATGAAGCCGGTGCTCCACAGCAGCACGAACAGGATGGGAAACGCGAATTGCCGGCGCGCATGGACGACGTCGGTCATGGCGATCGCGGCCAGAGGCAAGTCCGACAGGCTCCGAGGCCGGCGCGGTAAACCGGGATCAGAACTTCGGCCCGCGCATCAGGATCTCGATGATCACGTTGCAGTCATTGGGTACATCCTGGCCGGCAGGCACGCGGTCGAGATTCATCGGGAGTGGCGGGATCGGGCAGGGGAACCGGTCATGATTATACGGACCATGACAACCCCACGGCCGGTTGTATCATCGCAGCCAGGATGGAATACCGCGTCCGCCGGACAATCTGCAGGAACCCGAACGCCGCGCCTTCCCGCATTCGCCAAGGGTCGCGGTGGCTGACGGCGCTCGCCACGCTCTGCGCGATCGCGCTGCCCATCGAGGTCGCCGGACAACCGAGCCTGGAGTCGGCACCGCTCCCCGCGCCTTTCTCCAGGGACACGCCGGGGGCGGTGCCACCGCCGTGGGAGCCGGTCAAGCTGACCGACCGCAAGAAGCCGACGCTCTACACGCTGGTCGACGACGGCGGAATCGTCGTGCTCCACGCGAAAGCGGTCGCCGCCGCCAGCGGGCTCGCCCAGTTCACCGTATTCGACATTCGCAGCGCGCCGATCGTCGAATGGCGCTGGAAAGTGAGCGCGCTGATCGACGGGGCGGACAATCACGTCGCGGCAAAGGAGGACGCGCCAGCGAGGCTCCTGTTCGCGTTCGACGGTGACAAGTCGCGGCTGCCGCTCGTCGAGCGGGCTATCTTCTACGTGACGGAAACGCTCTCCGGCAAGGAGCTGCCTTACGCGCTGCTGCAATACGTTTGGGCAAACAAAGCCCCGGTCGGTGCCGTGATCGAGCACCCGTACACGCGGCGCGTGCGGATGATCGTCGTGGCGAGCGGCGCCGATGGCGTCGGAACGTGGCAATCCTTCTCGCGCAACGTCTACGACGATTACCTCCTTGCCTTCGGTGAGGCGCCGGGCAATCTCGTCGGCATCGGCGTCTTGACCGACGCCGACAACACGGGAGGCTCGGCCGAGGCGTGGTACGGCGACATCCGATTCCGGTCAGGGGACCGCTAGTCCTATCGGTCGCGGCATTCGGAACCTCCGATCGATTCCCGCGCGCGGGAACCCGCGAGGTACGCCGATCCGTAACGGACGTAGATTTGCGCCGCTTGCGCAAACATCTCGTGCTCCTCCGGCCTGACTGCGCGAAATGCGCACGCTGGCCGGCCGGCCCAGATCCAGCCCGCCTTGACCACGGTCCCGGGCTCGACCCACGCGCGGGCGCCGATGCAGCCGCCGTCCTCGACGACGACACGATCACCGATCTGCGACCCCATGCCGACGAGCGCACGGTTGCCGATCCGGGCAGCGCCCAGGCGCACGTTGTGCCCGATCGTGGCGTCGGCGCCGATGACGAGCGGCCCGCGCGCGGCGTCGGTGACGAGCAGCGAGTTGTCCTGCACGTTGGTCCGTGGACCGATGGCGATCCGGCTTCCGCCGGCGACAACGGCGCAACCGAAATAGACGCTCGCTTCGTCGGCGACGACGACATCGCCGGCCAGGACCGCGGTCGGCGCGATGTAGGCGCGTCCTGCCCGCGGCGCGTGGCGACCGTCGTGCGCCGTGCGTTCGTCCGCGCCCGCGGACACGAATGCCCCCATGTCGAGCGGCGGCAGGTCGGTCGCCGTGACGAGCGCCGACGTGACCCGGTGGCGAATCGCAAACGCCGCCTCGGCCAATTCCTCGGCATCGATCTCGCGTACCGGTGTCGCCGGATTGCCTTCGTAGACCCACCCGCCGGCGAGGCGTTTGCGCGGCGGCACGAGGCTGCCCGCCGTGATCAATGCACCCGCGCCGACGTGTGCGCCGTCCATGACCACTGCGGCATCGCCCACCACGACGCGGTCGTCGACCGTGCAGGCGTGCACCAGAGCGAATCGCCCGACCGTGACATCGTCGCCGATCACGGCCGGAAGCACGCTGTCGGCGATGTGCACGGTCGCCCGCTCGCCGAAGTAAGCGTTCGCACCGATGCGCACCCAGTCACCATCGGCTCGAAGCGTCGCGTAGTCGCGCAGCACCAATCCCGGACCGGTGACGGTGCGGCCGACGATCGCCGCGGTTGCGGCGCAGTTCATGGGCAACGCGATCGAAGGGGCGTAATCGAGATAGGGAATCAGCATCGGCTGCTCCGTTTGCCGGCGAGACGGGCAGGAGCCTGTCGTCGACAGACTCCCGAGCTGTCGCAATGGGTCTCAAAGCCCGCGACGCGGCCCGCGGGACTCGGGCGTTGTTCGAGCGCGACCGGTCGCGCACGGCAACCGGCGCCGGGCAAATCCAAAAGCGCCCCAGACCCCATCTAAGATACGCTTGTTCCCGCGCTGGAGGCTCCATGAAACGCGTCATCCCGGTCCTGCTGATCCTGGTCGCCATTGCCGTCGCAGTCAGCCTCGCCTGGCTCTATCTCGTCTGGACTTTTCCGCGCGCTGGCGGCGATGCGCTCACCGAGCAAAGGTCCCTTCCTCCGTTCAACCGGATTGTCATCGAGGGATTCGCCGACGTGATGCTGGTTCAGGGCGGCGCCGAATCGGCGAGCGTGGAGGCGTCCTCGAGGCAACTCCCGCGTGTGCGGGCGCAAGTGAGCGGCGGCACACTCACCATCGGCAACGACCGATCGCACCGCTGGTGGACGGACTTTTTCGGCGGCGGTGCACGCCCCGCGCGCGTGACCGTAACCTTTCGCGAACTCGAAGCCATCAGCGCGTCGGGTGCGGTCAAGGTTCGCGCCGAGGGCCTCAGGACCGAACGGCTCAAGGTGTCCGCATCGGGAGCGACATCCCTGAAGATCTCCGGCCTCGACACGAAAGAACTGTCCATCAGCGGATCGGGCGCCATGAAAATCGAGCTGGCCGGGCGAGCCACCGAGCAGAAGATCGCCATCTCGGGCGCCGGCGACTACCGGGCATCGGACCTCGTCAGCGACGATGCGCGGGTCACGGTCAGCGGCGCCGGCCGCGTGGTCGTCCAGGTGGCAAACACGCTGAAGATCGGCCTCTCCGGCGCGGGGAGTGTCGAATACTTCGGCAATCCGAAAGTGACGCAGCAGATCAGCGGCGCCGGTCGCGTAAAGCGGCGCGACGCGGGAACGCCGTCGCCGGCGATCGCCTGGAAATTCGAACCCGGCGATTGCGCTGCGCACGCCGTGTCGTTCGCATCGCAGCAAAGCGAACTTTGGCCGGCGTTCAGGCGTCCGTCTCCCCGCCCTCCGGTCCGTAGAAAAACACCCAGACCAGGAAATCGTCGCTGAACTGCTCGAAGCGGTGCACGACTCCCGCTTTGACGAACAGCACGTCGTGCGGCGCAAACGGATGGCGATGCCCGCCGTTGACGAACCAGCCGGCGCCGCGCACGACGACATACGCCTCGTCCCGCGTGTGCGGCTGCTGCGGGTCGGCGCCACGCGGTGCGTAGAGCTTGACCTCGAGCGTCCCGTGTTCGAAGACGGCCGCCGAGCGCTTGCCATCGGGCGCAGGCACCATCGCCACCGCTTCGGCGAGCGTGATCCGCTCGCATTCATCGGGCTGGAGGTTCGCGGTAAGCTTTCGCATCAGTGCAAAGTGACCCCGGCGGAATCGGGCATCGTATCGGGCTTGAACAACAGCGGCAACCCCGTCTCCGCCGCCCGGTCGGCATGCACGCCCGCCAGTGCGCGGATGTCCGTCACGCGGCAATCGCGCAGCAGGTCGACGAGCATCGACGCCACGTCGCCGACGCGGTCCTGCGCATAGAGAGGGCAGCGGAAGCCTTCGGCGGCGCGCGGTTCGAATGGCGAGGACAGCGAAAGCCGCAGCTCGCCGCCGCCCGGCGCATCGGACGCGCGATGGGCGCTGATGACCGCCGTCGGCTCGCCAACGGTTCCGCGGAATTTGCGTATCGCGTTGCTGGCGAAAATCTGCGCCGACACTTCGCGTTGTGCGGCCCGTCCATCCGAGACCGCCGGGAGCAATCGGCGCGGCGCCCGCGGCAGCGCGAGCACCGACACCGGACCTCGCCCGACCTGGCGGATCAGTTCCTGCGTGAACGGGACACCA
>Ga0315286_10000730_pt1 | contig 28443 bp, 34 predicted proteins | sample YL17G10_0_MG_FD_205038 | JGI IMG/M metagenome (GOLD analysis project Ga0315286, IMG submission 205038) | Sediment microbial communities from Yellowstone Lake, YNP, Wyoming, USA - YL17G10_0 | ecosystem: Environmental > Aquatic > Freshwater > Lake > Sediment | place: USA: Wyoming | collected... | reverse complement strand
TTGTTCTCGTTTTCTATCATGTATACGCTGCGTTCTGTCATCGTGGGGTATTTTATGATGTCGTGTGATTGCATTGTTATTCCTCCCAGGTCTCGTCGAGGGCGTTGAAGGCTGATTTCGCCCATACGACGAGTCTTCCCGCGTTTGCTCCTGGGGCTAGTTGTTCTGCGTTGAGGTTTCTGAGTACTGTGACGTCGACTCCAGGTAGATTCTTTGCAGCGTTAACTACGCCTTTATCTTCTGAGATAACGATAAGAGGACCCTTTCCAATTTTTTTGCCTCGGCCCCTCATGTTGCCTCTGCCTGCGCGGACCTTCTTCCTGTCTGCGCGCTCAACGTCTGCCCATATTCCGATCTTCGTGAAGAGTTCTTGTACTTCCTTTGTCTTCTGTACACCCTCAAGGGCGTCATCGAGGACTAGGGGAAGTTGTGAGACCCCTTCGATGTTGTGGCCGCGTGCTGCGACTATCTCCTTGTTGGCTGTTGCGGCTATGCCAGACCTGATAGCGAGGCGGCGTTCTTTTTTGTTGATCCTCTTGACTGTGACTTTCTTGGACATCGGCGGTGTTGAGAGGTGGCCTCCGACGGCTTGTACCGCGAAGTCTGCCTTACCGCTCTGCTTGAGGCGTGGCAATCTCGCCTGCCCGTGACCAGTCCCTCTGCTTAGGGCGGTGTTTCTCTTACCCGCCATTGGATCTCTACCCTGAGGCTGGAAGTCGTGGCTCTGCTGAGCTATAACGGCTCTCCTTATGACCTCGGCTTTTAGTGGGGTCTCAAAGATCTTTGGGAGATCGATCTCGTCAATCTTTTCGTTTTCGAGACTTAGGACTGGTACTTTCATTGCGCGGTCTTCTCCTTACCCCATTCTGTGTTGATGTAGGTTACCTGTGGGGCGGTCTCTGGGTAAGCGGATCTCCTTACGGCTTTCCTCATGCGTATGAGCCTCTTTGGGGTTCCTTGGACGCTACCCTTGATCACAACGTAGTCGCTCTTTACAGGGCCGTACCTGTTGAAACCACCTGCGGGTGATACCTTGTTGCTGTCACTCCCGAGTAGTAGGATACGCTTGTTGAAGTCGATGCGATGATGGCTCCCCATCTGTCCAGCGCGTGCTACGTGAGGGTGAATTGTCCTCGGGGACACGGGTGCGATGGAGGCGACGCTTCTTATGGATTTACGGGACTTGTTCTGCTGTATGCGGACACCGAATCTCTTGACGGGCCCCTGGAATCCCTTCCCCTTTGTTACACCTGCGAGGTCGATGGATTCGCCGGGTTTGAAGACTTGGGATGCCGACACAGTTTTACCGAGCAGCTCCTTGGCATACTCTAGTTGTTGATCGATGCTTCCGCCGCCGACTTTTATCTCGATGATGTCGGGTGTATTCTTCTCTAGAGAGGCAAGCTTTGGCTGAGTAGAGGCTAGGATCCTGATCTCACGCGTTTTGTCTTTCAGGGAGTTGAGTTTCTCTAGCGCCTTTGCTGTGTCAGAGGTCTTCTTGACCTTCGTCGCCTTGATGAGATCCTTTGGGATATCGGTCATCCAAGCCTCCGTGAGGACTTTGTAGCCGTCTACCGTCTCCTTGTAGGATCGGATGGCGCATACAAGCATCGGTGGTACTTCGATGACTGTTCCTGCGACTTTCACTTCTTGTCCGAACTCGGGGACTTTTGCCCTGTCCTCTATCTGATAGAGGTGGGTCATCCCCGCTTTGTAACCTGCGAAGCCTAGGAGCTGGGGACCCTCTGTGACCTTCGGCCATTGCTGGATGCGTCCATTGAAATGGCTGGCCCTGCGTCTAGGTGAGAATGACTTTGACCCTTTTCTAGGTGAACGTGGCCTAGGCATCGTTGCCTCTCCTTATTTTTATTAGCTGTAGTGAATCAGCGAGTCTCGCATTTAAATGATTCGAAAATTGGCGAATAATCGGTTATTCGGTTTGTTTTGGATTTTCTGACTTGGATCGGGGTTGTTTGTTGACTGGGGCTTGTTCTCTAGCTTGTTGCTGGGGGTAAGGACAGATATCGTTTATGATGCATTCGCCGCATTTCGGGTTTTGTGCCTTACATGTGTCTCTGCCGAATTGGATGAGTTTGATGTGGGTGTCGAAATAGTTTTCGGGTTGGGTGGTTTCTTCGAGGGTGAGACGGGTCTTGTCGTATGCGGCGTTTCTGGGTACGAGTTCTAGTCTCTGTGCTATTCGGGCTATGTGTCTGTCAACGGGGATGACAGGTTTTCCGGCGTTGAATAGGAGTACGACGTCTGCGGTCTTCTCGCCTACCCCTGGGAGGGACATGAGCGCCTCGCGTGCTTCCTTGTAAGGTTTCGAGACGATTGGGGTCAGGTCGCCATCGTATAGTTTGATGACTCGGTTAGCCACCTGTTTTAGGGTTTTACTCCGCATATTGTACATGCCCGCGGGTTTGATCGCCTCGACTATCTCGGCGATGCTAGCATTTGAGATAGCCATGGGGGTCACCCCGACCATTTCTTCGAGGCGCCTGTAGACTGTTTCCTCGTTTCTCCAATTCGTGTTCTGGCTGAGGATGGTTCGGATAAGCGTGTTGAAGGGGTCTTCTCGTCGCGGCGTCCACTTGCGTGGGGAGGCTGATAGGACCCGGGTTATTGCTTCTTCAGCTCTCTTCCTCGTCCTCGTCTTCGGTGTCAGGGTCGCCTACAACCTCCTCGGGGTCTTCTATTGGTTCTTGTATCTGGATTAATTGCTCCGGTGGGGGTGGCTTGTTCTTCAGCTCCTTGATCTTCCACGCGATCAAGTCAAGTAACCCTTTGAGGTTAGTTCTCTGGTTCGCGGAGACGGTCGTCCATGGTAGATCGTAGTGGTCGAGACCGAGTTCCTCCTCGATGGTGTTCACCGCGTCTGCGGGTGCCTTGTCTACCTTGTTGAATACGAGGATTATGCGCTCCATCGGGACGCCGATGTCGCGTAGCAAGCTGACTCCTTCGCCGAGTTTGAGCTTGAGGGTGAGTGGCGGGTCGGTTATCTCGAAGAGCAGGATGACGACATCGGCGCTTCTTATGTCCTCGAAGTTGATTTGGAAGCTCTTGATGAGGCGGTGGTCGAGGTCGAGGACGAAGCCGATGGTGTCGATGAACATTAACGTCGTTTCGGGGTCGATGTACCTTTTCTGGTACTTGCTGCTGAGTGTGGTGAAGGGGCGGTCGCTTACTGGTTTGTGTTCGCCGGTTAGCGCGTTGAATAGGGTGGTTTTCCCCGCGTTGTAGAAGCCTGCGATGCATATCGTGGGATAGCCGAGTTTGCTACGGTTCTCTATCTGCCGCTTCTTTTCAACCACTAGATTCTGTACCTGTTCCTTGATGTCCGACTGGCGTCTTGATATCTCCCTCAGTTGTCCACGGAAGCCGTACTCGCCGCCGCTGTGGAAGAAGGGACGATCATTGGTGAAGTGGATGTTCGCGGAGAGCTTGTAGAACGGCGCAAGCTTATCCAGCCTCGCCGACTCTATCTGGAGCTTGCTCAGGTTGTCCGACGCCATCTGGTCGAATATCTCAAGGGTGAGCTCGTATCTGTCGATGACGTCGCAGCCGGTGCCCTGGATGAGGTTGAGTTTCTGGCTGCTCTTTAATAGGTTGTAGAAGACGACGAGTTGAATGTCCCGTTTCTCCGCGAGTTTCTTGATCTCGCCGACTTTTCCCTTGCCTATGCAGTAGCGCTCGAAGGGGTGGTATCTCATCTGGACGATCTCGCCGACGACCTCTATCCCGAGTGCCTGGACTAGTGCCTTTAGTTCGTCGAGTCTTACGCGGTATATCGTGTGGTCGTGGGCGTTTGTTTTTAGCATGCAAATGATGGCGCGGCCCTTGAGGGCGTCCCTGGGTTTGACTTCTTCGGGCATCGGTTGTGTAGTGGTGGTGTGGCGCGTGTCTTAAAAAGCATCCACGTCTGCTTGGTGGAGAATTGTCTACATTCTTTAAATAACGACCTCCCGCTTTGCTGAGATCCGGGAGAGGATGAAGCGTTTTTCAGGGTTGTTTTAGTGAGATGGTCACGAAAATGGTTTGGATGGGTGACCCCCCTCCCCCCTATGGTCGCCTGAAAGCGTTGTAGTGGGCGTGTTAATTTCCTTCGTTTTTCTGGGTTTTCTCTCATTTGTTTTTATTCATCGGTGTCATTTTTTGGCGTGTTCTTACCAATTGTGCTTAAGTGTGTGTAGGTTGTTTTTGATTTGGGATGGGGGGTTTTAGAGATTTCCTGGGCGGGCATCAGGTCACCTCTTTCTTCGTGTTCACGTTCGTGTTTAGCTGGTAGTTCTAGGGGGCGACTGCGTCGCGCGCGCGTTGCGAGAAGTCATCTCGGAGTGGTTGAAGTAGAGACGCCTCCCGAGGATATCCACTCCCTCCCCTGGAAACGCCAGTCGTAGCAGTGCAGCATACTGTTCAAAGTCGCGCTCGTTCTCGACGTAAGAAAAACGTATGGAGTCCGTCAAGACGCACCGATGTTATTGAAAAGGATGTCAGCTTAAGCTTTTAGCTGGTCCCTGACGGCGTTAAGGAGCTTCCCGGCGATCTCCTTCTTTGATGTGAGAGCTATGTGGAGCACCTCACGCTTGGGGTCGATGATGTAGACCTCGTTCGTGTCCACGTTGAAGCCCCTGTTCTCCTTGGAGATATCGTTAGCGACGATGAGGTTCATCTTCATCTCCTTAAGCCTCTTGTAGCTCCTGTCGATTAGCTCCTCCTCGGTGATGCCGTACTCAGCCTTGAAGCCTACTAGGAAGACCTTAGGGTCGGCCTTCTTGACCTCGGCGATGATCTTTGGCAGAGCCTTGAGCCTGAGGACCCATTCGCCCTGACTGGAGGGGGTCTTCTCCATCTTGCGGTCTGCAGGGCCCCAGTCGGAGGCGGCCGCGGAGAGGATGGAGGCGTCGTACTTCTTCGCCCTCAGTTCGCCGACGACTGCGTTGAGCATCTCCTCCGTGGTCTCTATCTTGATGACCTTGGCGTTTGGTGGGGGTGGTGCCGTGGCTGGGCCATAGACTAGCGTGACCTCGGCGCCCCGCTCCAGGGCATCCTCGGCGATGGCCACGCCCATCTTCCCCGAACTCGGGTTCGTGATATAACGGAAGGCATCTATGTACGCGCGGGTCGGGCCAGCAGTGATCAGTATGCGTCTCCCCTTGAGGTCCTGCGGCTTCGTCAGCTTCCTCACTACGGCCTCGACTATCTCTTCCGTCCCAGGGATCTTCGCTTTACCCTCCTCGAACCTAGGCATCAATACCTCGATGCCTATCCCCTGGAGCTTTCGGATGTTCTCGTTGACTATGGGGTGCTTGTACATGCTGGCGTGCATGGCTGGGGCGATTATCACCGTTATGCCCGCGCCGATGGCCGTCGTGAGCAGGGTGGTGACCGGCGTATCATCGATCCCCGCGGCTACTTTGCCTATCGTATTGGCTGTGGATGGCGCCACGAGGATGAGGTCGGCGTGCTGCTTGTGCTCACCGCCGTACTGGACATGCTCTACGTCGCCAGTGAGCTCCGTAACGGCGGGGTTCCCCGTCGCCCAGTGGAACATGTCGGGGTGCACCACGCGCTCGGCCATCCGTGTCATGACAACGTAGACGTCGGCGCCGAGGCGCATCAGCTCCCTAGCGATATCCGGGCTCCTGATCGCGGCGACGCTGCCCGTCACACATAGTACTATTTTCTTTCCAAGAAGCTCGTGGGACTTGGTGCCGATTATCGACTTAGACGTGTGTTCGCCGAATGCCATCCCAGTCTCATGGCTTACGGCAACGAGACTGTCTTTTAACTTTTTACAACAAAAGCTCCCGGCATTAAAATGGGGTGATGATTAGAGCGCCTCGAGCTTCTCCTCGATCTCACTGAGGCGCTCCATGATCTCTTCGAGCTTCTCCTCGATGCCGTCAATCTTGTCGATGAGACCGGCGACCTCCACCTCGAGGTCCTTAATCTTTTTCTCCTGACTCATGTATCAGCCTCCGGTTCTGCGTTGAGTGGCTCTCTTTATAAATTTAACTAGGTTAGTCTCGGGACAGACTAAGTGTTTCTCTTAGTGTTCTTGAGGGCCTCCATGTACCACTTGCTGTCCTCCTCAGCGTAGGCGGAGACTTCGGAGTGGAGTGGTTTACCCTCGCTGCTTAGGATGATCACGTCCTTGATCTGGCTGTTCATTATCTTGCGGCGGCAGCGCTGGCACGGGACCGCCATCGTGAGTTTGCCGTCCCGGTCTCTCCCGGCGATGTAGAGGGTGGCACCGATCCTGTCGGAGCGGTTGCTGTTGATGATGGCGTTCTCCTCGGCGTGTACGGCGGGGCAGTAGTCATACGCTGCACCCTGCGGGGACTCCATCTCGTCCTTTATGCAGCTGACCTCGTAGCAGTTGACGACGCCTCTCGCGGTCCCGTTGTAGCCTGTGCCGACTATCGTGCTGTCCTTTACGAGAACGGCGCCGAACTTTCGCCGTGTACACGTGGAGCGAGCAGCGACGCTCAGGGCGATGTCTAGGAAGTACCTGTCCTTGTCTGGGCGGTCCATGGCTCAAGAACCGGGAAGACTGGATAAAAAACCTTCCAGCCCCTCCGGCAAACGTTTATCGCTCTATCCGCCCCCGCATACATAGGCGGGCGATGATGACTTTGCCCTTCTGAACCTGTGATGAGGATCTTGAGTTTGGAGCCCGCCGCTCGCAACCTTCATAACAGCAGGGGGGACACCTGTATCCACGGTGAAGAATTGTGCCGTGGATAGAAGTCAAATGGTACGCCGGTAGAGACAAGGCCACCAAGGCCAAGACCATGGAGTTGCTGACGAAGGCGATGTGCGAAGCGGTCGGGTGCAAACCCGAGGCGGTCAGCGTCGTCTTCTACGACATCGAGAAGTACAACTGGGGAAACGCCGGGAAGCCCTATGGCAACTAATCCCGACTAGTCCCTCTTTTTAACCGCGTTCTCCAGCTCGGAGATCACGCCTTCTTTCCCTATCAGGGCTATGTAGGGACCAAGCCTAGGACCCTGATTCTTACCGAGGAGAACCCGGTATACAACTTGGAACACATCTCGTGGTTGCCAGTTGTTCGTCTTAGCAGTGTTGAAGGCGACGCCCTGATACTCGTCTGGGGTGTTTGCCTTTTTGAGTTCGTCTAGGACCGCGTTGACGATTGTGGCCTCCTGTTCTGTGAAGTTGATCTCTGGGGGTTCCTCTGCGAAGTCCTCGACCCAATTGAGTGCGTAGCCGATTCGCTTGTCCAGCCCGTTCTCGGTCTTATCGAGGTACCCGTACTCCTTGATCTTCGCTTTAATGAACTCCGCCTCCGAGCCCTTGGGAGCGAGGCGGGCAAGCTTCAAGACGAGGTTGTAGGGGACGTGCACCTCAGGTTCCTTTGGAAGCTTTAGCATCCAGCAGTACTCGTAGAGCCCCGACGCCTGAGCCTTCTCCATCTCATTCTGCATCTTCACCTTGCCGAAGTAGGCGTCCTCGGTGTCGTCTAGCTCGTCCATGTGTGTGGGGATGTCCTCGACGCTCCCGCTCTTCGTCCCGACGAAGCGCTTGAAGATAAGGAGGTTGAGGGACTGGGGTGAGCCGTAGTGGTACCAGACCTGGGGAGTGAAGACGTTACCAGCTGACTTGCTGATCTTCTTCCCACCACGGTCCGTGAACATCTCGTACTGGACGTGCATCGGGGGCTCCCAGCCGAGTATCTCTCGACATATCCTGTCGTTGACGCGGACGCTGTCGGCGATGTCCTTACCGTAGGCCTCGAAGCGTATATCGAGCGCCCTCCAGCGGGCGGCGAACTCGACCTTCCAACTGAGCTTCCCCTTGCCGGAGAGGACGCCGACCTCCCCCCTGTGTCCGCAGCCCTCCAACCAGTTACCTCGGACCTCCATTCCATTGCACTCGTACTCGATCTTGTGGGACTCCGGGTGATAGACCGTAGCGTGCGTAGTATAGATACGGCCACATTTCTCGCAGACAACGAAGTAAGGAAGCTCCTCCGTGTACTTTTCCTGCCCGATCTCCTCCTCGATGATCCTCCCCACATGCTCATGGTTGTTCATGATGGTGAGGATCTCCTCGTCGAAGACGCCCTGCTTGTAACATTCGAAGCCGCTCATGAATTGGTAGTCTGCGCCGCTTGTGTCTAGAGCAGCCAGCAGCTGGCTCGTCATATGTGCGCCGAAGCTCTTGTGGCAGTCGCCGACGGGGTCAGGGATCGTGCTGACTGAGTAGCCTAACCATTTCTCCAGTTCCTTGGGGAGGCCTGCGGGTACCTTCCTGAGGCCATCTTTGTCGTCGCTGAAGGCTATGAGCTCCGCGTCGTATCCCTGGACCCTGCAGCCGAGGGCGACAGCGTAGTTTCGGAGGGCATCGCCGAGACTCCCTATGTGGGGGAAGCCCGAGGCGCCGAGGCCGCTCTCCGTCCTGATGAGCTTGAGACTCCTACCAAGTTTTTTTTCGCGTTCAATGAGTTCTGATGCGGCCTTGTCGTACCACGTGCCCTTACCGATGATCTCAGGCATGTATATTCTACCCTTCGAATACCTACAATGGGTTCTGTTAAAAAGGGTTCGCCGCCCCGAATTGCTTAAAGGGCTAGGGGGCTCATCGTTTACTGTGAAGTCGAAAGAGGGCCGACCGACCCTAACATACGGGATCATTATCGTCTCGGTGATCGTGATGCTTCACGCCACGATCTTCCCCGCCGTTTCAAGTCTACTCTATGACGAGTACGCCCTCCGGCCGAGCTACTTCACCCACGGGATGCGGGTGATCAGCGTGGTCACCTACATGTTCATACACGCTGACTGAGTCCACCTGATTTTAAACTGCTTCGCCCTTTGGGGTGTAGGGACCATCATGGAGAGGGAGGTGGGCCCGGGGAGGTTCGGCGTAGTGTTCTTCGCTTCCGGGGTTGCCTCCGGGCTCATACATGTTGTCTTGAATCCGGGCTCCACGGAAGCAATTGTTGGGGCCTCGGGGGCAGTCTTCGGCGCGCTGGTCACCCTATTCCTCCTCTCGCCCTTCAAGCGAACATCTCTGTTCGTTGTGCCTCTCCCCACCCTGCTGATTGGCGTGCTCATGGCCTCGATCGAGCTGGCGAGTGTTGCCTGGGCGGGTGGAGCGATCGTCGCCAGTGACGTCCAGATAGTCGGCTTCGTGACAGGGGCGGCCCTCTCCTTCTGGATCGATGTGAAGAGGGCGATAAAGGGGCTCGCCATCGGCGCTGGCGTCGTGATAATCCTCTACCTGTTCGGTATGTTTTTCGGGGTCATCTAAGGGAGAGAAGTGCCTCAGGCAGATCCCTCATCGACTTTACGACGGCATCCGGTTTCGCGGCTTCCATCGCCTCTCTCCTGGTGAAGTAGACGGGTATCGCGATGGTCCTGGCGCCTGCCGATTTTCCCGCTAGGACGTCGTTGTGGCTGTCACCCACCATGACACCGTCGCGTGGACTTACCCTCATCTCCTCGAAACACGCCAAAATCTGGTCGGGGTGTGGCTTCATCCTGAGGCCGGTGGTCCTACCGATGACTGAGTCGAAGTAGGTAGATACACCGAGCCTAGCCAAGACCTGGTTGGCCACTTTACCAGAATTGGAGGTGCATACTCCCATCTTGATCCCTTTTTCTTTTAGCCAGTTCAGGGTCTCCAGAGTGCCGGGCATGAATCCACACTTCTCAACGCCCTCAACCTCGTAATTATCGAGGATCGCCCAGACGCCCTTACATATCCCTTCAATCTCCTCGGCGGACTTGTAGGTAGCGAGCCGGGTATCAATCTCGTGTATCAGATTGAAGAGCCCCTTGGTGGAGCACTGGGTGAGGTCGCCCTCGCTGCACCCGCAAGCCCTGTAGACCTCGACAATCTCACCCTGCGCCTCTCTCCACCTCACGTGCTCACCGAGATCAATGAGGGTGGCGTCGAGGTCGAACACGACTCCCTTCACGGTCAATGTGGTCAAGGATGGAACGGATGGGTCTCAGAATATATTTATGTTTAAGTGGAGCCCCGGGCGGGATTTGGACCCGCGATCTTTTGCTTACCAAGCAAACGCTTTGGCCAGGCTAAGCCACCGAGGCGAACAATCATATGCACAGGGGAGATTGATTTTAAGCTTATCCCACCGACGAGACACGCCTAAATGAAACCATGGGCTAGGTATATAATGTCACCAGCTTTCCTGTTTTTCCAGTTAATAAATAGCCGATAATATCGACTGATTTCGTGAATGAAAGATAAATAAACGCTCGTTAAAATGCAATCATAAACCTGAGTGAAACTAAGTGAAAATGATGCCAAAGTAATTTCTGATTTAGGCCATTATATTTATATACTCAGAAATTATCTTCTTTCCTAGGCTGATATACAGTGGCTCAGGTTGGTTTTAAGCGAGCGATGGTTGAGCGCCTTGTACAGATGACGCGTGAGGAGGCGGCCTCGAGAGGAAGGAGCGTCGAGACCATCGATCCTATAATCAGGGTTGGGCGGAGGGTGTACCCCTATCTTTCTGAGCGTGAGCTTCTTGACTGTGCCTCGGCTGCCTTACGCGTTATCCTGAGTAACGGGGTATCAGACCCTCGTCAGATGACCCTCATCGCCTACTGAGCCCGGCGAGTTCTAGCACCTTATTCATGTTCTCGGCGTCGCTACGCCTATCGTCTATGGGGGTCTCCATGATCATGGGCCTCTTTGTTAACTGGCTCGTGAGGATGCGGCGGAACCCTTCACCACCGATCCTCCCGAGGCTGATGTGCTCGTGGTGGTCTATCCCCGAGCCGAGGCCGCCGACGGAGTCGTTGAGGTGGACGAGCTTGAACCTGCTGAATCCGACGGTTTCTTTTATTTCGCGGAGGGTCTGGGCTAAGCCTTCCTGAGTGGCTAGGTTGTAGCCTGCGGCGAAGGCGTGGCACGTGTCGAGACAGAACCCGACCCGCGTGCTTCCTAACTCGTTGATGAGTTCGGCTACGTCACCGAATCTGGAGCCCATGTGGCTCCCGGAGCCTGAGGCGTTCTCCAGCAGGATCATCGCGCCGCCTTCGTCGATGGCTCTCCCGAGAGCCTGGATGAGGCGAGTCTTCCCGATCTCGACTCCCACGCCCACGTGGCTACCGAGGTGGGTCACTAGGTACCTGATGCCTAATTCCTCGCATCTCTCGATCTCCTCGATGAGGGTGTCTACGGATTTCTTGTAAATGTCCTCCTTCGGGCTGGCAAGGTTGGGGAGGTAAGACATGTGAGAGAAGATGGGGTCTATCTTCGACGCCCTGTGCTTGCTGCGAAACGCTTTGACTTCGCTTGAGCGGAGCTGTTTAGACTTCCACGTTCGGGGATTTCTGGTGAATATCTGGAATGCTGTGCATCCGAGGAGTTGAGCCCTATCGAAGGACTGGTCAATCGATCCGGATATGGAGACGTGGAAGCCTAGTTTCACGCCTGATAAAAACGTCTTCGGAATATAAAAGTGGGGAGAAGGGGATTATGATGCCTTCTTTACCGCCTTTTCGAGGATGTCCATGCCTGTGTCTAGGATGTCTTCCTCGATCGTGAGTGGTGGGTGTAGGCGGACGCAGTTGTTGTATAGCCCGGCCTTGAGTATCATCAGCCCGCTGCTGAGGCAGTCCTTGATGACCTTGCTGCTCGCGTCTGGGTTGGGTGTCTTGGATTTTTTGTCTGTGACGAACTCCATTGCGAGCATGGGGCCGAGGCCTCGGACGTCACCGATGATCTCGTACTTGTCCTTCATCTCCTCGAGCATCGGGCGAAGGTGCTTGCCCATCTTCGCCGACTTCTCCACGATCTTCTCGCGCTTGATGATCTCAAGCACCTTTAGTCCCGTTGCGCAGGCGATGGGGTTGCCACCGTAGGTGCCACCCATGCTGCCCGGGTATGTGTCCTTCATCAATTCGTCATTGGCGACGACGCAGCTGAGGGGGAGGCCCGAGGCGATGGCCTTGGCCATGATCATGATGTCGGGCTCGATGCCGTAGTGCTCGATGGCCCACATCTTGCCGGTGCGGCCGAAGCCCGTCTGGACCTCGTCGATTATCATCTTGATGCCGTGCTCATCGGCGAGTTTCTTCAGTTCCTTGAAGTACTCGGGCGGGGGCGCGATGAAGCCTCCCTCGCCCTGGACGGGTTCGGCGATTATAGCGCCGACGGTGGAGGGGTCGACCTGGGTCTTGAATAGGCTCTTCTCGATATGGTGGATGCAGGCGTATCCGCAGCTGGGGTACTCGGCGTGGAAGGGGCATCTGTAGCAGTAGGCGTAGGGGGTGAAGTATACGCCGGGGACGAATGGGCCGAATCCCACCTTGTATGGGTCCCACTTTCCTGTCAGGGTCATGGCCATCCACGTGCGGCCGTGGAAGCTGTTCTCGAAACTCAGGATGTTCGGCCTCTTGGTCCCCTGGCGGATGAGCTTTATGGCGTTCTCGACGGCCTCGCTTCCGCTGTTTACGAACATCGCCCTCTTTTTGCCCTTGCCTGGGGTGACCTTCACCATCGCCTCGGCGAGCTTGACGTATGGCTCGTAGTTGACGACGTGGATGCAGCCGTGTATGAGCTTCCCCGCCTGGTCGCAGATCGTGTCAACGATCTCCTGTTTGCAGTGGCCTAGGCTCACGACGCCTATGCCGCTTGTGAAGTCGATCAGGGTGTTCCCGTCGACGTCTGTGACTAATGCGCCCTTTGACTCGGCTATACCGATGGGCTGTGTGAGGTAGACCCCTGGCGGTACGAACTCGTTTCTCTCGGCGAGCAAAGCCTTGCTCTTTGGGCCTGGGATCTCTGTGATGAGGTTAGGAACCTTCGCCTTCGGCATGTTCCATCGACTATCCATCCTTTATTTCCCTAATAACGATGGCGGTGGGTGGTGATGGGGTGCGTTTTCTTACGCACGGCGATACTTATGGAAATAAAATTTTTTCTCGGGTTGGTTTGGGGAAATTGGGTTGGGTGTGGGTTTCTTGGTTGTGGGTGTAAGAGTGGGGGGTGGTTTATGCGACGGTGAGTGCGAGGACGGCCTTTTCGGTGTGCATCCTGTTTTCGCCCTCGTCGAAGACGACGCTGTGGGGGCCTTCGATGACGGAGTCGGTCATCTCCTCTCCGCGGTAGCCGGGGAGGCAGTGCATGAAGATCGAGTCGGGTTTAGCCAGTTTGATGGTCTCGTCGTTGATCTGGTACTTGGCGAAGGCGATCTTGCGCTGCTCTATGTCCTTGTGGCCCATGCTGTGGAAGGTGTTGGCGTATACTACGTCCGCGCCCTTGAGGGTCTCTTCTAGGTTGTCGGTGACGACCGTCTGGGTCTTGCCGATGCTGGCGTGTTCCTCTGCGAACTTGACTATCTTCGGGTTTGGTGCCCATCCCTTGGGTAGTGCGATGTAGCAGTCCATGCCGAGTAGGCTACTGCAGATCATGAGGCTGTGGCAGACGTTCCAGGGGTCGCCTACGTAGGCGAGTTTGAGGCCCTTGATGTGGCCTTTGTGTTCGCGGATGGTGAGCATGTCGGCGAGTCCCTGGCAGGGGTGGACGAGGTCAGTGAGGGCGTTTATGACGGGGTTCTTCATGTACTTGGCGTACTCGTCGACGATCTCCTGGCCGTATGTGCGTATGACGAGGGCGTCGCAGTACCTGTCGAGGATGCGTGCGGTGTCCTTGATGGGTTCGCCGCGGGCTAGCTGCATGGTGTCGGGGGTGGCGTAGAAGCTCTGCGCGCCGAGGTGTGCGATCCCCGCTTGGAAGCTGAAGCGGGTGCGCGTGCTGTTCTTCTCGAAGACCATGGCGATTGTGCGCCCCGCGAGGTAGTCGTGGGGCTCCTTCATCATCCTCTTGTACTTGAGTTGCTGGGCTACGTCGAGCATGTAGTTGATCTCGATTGGTGTGTAGTCCATTAGGGTGAGGAAGTCCTTTCCGCGGAAGCGATCCTTCATACTCATGATGGGTCAGGGTATGATCCATCTAGAACGTCTTTAACACTAACGGTCGCGGGTTGGGCGGCTTATGGGGTGCTACACATGATAACGGAAAAAAATTTTTCTGCTCCCTGTTAGACGCGTCTTCCCGGGTATTTGTTGGTGTAATGGTTAATGATATAAGAAAAAACAGGGCTACGTTTGTAATAGTGATTTTGTGTCGCACTTCGAAGAGACCATACTGAAGGCGGAGTCTGGGATTAACCTCAATCAGAAGGGGGAGAAGAAGTACAGGTTCAACCCCCCAGGGGGACGCTTATCCTCACCGATCAGCGCCTGATCTTCGCCCAGTCAGGAGGGGAATTCGCGAAGTGCCTTGTGGCAGGAGGGTTGCTGGGTGGAATAGTCGGGAGCGAGGCGATGAGAGCCGCGACGAGGGTGAAGAAGGAGCAACTCGACGAGGCCCTGAAGAGGCCGGATAGCTTCGAAGTATACCTTCAAGATATCGTAGATATGGGGGTGAAGAAAGAGTTCGGCGCATCCCTCTTTTGTGTAGGATGCAGTACCCCGGGAATGTCGAGGGCCCACGTCTACAGGGCGGGAGCGGTGTCGAGTTTCAAGGGATTCGACGACTGGATCAATGAGATTAACTCGGCAAAGCAGAGGCTCACTATCCCCGTTGTACAGCAGGCACCTCCACCAATGGCTCCTCCCCCACCAATACAACAACCTCAACAGGCGCCCCCACCCATGGCCTATCCTAATCCTATGCCACAACCCCCACCGAGTGCCCGATTCTGCCCAAACTGTGGTCAGGCCGCCAACCCACAGGATAAGTTCTGCCGAAATTGTGGGGCTAATTTTCAAGCACAACCGGCCGGTTGTCCGAGATGCGGCAATGCTGTGAACCCTGGGCAAAAGTTCTGTAACATGTGCGGGGCACTGTTGCAATAATATAGAAGACCCATCGTCGAGATAGGGTTATTTCCAGTCCCCTAGGGCCTTCCTTATGTCGAGTATCTTGCCGAAGTGGTAGGCGTTGTGCTCGATGATTATCATGAGTTCCCTGAGGTAGGTGTTCTCTGTCTGCGGGACCATGGAGAGGAGGTCGATGTTGGTGTCCTTTGCGAATTTCACGGCCCTACTCTGGTCCTTGAGGAATCCGTTGAGGGTCTTCTTCCACTCCTCTTCCGTGGGGACGTGACCGGGTTCGGGCCAGAAGCCCTTGGGCCACTCCGTGGGTTTCCAGTCGGGGTCTAGGGCGAAGTCTAGGAGGTCCTTCTGGGCCAAGCGCATGTGCTCCAGCTCCTCATAGATGGAATGGGTGTCCTTGTTGTGCCTGACTCCCCTCAGCTCGGGCTTGATGCCCTCTAACGCCTTCTTGTAGGGGACGAATGCCTGTCCGCCCTTTAGCGACTTGACTAGGTGCTCTCTTAACGCGTCCATCTTACACACCCTTATGGTTGTTTGAGGGGTGTCGGATGGATATTAATTGAAGGATAGAAAAAGTTGGTAAAAATGATAAGAACGCCTAGGCTTTCCACCCGCGTCCGAGGACCTCGCGGCTGATGATGACCTTCTGTATGTTCGCCGCACCCTCCGCGCCGATGCAGTAGCTCATCACGCCGCGGAGACCCATCTCGAGGGGGCACTCCTTCGTGTAGCCGTAGGCGCCCATCCAGAGGAGGACCCTGCGGAAGACGTCGAGGGCGTGGTGGGGCGCGAGGTACTTGCACATGCCGAGGTACTTGCTCACTTCCAGGGCGTCGAATTTACCCGTCTTGTACTTCTGGTCGAGCATCCAAGCGGTCCTGTAGACGAGGCTCTTTATGGCCTCGTGGTGTGCCGCCATGTCGGCGAGGTCGAACTGGACTCCCTGGAACTTGGCAATGGGTTGACCGAAGACCTGACGCTGCTTTATGTACTCGATGCCGAGTTCCATCGCCCTCTCAGCGGCGCCTACGCAGCTCGCCGAGACGAGGACACGCGCGGCGTCGAAGCCCTCCATGGTGTAGTAGAAGCCCTTTCCCTCTTCACCCAGTTGGTACTCCAGCGGGAGCTGGACGTCGGTCATCTTGAAGCCGCCGGTGCTTATGGCCATCCTGCCGGTGTTCTCGAAGCGCTTCGTGATCTCGACGCCAGGGGCATTGATGGGCATAAAGAGAGCCGTCATCCCCTTGTGGCCCTTGCTCCGGTCCGTGTAGCCGGAGACGAAGTAGCCGCCGTCGATCTCAACCGCCTCGGCTGTGCCACTAATGTAGCACTTTTCACCATTCAGCAGCCAGCCCTTGTCGTTCTTCTTCATCACGGTCTTGAACCCAGCCACGTCGCTACCGCCACCGGGCTCCGTGGCGCCGATGCCGATGAATGACTCTCCCCTAGCTGCCTTCCGGAGGCACGCCTCCCTGACTGGTTCCTGAGCATACTTATCGACGACGAAGCCCCAGCTCGCCTGGACGAGGTAGAAGACGGGTGAGGCGACGGAGATATCCGCGTAGCCAAGCTCCTCGGCGCCGATACTGGCTGTGATCCAGTCCGCGCCGGCGCCGCCGTGCTCCTCGGGCAGCGTGAGGCAGAGAAGACCCAAGTCACCGAGTCCCTTCATGAAGCTCTTTGGTATCTGGTGCTTAGTGTCGTTCTCCCTAACCTGTTCGAGGGTCAGGTTCTTTGAGAGCCAGTCCTTGACCGACTCCCTGAATAGTTGCTGCTCTTCGGTGAATGAGAAGTCTATCAAGAGGCACACCTTTCTAGTTTTATTCCTTGAGTGTCCCAACGGTATATAAGCACTTCGTCATGAGACGATTGATATTTCGACATGAGACGACTCTAATCCATGGCAACAATTAATACGATTGGGACATTCTTACACTTAGGTTTCCTGAGATGAAGATTCTCGTTCTGGGTATGGGCCTCATGGGCCCCGCGGTCGCTAAGGACTGCTCGGAGGACCCGAAGGCGGAGAAGGTCACGGGCTGCGATATAGACGACGCCAAACTCAAGGCGGCAAAAAAGTACGTCGGCAACAAGAAATTCGACACGAAGAAGGTCGATATCACCAGCCATGAGGCACTCGTCGCCGCGATGAAGGGTTATGATGTCGTAGTCAACTCGACGGCAGCCAAGTTCAGCATGGGCGTCCTCAAGGCCGCCATCCAAGCGAAGGTAAACGTTGTGGACCTCGCGGGCGGCGGATACCCGCAGGAGGGTGACATATACAAGGAGGTCGAGAAGGCCGGCGTCACCGCTATACCCGGGTGCGGAGTAGATCCCGGACTCATCGATCTCCTCTGTGGACAGGCCATGGAGCACATGGATGAGGTCGATGAGGTAAACTTCGCCTGCGGAGGACTCCCAAAGGACCCTCAGCCCCCGCTCGACTACAAGATAGTATTCGGGGGCACGAGGATGCCGATACGCCCTGGCAAGGTCCCCATGATCGTCGACGGAAAACTCCAAGAAGTCGACAGATACAGCGAAGTCGAATCCATCTTCGTTGACGGTTACCCCGAGATGGAGGCCTTCATCGACGGCTTCCCCTCCAGCCTCTTGAAAGTCTGCCAGGAGAAGAAGGTCAAGAACTTCAGGGGCAAAACCATCAGGTACGGCGACTTCGTCGAAAAGCTCATGTTCCTACTCGATCTAGGCGTCATCGGCAGCAAGCCCGTAACATACCAGGGGAAGGAGATAGTCCCCGTCGACTTCTTCCACGAACTCATCTACCCCATCATCAAATTCGACGAGAAGGCGGGAGACAGAGACATCACGGTCCTCCTCGTCAAGGCCTCGGGGAAGAGTGGTGAGCTAGACATCGACGTCACCTATGATATGGTGGACGAATACGACGAGGAACACGGTGTGACCTCGATGGCCAAGACCACGGGCTTCACCGCCGCGATAATCGCCAGGATGCTGGCCCGGGGCACCGTGAAGAATAAGGGCATACAGTGGCCCATCAGAGTCATACGCGGCCCACTTTTCGAGGAACTGCTAAGCAGCCTAAGGGAGAGAGGCGTCGAGATAACCGAGACCATAACCAAGACGAGAAACGTCTAACTTCGCTCAAGCCCCCTTTAAGGGGGCAACCGACTTTTTCCTGAGATGAACGTAGACCCCCACCGCAATAACCGCGGGCATATGGAAGATACACAACTCGAACACCGGGTCGAGGAACATGTAACTCGACCGCTGGACCGCGAAAATCACTATCGATATGAGGCCGAGTATTACAGCGGTGATCTTCCAGGATTCGATGTCCGTGGTGTCCAACGCCTATTAGGGCTGTGGACCCGGGTAAAAAGGCTTCACCGGGCTAGGATAGGTCGAGTAACGCTATGTCTTGGTAGGAGCCGTCGGGCAGCGTCCTCCTGATGGTCATCGGGAGGACCCCCGCTTTGAGCTCCGCCAAGGCTATGTCTATCGGGTCGCTTACCCTCGGGGGTAGCTCGACCAGAATCGGAGCCCCTAGGGATACCTGGAGCGCGCGTGCGCCTGTGATTCGTGCCCTCTCGAAGCGCGTGAGCTTCGGGGGACCTATCTGGACGTTCCCACTCAAAGTATCCACCATGAAACTAATCTAGAAAACCAGATACTCTCAATATAAACGTGCCTATAACCCTTTCAGAACGATTATGGGCCCTAAATAGTGTAAAAAACGCGAAAAAGGCGCCTAAGGACTCTATTTCTCGGCGACGACCCTGTTCTTTATCGAGCCGATCTTCTCGACGCCGACCTCTACGACGTCGCCCGGCTTGAGGAGACCGAGGGGGTGAGCCATGCCGACGCCCGAGGGGGTCCCGGTGGCGAAGATGTCACCCACCTCCAGGGTTATGCCCGCGGAGAGCGTCGCCACGATCTTCTTGATGTTGAAGATCATGTCACTCGTGTTAGTGTGCTGCCTCTCGACGCCGTTGACCTTGCACCAGAGGTCAAGGTCCTGCGGGTCGCCGACCTCATCCTTGGTGACTATCCAGGGCCCCATGGGTGCGAAGGTGTCGATGCTCTTCCCCCTGTACCACTGCTGGTGCTTGGACTGCAGGTCCCTAGCGGAGACGTCGTCGAAGGCCATGTAGCCGGCTATGTAGTCGTAGACCTTCTCCTCGGGTATGTTCTTACCCTTCTTGCCGACGACGAAGGCGAGCTCCGCCTCGTAGTCCAGCTTTTCGGTGACCTTCGGGTAGACGATGTCGTCATATGGCCCAGTGACCGCCGTGGGGGGCTTGGTGAAGTAGATGGGTACGAGGGGCAGGTTTGACGCGGCACCCGCCTTACCTCCTTCTTTGACGTGTTCGGCGTAGTTCAGGCCGAGGCAGACGATGTTTTTCCTCGGGCGGGGGATGGGGGCCATCAACTTCACCTTCTTCAATGGGACGAGATACTTTGAGCCCTCGACGGCCTTCACCGCCTTCTTCACCTCGCTAAGGCCCTTCGAGCCCAGATCCAAGAGCCCGAGCATGCCCAGGGGCGCCACCTTCGTCCCCTTAAAAGAGCCGCCCAGATGAGCCTTGAAGGTGGCGTTTAAATCCAGGACGTTATCGTCGATGACGACGCCTATGCTGACCGTTTTACCGGAACGATAGGTAACAAGTTTCATGCCAATCCCTTAAACCACCCTGCTCGGGTTTTTAACACTATACGGTAAACTAATGGGAAGGTAAGAGAGTTGAACATCAACACCCACGGGAAGATATCTGAGAGGCTCGTCGGCAAACCAGTAGAGGTTATCGGCGGAGCGAGGGCGACTGTCGAGCTGACCGCGACCGAGGAGATGACCGCCGACCCCACCGGCCTCATCCACGGCGGCTTCACATTCGGACTCGCCGACTACGCCGCCATGCTCGCCGTCAACCACCCAAACGTCGTCCTCGGCTCAGCACAGGTGAAATTCACCGCCCCCGTCAAGGTCGGCGAAAAAATGAGGGCCGAAGCAACCATCACCAAGACAGAGGGGAAGAAAAGCGAAGTCAACGTCGATGTAAAAGTGGGAGAACATAAAGTACTCACAGGAATATTCCTATGCTACTCACTCGAAAAACATGTCCTAGAAAAAAACCAACCATAAAACAACTAGTAGGCTAACCTAATTCTTTTATATCCGGCGCCAGTTTATAGACGGGTTCAGGTGCGCTAAATTGACCATCGTCATAGACCCTTCAAGGGAAGGCCTCGAAAAGGTCCTGAGGGACTACCAGATCGAGGCGCTACGGATCATCTGGAACAGCGACAACAAGGGCATGACCTCGAGGGAGGTATACCAGGCGGTGAACAGGTCCCTAGGCAACAAGACCATCTCAAGGGCCTCAATAATCAACTTCTTAAACGACATGTACGACGAGGGCGTCCTCAAGTACGAGGAGGAGACCTGCAAGGGAGGAACACGCAGGAAGTACTTCACTGGGCTCGACGAGACCGGGTTCAAGAAGCACGTCGCCAAGGTCGTACTCATCAGCCTGATGAAGGACTTCCCGGCCCAGACGAGGGAGGCAATCCGGGAAGCCCTCAACGACAACTGAGCCGGATAAGAACTTCTTTTAACCCTAAAGCCACTAATTCTTCCCGACATTGAGGATAACCGTCGAGGTCAAGGCGGAGTCAAGAGAAGATGGCGTCGAGATGCTTGAAGAGGGAAGATACCTCGTCAAGGTAAAGGAGCCCCGCCAAAAGGGGAAAGCCAACCAAGCGGTGCTCAAACTTTTAAAGAAGCACTTCGGTAAACAGGCGAGACTAGTATCAGGCGCCACGTCATCGACGAAGATCATCGAGATTTTAGAGTGAATAAAGCAGCAGAACTGAGGGAGTGGAATGGTCAAGGTAACAGAGAGGATCAGGGCCGTAGACGTGGAGAGGGCTGACGGTCTTAGCACGAAGGTCTACATTCTGGACTGTGAAGGCGGGTTGATACTCATCGACGTGGGCTTCACACAATGGTGCATCCACAACATCGAGGCCGAGTTGAAGGGGATGGGGAAGACGTGGGGGGACATCAAACTCATCCTCATCACCCACGCTCACGGGGACCACATAGCCAACCTCCCCAAGATCCTCGAACTTACGGGTGGACCCGAGGTCATGCTCGGGGAGGGCGACTTGGAGTCCTTGAAGGAGCAGACGGGCGTTGAGGCCGACATCGGTCTGGAGCAGGGGGACATAATCGACGCCTGTGGTGGAATCGAGATCATTAATGTCCCCGGACACTCGGATGGCAACCTATCATTCTACCTCAAGGGTGAGGGGGCCATGATCGTCGGTGACACGATATTCGGCGAGGATGACGGGACCCTCTACACCCCCCCGGCGAAGTACAGCAAGGACAGCGAGATGGCGGCCAAGGAGATCAAGAGGCTGTTAGACTACGACTTCGATAAGCTGCTCCTAGCTCACGGTAAGAATATTCTGGGCAACGCTAAGAGGAAAGTGGAGAAGCTGGTGGGCGTCTAGCCGATGGCGGCTATGACGTCTTTTACTACCTTGTCCGGCTCCAACCCGAGTTGCTTCGCCTTCGTCGTCGCCGCCTTTATCGGGGCGTTTAGGACGTCTTCGAAGGTCTTGACCCCGCTGACTATCGCCGCAGCGGAGCCGAATTTCTCCGCGGCCTCGATGTTGAGGTAGCCGCACATAACGTATCCCTTGGCACCCTTGATGAGGAGAAGCGGGGGAGCATTCTCCGGTAGCGTAGACTTCATGGCGTGGAAGGTCTTTCCACCGATCTCAATCTTCTCGATCTCGAACAAGTTGAGTCGATAGATGAGGCTAGGATCTGGGGATTTAACCCCTTCGGGTTCCCTGGCAGTCTATTGTTTTAGGGTCCCGCCGTGAAGCCTGTTGTGGCATGAGTCCCCCGGGTCATCGCAGACCTCGACTGTGTTAGCGGTGGGGTTCTCAGGGTCGAAGCGGGTGTGGTGCAGGTGGGTCTGGTTCTTCAGCTCTGTCGGGTAGCTTTTCCCACACATGGTGCAGATGTTCTTCCTTCGTATGTAATCCCACTTGGTCACATGCCCGTCGACGATGACCGTATATATGGTGTTCCAAGTATCTTCCACCACATAGAGCATCGTGTGATCGTCTATCTTGGGCGCCCTAAATATCATATCGAGTAATGATGATGCAATTGAGTTGTTAAAATTACCCGTCGGTCTAGTCCGATTAATTGAAGGAAAATGAATCTGTTAACGGATAAGAGGATTTTCACAGGTTCGTTTACTGTTTCTTCTTTGACAAGTATCCCCTCAGAGCGAAACCTACGATGGCCACTATTATGAGATCGACCAAAAAAGAACGATAAGATCATCTAAAATCCCTTGCGAGATGACACTTAACATAGTTCAGCTACGAGACCGAGTCACATTATGAGGCTTGTGCTTCTCACACCTAGATGAGATAAAACCTCAGCGTAAAACGAGGCCGAAGACTGAACCTGTATAGGTCATCAATCAGTCTTCGTGGATTTGAACATGGTGAACCCGCAGTTACCGCACGTGTAGCGGTTGCCGTGGTCAGCCATGAAGTAGCCGCGCCCGCACCTGTTGCAGAAGGGCCTCTTCCGCTCCAGTTTACCGTCCTTGATCTCGTACTTCTTGTAGATCGAGTCGACGTTCTTTGGCGCCTTCTTCTCCACAGGTTTTTTATCCGCTGGCTTCTTGTCAGCAGGCTTTTGGGACATTACTTCTTCTCCTCCTCAGGGACGGCGGCTGCTGCGGGTTTCTCATCCGCCTTCGCGGCCTCCTTCCCCTTGTTTCGGGTGATTATATACTTCGGCTCAACCGCGAGGGCCGTCTTAACGTCGTTGTAGACGTGGGCGAATCCTGTGGTCTGCCTCGTACCTGACTTTGCCTCCAGTTCGCGGACGTAGACGTTGTCAAGCTTCGTCCTCATGAGGACCGCTATCTCACGTCTGACGTCGGTTCTGCTCGGAGTGGAGGCCTCGGTGATCTTGAAGGCAAGCTCCTTCCTACCAACCACCTTGTTGATCTTGGTGGATGTAAGCTCCAGCTTCACTGTCTATTTCATCTCCATTTGGCTGAGGAAACCTCTCGCCCAGTCCCGCTTCTCCTCTGACACGGTCACTACAACAAGCCCCTCGTGGGGCTGGCCGTAGGCTATCACCGAGCCGAGGGGCATCTCAGCCAACAGCGGGAGGACCAGAAGGTCCTCTTCACCTTCCACGATTACAGCCACCCTCCTTTTAAGCGTTACCGCCCTCCTCAACACGGTCCAAGCATCGGCGTCGATGGTCCCCGGAGGGTTCGGGACCTTCACCTCTTCCAGACCGTGCTTAACGGGCTCAACCTCTACCCGGAGGTTCTTGTTGTCCACCACGACGATGTCGGGTGAGAAACCAGCGGCGATGAGGTTACCCGCCACGAAGTCGCCGACGACAGCGAAGAGCGGCGGCTTGACTACAAGCTTTCCCTCGAGCCTCGCGGCGGTCTCAGCCGGCTCACCCCTATATAATTCACCGAGGGGTACCTTGAGTTCCCCACGCATTGATTCGGGGAGAAGCAGAGTCTTGATCAGTAGGGGTTTCGGATCTGATTGTTTAACGGATCTTGAGGGCGTACTGGCCCGCCTCTTTTATTTTCATCTTCTCAGCCAGCTGACTCTTAGAGGGGTCGAGTATTATGACGAAGCCGAGGAAGTCCTCGCTCAGATCTGATCCCTTGCAGACCGAGCAGACATTATTGTTTGTTATGACCTTGCAGACCCTACAAGCCTTGGTGGGCATTACTTCTTCTTCTCCTCCTTGGGTGCCTCCATGGCCTTGACCTCGCCCTCTATCCACTCCATCTTACCGAGCATGGGTTGGCGGGCGGTGACGCCGATCTTGCCCGAGCTGCGCCCCTTGGGGAAGCTAACGGCGACCAGCCTCACCCTGAACAGGTCCCCCCTCTGGATGGTGCGGCCACTCTCCTTCCCGAGGAGTATGCCCTGTCTCTCATCGTAGCTGATGAAGTCGTCCATGAGCTGACTGACGTGGAGCAACGCATCCACGGGGCCTATTCTAAGGAAGGTACCGAAGTCAGCGACCTCTACGACCTCTCCCTCGACGATCTCCTGTAGCTGGGGGAAGAATGTCATGATGCTGAATGTAACCTGGTGGTGGGTCCCACCGTCTCCCGGGACGATGCGGCCGACGGGGTTGACCTCGACCTTGTTGACGGAGATGACGTAGCCGAGGTTCTCGTCGACCAGACCCTCGTACTTGCCGCGCAGCTCCTCGTAGGCAGCGGTGTCGAGTGGCTGGTCGAACTTCGACGGGCTTATCCTGATGGTGTCCCTCAGGGTGATTAGGTTGAACATCGCATCGCCTCAAGTTAGCCGGGGTTGATTCATAAAAACGTTGTTGAAGCTCATAGCTCTATGAGCACCTCGAAGGATTCTTTGCTTATGATCTCCCCGAGGTCCTTCTTCCACTCGTCACCCACTGCCACGAGTATGTAGATGCCGGCGATATCCGCACGCTGATTTCTAACGAGGTCGACGAGCGCCTTGACCGTCTCGCCGCTACGGACGACGTCGTCGATGATGAGTATGCTGTCCTTCTTCTTCAGCAAAGTCTTAGGAATGTACAGCGTCTTCCTCATGGCAGAGCCCTTGGGGATGAAGGATTCTTCAAGGAAATCGGTGATACCAACCTCCCTCGTCTCCTTAGCCACGAGTAAATCAACGTCAAGTAGGTTAGCGACAAGAGTTGAGCAGGGGATTCCGTCTACCGCCGCTGTGAGTACCTTCGTGACGCGGCGCCCGGCGAACTTCTCCATCGCATAGTTTGCCATGATCTTGAGCCAAGTGATCTCCGCGACAAGGGGAGTATTATCGAAGTAGCCCTCCTCATCGAAGTTGATCCTCTTCTTCAACTCCGATTTTATGTCGGTGATCTCCATGAGCTTCTCATATAGGCTCTGGGCTCTGGCGTAGCTTGGCAGGACGTGCCCTCTCATGTACCTGCTGAGTATGGGTGGGCTGAGCCCGAGGTAATCGGAGAGTTCCTGATAGGTGTGACTCTCGCTGGCGACCTTGAGAAGATCCGTGATCATCATGCGGTACTTTAATTCCCTAACCCTCGTCTCTGCCATTCACATCATCCCCCAGCTGGCGGAGCGGGCCTGAGGGGATTTGAACCCCTGACCAACGGCTCTCTTCGACCCTAAGGTCCTAAAAGGCCGACGCTCTTCCTTGCTGAGCTACAGGCCCACGGCCCTAAGCGTTTAGCCAATGGGATAAACAACGTATATAACTGTTGTTGAGTTTGCGCTAATCATTCAATATAAATGCCTTTTCCGGTTAAAGTTACACCCCCATGCAAGTACCCGTTATGCGGCGTTTCTCGACATACTTATTAGATTGCTGGGGACATCCCTTCTGGTAATCATGCGCGGCCGTGGTCCAGCCTGGTAAGACTCCAGCCCCCCACGACCCTTATCGGGGAGAGTTGGTAACCCGGGTCCAAATCCCGGCGGCCGCACCAATCACTCGGACCTCAACGCCTCTACGGGGTTGAGGCTGGACGCCCTCCGCGCGGGGTAGATCCCCGAGAGCATCGTTGTAAGAACCGCGAACCCAATGACCAGAACCCCATTCGTCAACGATGTGACGGGGGTTATACCTATGAAGGTACCTATCAATCCGCTGAGGGAGAAACCCACCAGCACGCCGAGGATGCCCCCGACCAATCCGGTTAGGATGGCCTCGGAGATGAACATCAACATGACGTCCTTGCTCTTCGCCCCGATCGCCTTCATGACGCCGATTTCGCGTGTACGCTCCATAACGCTGATGGTCATGGTGTTGATTATGCCGATTCCAGCCACTACAAGGCTGATTGCGGCGATTCCGCCGAGGACTGCCTGTATTGAGCCGAGGACCTGATCCATCGTCGCTTTCGCAGACTCGTAGGTTACGGCGCTGTATCCCTTTCCTAGCTTCGCCTTTATCGCTACGGCTGTGGCTGCGACATTGTTAACGGTGTCAGCCTGAGCCATGATGTAGGAGAACTGATTGCCGGTCTCGAATAACTGCTGAGCATCACGAAGGGGCAAAGCTATCGCGTCGTCAAGGTTCACGCCGAATGCTGAGCCCTGTTTCTTCAATACGCCAATGACTCTGACTGTGAACGTCTTTTCTGTGTCACCTACGCGGGTTTTCAGGGTGATCCTGTCACCCACCCTTAGAACAGGTTCCGCTTGATTTTGAGGCCAAGCAACGTTTGCGCCTATTACTACGACGCCATTATCACTTCTAACCAACCCGCGACCCTCCGAGACGTCGAAGTTGGTGTTCAGTTTCTGGAAATCCTCGGTCAATCCATATGCGGTAGCCCTGTAGTTTTTTCCTTTTATCGTGTACATGACGATTTTATTGGCTATGATGGGCGTCACGGCTGAGACGTGAACCACATTTTCGATTGTATTTAGATCCTTATAGGTGAGGGTGCCGGTGGATAAGGTACCACTTGAAAACCCACCTGCCAACACCATGATGTTCTGTGGTCCAAATATCTGAAGCTGCCCGCCTACACTATTGCTGAGACCTTGAGTAATGGATACCAGCCCCGTGACAGCTGCGCAGCCGATCAGTATACCTATCAGATTCAAAGCGAATCGAAATTTTCTTGATCGGACACTATCCCAAGCGGAGGCTAGTACGTCACCGAACTTCAAGAGATTTCACCTATTATTGCAGCCCGAATAACCGCTTCAACCAGCCCCACACCCCACCATCATTGTTAACCGCAGATACACTCACCTGCGCCTTAACCACATCGAGTGGAACATTGAGAACCTGCTCCTGCTGAATGTTCCTATTATCCATGTAAGTCAACTTGAACTCGAGATCATAACGCCCCATCGACGTACCATTAGCGACGCTGAACTTAAGGGAGAAGGGAACCGGACTATCAGGATCAATGGCACCTATATACTCCGTGCTCCCAGCCACCAAACCAACAGGACCCCCACCGACCACCTGAATCCTCGTGAACTCGACCCTGCTGGTTCCTATAAGGAGAAGATCCCCCTCAAACGTCGCCGTCTCACCAATCCCCGCGGATACAACAGCATCCTTCATCAAACTGAAGTCAACTATCTGCTTCACAGGCACAGTGATGATCTCAGTGGCGGTCCCTTGAACCCCCCTAGAATCGACATACCTCACAGACAGGGTGAGGGGTATCGCGCCAGCAGGGGCCGAGCCGTCAAGCAGCAGAGTATACCCCTGCTGCATCGATTCCCCCGGTTTAAGATCCCCAACAGCCGTATTTATCGGGCTCAAAGGCGTCAGCAAACCCCTCTGATCCAGAGATAAAGAGGCCTTGGCATTGTATATCGCCGCCCCAGCACAGGAGAACCTTAACACGACGTCAAATTGTTCGCCGGGGGCAACCGCCCTGGTGCCCAGGTTTGTAACCGTGATTATTGGACTGCTAGTTAACACCGTTGAAGTCATCTCCACCGGCAAGCCCATAGACTGTTTATACCGGTTCCCCCTCATGTCCGAGTAGTATACCGTCGCACTCAGAGAGTATGCGCCCACAGGCGTGTTCTCAAGCGCCTTGACCTGAACATCAAACGAGGCCGATGAACCCGCCCTGATCGAGGCCGCGTTGAACCTCAACTGGTCCTCGACCGAGAGGAGCGGCGAACCCGAATACACGGTGACATCCACGTCGGAGATGTCACCCGCCGCGATATCCTCGACTTTCACCGAGAGGGTCGTGGTCCCTCCAGCGCTAAGCTTGGAAGGGGATGCGGACACCCTGACCATGGGCTGGAACGCGTTCTTGACGACCACCGTGATCGGCACCGTCAACGATATCGACCGGCCCAGGCGAACATAACTCGTCTGTAGTGAGAGCTGATAGGAGCCAACGTTAAGGCCCTGGTCGACGTAGAGGGTGACATTATAGGTCACCGTCTTCTCGCTCACTAGCTTATTGATCACATTATGGGTGTTCGCTATGACCGAGAGACCCGACGTGGACGACAACATCAGGGCGTCTATCTCGGTTACATCATAGCTACCGGCGTTATAGAGCTGAATGGTGACGTTTCCACTCATTCCGGCGGTTAGGTATATGTTCTTCGCGGATACCTCGAGGTGGGATACGTAGTCCTCCGCGTAGGTTACTGCTATCGGACCCGCCACTAGGCAGATGAGCAGTATGGGTATCAGGTAACTCTTCTTTCCGTTCATATCTATCACTTGAACTTCTTCTCTCCCGCGATCTCTCCATCGCGAATCTCTACTAGCCTATCAGTGGTCTGCGCCACGTTAGGATCATGCGTGATTAGGACGAATGTCTTACCCTGCTCCTGGTTCAGTTCCCGGAGAACGACCATTATCTCCTGCCCGGTTTTAGAGTCGAGGTTGCCCGTGATCTCGTCGCATAGGAACAACTGTGGATCATTTGCGAGCGCCCTCGCTATGGCGACGCGTTGCTGTTCGCCGCCGCTAAGCTGGTTGGGGCGGTGGTCTACGCGCTCACCTAGGCCCATCGACTCGAGTAGCTTCTTCGCCCTCTTCTCTCTTTCCTTGTGGG
>Ga0315286_10000729_pt1 | contig 28447 bp, 27 predicted proteins | sample YL17G10_0_MG_FD_205038 | JGI IMG/M metagenome (GOLD analysis project Ga0315286, IMG submission 205038) | Sediment microbial communities from Yellowstone Lake, YNP, Wyoming, USA - YL17G10_0 | ecosystem: Environmental > Aquatic > Freshwater > Lake > Sediment | place: USA: Wyoming | collected... | reverse complement strand
TACCACCACACGATGCGCGTCCACGGCCTGCCCCAGCACGCCGACGCCTTCTGGGTGGCCGGACTCGGCACGCCGCTCCGCGTGCAGTTCCGCCGCTTCACCTGCGAAGAGGAGATTGTCCAGCAGCTCATCGCGACCTACCGCGAGTGGAACCTCGCGCACCACGATGCGATGGTGACCGCCTATCCCGGCGCGGTCGAGGCGGTTCGCGCGCTCAGGGTTCGCGGCAGCCGCCTCGGGATCGTGACGTCGAAGAACCGGCACGGGCTCGCCAAGGGACTCACCCTTTGCGGCTTCGACGGCCTCTTCGACGTCCTCATCACCTCCGACGACCTCGAGGCCAGCAAGCCCTCCCCCGAGCCGGTCAACGCCGCCCTCGCCCGCCTCGGCGAGACGCCAGCCAGCACCCTGTTCGTGGGCGACTCGCCCCACGACATCGCGGCTGGACGCGACGCCGGGACGACCACTGCTGCGTGCCTCTGGGGGCCCTTCTCCCGCGAGCAGATCGAGGCCGAGCGCCCCGACCACTGGTTGGCCTCCTTCGCCGACCTGACGGCTCTGACGGACGGGGCACCCCCCTCCCCCTAGCCGCACTCAGCATCGCCTATTGCGTCAGGTGTGTCCGGACGCCACACTAACTGAAGCATCTTCCATCTGCGGCTGTGGCGATGACCGACCTCGGACGCGTTCTGATCGTGGATGACGATCCGGCCCAGCTACGTCTCCTCCGGACGGTGTTGGAGGCCGATGGCTGGGAGGTCGCCCAGGCCGATTCCGGCGACGCCGCCATCCAGCGTCTGGTGGACGGCCCGGAGAGCGACGTCATCATCACCGATCTGATGATGCCGGGGATGGACGGCGGCGACCTCCTCAACCGGGTGCGCGAGCGCTGGCCGGAGATCCCGGTCATCATCCTGACCGCGCACGGCTCGGTGGACTCGGCGGTCGCCCTGCTGCATGCCGGCGCCCACGATTACCTCACCAAGCCGCCCAAACTGGACGAACTCCGCATCACGGTCCGCCGCGCGCTCGAGGCGTCGGAGAACCGGCGCGAGCTGGCGCGGCTGCGTCGCCGGCTGCGTCTGCCGGCCGACGTGGTCGGCGTCTCACGGGCGATGCAGGCGATCTTCGACACCGCCATCCGCGTCGCGCCCAGCTCCACGCCGGTGCTCATCACGGGAGAGACGGGGACGGGCAAGGAGGTGGTGGCACGCGCCATCCACGCCGCGTCCGGCCGAGGCACCTTCGTCGCGCTCAACTGCGCGGCGCTGCCCCCGTCGCTGGTGGAGTCGGAGTTGTTCGGCTTCCGGCGGGGGGCGTTCACCGACGCGAACCGCGACCACGCGGGGCTGGTGGAGACGGCGACACAGGGCACGCTGTTCCTGGACGAAATCGCCGAGGTGCCCCTGGCCGTGCAGCCGAAGCTCCTGCGGTTCCTGCAGGACGGGGAGTTCCGCCGGCTCGGCGACACCCAGTCCCAGACCTCCCACGCCCGGGTCATCGCCGCGACCAACCGCGACCCCGAGCAGGACGTGGCGAGCGGCCGACTGCGCGAGGACCTCTACTACCGCCTCAATATCGTGCACATCGTGCTGCCGCCCCTCCGCGAGCGGCCGGTGGACATCCCCGCGCTGGCAGAGCACCTGCTCCACCGCCTCGCCGAGCGCTATCAGTTGGAGAATGCGGCCCTGGCGCCCGACGCCCTCGCCGCACTGACGGCCTACCGGTGGCCGGGGAACATCCGGGAGCTCGAGAACGTACTCGCACGGGCGCTGGCGCTGCGCGGCGGGAACTCCATCACGCGCCGCGACCTGCCGCCGCACATCAGCAACCTGGTGCCGGCGGGCGCCGAGGTTCTGACGATCGAGGAGACCCCGACCCTGACCCTCGACGAGGTCGAGCGGCGCTACATCTTCCGGGTGCTGGAGGCGACCCGCGGGAACAAGCTCAAGGCCGCGTCGATATTGGGGATAGACCGCTCCACCCTGCACCGTAAGCTCAAGCAGATCCAAGGGGCGGCCGCGCCGCCCCTCCCATCCTGACCCCGATTCCAACGTCCGCGGCCCTCCGAGTGTCCAAGTGATTGCGTGGGAGAGCAGGCCTGGCCCCGAGAGGGGATCGTGAATCCGCCACCGGGACAGGGAGTTCCCGCGGCGGGAGAGGCGTCGGAGGCGGCCGACATCGCGCTCGCGGCCTCCGGTGACGGCCAGGCGTACGAGCGGCTCTACCGGCGGCACGTGGCCCGGATCCACTCGCTGGTCCGGAGGATGGTCGGCAGTGACGCCGATGCGGACGAGGTGGCCCAAGACGTCTTCGTGCGGGCGTGGGACCGGCTGGGGACGTTTCGCGGGGAGGCGGCTTTCTCGACCTGGCTCCACCGGTTGGCGGTGAACGTGGTGCTGAACTGGCGGAAGACCGCCGCCCGCGCGCGGCACCGATTCGACGACGAGGCCTCCATCGACGTCCTCGCGGCCCGGAAGGACTCGGGAGCCGAATGGATGGACCTGGAGCAGGCCATCGCGATGTTGCCTCCGGGGGCGCGGCAGGTCTTCGTGCTGCACGACGTGGAGGGCTTTCGGCACGAGGAGATCGCGGAACTGATGGGCGTGACGGACGGGACGACGAAGGCGCAGTTGCACCGAGCGCGGATGCTGCTGCGGAACCATCTGGAGCGGTGATCATGGACGAGCATCTGGCTGAACGGCTGTCGGCGTACGTGGACGGCGAACTCGAAGGCGAGGCGCGCGTCACGGCGGAGGCGCATCTCACAGCCTGCGCGGAGTGCCGCTCGGCGGTGCAGGACCTGCGCCGGGTCGTCTCCCTGGCCCGGGCGCTCGACGATCGCCCGCCGGCGCAGGACCTCTGGCCCGCCGTCGCCGAGCGGATCGGCGCCGCGCCTCGGGCGGACATCATCCCCCTGGCGTCTCGTCGCCGCCGCTTCGCCTTCTCGGTGCCGCAGCTCGCCGCCGCCGGCGTCGCGCTTGCCCTGCTCTCGGCGGCCGCGGCGGGCTCGGCCGTCCGTTTCCTCGCCCCAACGGCGCAGGGGACCGCGGCTGCCGCGCCGGCGATGCGGGTGCGGAACGTCTCCGACCCGGCCGCTCCCTACGACAACGCCATCCGCGAGCTCGAGGGGCTGCTGTCCGCCCGGCGCGGGGACCTCGATACCACGACGGTCCGCACGGTCGAGCTGAGCCTGCACGTCATCGACCAGGCGATCGCCCAGGCCCGCGCCGCGGTGGAGCGGGACCCCAACAACGTGTACCTGAACGGCCACCTGTGGAGCACGCTCGACCGCAAGCTCGACCTGCTGCGGCGGGCGACGATGCTCCCGAAGGCAAGCTGAGGAACCGATGAAGACCCCTCTCGCGGCACTCGCCATCGGCCTGGGGGCGGCGCTGTTCGCGGCGCCCCGACCGGCCGGTGCCCAGACGACGATGGACACCGTGGTGGCGGTGCGCCCTGGCGCCCGCTTCGAGCTGCAAAACATCTCCGGCACCGTGCAGATCCGCACGACGCGGCGGGCGGAGATCCGCATCCACGTCGAGTACGACCGGGCGCGCATCGAGCTCGAGGCGTCCCCGTCGGCGGTCTCGGTGCGCACCGTCCCGCGGCGCAACGGCGGCGAGGCGGACTACACCATCGAGGTGCCGGCGAACACGCCGCTCACGCTGAACGGGATTTCCTCGGACATCGACGTGCAGGGCGTGTGCGGCGAGGCGGAGCTGCAGTCGGTGTCCGGCGACGTGCACCTCACCTGCGCCCAGGGCAACGTGTCGGTCACCAGCGTCTCGGGGGACGTGACACTCACCGATGCCCGCGGCCGTGTCGAGATCAGCTCGACCAGCGGCGAGGTGACGGTGCGGGGCGCCCGCGCCGAGCTCGCGGCCCACAGCGTCTCGGGCGACGTGCTGCTCGAGCGCATCGAGGGCCAGGAGGTCACGGCCGAGACGGTGAGCGGCGAGGTCAGCTTCGCCGGCCCGATCCGGGAGGGCGGACGCTACCGGTTCCAGTCGCACTCCGGCGACGTGACGATCCATCCGGACGGGGCGCTGAACGCGACGATCTCGGTCAGTACCTTCAGCGGCGACCTCGAGAGCGACTTCCCGGTCACCCTGACCCGCGGCAGGCACGTCCGTTCGCGCGAGTTCGAATTCACCGTCGGGAGCGGCAACGCCCGGCTCCAGTTGGCGTCGTTCAGCGGCACCATCTACCTGCGGCGCGCCGGCGCGGCGCCGAGCCGCGAGGAGGAACAGTGAGAACCGCAGCGATTCTCTGCATCGCCGCCGTGGCGGTGCTCGCCCCGGTGTCGGCGGCGCGGGCCCAAGCCGAAGCGTCCGATGCCACACGCTGGAGCTGGCGCGGCGCCGTCGCCGCCGGCAAGACGCTCGAGATCAAGGGCATCAACGGCTCCGTCCGCGCCGAAGCGGGTACGGGCAGCCAGGTCGAGGTGACGGCGGAGAAGACGGCCCGCCACGACGACCCCGCCGACGTGCGCATCGAGGTCGTCGAGCACGGCGGCAACGTCACGATCTGCGCGGTCTATCCGGGACGCAGCAACACCTGCGAGCCGGGCGACGGCGGCCACATGAACGTCCACGACAACGACGTCCAGGTGCGGTTCGTGGCCAGGGTCCCGGCCGGCGTGGCCTTCCACGGGCAGACCGTGAACGGCAGCGTGGAGGCCTCCGGCCTCACCGGCGCGGTGGATCTCAGCACGGTGAATGGCGGCGTGGACATCGAGACGGCCTCCGGCGACGCCTCCGGCACCACCGTGAACGGCGCCGTCCGCGCCACGCTCCGCGGCCAGGGCCGGGAGCCGCTACGCTTCTCCACGGTGAACGGCAGTATCGACGTGACCGTCGCGAGCGGCCTCAACGCCGACTTCAGCGCGGAGACCGTGAACGGCACGATCCAGAGCGACTTCCCGGTCACGCTCCAGGGGCGCATCAACCCGCGCCATCTCTCCGGCCGCATCGGCCAGGGCGGTCGCAGTCTCCGCTTCAGCACCGTCAACGGCGGGATCCGCCTGCACACGACCCCGTAGCGCGCTTGCCGCTGGGTCCGCGGCCAGCTACTATCGCCCCTCCACCATCTGGAGGGGCGATGTCGTTTCGGCCGTTCGCGATGGAACGCTGGCAGAGCACCTGGGAGAACCGGGTGCGCTTCAACCTCTCGGAAAGCGGGGTCCATCCGCTCACGGCCGCCGAGCTGCTCGCGCTGGCGGGCGCCGATCCCGCGCCCGTGCTCGGCATTCCGCTCGGCTACACCCAATCCAACGGCACCGAGCCGCTGCGCGCGGTGATCGCGACGCTCTACCCGGGCGCCTCGGCGGCCAACATCACCGTCACCAACGGCAGTGCCGAGTCGAACTACGCGATCTGCTGGCACCTCCTGGAACCGGGGGACCGCCTCGCGCTGATGCTGCCGAACTACATGCAGACGTGGGGCCTCGCGCACGCCTTCGGCGCCGACATCCGCCCGTTCCGGCTACACGAAGCCTCGGGCTGGCAGCCCGACCCTGACGAAGTGGACGCCGCCATCGGCCCGGGAACGAAGCTGGTCGTCGTCACGAACCCCAACAACCCGACGGGCGCGGTCCTCAGCGAGACGGCGATGCGCCACATCGCCGCGCGGGCCGACGCCGTGGGGGCGTGGATCCTCGCGGACGAGGTCTACCAGGGCGCCGAGCGCCAGGGCGGCCCGCCCACCCGGAGCTTCTGGGGGCTCGGCGAGCGGGTCCTCGTCGTCAACGGCCTCTCCAAAGCGTACGGCCTCCCCGGCCTGCGCCTCGGCTGGAACGTCGCGCCGCTCCCGCTCCCCGAGTTCCTGTGGTCCCGCAAGGACTACACGACCATCGGCCCCGGGGCGATGTCCGACGCCCTCGCCACCATAGCCCTGCGGCCCGAGGTGCGCGCGAAGATCCTCGACCGCACCCGCGGCATCATCCGCGCCAACTGGCAGGTGCTGGCCGACTGGTACGGGACGATGGGCGGCGAGTTCACCTCCCGCGCACCTGACGCCGGCGCGATCTCCTACGCCCGCTACCGTACCGACGCGAACTCCTCCGCCTTCGCGGAGCGCCTGCGCCGGGACTTCGACGTCCTCGTGGTGCCGGGCGATCAGTTCGAGATGGACCGCTTCATCCGCTTCGGGTTCGGCCCTCCGCGCGCCGATCTCGAGGCCGCGCTCGAACGCGTGGCTACCGCGTTCCGCACCAACGGCTGACGAACGATGCTCATCCAGAACCAGCGCCGCACCGGCGTCGCGACCGCCACCGTCCGCGCACCGTACGACGGCGCCGTGGTCGGCATTCATTCCCTCGGCTCGGCCGCCGACATGGACGCGGCCGTCGCCGCGAACGTCGAGGCTGCCGACGCGTGCCGCCGGATGCCCGCCTTCGAGCGGGCCGCCTGCCTCCGCCGCATTGCCGACGGGCTCCGGGCCCGCCGCGACGAGTGCGCCACGCTGCTGGCGAAGGAGGCCGGCAAGCCGCTCACGCAGGCGTACCTCGAGATCGATCGCGCGGCCTTCGTCTTCTTCGATGGCGCGGAGGAAGCGACGCGCATCGGTGGTGAGGTGCTCCCGCTCGACGTCCTGCCGGCGGGCGCGGCGCGCCTGGGGCTGACGCGCCGGTTCCCGCTTTCGCCGATCGCCGCCATCACGCCGTTCAACTTCCCGGTGCTGCTCGGAGCCCACAAAGTCGCGCCCGCGATCGCGTGTGGGGCGAGCCTGACGCTGAAGCCGCCGCCCCAGGACCCGCTGAGCACCGAGCTCCTGGGCGAGGTGATCGCCGACTGCGGCTATCCGGCCGGCGGCATCAACGTCGTGCCGTGCGACCTGTCCGTCGCGCAGCGTTTGGTCGCCGACGGGCGCGTCCGGATGATCAGCTTCACCGGCAGCGCGAAGGCCGGCTGGGCCATCCGCGCCGGCGCCGGCACGAAGCGCGTGGCCCTCGAGCTCGGCGGCAACGCCGGCGTGATCGTCGAACCCGACGCCGACCTCGACCGCGCCGTCGAGCGCTGCACGGTGGGCGGCTACGCCTACGCCGGGCAGTCGTGCATCTCCGTGCAGCGGATCCTCGTGCACCGGGACGTGTACGACGAGTTCCTGCGCCGCTTCGTGACGCGGGTCGGGACGCTGCGGACGGGCGACCCCCTCGACCCAGCCACCGAGGTCGGCCCGATGATCGACGAGGCGGCGGCGCAGCGCGCCGAAGGCTGGATCGCCGCGGCGGTGCGGGACGGCGCCCGCGTCGAGTGTGGCGGCGGCCGCGCCCGCGCCGTGCTCGAGCCAACGGTGCTGACGCGCACGAGCCCCTCGCAGCAGGTGAACTGCGAGGAGGTCTTCGCACCGGTCACCACCGTGACGCCCTACGCCGGCTTCGACGAGGCGGTGGCGCGCATCAATGGGACGGCGTATGGTCTCCAGGCGGGGATCTTCACCCGCGACGTGCGCCGGCTGATGCAGGCGTGGGAGCGGCTGGACGTCGGCGGCGTGATGGGCAACGACATCCCGAGCTTCCGGGTGGACCGGATGCCCTATGGCGGGTCCAAGGCGAGCGGCCTCGGCCGCGAAGGTGTGCGGTACGCCATCCAGGAGATGACGGAGCCGCGGCTGCTCACCCTCCAAACGGAGTGACGTAGATGACGGCCCCGATCCCCAAGCCCTGGTGGGCACGCACGATCGTCAGCATCGGCATCCAGCCCATGGCGCACCGGCCACCGCTGCCGCGGCGCTGGGCGTTGTACTGCGCGCTGGCGTACCTCCTCCCCATCGTGATCATCGAGGCGCTGCCCAACGGGGACGGGATCTTCTACAAGGAGCTCTCCTGGCTCACCACGCTGGCGCCGGCGTTCATTCTCTCGCTGCACTTCGGGATGATGGGCGCGCTGGCCGGCCTCATCGCGGGCACCGTGCTCTACCTCGCGATCCAGTTGATCCTCGAGCTGAACCTGATGCCGCTCAACCCCGGCATCATCCTGCCCATCTACATCTCGTACGGAGCCCTGGCGATCGCCGTGGGCTGGCTCAGCCAGCAGTTGCACGACTTCTACCGGCGGCTCGTCCACGCAGAGCGCGTGGCCGCCATCGGCGAGGTCGCGATCACCATCCGCCACGAGGTGAACAACGCGCTCGCGGCGATCCTGGGCGAGGCGGGGTTGCTGCGCGAGACGAAGGCCCCGCTGAGCGACGAAGACCGCGCGGGCATCGCGACGATCCTGGAGATGGCCAAGCGCGTCGCGGCCGACCTCAGTAAGCTCTCCAGCCTCGACGACGCGCCGACGACGGAGTATCTGGCAGGGGTGAAGATGGTGGACCTGGCCGCCGCAAAGGAGGCCGGGGCCCCCTAGACCAGGAGGCGGTCGATCGCCTCCGCGAGCTGGATGTCCTTCGGCGTGAGCCCGCCGGCGGTGTGCGTCGCAAGCGTCATCACGACGGTGGTGTAGCGGATGTCGATGTCGGGGTGGTGGTCCATCGCGTCGGCCTCCACCGCCACCCGGTCCACGAAGTGGATCCCGTCCGCGAATGTCTTGAAGGTGTAAAGCTTCCGGATCGCCTGTCCGTCGCGCTCCCACCCCTCCAGACGCTCCAACGCCTTCGCGAGCTCCGGCTCGCCCAGCTTCTTCGGTGACCGGCTCGGCTTGGCGGCCATCAGATGAACGCGTGGAGGACGAGGTAGGAGATGGCAGCGATCGCGGCGCTCGCCGGGATCGTCAGGATCCACGCCCAGACGATCTGCCCAGCCAGCCCCCAGCGCACCGACGAAATGCGCTGCGCTGCCCCCACGCCGCTGATGGCGCCGGTGATCGTATGCGTCGTGGACACGGGGATGCCGAAGTGCGACGCGATGAAGATCGCCACCGCCCCGCCGGTCTCCGCGCAGAACCCGCCGTACGGCTTCAGCTTCGTGATGCGCTGCCCCATCGTCCGGACGATGCGCCATCCGCCGAACATCGTGCCCAGCGCGATCGCGCCGTACGCGCCGAAGATCACCCAGGTCGGGATAGTGTCCATCGACGTGATGTGCAGGAACTGCCAGGGCGAATCGACGAACGCCGCCTGGGCCGAGAAGAGCAGCCCCACGATGATGCCCATCGTCTTCTGGGCGTCGTTCGTGCCGTGGCTGACGCTGTAGGCCGCGGCGGACACGAGCTGCATTCGTCGGAACCAGGTGTCCACCTGTCGGATGTGGGCGCCCCGGAACAGCCATCCCGTCGCGACCATCATCGCGAGGCCGAAGGCGAAGCCGATGAGCGGCGAGAGGATGATGAACAGGATCGGCATGACCCAGCCGCCGGGGATCAGCGCGCCGACCCCGGCTTTCGTGATCGCCGCGCCGGCGTAGCCGCCGATGAGCGCGTGTGACGACGAGGAGGGGATGCCGTAGTACCACGTGAGGAGATTCCAGATGATCGCGCCGAGCAGCCCCGCCAGGATCACCTGGGGATCGATCACATCGACGCGGATCAGTCCCTTCCCGATCGTCTTCGCGACCGCCGTGCCGAAGCCGAACGCCGCAGCGAAATTGAAGAACGCCGCCCAGATGACGGCGGCGCCCGGCGAGAGCACCCGTGTGGAGACCACGGTGGCGATGGAGTTCGCCGAGTCGTGGAAGCCGTTGATGAAATCGAAGATCAACGCGACCACCACGATCGCGAGGACGAAGACGACGGTGCCGTTCACGGGACCCGCCGGCTAGCTGTGCTTGATGGCGATGCTCTCGAGCACGTTGGCCACGTCTTCCGCCTGGTCCACGCAGCGCTCGAGGTTGTCGTAGATCTCCTTCCACTTGATCAGCTCGCGGGCGTCCTGCTCCGTCTCGAAGAGCTGACCGATCGCCGCGTGGTAGATGGAGTCGGCCTCCTCTTCGAACTGCTTCACCTGGATCGAGGCCGCCATCACCCCGTCGCGGTTCTTGAGGTGCTCAACGCCCTTGAGGAGGGCGCCCACCACGTTCTGGATGACGGCCGTGAGCCGCTTCGCCGCCTCGGGCGCCGGCCCCACCTTGAAGAGCTGGGTGCGGCGGGCGACGCCGTCGATCACGTCGATGACGTCGTCGAGGTCGCTCGCCAGCCGGTAGATGTCCTCGCGGTCGATCGGCGTGATGAAGGTGCGGTCGAGCCGGTTCACCACCTCGTGCGTCAGGTGGTCGCACTCGTGCTCGAGCCGCTTGATCTGATCGGCATGGTAGGCCGCGCGCTCCGGCTCGGCGAACAGCCCGGCGAGGTGCTCGGCGGCCTTGTGGCTGCGTCGTGCCACTTCGATGAACAGGTCGAAGAAGCTCTCTTCTCGTGGCAGTAGACTGAACGGCACCCGATGCTCCGGCGAAGGTCGCGCCAAAGATAGCCGCCCCCGGCATCCCGGGCTACACGGGCCGCCGGGCCGATCCCCTTCCCGTGGAGCGGGACCATCGCTTGCGTTTTCCCGCCCCGTCCCTATATTGCCAAACATACCCGAATAAAACCCGAAAGACACCAGAAACAGAACATACAAAACGTTACCAATGAACAACTTGCAGTCACTAACGTGATGTCGGTTTATGCTGCTTCACCGGGGGCAACACGGGGTTCACCGCGGCCTGCGCTCGACGCGCGGGGTCGGGGCACCAGTTTCGTGGACCTGCCCATCGCCTCGATCCTCAATTCCCCCCAGCAGACGGGGATGCGGTTCTGGTCGCTCAACCCGTACGTGGGGTGCGAGTTCGGCTGCAGCTACTGCTACGCGCGCTACGTGCACCGCTACGTCGTGGCGCGGTCGCCGGGGCGTGGCACACCGCCGGCCGGCAACGCGGGGGACGCGGCGGACGCGTTCGAGCGACGGATCTTCGTGAAGCGCGAGGCGCCCGACGTCGTGGGGTTGACGCTCCGGCCCTCACGCCTCCAGGGCCACGGCATCCTTATCGGCACGGCGACGGACCCGTACCAGCCCGCCGAGCGGCGCTTCCAACTCACGCGGAGGGTGCTGGAGCGGCTGGCGCAGTTCCACGGCCTCCGCATCGGTCTCATCACCAAGTCGCCGCTCGTCGCACGCGACGTGGACGTGCTCCGGCGCCTCGCCGAGCGGAACGACGTCACGGTGCACTGCTCGCTCATCGCGGTGGACGTGGCGCTCCTCCGAAGGATCGAGCCGCGCTCGCCGACACCGCCGGTGCGGCTCCGCGCCCTGGCCCGCCTCGCCGGGGCGGGCATCCACGCCGGTGTGATGATCGCGCCGGTGCTGCCGGGCATCACCGACGACGTGCCGCACCTGCGCGCGCTGCTGCGGGCGGCGAAGGACGCGGGCGCGGCGTTCGCGCACGGCTCGCCGCTGCGGCTCTACCCCGCCATCCGGCCACGCTTCCTGCCCCTCGTGGCGCGGGACTTCCCCGCGCTGCTGCCGCGCTACGAGCACGCCTTCGACGAGCGCGGGGACCTCTCGGCCGCCTACGCGGCGGCGCTGGAGCGGCGGGTGGACCGGCTCCGGCGGGAAGTGGGATTCGAGGAGACAGAGGGCACGGAGGCACAGGGGCACGGGGGCACAGCGCAGGCCGTGCAGTGGGAACTGCCGTTGTGACCTGTGTTACTGCCCCCCTGGCCGTCTTGGCGCTTGTTCGTCCGGCCTTCCCCCGGGCGCCCACTGCGGCGCGGGGCCGTCGGCGAGGAGGCGCACCGCCCGCACCGCCGCGCCGATGACCTGGGCCATGTGCGCCGGGTTGGTGAAGCGGGCCTCGTCGCTCGGCCGGTGGTAGTCGGCGTGGAGGTCGTACGTGGAGAGGGTGTGTGCGACGACGCCGCGCCGCGCGAAGGCATAGTTGTCCGAGCGTTCGAAGAAGTGCTGGTCGGGGCGCGGGTCGGGGACGATGGGAATGCCGGCCTCGCGGAGCATCGTCCCCATCGTCGAGCGCTCGAACCCGGTGAGCCAGCCCGTGCCGGGGCCGCCGGCCAGGGAGTCGGGGCGGCCGATCATCTCGACGTTGAGGTTGGCGACGGTGCGGCCCAGGGGGACGACCGGATGGTCGAGGTACCAGCGGGTGCCGAGCATCCCGCGCTCCTCGCCGGTCACGAGGAGGAAGACGACGGTGCGCTTGGGCGCCGGGCCCCGGCCGAGGAGCCGCGCGATCTCGAGCACCGCGGCGGTGCCCGACGCGTCGTCGTCGGCCCCGTTGTAGACGGAGTCGCCGTTCACCGGCTGGCCGATGCCGAGGTGGTCGTAGTGCGCGGTGACGACGACGGCCTCGTCCTGGAGCTGCGGGTCCTGGCCCGGCAGCACGCCGACCACGTTCGCGGCGGCGACGGGCAGGCGGCTCTCCGCGGCGAGTGTGTCGCCGGCCGCGAGGTCGGGCAGGAGCACGACCCGGGTACGCACCCGGCCCTGGACGGTGACGGTGGTCCGTGCGACGGGCACGCTCTGGAAGTAGCCGGAGTCCCCGGCGGGCTCGGCGCCTGCCGCGCGCAGTTCGGCGGCGATGATGCGGGCCGCAGCGGCGCTCCCGCGGCTCCCGGTGTCCCGGCCCTCGAGCGAGTCGGCGGCGAGGGCGTCGAGCAGCCGGGCGACGTCCCCGACGGGGACGGAATCGGCCCGCGGCGCGCGGGCGGGCCGGGCACCGCGCGCTGGCTGCTGCGCCGCGAGCGGGGCGGCGCATAACAGGAAGAGCGCGGCGATCGTCGCGGATGAGCGCATCGGGAAAGCATACCTATGACCCTGCCGCAACTCCACGTCGTCCTCCCCGAGCGGCTGCAGCGGTTCGTCCCCGCCGCGCGCCGCGGACTCGCGTTCGGCATCCCCGCGCTCGACGCGCTGCTCCCGTTCGGCCTGCCGCGCGGGCAGATCACGGCCCTCGACGCACCGCTCGGCAGCGGCGGCACCGCCCTCCTCTTCGCGCTCGCCGAAGCGACGCTGCGGGCCGACGAGGGGGTGGCCTTCGTGGACGCCGCCCGCACCCTCGCTCCGCAGGGGGCGGCGCACCTCGCCGGTCTCGGCCAGTTCTGGGTGATCCGCCCGCGCGGCGCCGAGAGTGCGTGGTGGTGCGCCGACGTCCTGCTGCGCACCGGCGCGTTCGGTCTCGTGATCGTGGACCAGGCGCTGGCCCCTTCGCGCACCGTCGCTGTGCGCCTCCAGCGGCTCGCGCGGGACAAGGACGCGGTGCTGGTGGTGCGGGAGAGGAGCGGACCGGCGGACCAGCGTACCGACGTACCAACGTACCAGCGTACCGGCATACCGGCGTACCGGCGCACGGTCCCCGTATCCGCCCGCGACACAGCGTCCGCGACCTACGGTGCGTCCGTGCGCCTGTGCGTCCGTGCGTTGCCCTCCGGCTTCCTTCCCGCCGTGCCCGGCCCCGGGGCCGCGTGGCCGGGGCCGCGCGGCGTCAAGGTCACGATCGAGAAAGGCGGCGCGCCACGCGCCGCGGAGATCCCCGTCGGTGCTTCCCTGCCGCATCGCCTGCGTCCGCATTGGGCGGTTCGCGACCGGCGCGGCGAGCCGGCGGGCGGGCATCGGAGCCTCGGCGGCCGTGGGCAGCGTCCCCGCGCCGCTCGGCCCGACTGGCCTGTCCGCTGACCCGCCCCCGGTCGCGCTCGTCGCCGACATCCGCGGCAAGCCGCGCGTCGTCGCGCTGAACGGCGCGGCGGCACACCGCGGCGTCGCCCGGGAAATGGTCCTCGCCGAAGCGCGGGCCCTCGCCGCCGATCTGGTCGCGCTTCCGTGGGACGAGGAGGAACTCGCGCGCGCCGCGCTCGAAGTGACAACCGCACTCCTCGCCGCCAGCCCGCGCGTCGCCTGGGCGGGGGGCACCCCCTGGGCGTACCGGCGTACCGGCGTACCGGCATACCAAGGACCGGGTGGTGAGGCGGGGGTCTGGTGGATCGACGCCGCTGGGCTCGGCAGTGAGGCCAAGCTCGCTCAGCGGCTCGCGCGCATCGCGGGCGGCCTCGGGTTCGGACGCGCCCGCGTCGGCATCGCCGACTCGGCGATCGCGGCGTACGCGGCGGCGGTCGGACGCACCGGCGCACCGGCGCACGGCGGAGACCACCACCCCAGCGGTGCGGTGCCCGAGCATCACTCCGGTACGCCGGTACGCCGGCACGCCGGTACGCCTGCCCGCCCCGTCCTCGTCCCACCCGGTGACGACGCCGCGTTCCTGGCTCCCTTCCCGCTCGCGCTCCTTCAGCCCGGCGACGACATCGCCGACACCTGCCACGCTCTCGGCCTGCGGGCCGTCGGCCAGTTCGCCACACTCCACGCCGACGAGGTCGAAGCGCGTTTCGGGCCGGAGGGCCTCGCCCTGCACCGCCTCGCCCGCGGCATCGACACGCGCGGGCCATCCACGCCACGCGACGATGCGTTGCCCCTCGTCGCCTGCGACCTCGGCAGCCCCGTCGCCACCGCCGAGCCGTTGCTCTTCGTCCTCAGGGGCGCGCTCGCATCGCTCGGCGCCGCCCTGCGCGCCAAGGGCCTCGCGGCCCGCGAGATCGCGCTCACCCTCACGCTCGACGACGGCGCCACGGCCGAGAAGACCGTGCGCCCCGCCCGGCCCACGTCGCACGAGGGAGCGCTCTTCGACCACTGCCGCGCAGCGTTCGAGGGATGGGTCCTGCCCGAACCCGTCACCGCGCTCGCCGTGCGCGCCACCGTCACCGTCGCCGCCTCCGGCGAGCAGGGCGACCTCCTCGCGTCGCGGTGGGCCGATCCGTCGGCGCTCGCGGCCGCGTTCGATCGCATCCGCGGCAGCGAGGGAGCCGACGCGGTGGCGACGCCCGTGGCTCTGGACGGCCACCTGCCGCAGGACGCCGGGGCGTGGCGCACGGGCGCGGACACGCGGACGAGCGGACGAGCGGACACACCGGCGCACCGGCGCACCGGCGCACCGACGCACGGTCCTGTTGGTGCGACAGGCTCCGGAACCGGACTGGCGGAGCGAGCGGCTGCGCTGCGCCTCCTCCCGTCGCCCGTGTCGATCCGCGTCCGCCTCGGGCGCGCCGGTCTCGAGGCCTTCCACCACGACAAGACGTGGCACGACATCACCGCCTGGAGCGGACCCGAGCGGCTGACGCCCAAGTGGTGGACCGCCGGCACGGCCATGTCCGCCGGCCCGCACGACTACTACTCGGCGCGCACGGCGGACGGCGCGCTCTGGCTCCTGTTCAGGGCCGGCGCGTCACACCAGTGGTTCGTGGAGGGGTGGTGGGACTGAGAGAAGGGACGCACGGACGCACGGACGCACAGACGCACGGTGAATCACCTGCGCACCTTTCGCTGGAGGCCGAACGTCACTCGACTGGCTCGTTCCCGCAGCACGTTCAGGGATGCCAACTCCGGCTCCGCCGCATACCGCAAGTCCATCGCGACCCAGAGGAGCGTATCCACCTCCGCCAGCGAGCCGAGCGCCATACTGAGCGCGTGGGCGAACTCCCCTGTGCCGAGCCGGGCATGCCCCTCCGCGATGTTCGCGACAGCGGACACCGCCGCCCTTCGAAGCTGCAGCGTCAACCCGAACCTCTCCTCTACCGGGAATCCTGCCGTGATCCGATAGACCTCCCTCACCAACTCACGGCAATACTGCCACGCCACCAACTGCCGGTGCTTGTCCACCCCGGTACGATAGGGCCACGACGACGGATCGCCGGTACTGTTCCACCGCACACGGCACCCTTTCCATGCGTCCGTGCGTCGGTGCGTCCGTGCGTCTTCTGATGTACGCAGAGCTCCACTGCCACTCCGGCTTCTCCCTCCTCGACGGCGCCTCCAACCCCGAGGACCTCCTCGCGCGCGCCGCCGCCCTCGGGATGCCCGCCGTCGCCCTCACCGACCACGACGACCTCGGCGGCGCCGTGCGCTGGGCGGAAGCGGGAGCGGAGCACGGCGTGGCCGCGATCATCGGCGTGGAGCTGACGATCGGCCCGCGGCTCGATGCACCGTGCCCCGGTGCCCCGGTGCCCCGGTACGCCTGCGCCCCTGTGCCCCTGTGCCCCTCGCACCTCACCCTCCTCGCGATGACCGACGCCGGCTACCGCAATCTCTCCCGCCTCGTCACGCTCGCGCGGAGCGGCGACCGCGGCGCGCCGGCCGTCGCGTGGGACGACGTCGCGCGGCACGCCGAGGGCCTGTTCTGCCTGACCGGCTGTTCGCACGGTGAGGTGCCGCAGTTGCTCGCCCGTGGCGACGAGGCCGGCGCGCGCGAGCGCCTCGGCTGGCTCGCGGAAGTCTTCGGCGGAAACGTCGCGGTCGAGTGCTGGGACCACGCCCTCGCCGGCGAGCGCGCCGTCGTGCCCGAGCTCATCGCCCTCGCCGGCGCGTTGGACCTGCCATGGCTCGTCACCAACGACGTGCACTACGCCACGCCGAAGGGCCGTCTCGTCCACGACGTCCTCACCTGTCTCCGCCACGGCACGACGCTCGACCAGGCCGGCACGCTCCTCCGCCCGAACGGCGAGTGGTACCTCCGGCGCCCCGAACGCGTCGCCCACCGCTGGCGGCACTATCCGGAGGGCCTCGCCGCCACCCTCGCGGTCGCCGAGCGGTGCACGTTCCGGATGGGCCACCTCACGCCCGCGCTCCCGGCCTTCCCGGCGCCGCCGGGCGTGAGCGCCGACGACTACCTCGCCTCGCTCGTCGCCGCCGGTGCGCGGGAGCGCTATGGCGACCGTCTCACCGAGCGGCACCGCCAGCAGATCCGCCATGAGCTCCACGTCATCCGGCGCCTCGGCCTCGCCGGCTATTTCCTCATCGTCTGGGACATCGTGCGCGAAGCGAACCGCCTCGGTGTCCTCGCGCAGGGCCGCGGCTCCGCCGCCAACTCCGCCGTCTGCTACTGCCTCGGCATTACCGCGGTGGACCCGATCGGGATGGAGCTGCTGTTCGAGCGTTTTCTCTCGGAGGACCGGCGCGAGCCGCCCGACATCGACGTGGACTTCGCCCACCGCGATCGCGAGCAGATCATCCAGTACGTCTACCGCCGCTACGGGCGCGACCACGCCGCGATGGTGTGCGAGGCCATCACCTTCCGCGGCCGTTCCGCCGTCCGCGACGCCGCCCGCGTCCTCGGCTTCTCGGTCCAGCAAGCCGAGCGACTCTCCGACGAAGCCGATCGCTCGAGCGCCCGCACCACCGCCGAGCATCTGCTCGAGGGCGGGGCCGCGGCGGCCGACCTCGACCCCGCCGACCACCGCGTCCGGATGCTGGCCGAAGTGGTGCGCGGCCTCCACGAGTTGCCGCGCCACCGCTCCATCCACGTCGGCGGCTTCGTCCTCTCGCGCGAGCCGCTCGCCGACGTCGTCCCCATCGAGCCGGCGGCGATGCCGGAGCGCACCGTCATCCAGTGGGACAAGGACGACCTCGAGCCGGTGCGGCTCATCAAGATCGACCTCCTCGGTCTCGGGATACTGACGATGATCCAGGATGCGCTGGTGCTGATTCGGCGCCACCACGGCGTCGTGGTGGACCTCGCCCGCCTGCCGATGGACGACCCCGCGGTCTACGACCTCCTCTGCCGCGCCGACACGGTCGGCGTCTTCCAGGTCGAGTCGCGCGCCCAGATGAACACCCTGCCCCGCCTCGCGCCGCGGACCTTCTACGACCTCGTCGTCGAGGTGGCGCTGATCCGCCCCGGCCCCATTCAGGGCGAGATGGTACACCCCTACCTGCGGCGGCGCGCCGGCGAGGAACCCGTCGTCTACCCGCACCCGTCGCTCGAGCCGATCCTGGAGCGCACCCTCGGCGTACCGCTCTTCCAGGAGCAGGGGATGCAGGTCGCCATCGCCGCCGCGGGGTTCACGCCGGGCGAGGCCGACGAACTGCGGCGGGCGATGGGGCACAAGCGTTCGCACGAGCGGATGGCGAAGATCTGCCGGAAGCTGATCGACGGCATGGCGCGGAACGGCATCGACCCCGACGTCGGGCGCCGCATCTTCAACCAGATCGCCGCCTTCGCCGACTACGGCTTCCCCGAGAGCCACGCCGCGAGCTTCGCGCTCCTCGTGTACGCCTCCGCCTGGCTCAAGCACTCCTACCACACCGCCTTCACCTGCGCGCTCCTCAACGCCCAGCCGATGGGGTTCTACGCGCCGAGCACCATCGTCGAGGACGCGCGCCGCCACGGCGTCACGGTGCGCGGCGTGGACGTGATGCGGAGCGACTGGGACTGCACGATGGAGGACGGCGGGCCCACCGCCCTCCGTATCGGCCTCCGCTACGTGCGGGGCCTCGGCGCAAAGGCCCGGGAACGGCTCGAGCCGCTCCTCGCCGGCGAGCGCCCCGCGGCGCTCGAGGAGTGGGTCCGCCGGAGCGGCCTCAACATCGCGCAACTCCGCGCGCTCGCCGAGGCGGGTGCCTTCGACAGCCTGTGGCCGAACCGCCGCTCGGCGCTGTGGGAAGTCCTCAAGCACGCACGCGGCAGCGCGGGCCCGTTGGCGCCGGCGGCCGAGGGCCGCCGTCCGGCACCCGTGCCGGCGCTCACGCCGGTCGAGTTGACCGAGGCCGATTTCCGGGTCACCGGCCTTTCGCCCGCCGGCCACCCGCTGCGGCACCTGCGGAAGGCGCTGGACGCGCGGGGCGTCGTGCGTGCCGCCGACCTCGCCCGGCATCACGACGGCACGTGGCTGACGGTCGCCGGCATCGTGATCTGCCGCCAGCGCCCCGCGACGGCGAAGGGGTTCTGCTTCGTCACGCTGGAGGACGAGACCGGCCTCGCCAACGTCGTCATCACGCCGACGCTCTTCGAGCAGCACCGGCGGCTCGTCGTCCGCTCGCCGCTGCTGATGGTGGAAGGGATGCTCCAGGAGGAACAGGGTGTGTTGAACGTGCGCGGCAGACGGTTCGCGGCGCTCGGCCAGGAGGCCGGCGCCGTGTTCGTCACATCACATGACTTCCGCTGAGGGTGCCCGGCCGACCCTAGCCGAGCGCGGCCGCCGGATCGATCCCCCGCGTCGCGAAGACGCGGGCGATCGTCTCCCCCACCTTCACGTTCGGTGTCGACGCTCCGGCCGTGACCCCGACGACCTGCACGTCCGACCGCAGCCAGCCCGGGGTCATCATCTCCTCGTGTCCGCCCACCGGCTTGTGGCGGATCAGTCCCGTCTCCGGCGCGATCCCCGACGAGTCCTCGATGTGGTAGGTGGGCACCTGCTTGGCGCACAGCGCCGCCAGGTGCGCGGTGTTGCTGGAGTTGTACCCGCCGATCACCACCATCACCCCGACCGAGTTCTCGAGCAGGCTCAGCACCGCGTCCTGCCGGTCCTGGGTCGCGGAGCAGATGGTGTCGAAGGTCCGGAACCGTTCGGCGGCGCCCGCCTCGCCATAGCGCGCCACCATCGACGTGCGCAGTTCCGCCGCGATCGCCAGCGACTCGCCCGACAGCATCGTCGTCTGGTTCGCGATCCCGATGCGCGCCAGGTCGCGCTGCGGCTCGAAGTCCGGCGACGAGGAGACCCGGAACCGCTGCTGCATCGCCGACGCGCTCCCGCCGTGCTCGATGAACTCGCCCAGCAGCCGCGCCTCGCTCATGTCCCGGATCACGATGTAGTGCCCGCCCGGGAACCGGCCCACCTGCGACGCCGTCGCCTTGGTCTCCTCGTGCTGGACCTTGCCGTGGATCACCGACGTGAAGCCGTCACGGGCGTAGCTCTCGACCCGCTTCCAGACGTTCAGCACCGACCCGCAGGTGGTGTCCACCAACACGCAGCCCAGCGCCCGGAGCCGGTCGAACGCCTCCTTCGTGACCCCGAACGCCGGCATGATGACGACGTCCTCAGCCGCGACCGCGCCGAAGTCGAACTCCCCCGCATCGCTCCGCCGGATGATGACGATGCCCATCGATGCGAGCTTGGCGTTCACGTGCGGATTGTGAATGATCTCGCCGACGAGGAAGATCCGCCTGTCCGGGAACTTCACCCGGGTCTCGTAGGCGTACTCGACGGCCCGGTCCACGCCGTAGCAGAACCCGAACTCGCGGGCAAGTCGCACCGTCAGGCCGCCGGCGGTGAGGGCGTACCCGCGCGACCGGACCTCGTCCACCAGCACACTGTGATAGTCGGCCACGAGCGTGTCGTGGATCTCGCCCTTGAGGCCGAATCCCTTGCGGTAGTAGGCGTCTTCCATGGAGATACGGGGAATCTAGCGGGGCGCGCCGCCCGACGTCACCTGCGCGGGAGGATGCGCCACTTCCGGAGCCACGCGGCGTAGAACCGCGGATTCAGCAGTGGTGTGCCCAGCGGTGGGCGCCGGTCCGGCGGGATCTGCCAGTCCATCCCGCCGATCCGATCCGCCATCGCCGCCGGGTGGGTACCGCGGTAGCGGAAGGCGATGTCCACGTCGCTCAGATACTCGGGCGGGACCTGCTCGTAGCGCGCCGCCACCCACGCGTCGTCGTGGTAGAGCCTCTGGAACGCCAGCGTCTTCCGCTTCAGCACCTCCGGGGCGCGGGCCCAGCCGTAGTGGTAGATCTTCGTCGGCGTCTTCCGGGCGCGGAGCGGCGCCCCGTCCACGCGAGCGAACCCCGCCGCGTCGCCCACCGACCGGATCTGCCCGTTGTTTCGCACCACCCGGCACTGCTTCCAGTACCGGACGTAGTTCACGTAGGCATACGTCCCCTCGAAGTGCAGGAAGCGGGAGCGCAGCGCGTCCACCGTCTCGTCGCCGCCCCAGCGCTCCAAAGCGGCGCGGAACCGCGGGTAGTCGTCCTCGTGGAGGACCTCGTCGGCCTGCAGGTAGAACGCCCACGGGAAGCGGCACGCCTCCAGCGCGACGTTCGTCTGCTGCGCGAGGATCCTCCCGCCCACCCGCAGCGCCTCGTCCCACTCCGTCTCGATGATCCGCAGCCCCGGCAGGTCGAGCGCGCGCACCAGGTCGAGTGTGCCGTCCTCGCTGCGGCCGACCGCGACCACCATCTCGTCGACCATCGGGGCGAGCGAGCGGAGTGACTCCGCGACGGGATAGCCGTACTGGATCGCGTTGCGGACGATCGAGAAGCCGGACACGCGAGGGAACGTGGACATCAGCCGACCCGTCTTCCGGGCCGGAGCGCGCGCACCGTCACGACCCCAGCCACGTGCTCCACAGCCAGTCCACGACGCCGTGCGCCACGGCCGCGGCGGCGAGCTTGCCCGTCCGCATGTAGACCCAGCCGTAGGCGAGGCCCGCACCGGTCGCGAGCAGTGCGTACGGCCAGTTGGCCGGGGGCGCGTGCTTCACGATGTGCACCAGTCCGAACAGCACCGACGCCACGATCCAGCCGGTGCGCGGCGTCCAGATCCGGGAGAACGCCTCCTGGTACACGCCGCGGAAGAGCAGTTCCTCGGGGATCCCCACGAAGAGGATGAGCCCGAAGATCCGCGCCGCCGCGTACGACACGCCCAGCCAGCGCGGCTCCCAGTGCACGAAGCCCACGAGGACGCCGAGCGGGATCGCCGCCGCCGCCAGCACGATGACCGCGCCGAGCGCCAGCCCCAGCTCGCGGAGGGAGAGCCCGAGCCGCACGTCGAAGGAGCGGCGGGGGTGCGCGACCGTGAAGAGGAAGAGCGCGAGCGCAACGCAGGCGAGGTACGCGAGGCCGAGCCGGGCGTCGCCGGGAACACGGACCTGGATGGCGCGGTCCCAGATGCCGGCGAGGATCCACAGCGCGACCCCGGCGCCCAGGAACCGGAGCGGCGGCAGTTCCGCCGCCCGACGGCGTCCGATGGCCCACAGCGCCGCCCCGATGCAGAGCGGCCACGCGAGCACGTTGAACCAGCGCGGCGCGCCGATCGCCAGCGTGACGGCCACGCCGTAGACCGCGAAGCCGGCCGGCACCACATACGCGAGCGACGGCGCGACGTCGACGACATGCCGCAATCGCACTTGCACCGCGGGGACCAGGAGGGCACAGAGCAGCACGCCGATGACCAGGGTGAAGACCACCCCGGGGCCCTGCGCCGGCCCCGACGCGCCGTGCAACGCCAGCGACGCGACGGTCACGACGCCGACCGCCAGCGCGATGAGGTTGTCCCGCCCGCGTAGTTCCCGGATCAGCATGGGGCGGAATATAGTGCGCGCCGGTACGCGTCGATCGTGCCGTCCACCATGCGCTCCACGGAGAACATCCGCACCCGCTCCCGCCCTGACGTGACGAGGCGCTCGCGCAGCTCCCCTTCGGAAAGCACCCTCACCAAGTTGCGCCCCAGCGCCTCGGCGTCACCCGGTGGACTGAGCAGCCCGTCCACCCCGTCGCGCACGATCTCCGGCACGCCGCCCGCTGCCGTGGCCACCACGGGCACACCCCACAGCATCGCGTCGAGAAGTGTCGTGCCCAGCCCTTCATCGCGCGACGTCAGCATCGCGACGCTCCCCGCCGCCAGCAGGCTCTCGGCATCCGGACGGTGGCCGGCGATGGAGACCGCGTCGTCCAGGCCCAGCGCCGCGCGTTCCCGCAGCGACTCGGGGAGCAGGCGGCCCCCGCCCACGAGCAATCCCTGCAGGTCCGGGCGAGTCCGGCGGGCGGCGGCGAGCGCACGCAGGAACGTCACCGGGTCCTTGTGGGGAGGTTCGAGCGAGGAGACCATCACCGCGACCGGCCGCTCCGGGGCGAGACCGAGCGCTCGGAGCGTCGCGCCGTCGGCCGGGGACGGCCGTCGTTCCACGTCCACGCCGCTGTACACCACCTGGATGCACCGGGCGTTGAGGCCATCGGCCACGAGCGTGTCGCGGACGCGTTCCGACACCGTGACGACGAGCGCCGCCCGCCGGTGCTTCCACCGGGACAACGGGCTCCGGCGCAGCGGGATGGCGACCCGGCGCGTCACGACGAGCCGCAGCCCGGTGCCGATGGTCGCCAGGGCCGCCAGCGCGGCTGCGTGCGCCGCGTGCGCGACGAGCAGGTCCGCGCCGACGCGCTTCGCCAGCGCACGGATCCGCCCCACCGCGAACAGGTCGAACTCCGCCTGTGGCGCGAGGGGCAGCACGTGCGCGCCGCTGCCGCGCAGTTCCGCCGCGTAGCGCGAGGTCGGACGCGCCAGCACCCAGGTCGGGTGGCCGCGGCGCACGAGCCCCGCCGCCAGCCAAGCGACCTGCCGTTGCCCGCCGCCCCACGTGCGCTCGGTGTCCACGTGCACCGACCGCAGCGTGTCGCGGGCGCTCACGCCTCGCCGGGGGTCCGGTACTGCGGGTCGTTGTACATCTTGAATTGCCTGTAGACCTTCGGCCGGTACGTGCCCGCCGCCACGCGCGCCCACAGCTCCGTCATCTCCACCGCCAGGTCGTCCCGCTGGGTCTGGAGCACCGCCAGCCGTTCGGCGCACCGCGCGCGGTGCGCCGGGTCCGCGTCGGCGCGGTCCACCTGTTCCCGCATGTGATAGACCTTGAGCTCCACGATGGAGAGCTTGTCGACCAGGCTGCCGACCGTCTCAGCCATCGGCCCCGGCCCGCGGCGTGAGGCGCGTGACCGCCTCGTCGATCCGCTCGACGAGGTCGTTGCGCCGCTGATTCAGCCGGTCGATCTCGCGCTTCGCGGCCGCGACCTGGGCGTCGTTGTCGGAGCGCGCCCGGTCCTCCACGTGCCAGAGTTCGATGTTGGTCGCGGTGAGTGCCGCGACGAGTTCGCCCAGCGTGGGAGCGGTGTCGCTCACGGTGACCTCGACGTGCTGCACGTGGCGGCCGTGTCGGCCGTGGGGAGGGCCCGGAAGGCCCCCAGGATGCGCCGCAGGGGGGACCGTCCGTCCCGCGCCGGCACCTTGACGTCGAACCGGCCGGTCGCCTCGCGCCCTGGCTCGAGCCGAACGGTGCCGCCCGCACCGACCAGCGCCGACTCGACGCTGTCGGTCACGGCACGGAACGCCGCGGTCGCGGTGCCCGCTCCGGCCAGGGCGCCGCCCACGGAGAAGTTCCGCGCCGTCTCGACCGGGAAGGCCCCCCGCAGTGCCAGGCCCGCGGTCCAGCGCGACGTCACCGCCACGATGACCAGGACGCTGTCGCCCCGGCAATACGTGGCCTGCGCGGCGCTGTGCAGCATGCGCTTCCCACCGAGTTGTGCCGCAAGCCGGCCCACGCCCGCTTCAGCGTAGCGGTCCGCCTGAGTGCGGCTCCCGCAAGCTGTCAGGGCCGGTGCGATGGAGAGGAGGGCGAGGAGCAGGGATCGTGTGTGGCGGCGCATCGCACGCAACCTACGAAGTCGGAGCGCGATTGCCTAGCGGAACGAACCGGACACAGCGTCGCCCTCCCATAGTTCTCAGGCGCCCTCCGCGGGCGGACGAAACGCCGCCCCGAGCACGCGTCCGCCACGCTGCTCGCCCCACGTGGCGAGGGCGAGTCCCGCGAAGATCAGCGCCGCGGCCAGGCCCGCCCGGGCCGTGACGCGCTCGTGCAGAATGATCGGGGCGCCGACGGCGGTCATGAGCGGCTGCAGGTACACGTACATCGCCACCAGGCTCGAGGCCGTCCGCCGCAGCGCCCAGATGGAGAGGTAGTAGGCCAGGATCGAGGGGAACACCACGATGTAGGCCAGCCCGATCAGCACGGCCGGCGGCTCCGTCGCGAATCGGACGTCCCGCAGGGCCGCCACGCCGAAGGGCGCGATGAACAGCGCCCCGAACAGGAATACGTAGGTCACGACCGTGACGGGGTGGTAGCGCTCCAGCAACCGCTTCGAGAGCACGAGGTAGACGGCGTAGAGGCTGGTGTTGCAGACGATCAGCCCGTTGCCGAGCGCAGTGGCAGGATCGAGCCGGAGCCGGTCGGGACCGACGAGGTAGAGCGCCCCCGCAGCTGCACACAGTATCCCGAGGACCTTCGCGGCGGACGCCCGCTCCCGTCTCAGCACGATCGCGATGGCCAGGGTGAATGCCGGAATCGTGGTGATGAGGATGTTGGCGTTGATCGCCGTGGTCCGCTTCACCCCCTCCAGGAAGAGCAGTTGATTCAGGACCACCCCGACCAGCGCCAGGCCGGCGAGCGTGAGGAGATCGCGCCGGTCGGTGACCTTCTCCCGCACCGTCACCGCCTTGATGACGACGAACGCCAGCGCGGCCCCCGTGATCCGGCAGAACACAATGCCCGAAGGCGGGATCCCGGGCAGCACGAATTTGGCGGCGATCGTGAGCGACGCGAACAGGAACTGCACCGTCACCATCGCGAGGTGAACGCCCCAATTCACGCCAGACCCCTTGACCATTCACACCAGTATCCCATACTAATTGATCGGTCAGTCAGACAGGAATGTGATGTGAATAGTAGAGATAGGATAGCCGAAGCCGCGTGTGCGCTGATCCAGGACGCTGGCATCGCCGACCTCACCATCGCCGATGTCGGGCGCAGGGCCGGCGTCTCCTCCGCCCTCGTCCACTACCACTTCAACACCAAACACGAGCTGTTGGCTGCGGCGTCCGAGCGACTCGCCGCCCGCCGCACGGAAGTCCGGGCGGCGGCGCTCTCGAGCACCTCGGGGCTCGCCGCTCTCGACGCCCTGTGGACCGCCCTCGGCACCGGGCCGGGGTTCGAGACGGAGCGGGCCTGGCATGACCTGGCGCTCCTCGCGCGCCGCGACGGCACGGTCCGCCGCACACTCGCCGCGCAGCGTCGCGTGGAGCGTGCGACGTTTGCGCAGTCGCTGCCCCGCCTGTTCCGGGATCTCGGCACCGTCCCCACCGCCTCGTGGGACGAGACCGCGGCGACCGTCCTCCTGTTCCTCGACGGCGTCGTGCTGGCGCTCGCCGAGGGACTGCCGGAGGATGAGGTCAGAGCCGCCTACGATGCTTTTTGGCTCGTCCTGGTCGCGGCCGGTCAGGCTCGCCAACGTTGACGAACCGCCGCAGTTCCTCCAGGGTGTCGACCCGCAGCGCCGGCCTCTTCCCCCGCAGCACGGTGAATCCCACCGGCCGGTCGAGCACGGGGACATCCCGAGCCTGCAGTTGGCGCGCGGCGCGCTCGCGCAGCCGGATCCGCGCCGCCGCGACCCCGTCCTGGACCTCGTAGTCGATCGGGCACCGCTCGCCAGCGACGTCCACCCACGCCGGGAGCACCTCGAGGGCGCGCCGCCGCTCCGGCTTGACGAACTGGTCCACCTCTAACGCGAGGTCGGCTTGCGAGAAGTCCCCGAGCGAAGCGACGTGCGACAGACGCTTCCCGAGCTCCGTCCGGATCGCCGCTCCCTCCGCGCCAGGCAGGTCACCCCCTGCGCGCCGGAACAGCTCACCCAAGCGCTCCAGTGTGTGCCGGAGAGCGCGGGCGTCGCGGTGCCGGGCACGCCCCGTCATCAGCGCCTCCACCAGCGCCGCTCGCGACGGCCCGCGGAGCTCCGGTGGGATGTCCTCGAGCGGCTCGATCTCCCGGTCGAGTTCGAAGCCGAAGTACCGCAGCCGGCGCAGGATCGCGAGCGGAGAGCGCTTGCGGTCCGGATCGTAGATCACCTCCGGCGGCTCGGGGCGCGCGTAGCGTCGCATGAGGTCGTACGGGAGCTGCGTTCCCTCGATGGCCGCCCGGGCGACGCCGAGCCGGTCGGAGAAGTAGCGGATCGTCCCCGTGATTCCGCCCCACGCGCCGCACACGGAGCCGCGCGAAACGACCACCGCCTCGCCCGCGGCGCTCTGCTCGTCGATCACGAGGCCCAGAGGCGCGAGCCGCGCGAGGAGGTCCTGGAACCGCCGCTCCATCGCGGCATCCACCTGCGGCAGCGTCAGCGGGACGCTGAGCCCCAGAGCGCGGCACACTGACGCCAGCCCGAGCGCGGCGTCTTCGACCGCTTTCACGAGTACCCCGCGTCGCTCGGCCCATTCGTCGATGGAAGCGCGGAAGACATGGCGCGGCACGCCGAAGACCTCGTCCACGTAGCCGTGCTGGTTGACCGCCTCCGCATAGAGGTTATACACAGTCAGGTGGTCCGACCCCGCGACGAGGACGCCGCGCAGGTTCCGCTCCTGCCGCGTCATTCGGTGCAGTGACTCCACCGCGGAGCAGACCGCGACGGGCCCGACGAGATCGTCGTCCGCAGAGAGGAGGAGCTCCGCCCAGGGGCGTTCGACCGGTAGTTCCTCGACCTCCACGCCGTAGCGCGTCAGGCGCCCGTCCTCGACGATGCCGCGACCCTCGAGGAGCGCGACGGCGTCGGTGTACGCGCGCCGGTCGAGCGACACCGGGAGGTCGAGGTCCCGGGCGTCCACGCCGAGCGCGGCGCAGGTGAGCGCGACGCGCTCCGCATCGCCGCCCAACTGGAACTCGGGCGGGCCGGGGCGCAGCGCGGCGAACTCGATGTCGCGGTCGCTGAGGATCGTGACCTGCCCGCCCTCGACACGCCCGTGCACCCGCCCCGCCATCTGCAGGATCTCGTTCGCCCCGAGCGGGAGCCGCGTCAGCACATTGCGTCCGCCGCGGACCACGTTCTGGTAGCGCGCGTCGAGGATCACCACGGTGTCGAGGCCGCGGATGTTGAGGGCCGATTGCCCCGCCGCCGTCATCGCCAGCAGGAACGGCTTGGGCGCGCTGCCGTCGAGGAACGGCCGGATCACCCGGATCGGCTCGCCGCCGTGGTAGAACGCGGTCGCCAGCGCCGACCACCGTGCCCCGACCTCCTCCGCCACGCCCTCCACTTCGGCCCGCGTCGGCACGAAGACCGCGACGCCGCGACGCTCGCGGACCACGCGCCGCAGGAACTTCGGCCCGAGGAACTCCCGGGGCCGCTCCGCCACGACCGTGACGCGCGCCGCCCGGGCGGGGTCGAACGCGGTCGTCTCGAGGACGGCCGCAGAGCCGAGGTAGCGGCGGTAGAAGGCGGGGTCGACCGTCGCGGAGAGCCAGATGAACCGGCAGCCCGCCCGCTTGCCGAGTGCGAGGCACAGTTCCAGCTCGGCGGACGTCTGGTGAATCTCGTCCACGACAACCGTGTCGCGGCCGGTGATGAGTCCGGCCTGAAACCACCGGCGCGCGATGCCGGTGGTGACGATCACCACGTTCCACGTCGGCGTCTCCGGCGTGGCCTCGCGCTCGCGATTGACCACGCCCACGCGCAGCGGCGCCGCGAGGATGGTCTCCGCGACCGGACGGATCCCGAGCGTCTTGCCGGTCCCCGTCGCCGCGACGATCCCGAACCCGGCGCCCCGGGCGGCCAGGTCGCGGATCTCCGCCCCGTGCTCCGCCTCGAGCACCGTGTCCAGGTGCAGGCCGATGGCGATCTCGATCGTCTCGCACGCGGCGCGCGTCGGGGCGATCACGACCACGCGCCCCTGGGCGGGGCGCCCTGCGTGGAAAGCCTGCGGGTCAGCGGGAAGGTATGGGTCGCGGCCTGGATGCATGCCGGCTCAGTCGCCCAGGCACACGCCGATCTCGCGCGCCATCAGGACCGTGTCGAGGTCGAGGGGCACGAGTTTCGGCTCCGCGAGCACATCCAGGAGAGGGATGAATCCCGTCGTGGGCGGGATGTGCGCCACCATCATCCCGAAGTTCCCGGCGGCCACGCACCGGACGGCGGCGGCCCCGAAGCGCAGGGCCAGCAGGCGGTCAAACGTCGTCGGAC
>Ga0315286_10000728_pt1 | contig 28460 bp, 21 predicted proteins | sample YL17G10_0_MG_FD_205038 | JGI IMG/M metagenome (GOLD analysis project Ga0315286, IMG submission 205038) | Sediment microbial communities from Yellowstone Lake, YNP, Wyoming, USA - YL17G10_0 | ecosystem: Environmental > Aquatic > Freshwater > Lake > Sediment | place: USA: Wyoming | collected... | reverse complement strand
GACACCGCCGCGATCTACGGCCTGGGTCACTCCGAGGAGATGGTCGGCCGCTTCCTGCGCGAGTTGCCGCAGGGCGAGCGGCCGCTGGTCTTCACCAAGTGTGGCATGTCGTGGGATGAGCAGGACCGCAGGGCGGAGCCCCGGCGCACGCTCGAGCCCGCGTCCATCCGCGCCGAGTGCGAGGCGTCGCTGCGCCGGCTCGGCGTCGAGCGCATCGATCTCTACCAGTTCCACTGGCCCGACGACACCGGTACGGCGGTCGAGGACTCCTGGGCTGAACTGCTGCGGCTGGTCGCCGAGGGCAAGGTGCGCGCGGCCGGCGTGTCGAACTTCGACATCGGACTGCTCGGGCGCTGCGAGGCCCTGCGGCACGTGGACTCGCTGCAGCCGGGCTTTTCGATGCTCCGCCGCGCGGTGGCCGCACAGGAGATCCCCTGGTGCGCCCGGCACGAAACCGGAGTGATCTGCTACAGCCCGATGCAGTCCGGGCTGCTGACCGAGGGCTTCGGGACGAAGCGCATCGCGGCGCTGGCGCCCGACGACTGGCGCCGCCGCTCAGCCGACTTCCGCCCGCCGGCACTGGAGCGCAATCTCGCGCTGCGGGACGCGCTGCGGCCCATCGCCCTGCGCTACGAGACCACGGTCGCCGCCGTGGCCGTGGCGTGGACGCTCGCCTGGCCGGGCGTGAGCGGCGCCATCGTGGGGGCGCGCGCGCCGGAGCAGATCGACGGCTGGCTGCGGGCGGCGAGTCTCGAGCTGACGATGGGGGACCTCGACGAGATCGCGGCGGCCATCTCCTCGAGCGGCGCCGGCTCGGGGCCCGTCAGGCCCTGAGAGGAGTCGCGGCCCAGGCGGTGGCGCCCGCGCGCCCGAACGCTGCGTCCGAGGCGGCCCCCGGCCGGGGCCGCTTCGCTCATTCGGGCGGCAGCGAGACTCCCGACGGCAGCTTCATGCCCAGGTGCTGGCCGCCATCGAGCACGATCATCTGCCCGGTGAGGGCGGGTGAGCCCAGGATGAAGCGCACCGCGTCGCAGATCTCTTCGGGCGTGGTGCCGCGCTTGAGCGGGGTCATCTCGCACTGGCGGGCGAAGTCGGCCTCGGTCTGGCGCGGGCTCTTGAGCGCCGGTCCCGGGCCGATAGCGTTCACGCGGATGCGCGGCGCGAGGGCCAGCGCCAGCGAACGGGTCAGCGTCCAGAGCCCGGTCTTGCTCACGGTGTACGAGACGAAGTAGGGCGTCAGGTTCCAGACCCGCTGGTCGAGCAGGTTGATGACGTTGCCGCCCTGGTCCGCCGGCAACTGGCGCGCGAAGGCCTGCGTCAGCAGGAACGGCGCGCGCAGATTGGTCTCGAGATGCGCGTCCCACGAGGCGCGCGTCACGGTGTCGGCCAGGTCCAACTCGAAGGTCGAGGCGTTGTTGACCAGGCAGGCGAGCGGTCCCAGAGCCTCGGCCGCCCGCGGCACCAGGGTCTCGGTCTCCGCCTCGCGGGCGAGGTCAGCCCGCACGAGCGTCGCACGGCCGCCACCCTGCTCGATCAGGCCGACGACCTCGCGGGCCTCCGGCTCGGAGCGGTTGCAGTGCACGGCCACGGCCCAGCCGTGACGGGCCAGGTCCAGCGCGATGGCGCGGCCGATGCGGCGCGCCGCACCGGTGACGAGCGCGGTCCTGAGGGGTTCGGGACTCATGCCCGGTCATGATGCGGGAGGGAGGCGGGAGGTTCAAGCGCAGCTTTCCGGTGACCTTGCCCGCGGCTTCGGCGATACTCGCGGCCGGCCCTTGCTCCGGAGGAACCCATGGCCCGTGCCGCGACGCAACTACCCGGTGTACCGTTCACCAACTACCGCCTCTACCGCGCAACCGCAGTCCCCCGCACCTACCTGGTGGTCTCGACCTACTTCGACCACGAAGGCCGCCCGGAGGCTCCCGATCCGGCGGCGTTCGAGGAGCGGGGCGCGATGCAGGCGCTACTCGCCGACCTCGAGGCGGCGCAGGGCGGGCGTCCGGCGGGGGCCACGCCGAAACCGGAGCCCGCGGAGACGAGGCGGCGGCGCGCGCCGGTGACTCTGCGCACGCACGGGTTCAACGCCCGGCTCGGCGACTTCGCGCGCGACCTGCTGCGCGAGGCGACGGCCCCGCCGCAGGAGACCCTGCGCCCCGGCCGCCGCGTGCTCGTCGGCTACCGCTGGCCGAGCGAGGGTGTGTTCTCGATGCGCTCGGCGCGCGACGCGGCGAAGGCGCTGTTCTTCACGGCCGCGGTGAGCGTGCTGCTCCTGCTGCTGCCGTTGCTGGCGCTCTCACCGCCCGGACACCACTGGCTGGCGGGCGGCGCGACCGGTCCCGTGGCGCAGTCGCTGCGGCCGCTCTTCTGGCCGTACGCCTCGCGCGTGCTCGCGGCGGCGCTGCTCGGCGCGGGCGGGCTGCTGCTGGCATTGCGGCTCTCGACCTACCTGCGGGACCGCTACCGCGCGCTCCACTACGGCGCGCCCGACCTGTGCGAGTTCGTGCGCGACCTGGAGACCGGGCTCGAGGCCATGCGCATCCGGGTGTCACTCGACCTGGTGGGCCACAGCATGGGCTGCCTCACACTCGTGAACGCGGTGCGAGTGATGACCGAGTTCTTCCACTGGCCCGGCGCCGAGAGCCGTTTCCTCGGCTTCGGCCGCGCGATCCGGCTGCGCACGCTGGTGCTCGCGGCGCCCGACATCCCGGCCGCACTCGCGAGCCCCGAGCGCAACAACTACTTCCTCGCTTCGCTCCGGCGGTTCGCCGCGGTGCACGTGCTTTCGAGCGACCGGGACATCGTGCTCAAGTGGGCCTCGACCCTGGTCAACTGGGCCAGCGAACCCCGCCACGACATGGCGGGCCGGCACCTCGGCACTGTCTTCCTCGCGCGCGCCGGTAGCGTGCCGCAGGGCGGGCACGGGACTCCCCACGTCGGCGCCTATCTGCCCGTATTGCGCCCGCAGGTGCGGGCCTTTCCGGTGCTCGATCCGCGTGCGTCGGGGGCCGGACCGCACCAGCCGGCGTGGGTCCACTTCCACGACTGCAGCGTGTGCCCCAGCCTCGGTGGCGGGGCGGGCGGGCCGGCGGTGCTGAGCCTCGGGGTGCTCGCCTCGGTCGCCACGCTCCACCTGTGGCTGGGTCTCGCCGTCACCCTCTGGGCGCTGTTGTGGGCCGTGATCCTTTTCGGCCTCGGAGCCCTTGCGCGGTGGATCCCGGGCTGGCGCGACCGCTGGCGCCTCGGGCCGTTGGTCGGCGTGCTCGCCGACTGGCCTTCGATCGTCGGCTTCGGCCCGAACTCGAACCCGCACGGCGGCTACTTCGTTCCCGGGAGCGAGCCGCGCCGCCTGATCGCGCGCATCCTGCGCCACCCTGCGCGGCCGCCCGCCGCGGGCGAGGCGCCCGCGCTGGTGCTTGTGGGTGGACGGATCCGCACCAGTGCCGTGGCGCTGGAGGTGTGAGTGCCGTGGGTCGGAAGACATCCGTGCCGGATGCCGGCGCCCGGGCCGCCCAGCCTAACTCTCCCTGAAGATCGAGAACCTGAATTGCGGGAATCCGAGCTGGACGACCTTCGACAGGCCCACCATCCCAAACAACACGAAGAACGGAACAACGGGCAGGGCGCGCCGGCTTGCACTCATCAAGATCCAGAAGAACGCCAGGTGAAACAGATAGACGGGGAGCGTGGCACTCGCCTTCCTGCGACACATCCACAAGCCGATGATCGAGCACGCGCTCAATACAAATGACAGGAACATCGTGACGGCCATGTTCCCATGGTCATGTGCGGCAACGCTTCGCGTCGCGCTCCAGTCATCATATTGATAGCCCGGAAGCACCAAGAACCAGGCGAGCATCCCCGCATACTCGCGGGCTCTCTCCACGGCGGACGGACGTCCGTACTTCATGTCCAATTGCCTGGCCATCTGTCTGAATCGCCCGCTGTACGCGTTGTCGAAACACTCCCTGGTCGTAAAGGCATACATGTCGGTGGCCAGCAGTGGATCCGCGCGGACGTTCCCGGTCCCCGACGGACCCTGGGAACGGCTGTTGGCGAATCGCAACGACGCAAACAGCCGGCTCCAATCCGACGTAAGCGCACACCCCATCGACCCTGCGATCCTGACGTCGGGATAGAACGTATATACCTCGTGAAGCCACGGAAGCACCGTCACCAGGAACAACGCGGCGATGACGGCGCACCGCCTGGTTGCGAGGAGAACGCTCCTGGTGCCGAGGAAGAGGAATGCGCAGAGGAAGACGCCCAGTACCATGTACACTTGCAGCGTCAAAGCCGCGAGACCCCAGAAGATCCCGATGACCGCCAGCTTCCAATACGCCGGCCTCCGGACCTGGGAGGAAAGCATGTAGGCCACCACCATCAACGCGGCCAGCAGCAGGTTCTCGCGCATCAGCTGCTCGGAGAAGAGTGCCAGCGGCGGATAGAGCGAAGCCAGTGCCGCAATCACGAATGCCGCGGCATCCTTGAAGGAATGCCGGAGCAGCAGGTAGAACAGAGCCAGCGCGATGGCCTGCAACACCGCCTGGCCCAGGCGGATGAGCCGGATGACATTGCGGTTGTCATGATCCTCGGGCCAGTTGTTCCTGTCGTAGGACGGTTCCACGACGGAGCGTCCGGTGAGGGCCCTGTACAGGCCGACCCCGCCGGCAAAGAAGTAGGTCGTCCCTGGTTCCCGGAAGAAATACGGTTCCTGCCCCTGCTTCAGGACGTAGCCGTGCCCGTTGGCCAGATTCACGGCCATCCGGTAGTAGCTGCTGGAGTCCTGGAAGAGATACTCCCCCGAGTCGGCCGCAGCGTTGTAGTACGACACCGCGAGTCGGAGCAGAAGCGCCATGCCGAAGATGAAGAGGACCTTCACGATGAGAGGCAGAGCGGTCTGCGTTGCGGCTTGACGCTCCTCGAAAGACATGGAGGACTCTCCTGGTGTGGTGTCTGCCACAGACGAGCGGATGAGGCCGACAGCGGGCGCTATGCCTGCGATTCGCGGAAGAAGTCGTGGATCGTCGCGATGACGCGATCCTGATCCTGCTGCGAGAGTTCGTAATAGCATGGGAGACGGAGCAGGCGTTCGGAGAGGTCTTCGGTCACGGGCAGATCGCCGGGCTTGTACCCATATTGTGAGCCCATGGGGGACGTGTGCAGGGGCACGTAATGGAACACGGCCTGGATGTCGTGATCCTTGAGGTACGCGAGCAACCGGGCGCGGATGGGTTCGGAGTTCACGATGATGTAGAACATGTGTGCGTTGTGCTCGTTGTCCGCGGGCGCCTGCAGCCGGAGATGGCCGGCCCTGGCCAGCGGCTCGAGACCGAGCGCATAGCGATGGTGGATGGCATGCCGTTGCGCGGTGATCTCGTCGGCCTGTTCCAATTGCGCGTAGAGGAAGGCGGCGATGAGTTCGGACGGCAGGTAGGAGGAGCCGATGTCCACCCAGGTGTACTTGTCCACCTCGCCGCGGAAGAACCTGGCCCGGTTGGTGCCCTTCTCCCGGATGACCTCCGCGCGCTCGAGGAAGCGCGGGTCGTTGATGACGATCGCGCCACCTTCGCCGCAGATGAAGTTCTTGGTCTCGTGGAAGCTGTAGCAGCCCAGGTGGCCGATGGTGCCAAGATAGCGGCCGTTGAGCGTGGAGTTCACCGCCTGCGCGGCATCCTCGATGACCAGCAGCTTGCGTTCCGCGGCAATCGCCATGATGACGTCCATCTGACAGGCGACGCCGGCGTAATGGACGGGCACGATCGCCCGGGTCCGCGGGGTGATGAGGGGTTCGATCTGCGTCTCGTCCAGGTTCAGCGTATCGGGGCGGATGTCCACGAAGCGGATGGTCGCGCCGCGGAGGGCGAAGGCGTTGGCGGTGGAGACGAACGTATAGGCCGGCATGATGACTTCGTCGCCAGGACCGACCTCGGCGAGCAGTGCGGCCATCTCCAGGGCCGCGGTGCAGGAGTGGGTCAACAACACCCGCCTGGCCCGGAACGTCTCCTCCATCCAGCCGTTGCACTTCCTGGTGAACTGGCCGTCGCCGGCCAGGTGCCCTCTCTGCACGGCCTGCGCCATGTAGTAGAGCTCCTTGCCGACGATGAACGGACGGTTGAATGGAATGATCGCACTCATCCTGTCAGCCCCTCCAAATGTGCCAGACGTCCTGTTCCGTCGCGATCGCGTATCCCGCCTTCTGGTAAAGCATGCAGGCGCCGATATTGGCCTTCTGTGTGACGACGGTGCAGGCACGGGCATCGAGACTGTGATAATGGGCCTCGCAGTGCTTCAGAAAACGCATTCCCAGACCTTGTCCGCGGCTGTCATCGGCGATGGCGAAGAGCCCGATCCTGCCGACCGCGTCCTGTACGGAGAGCGAGACCATTCCCAGCATGTGGCGGGAGTCGGAAAGCGCAAAGACCTTCGAATCCGGTTCGCGGAGCGCCTTGCGGATCCACTCGGCGTACAATGCCCTGAAGTGTTCGTTGAACCCCGGGTCGAGGAAGAACCGCGACAAGTGTCCGCTGGCATAGGCCAGCTGCAGCAAGTCCTCCGACTCGGTCGTGGCTTCGACGATCGCAAGGTCCCAGGCGGCAAAGGCGGGATCCACCTGTTTGCGAAACGTGGCCTTCCGGTCATAGAACTTGCCGGAGAAGGCTTCGAGCACGGAACGATGTTGCTCTGCCGTCTCCGCGGGCAGGAACACGTAGATCACTTCAGCGTCGCTTCTCCCGAGGCATTCCGATAGCCGATCGGTGCCCGTGGCGGCATCCACCGTGATCTGTGCGACACGCTTGCGGAAGAAGCGGGAATCCCATTCGAGGACGCGGTAGTTCATGAACGTGGCTCGAGGTTGGCCGTGTCGGCGATGATGAACATGGGGCGTCCCTTGACCTGGTCGAACGTCTTGCCGATGTAGATGCCGATGATGCCCAGGGAGCACATCAGCACTCCGCCGATGAACCACAACGACAGGATCAGACTGGCGTATCCCTGAACCCGGATGTGCCCCATCAGATACACTGAGTAATAGAAGACGGCGATGCATAGTGACAGGAGTGACATGGTGAAGCCGGTGTAGATGAAGAGCTTCAGGGGCTTGTCGGAGAAGGCGATGATCGTGCTGGTCGCCAGGCGAAGGAGCTTGATCAGGGAGTAGGATGACGTGCCCATCTTGCGCTCGCCATGAGCCACGGGGAGATAGGCGTGCCGGAACCCGACCCACTGCGACATGGTCGGGAAGTAGCGGATGCGATCGCCCATGGACAGGATGGCGCGTACTACCTTGCGATGATAGATGCCGAAATTGGCCACGCTGTGATCCAATGAAGTGTCGGTCAGGTAACCGAAGATGCTGTAGAATGCCCATGATTGCAGGCGCTTGGAGTAGCCATCGTGCCGGTCATGGCGCTGGGCGAACACGGAATCATAGCCCTCGCATGCCTTGTTGTAGAGCCTGGGGATCTCTTCGGGGATGTCCTGCAGATCGCAGTCCATGACGACGATCCATTCTCCGGATGCGCGTTCCAGTCCGGCCGTGATGGCGTAGTGCTGGCCGAAATTGCGGGAAAGATCGATGCCCTTGACGCGGGGATCTGCCGCGCACAGGGCGAGGATATCCGGCCACGCGTTGTCCGGGCTGGCGTCGTTGACGAGGATGAGCTCGAAGTCGGCGAATACGGACTCCGCGCTGGTCTTGACCCGCTGGTAGAGCTCGGACAGAAACCCGCGTCCCATGTACACGGGAACGACAACGGACAGACGGACGGGTTGAGCGCTCATTGTGTTCCCCTCGCGGAATGACGGCAACGACGATGGGCCTTGGGACTGGCGTGTGGCTGGAAGCATGCGTGTGCTCCGGTGGACGCCGGGGAGCGGTCGGGCGCGGCGCAGCCACACTGCGGGCACACCCGGAGCATCCCCCCGGGCAGCGCCACGCGGATGTGCACCTCGCCCGGCGTCGTCGTCTCGACGCCCGGGATCTCCCAGGGCCCCTTCGGGCCCGGCGGCAGCTCGTACGGCGTCCGGCTGTGGATCGTCATCGCGCGTCCCCGGGGAAAGGATCCGCGCCCGGCCTGCCGGCAGCTCGGGTCGGCGCTTTCAGCCACACGAAAGTCGGAAGGCCCCTCCAGGCGATCGGGCGTGCAGAGAGATACACAGCCTGCCATCGGCAGGATTGACGGTCTGGCCGACTAGCGGGAGTGCCAGGCAGCATTCCTCCCGCCGGTCTCGGCGCGTCCGTCACGGTTACTTCTTGATCGGCACCACGCTCTTGTCGTCGAGCCCCAGCACGTTCACCAGGTCCGAGCCGGCGGGCACGATGAACTTGGTCTGGTTGGCGAGCACGTTGTTGAGCACGTCGAGACGCCGGCTCATCTCGGCGCGCTCCTTGAAGAACGATTCGGCCGCGTTCGAGACCATCTCGATGGCCTTGGCCTCGGCCGTGGCGCGGGTGATGCGGGCCTGGGCGTCGCCCTCGGCCCGCAGGATCTCGGACTGGCGCACGCCCTCGGCCTGCAGGATCTGCGACTGCTTCACGCCCTCGGCCTCGAGGATGTTGGCGCGCTTGTCGCGCTCGGCCTTCATCTGCCGCGACATGGCCTCGGTGATGTCGGCCGGCGGATCGATCTTCTGCACCTCGACGCGCGTGACCTTCACGCCCCAGGTGTTGGTGGCCTCGTCCAGCACCGCCCGCAGGTTGGCGTTGATGGTGTCGCGCGCGGTGAGGGTCTCGTCGAGCGACTTGTCGCCGATCAGGTTGCGCAAGTTGGTCTGGGCCAGCGTGGTGGCGGCGTAGCCGAAGTTCTGCACCTCGAAGGTGGCCTTCACCGGGTCGCTGATGCGGTAGTAGATGACCGCGTCCACCGTGACCGAGACGTTGTCCTTGGTGATGACCTTCTGCGGCTCGACGTTGATGACCCGCTCGCGCATGTCCACCTTGATCATGTCCTCGATCAGGGGCACGAGGAAGGTGAGGCCCGAGTCGGCCGAGGCCCGGTAGCGCCCGAGGCGCAGGATCAGGCCCTTCTCGTACTGGGAGACGATGCGCGCCGAGCGCGCCAGGGCGATGAGCGCGATGAACAGGACGATGAACAGCAGCAGCGTGCCGACTTGGGCGGCCATCACGGGATCCTCCGCACGGTGAGCGTGACGCCATCGATACTCTCGACCATCACTTCGACTCCGGCTTCGAGCGCGCCCGGCTCATCCGGCGCGGGGCGCGCGCGCCACACTTCGCCCCGCAGGCTCACCTGCCCGGGCTGGTGCGCCGAGAGCGTCTCCTTCACCAGCGCGTGCTGCCCGATCAGGGCATCCGTGTTGGTCGCGATCCCGGGCCGCTTGAGCCGTGCGCGCACCCAGCGGCGCCCCGCCACGATGTAGAGCACGCAGAGCACGCTTGCGGTCACGAATCCCACGGTGGCGTTGCCCGTCAGCAGGCCGAGCGCTCCGCCCAGCACGAACGACGAGCCGATCAGGACGAGGTCGAAGCCGGCGAAGCCGCCGAGTGCGGTCTCGATCAGCACCATCACCGCGCCCACCACCACCAGCACCCAGTTCCAGTTCAGGTTGAGGGGCATCTTCATCCTCCTGGCCGTCGAGCGCCCGGGCTGGTACGCCGAAGCGGCCACGGTCACGATAGCAGGACGGCACCGCGTGACAAGTCGGACCGGAGTACGTCATGGGGAGGGGGACCGGTGTCCGCTCCGGCGTGCCGCGGCCCGGGCCCCGGGCGCGCCGCCGCCGGCATGCCTCAGGGGGCGTCCGTCCGCCTCGCCCAGGCCCGGACGAATTCCGCGAGTTGCTCGTCGAGGGCCTTCCCGACGGAACTCCGCAGGCGGTCCGTGCTCGTCACCCCGAGCGCGTCCGACGCTGACCAGGTCTCGGCTCCGAACCGCGCGGGGGCTCCATCGAGGCCGGCGACCTGCTGGCGCACGACGAGCGAGACGTGCCAGGCGCAGGCCTGGCGCTCCGGGATCAGCGTGGTCTGGGCCCGCACCACCAGCAGGGGCTGGCGCTTGATCCCCAGGGCGTCCGAACGTGCGAGCCGTGGCACGGCCGCGACCTGCAGGGCCGAGGTGACGCGCTGCTCGAGCCAGCCTTCCTTGATGCCGAAGGGCCACACCTCGTGGCTCGTCGCCTCGGCGATGACCGCGACGCCGGGCAGGCCTCTCAGCGAGGAATCTCCAGCGGCCAACTGCGTGACTTCGGGCACGGGCAGGACGAGGGACAGCCCCAGCAGGCCTGCGATCAGGGGGGGCAGGGGCATGCTCGTGCGTGCCCGGGGATGGCTTCGCGTCATGGTGCCCTCCGCTCTCTGCTCGATACGGTTGGATCCCGCTTCACACCGGGCCGGTCAGGGCCGCGGTGCCGCTCCCGCGGCGCTCCGCAGCCGCGCGGTCTCGGCGTCGAGGTCGAGGCCCAGCGACTCGGCGATCAGGCGCGCCACGTCGGTGTTCTCGTGCAGGCCACGGAAGCGCTCGCTGCCGGGGCCGAAGGCGTAGAGACCCACGTCCACGCCGGTGTGGCCGCCGGTGCTCCAGCCGACGCACGCGCGCCGGCTCTCGATCTCGCTCAACACCTGCAGCAGGCCGTGGCGGCGCACCGTGTCGGGCGCGGCAGCCGCGGTGAGCAGGGCTGCGCGCTCGTCGTCCTCGAGCGGGCTCACGCCGGTGCCGCGCTCCGCCACGGTGACCGGGTCGCCGCCGTCCACGATGTCGCCGGACATCCGCCAGACCGAGGCGCGGGCGGCCAGCAGCGACTCGGGATGCATCACGTACGGACTCGCGCGTCCCAGGCGGCGCCCGAGCCCGAGCCCGCCGGTCTCGTGGTCCGCGACGGACACGACCAGCGTGTGCCGGTCGCTGCGGGCGAAGGCGAGCGCGAGCCCCACCGCGCGGTCGTAGGCCAGCAGCTCGCGGGCCAGCGCGGCCGGGTCGTCGTCGTGGCCGGCGTCGTCGATCCGGCCGCCCTCGATCAGGAGGAAGAAGCCGCGCGGCGCCGGCCCCAGCAGCTCGAGCGCCTTCGCCGTCATCTGGGCGAGCGAGGGCTCGCGCAGCGTGTCGCGGTCGATCTCGAGGGCGATCTGGTCCGCGCCGATGCCGAAGAGCCCGAGCAGGGGCAGCCCGCGGGCCGCCGCCAGCTCGGCCGGAGTCGTGACCACGATGCCGCCGCGCGCGCGGTGCTCCGCGATCAGGTCGCGGCTGTCGCGGCGCCTGCCGCCCGCCGGGACCGGGCGCCAGCGCGACCGGTCGCCGCCGAGCAGCACGTCCACGTGGTGCTCGAGCATCTGGATGGCGATCGAGTCCTGCTGGGTGCGCTGGGCGACGTGCGCCACGAAGGCCGCGGGGGTCGCGTCGGTCAGGTCGGCGGTGGTGACCAGCCCGGTCGCCAGGCCGCGGGTCTTCGCGGCCTCGACCAGCGTGCCCAGGGGCCGCTCGTCGGGATCCACGCCGAGCATCCGGTTGCGGGTCTTCACGCCGGTGGCGTAGGCCGTGCCGCCCGCTGCCGAGTCGGTGACGTCCGAGTCGGCCGAGTGCGTCTCCACCGCGCCCACCAGCAGGCTGTCGAGCACCAGGGGATGTCCCGACACCAGCCGCGCGAGCGTGATCGCCGCCGGGCCGCAGCCGTCGGGGATCATGAGGATGACGTTGCGCGGCCGCGCGGTCGCGCCGGCCGGCGCGGCCGTGGCGTGTGCCGCCGCCGTGCCGAGGGCGAGCGCCGGTGCGAGCAGCGCGGGCAGGACGAGGCGGCGGAGCCCGGGCATGCGGCGGCCTATTTCCAGTCTCTCACGCAGCGACGCTGGCCGATCCGGATCTCGGCTGGGGAGGACGGGTCGAGCGCCCACTTCAGGCGTGCGATGGCCTCCACCAGGTCCTTCTGTGAACCCGCGTAGGAAAGCCGCAGGTGGCCCTCCACGCCGAACTCGCGGCCGGGCACGGTGACCAGCAGCGCCTTCTCGAGCAGGAACTCCGAGAGCCGCATGGAGTCGCCATCATGCGCGCGGAAGTCGGGCAGGCAGTAGAACGTGCCGTCCGGCTTCGCGCACTCGACCCCGGGGATCGAGGCAAGCCCCTGCAGCAAGAGGTCGCGGTTCTCCTGCATCGCGCGCCGCAGCGTCTCGACCACGCCCTGGTCGCCGTTCAGCGCGCCTTCGGCGCCCGCCTGCAGGACCGTGGAGCTGCAGGTGGTGGTCTGGCTCTGGATGTTGGTCATGACGGCCACCAGCTCGCGGCTGGCGACGGTCCAGCCGATGCGGAAACCGGTCATGCCGTAGGTCTTCGCCACGCCGTTGACCAGCACGACCTTCGTGCTCTCGACGTCGCAGTCGGTGAAACGCCAGGCCGGGACGGCCTGCCGTCCGTCGAAGACGAGCTGGTGGTAGATGTCGTCCATCAGCAGGTAGACGCCCCGGCGCTCGCAGGTCTCCACCAGTCCCCGGATGAAGCCCTCGTCGTACATCACGCCGGAGGGATTGTTCGGGCTGTTGCAGAGGATGGCCTTGGCGCGGGGCGTGAGCGCGCGCTCGACCTCCGCCAGGCCCGGGCGGAAACCGCCATCCGCGGCCGTGACGACCACCGGCACGCCGCGGCACATGCGCGTGATCTCGGGGTAGCTCACCCAGTAGGGCGCGAGCAGGACGACCTCGTCCTGCGGGTCGAGCAACGCGTAGAGCAGGTTGAAGAGCGACTGCTTCGCGCCCGAGGAGACGATGATGTTCGCGGGTGTGACCGTGCGGCCGTAGTTCGCCTCGGTGTAACGGATGATGGCCTGCTTGAGCCCGGGCGTGCCGTCGGTCGAGGAGTACTTGACGTCACCCTGGTTCAGCACGGCCGCCGCACTGGCGATGGCCGCCTCGGGCGTCTTGTTCCTGGGTTCGCCGATGCCGAGGTGGATCACGGCCTCGCCCTTCGCCCGCAGGATGCGGGCCTTCTCGTTCAGCTTGAGGGTGGGCGACTCGGCGATGGACGAAGCGAGCTGACTGAGGCCCATCGGACGCATACCTCCTGAGTGCGGACGCGGCGGTTCCATCGCAGGAAAAGCGAGCATCGCAGTATAGACTCCGCCTTTCGAGCCGGACAACCGCCGCGCCCCGGGCTCGCGGGGACCCGCCGGCCGTGGCGTGGCCGGCTCCGCGGGCGGGCTCCCGCGAGTGCCCCAACGCCCTTCCGGCGCCCCTTCGGCACAAGGGCCACTCATGCACTAGAATGCCCTGGTCCCTGGCACCGTCACCGTTGGACGGGCCGCGTCGCGTCACGTGGTCCGCCCTTCACGAACCTCTCAACCGGAAGGTCGCACGTGGAATTCCGCAAGCTGGGCATCGTCGGCGGGGGCACGATGGGCAAGTCCATCGCCGAGAAGGTCGCATCCAACGGCATCGACGTCATCGTGGTGGAGATCTCCCAGGCGATGGCCGACCGGGCCCGCGAGGAGCTGGTCCGCATGCTGGACCGCGAACTCGAGAAGTGGGCCATCACGGCGTCCGAGAAGAAGGTGGTCCTGGCGCGCGTGCGCTTCACCGCCGACCTCGGCGAACTCGCCGCGACGGACATGGTCATCGAGACCGTGAACGAGGATCTCGAGACCAAGAAGGACGTCATGCGGCGGCTCGGCGCGATCTGCCCCCCGGACCGCGTCTTCATCACCAACACCTCGATCCTGAGCATCACCGAGATCGCGGCGGCCTCCGGGCGGCCCGACAAGGTGCTGGGCATGCACTTCATGCGCCCCGTGACGCGCACGCCGGTGGTCGAGGTGGTCCGCGGGGTCGAGACCTCGGACAAGGCCTACGAGCAGGCCCTGGCCCTGGCGCGGGCGCTCGAGAAGACGCCGGTCACGGTCTTCGAGTACCCGGGCTACATCGTCACGCGCGTCCTGCTGCCGATGCTGAACGAGGCCATGTATGTCGTCATGGAAGGGGTGGCCAGCGCCGAGGACGTGGATTTGGCGATGAAGCTCTCCTACGAATTCCGCGTCGGACCGCTCGAATTCGCCGACCGCGTCGGTCTCGACAAGATCATGGGCTGGATGGATCACCTGTTCCGCGAGTTGGGGGACATCAAGTACCGGCCCTGCCCGCTGCTGCACAAGCTGGTGCGCGCCGGGCACCTCGGCCGCAAGACCGGCCGCGGCTTCTTCGCGTACGACGGGCACCAGCGCGTGACCAGCGCCGGGAAGGAGGCGTCGCTGTGAAGGTCCTCGTCATCAACTCCGGATCCTCATCCGTCAAGTACCAGCTCATCGAGACCTCGCTCGAGCTGATCGAGCAGGACAGTGACCACGCCATCGCCCGCGGCTCGGTGGAGCGTATCGGGACCTCGAGTGCCGTCCACACCTACCGCCCGGCGGGGCGCGAGAAGGCGAGCGCGGTCAAGGAGATCCTCGAGCACCGAGTGGCGATCGCCGAGATCATCCAGACGCTCACCGCCCCGGAGACCGGCGTGATCCGCGCGGCCGCGGAGATCGAGGCGGTGGGCCACCGCATGGTGCATGGCGGCGAGAAGTTCACGCAGTCCGCCCTCTGCACCCCCGAGGTCGTCCAGGAGATCGAGGACTGCTGCGAGCTGGCGCCGCTGCACAACCCGCACAACCTGCGCGGCTACCACGCGGCCCAGGCGATCCTGCCCGACGTGCCGCACGCGGCGGTGTTTGACACCTCCTACCACCAGACCATGCCCGCGCACGCCTACCTGTATGGCCTGCCCTACGTGCTCTACACGCGGCACGGCATCCGGCGCTACGGCTTCCACGGCACCTCGCACCGCTTCGTGGGCTGGCGCTCGCGCAAGCTGCTGGGGCGGCCGCGCGAGGAGACGCGGCTGATCACCTGCCACCTGGGCAACGGCGCCAGCATCTGCGCCATCGACCACGGGCGCGCGGTGGACACCTCGATGGGCTTCACGCCGCTCGAGGGACTGCTGATGGGCACGCGCTGCGGCGACCTCGACCCGGCGGTCATCTTCTACGTCATGCACAAGGAGGACCTGACCGAGTACGAGGCCAGCACCATGATGAACAAGCACTCGGGCCTGTTCGGCGTCTCCGGTCTGTCGAACGACATGCTCGAGCTGGAGAAGGCCGAGGCGCAGGGGCACGAGCGCGCCAGGCTGGCCATCGACATCTTCTGCTACCGCGTGAAGAAGTACATCGCCGCCTACGCCGCGGCCATGGGCGGCGTGGACGCGGTCATTTTCACCGGCGGCATCGGCGAGAACTCGTCGGTCGTGCGCGCGCGTACGATGGCGGGGCTCGAGTTCATGGGCGCCGGCCTCGACCCGGCGGGCAACGAGGCGGCGGTGAAGGGCAAGGAGGCCGACATCTCGACGGCGGACGCGAAGGTCCGCACGCTGGTCATCCCCACGAACGAGGAGCTGATCATCGCCCGCGACACGCTGCGGCTGGTGAAGGGCAAGCTGCAGCCCACGGGGTGAGAGCTGGGGGAGGCGGGCTCCCGGCCGATCGTGAAGAGAAGCCCCGGGCTCCTTGCCGGAGCCCGGGGCGTCGCGTGCACGGGGCGCTTCAGCCGACTTCGGCCGTGATCACCATCGGGTGGCGGATGATGCCGAAGGCGATGCTCGCCGAGAGCCCGCCGCCGAAGCCGAACAGCCCGAAGCGGCGTCCCACCGTGAGCGCGTCCGCGTTCAGGGACAGCGCCAGCGGGACCGAGGCGCTGGTGGTGTTGCCGAAGCGCCCGCCGGCGTCCAGCACCTGGCCGCGGAAGCCGCTCTTCTTCCACTGCGCGATGATCATGTCGTTGAGCATCAGGTTGGCCTCGTGCAGGGCCACGAGGTCGAGTTCGTCGAGTCGCCAGCCGGCCTTGCCGAGCGCCGCCGCGATCCCGGGGCCGCCCACGAAGGGCACCAGCACTTCCTTGACCGCGCGCCCGTCCATCGCCAGCAGGTGCCGCCCCTCCTGGATGTCCTCGGCCGAGCGCAATGGCGCGCGCGAGCCGCCCATGGGCGTCTGGATGATCGCCGCGTGGCTGCCATCGAGCCAGGACCAGAAGCGCTCCGGGGCGAACCAGTCCTCCTCCGCGGGGATCGCCTCGCAGAGCGTGGCCGTGCCGGCGTCGCCCAGCACGGTGGCGAAGGAGCGGTCGCGCCAGTTGATAGTGCCGCTCATGCGGTCCGCGCCGACGACCACGATGCGCCGCGCCATCCCCGAGCGGATCAGGGCGTAGGCGAGCATCACCGCCGCCACCCACGAGGAGCAGGCGAGCGAGATGTCCGCGCCCTTCATCTCGTGCGGCAGGCCGCCCTGGAGGATCGGGATGCCGAGCGCCTCCTGCAGCAATGCCGCATCGGGCGGGCTGTAGAGGTAGGAGGGTGTGACGCTGGCGAACAGGATGCCGTCCACGTCCGCGGGGGCGGTCCCGGTGCTCTCGAGCAGCCGCCGCCCGGCCAGGGTCGCCAGGTCGATGGTGCCCTGGCCCTCGGCGCTGAAGCGGCGCCCGCTGAAGCCGATGAAGCGGCGGACCCAGCGGTCGCTGGTCGCGAATTCGCGGGCCTCGTCGGGGGTGAGCCCGTGCCCGCGTTCCCGTCGAAGCTGGGCATTGCGCTGGATCCGTGCCAGGCGCAGCCGCGCGGACACCTTCTCGTTGGTCCAGACCTGGGGCGGGGCGTAGGAACTGATTCCGGCGAGACGCATGCCGAAGGGCTGAATCGTCACGTCGAGACTCCTTTGCGGGGCCGCGGGCGGCCGCAGTGGGACCGGAGAGTCTATGCACCGTGACCCTACCACCGCGGCCGCGGCGCTCCAACCCGCGCGGGTGACTACCCCCGCGCGCTCCCCACCGTGCTCGGGATGGCATGGAACGCCTGCTCGAGATCGGCGACCAGGTCCTCCACGTCCTCGATGCCCGTGGAATAGCGCACCAGCCCGTCGCTGATGCCCGCCTCGAGCCGGGCCTCGCGCGACATCCCGGCATGCGTCATCGAGGCCGGGTGCTCGATGAGCGTCTCGACGCCGCCCAGGGAGACGGCCAGGGTCGCCAGCTTGACGTTGTCCATGACCGCGCGCCCGGCCTCCAGGCCGCCCTTGAGCTCGAAGCTGATCATGGTGCCGAAGCCCGACATCTGCCGCTTCGCCAGCTCGTGCTGGGGATGCGACGGCAGGCCGATGTAGCGCACCCATTCCACCTCGGGCCGGGCCTCGAGCCAGCGCGCGATCTCGAGCGCGCCCCGCTGGGCGCGCTCGATGCGGATGCCCAGGGTCTTCAGGCCGCGGTAGACCAGGTAGGCCTGGTGCGGGTCCATGTTGCAGCCCAGCGCGATCATCAGCGGGCGCAGGCGGCGGTCCAGCTCCTCGGTCTTCGCGACCACGATGCCGCCCACGACATCGGCGTGCCCGTTGATGAACTTGGTCACCGAGTGCAGCGCGATGTCGGCGCCCAGGTCGAGGGGCTTCTGCAGGTAGGGCGAGGCGAAGGTGTTGTCCACCACCAGCGGGCAGCCGTGGGCGTGCGCGATCCCGGCCACCGCCTGGACGTCGGTGACCTGCATGGCCGGGTTGGAGGGGGTCTCGATGTAGACCAGCCGCGTGTTCGGCCGCAGGGCCTTGCGCACGTTCTCCGCATCGGTCGTGTCCACGAACGTGGCCTCGACGCCGAAGCGGGAGAGGTGCTTCTCGACCAGGCCGCGCGATGGCCCGTAGACCGAGGCCGTGCTCACCAGGTGGGCGCCCTTCTCCAACAGCGCCAGGTAGACGACCGAGACCGCGCCCATGCCCGAGCTGGTGGCGATGCCGCGCCGGCCGTTCTCCAGCTCGCCGACGCACTCCTCCAGCGCCTTGATCGTGGGGTTGCCCAGCCGCGTGTAGATGTAGCCGTCCTCGGCGCCGCTGAACAGCGCCGCGCCGTGCTCGGCGTTGCGGAAGGCGAAGGTGGAGGTCTGGTAGATGGGGACCGTCACGGACCCGGTGGGATCGCCATGGAAGCCGGCGTGCACCAGCCGGGTGTTGACTCCCTGCTTCTTCGACTTCACGACGGCCTCCCTCGATGGCGGAGTGGTCCGGGACACGAGCGTCGGTGGAAGGGACGCCGAGACTACAGGCTCGCCCCGGCGAGGCTCAAGCGGGGCGAGCGCGTAGCGCCGTGCGCGGACCTACGCCGGCCGCACCAGGATCTCGCCGGCCACGGCGTCGTCCAGCGAGATCTCGGTCTCGCCCACGCGCAGGACCAGCGCGGGCTTGCGCTGCAGGACCACGAGCCAGGAGCCGGGCATGAGGCCGAGCGCCCCGAGGCGCGCGAGCCGGGCGTGGTTGTCGGACTTGAGCTCGACCACCTGGGCCCGCTGGCCCGACTTGAGGCGGTGCAGCGGCACGGCGCGGTTCACGGGGCCGGCTCCTTCTTCTCAGGGTCGCCGGGCGGGTGCAGCAGGCGGCGCAGCAGCTTCGCCGCCCCCGACTTGCTCTCGTCCACCATCTGGTAGCCGCAGTTCGGGCAGCAGATCAGGTTGCAGCCCTGGATCGCGGCCATCGGGCAATCGCTGAGGCAGGAGTGATCGGTCTCGTCGAAGTCGCAGCCGCAGAGTGGACAGAGCATGGCGCGCCTCAGAAGTGGACGCCGAAGACGAGCAGCCCGAAGTGGAGCAGCACGCCCACGGCGAAGGCGAACGGGAAGACGAAGCCCACAACCCAGAATGCCACCCTGGCCCCGTGCTCGCGCGCGATGACCAGCACGTTGGCGACGCAGGGCACGAACAGGGTGATGACCACCAGGCTCACCAGCACCTGCGGCACGCTCAGCGCGCCGGAGCGGGCCAGCGCGAACAGCCCGGCGGCGCCGTAGTCGCGGCGCAGGAAGCCGACGATGAACGAGGCGGTGGTGGCGCGCGGCAGGCCCAGCCCGCCCTCGACCAGCGGGGCCGCCCAGCGCTCGATCAGGTGCAGCGCCCCGGTGCGGTCGAGCGCGAAGAGCAGCAGGGTGCCCAGCGCGAAGAGCGGCAGCACCTCCTTCAGGTACCACTCGAGGCGGGCCACGGTCTTGATGACGATGTTGACGGGCTGTGGGCGGCGGATCGGCGGCAGCTCGAGGATGAAGTCGGAGCGCGCGCCGGGGATGACGCGCGAAGCGGCCCAGCCCACGGCGAACATCACGCCGGTGACGACCGCGCCCCAGACCACGAGCGCGGCCGGCGGCAGGTAGGCGGTCATGCCCATGATGACGCCGAGCTGGGCCGAGCAGGGCACGCCCAGCGCCAGCAGCAGCGTGACCATCAGGCGGTCCTTGCGGGTCTCGAGGATGCGCGTGGTCATCGTGGCCATGGTGTCGCAGCCCAGGCCCAGCACCATCGGGAGGACGGCCTTGCCATTGAGGCCGAGGGCCTTGAACGGGCGGTCCATCATCACCGCGAGCCGCGGCAGGTAGCCCGAGTCCTCGAGCAGCCCGAAGGCGATGAAGAAGGTCAGCACGATGGGCATGACGATGGCGATGCCGTAGGTCAGCGCCATGGTGACGAGCCCGTACTCCCCGACCAGCAGGTCGCGCACCAGTGGCACGGGGATGAAGCCCGCTAGCCAGGTGGCAAGCGGGTTCACGCCCCGGCCGAAGAACACCTTCTCCATCCAGTTGACGCACACGCCCGCGCCGAGGCGCCCGACGAAGAGGTAGAACAGGGCGAGCACGGCGATCAGCACCGGCACGCCCCAGACGGGGTGCAGAGCCAGGCGCCCCAGGGTCTCGCCCGCATGCGCCTGCCGGGTCTCGGGATGCCGGACGACTGCGGCGACCAGTTTGTCCACGGCGCGCAGCCGCTGCTGGGTGAGCACGAAGTTGAGCGGCCGCGGATACTGCTCCGCCGTCCGGGCGACGAGTTTCTCGATCTCGGCGCGGTGCGCGGCGCCGCAACGCGCGGCCAGTTCCGCGTCGCCGGCCAGGATCATCAGCGCGATGGCCCGCTCGTCCCCGTCGCGCCCCTCGAGCAGGGGCCCGAGCCGGGCGACCGCGTCCTCGATGGCCGGGTCGTAGCGCACCCTGTGGCGCACGGGGCGCGCGGTCTGGAAGCGCGAGCGGAGCGTCCCGATGCCCTCGCCCGTCACGGCCACGGTGGGCACCACCTGGGCGCCCAGCAACTGCTCGAGACGATCGGTGTCCACCTGGATGCCGCGCTCGCGGGCCTCGTCCACCATGTTGACGTCGAGCAACAGGGGCCGGTCGAGCTCGGCGAGTTGCATGGTGAGCAGGAGGCTGCGGCGCAGGTTGCGCGCGTCGGCCACCTGCAGCACCAGGCTGCCGCCCCGCTCGAGCAGGATGTCGCGCGTGACACGCTCGTCGTCCGAGCGGGCGTGCAGAGACTGGATGCCGGGCGTGTCCACCAGCGGCATCCCCTCGGTGTGCCCGGTGCTCAACTCGACGGTCGTGCCGGGGAAGTTCGAGATCTCGACGTAGTGCCCGGTGAGCGCGCCGAACAGCGCGCTCTTGCCCACGTTCGGGTTGCCGACGAGGATGACGTGGACGTCGTCTTCGAGGGAGGGGGCGATCGGGAAGCGGGTCATGGAATGCCGGGTCGGGCTCCAGAGGTCGGGTCCGGCCGCGTCCTAGCCGTGGGTGGACCACTCATCTAACCACGTCCGGCCCGGGAGCGGAAGCGAGGTGCGGCGTGCGCTCGTCATTCCCGCTTGCCGCGTCGGTCTTCCGCCGTCCTCCACCGTCGTTCCACCCGGGGGATGGATAGCCTAGAATGCCCGCCGTCTGTGTCTGGCACCCGCGCCACCCGGCGCGCCAACCCCCGACCGAAAGGTGGGAGCAGGACGATGAGACCATCCCTTTTCGCGTTGCTCGCACTCGTGACCCTGGCTGCTCTGCCCGTGAACGCCGCCGCGCCCAGCCGCAAGCCGGCTCAGCCGGCGAAGGCCCGGTCCGCCGCGCCGGCGAAGTCCGATGCGCACGCCGGGCCCGACAGCCTGCTCAAGCCCGAGACCTTCACGGGGCTCGAGTTGCGCAGCATCGGCCCCGCCATGAACTCGGGCCGCATCATCGATGTCGCGGTGCACCCGACGCAGCGCGCCACCTGGTACGTGGCGGTGGCCTGCGGTGGGGTGTGGAAGACGGTCAACGCCGGCAACACCTTCACCCCCATCTTCGACCAGCAGGGCCAGTACTCGATCGGCTGCGTGACCGTGGACCCGAAGAACCCGCTCATCGTCTGGGTCGGCACCGGCGAAAACAACAGTCAGCGCTCGGTGGGCTACGGCGACGGGGTCTACAAGTCGGAGGACGGCGGGAAGACCTGGGAGAACGTGGGCCTCAAGGCCTCCGAGCACATCGCCAGGATCGTGCTCGACCCGCGCGACCCGAACACCGTCTACGTCGCCGCGCAGGGCCCGCTCTGGGCCGACGGCGGCGACCGCGGGCTCTACAAGAGCGTCAACGGCGGGAAGGACTGGAAGAAGGTGCTCGAGATCAGCCCGCGAACCGGGGTGACGGACCTGTGGTTCGACCCGCGCAACCCCGACGTGCTCTACGCGGCCTCCTACCAGCGCCGCCGCCACGTCTGGGCGATGCTGGATGGCGGTCCCGAGAGCGCGATCTACAAGTCCCTCGACGCCGGCGCGACCTGGAAGAAGCTCAAGAACGGGCTGCCGAAGGAGGACATGGGGCGCATCGGGCTCGCGGTCTCGCCGGCCGATCCCGACGTCATCTACGCCGTGATCGAGGCGGCGAACAAGGCGGGCGGCACTTTCCGCTCGACCGACGCGGGCGCCAACTGGGAGAAGATGAACGACTACGTCTCGCCGAGCGCCCAGTACTACAACGAGCTGATCCCCGACCCGCAGGCCGTGGGTCGCGTCTACTCGATGGACACCTGGATGATGGTGACCGAGGACGGCGGCAGGAACTGGAGGCGGGTGGGCGAGAAGTACAAGCACGTGGACAACCACGCCCTGTGGATCGACCCCGACGACACGAAGCACTTGGTCGCGGGCTGCGACGGCGGGCTCTACGACTCCTTCGACCGCGGGGCCAACTGGCGCTTCTTCGGCAACCTGCCGGTGACCCAGTTCTACAAGGTGGGCCTGGACAACTCGACGCCCTTCTACAACGTCTACGGCGGCACGCAGGACAACAACACGCTGGGTGGCCCGTCGCGCACGGTCGCGAACCACGGCATCATGAACCAGGACTGGTTCATCACCACCGGTGGCGACGGCTACCAGACCCAGGTGGACCCCGAGGATCCCGACGTCCTGTACTCCATGTCGCAGTACGGGGTGCTGGTCCGCTATGACCGGAAGACCGGCGAGCAGGTGGACATCCAGCCGCAGCCCGGCGCCGACAACGCGCCGCTGCGCTGGAACTGGGACTCGCCGCTGTTCATCAGCCCGCACTCGCACACGCGGCTCTACTTCGCGGCGAACCGGCTGTTCCGCAGCGACGACCGCGGCGACTCGTGGCAGGCGATGAGCCCCGACCTGACGCGGCAGATCGACCGCAACCGGCTCAAGCTCATGGGCCGGGTCTGGAGCGTGGACGCGGTCGCGAAGAACGCCTCGACCTCGCTCTACGGCAACATCGTGGCCATTGCGGAATCGCCGCTGAAGGAGGGCCTGCTCTTTGCCGGCACCGACGACGGGCTCATCCAGATCAGCGAGGACGGCGGGAAGGCCTGGCGGAAGATCGAGAAGTTCCCCGGCGTGCCGGAGTTGTCGTACGTCTCGCGCGTGACGCCCTCACAGCATGACGTGAACACGCTCTACGCCACCTTCGAGAACCACAAGCAGGGGGACTTCAAGCCCTACGTGCTCAAGAGCACGGACCTGGGCCGCAACTGGACGGCGATCACGGCGAACCTGCCGGAGAACGGTCCGGTCTGGGTGCTGCTCGAGGACCACCTGAGCCGGAACCTGCTCTTCGCGGGCACCGAGTTCGGCGTGTTCTTCACCAACGACGGCGGGAAGAAGTGGGTGCAGCTCAAGGGCGGCATGCCGCCGATCTGCGTGAAGGACCTCGCCATCCAGAAGCGTGAGAACGACCTGGTCGTGGCCACCTTCGGCCGCGGCTTCTACATCCTCGACGACTACTCGCCGCTGCGCACGGCCGACGTGGCGATGCTCTCCGGCGGGAGCGCGCTGCTGCCGGTGCGCCGGGCGTGGGCCTACATCGAGTCGTCCCCGCTGGGCGACCCCGGCAAGAGCCAGCAGGGCGATGGCTTCTTCACGGCGCCCAATCCGCCCTACGGCGCGGTCTTCACCTACTACCTGCGCGACGAGCTCAAGAGCCGCAAGGCAGCGCGCCGGGAACGGGAGAAGGAGATCCAGAAGAAGGACGGCGACACGTTCTATCCGCTGTGGGATGTCCTGCGAGCCGAGTCGCGCGAGGAGGACCCGGCCATCGTGCTCACCGTGACCGACGAGGCGGGCGGCGTGGTGCGGCGCAACACAGGGCCTGTGACCGCGGGCTTCCACCGCGTGGCGTGGGACCTGCGCTACCCGGCCGCGAATCCCACCTCGCTCGCCAAGCCCGGCGAGCTGTCGCCCTGGGACCGTGCCCCGTCGGGCCCGCTGGCCGCACCGGGCACCTACCGGGTCTCGCTCGCCCAGCGGGTCGCGGGCAAGCTCACGCCGCTTGTCGGGCCGGTGAAGTTCTCGGTGGAGGTGCTGGGCACCTCGGCCCTGCCGCCCGCCGACCGGAGCGCCACGCTCGCCTTCCAGCGGAAGATCGCGCGGCTGCAGCGCGCGGTGCTGGGCGCGGGCGAGAGCGCCCGCGAAGCGCAGCGGCGGCTCGACCACCTCAAGAAGGCGCTGCTCGACACGCCGGCGGCTGACCCGCGGCTTTCCGACGAGACGCGCGCGATCGAGTCGCGGCTCAAGGACCTGCAGGTCGCGCTCGGCGGGGACGACCTGCTCGCCGAGAAGAACGAGCCGGTGCCGCCCGCGGTGCAGGACCGTGTCAGCCAGGTCGTGGGCGGAGCGTGGTATTCGACCTCGGCGCCCACGAAGACGCACCAGCAGTGCTACGACATCGCGGCGGCCCAGTTCGCCCCGGTGCTCGAGAAGTTGCGTGTGCTGATCGAGGTGGACCTGAGGCGGCTCGAGGAACAGGCGGAGAGGGCTGGCTCGCCGTGGACGCCGGGCCGCGTACCGACCTGGACGCCGGAATAGCGACAAAGCGAGGGGCCGGTTCCCAACGGGGGACCGGCCCCGACCGCACCGGGCGGATGCAGCATCGCTGGCTTGACCGCGTCCGCGACTTGGTCCGTAATAGCCTTGGGGAACGCTTGAGACGCGTGCCCCAACGAACCGCTTCGCGATGACAGGGGAGAACCCATGACCGAAGAGAAGCAGAGCGCCGAGTCCGCCGCGGCCGTGGCCGAGGTGAAGCCCAATCCGTTCCAGGAGATCGTCCAGCCCTTCGTGGACGTCTGGCACGCGCCGCGCGCCCTGTGGGGCGTGAACCTCGGCTACATGCTCGAGGGCCTGGCCTACTTCGGCGTGCTCGGCTACCTCGCGATCTACTTCTCCGAGACGGTGTTCGCCGGCGTGCAGCACCCCGACACCTGGGCGCACAGCATGGTGGCGGTGCTTACCGGCGGCATCACCATCGCCATGCTCTTCCTGGGCTTCGTGCCCGACAAGTGGGGCGTCCGTCGCGCGCTGCTCTGGTCGTTCGTGCTCCTCATCGTGGGGCGGGTGCTGATCGCCGGGGCGCCGACGATCCTGCATCTGCGCGCCGGCCTCTGGTCGCCGCTCCACCTGGCGACGATGGCGGGCATCCTGATCGTGGTCGTGGGCTACGGCATGTACCAGCCGGCGGCCTACGCCGCGGTGCGGCAGTTCACCACGCCCCGGACCTCGGGCATGGCGTACGCGATGCTCTATGCCCTGATGAACCTGGGCGGCTGGTTCCCCACCTTCGCCTTCCTGCTGCGCGACAAGGATTTCGCCAACCTGGGCATCCCGGGGACGTTCTGGGTCTACGTCGCGATCACGGTCGTGGGGCTGGTCTCGACCGTCGTGCTGCTCACGGGGCGGACGGTCGCCAACGCGATCCAGAAGGCGAAGGAACAGACCGCGCTCGAGCAGGGCGAAGCGGAAAAGGCGGGGGAGAAGCCCGCCGCGGCGGCCGCCGGGACGAGCGGCCGCCACCCGCCGGTCCAGATGTGGCTGTTGATGGCGGGTCTGGCGGTGGCGGTGTATCTCAAGGTCCCGGCGCCGACGAATCTCTATTGCGCCGCGCTCGTGGCCGTGGCCTGGGTCGCGCTCGCGCTGGTGCCGCCGAGCGGCCGCTTCCTTGCGCGGCATCCGCTCGCTGACCTCAAGTTCTTCTTCTTCATCTTCGCCCTGATCCCGGTGCAGACGCTCTTCACCTACAACTGGCTGGTCCTGCCCGAGTACATCTCGCGAGCCTACACCGGCGTGATCGGCAAGTACTTCGAGATCGGCTCCAACTTCAACCCGATCCTGATCTTCATCCTCACGCCGATCATCGCGGCCCTGACGCTCAAGCGGAGCGTCTACAACATGATGATCTGGGGCACCTTCGTGATGGGCGCCCCTGCGTTCCTGCTCGCCCTCGGGCCGCACCCCTGGACGCTGATCGCCTACCTCGTCATCATGACCGTCGGCGAGGCGATGTGGTCGCCGCGCTTCCTGCAGTACGCCGCCGAGATCGCGCCCGAGGGCCGCACCGGCGAGTACATGGGTGTCGCCCAGTTGCCGTGGTTCCTCACCAAGGTGCTCGTTCCGCTGCTCTACTCGGGCTGGATGATGGACCGCTACTGCCCGGCGCCGCCGCAGCCGGTGAACACCCAGCCGATGTGGCTCATCTTCGGCATCATCGCGATGGGCTCCACGGTCCTGCTGGTGCTGGCGAAGGGCTGGCTCGGCAAGGACTTCAAGACCAAGGCGTAGGCCGGCGCGGATGGCCGGACCTCACCGGGTTCCAGGAGGGCGCGTCCCGACATGACCGACCCACCGTTCGCAGCGGCCGGACCGTTCCACCCGTCGCGGGGCACCTACCGCTTCGTGGTGCTCGCGATCGCCGGCCTTCTCACCTTCGGCAGCTACTTCGCCTACGACTCCATCGGTGCGCTGGTGGACACGCTGCTCAAGGCGTGGCACACCGACCGCCAGGCCATCGGCGGGCTCTACACGCTCTACTCGGTGGCCGCCATCGTGGTGGTCTTCCTGGGCGGCATGCTCATCGACCGGATCGGCACGCGCTGGGCGAGCCTGATCTTCTCGGTATTGATCGTGATCGGCGCCTGCATCGTGGCGGTGGCGCCGAACGTCATGATCGCGGGTCTCGGCCGGCTGGTCTTCGGCGCGGGCAGCGAATCGCTGGTCGTGGCGCAGAGCGCCATCCTCGCGCGCTGGTTCAAGGGCAAGGAACTGGCTTTCTCCTTCGGCTTCACGCTGGCGATCGCCCGGCTCGGCACGCTCTTCAGCTTCAACACCGAGGAGTTGATCGCCAGCCGCCTGGGCTGGCACACGGCGCTCTGGGCGGCCGCCGGGCTCTGCCTGCTGAGCCTGCTGGCGAACTTCGTCTACTACGCGATGGACCGGCACGGCGAGAAGGTGCTGGGCCTGGCCGAGGCAGGCTCGGGCGACAAGATCGTCTTCGCCGACATCCGGAAGTTCAGCGCCTCGTACTGGTACGTCGTCCTGCTGTGCGTCACCTTCTACTCCGCCATCTTCCCGTTCACCGCGCTCTCCACCGACTTCTTCCACGAGAAGTGGGGCCTGCCGCTCACCGCCGGCGGGGGCGGCAACTTCTTCTCCGCGGTGTTCGCGAACCTGTTCCACATGTTCTCGACCGCCCCGGGGACCTCGTCCATCATCATCTTCGCCTCGATGTGCCTGGCACCGTTCGCGGGCAGCATGGTGGACCGGGTCGGGAAGCGCACCGGCCTGATGATGGTGGGCGCGCTGCTCATGATCCCCTGCTACCTGATCATGGCCTTCACGAGCATCCCGCCGATGTTCCCGATGCTCCTGCTCGGCGCGTCCTTCGTGCTGGTGCCCGCGGCCATGTGGCCGGCCGTGCCGCTCATCGTGGAGGAGAACCGGGTGGGCACGGCGTTCGGCCTGATGACCATGATCCAGAACATCGGCCTCGGGCTCTTCCCGTTCCTGAACGGCAAGCTCCGCGACGTGACGCACAACTACGAATCGAGCATGGTCATGTTCGCCGTGCTCGGGGCCGCGGGCCTCGTGTTCGCGATCCTGCTCAAGCGCGCCGACACGCGCGCCGGCGGCGTGCTCGACCGCGGGCACGCCGCGGCCTAACCCGGACGTTTCATGGACCGCCGCCCGCGAGCACGATCTGGAGCACGGCCACGGCGTTGCGCGACCGGGGTGCTCCTCGGCGTGTCTCATGACACGCCTGCGGTGCAGCCCGCTCGCGCGCCTGGTGGCCGCGCCCCATCGCGCACTCTCGGCTGGCGCTTCATGAATCGTCCGGGCTGAGGGTGGCGGTCCGGGGCCACCCGGCGTGGAACGGAGCGGACGGCCGGTCGCGCGGGCGACCGGCCGTCGGTCGTTGATTCGGGCGCGGACGCTGCGGTAGCATCGCGCGGATTCCAGCCACCCACGAGCCACCAGGAGGTCCGAGCATGAACCCGAGCCAGCAGGAAGGACAGGGAGCCGAGGCGCGGAAGCTGCACCCGGCCGCCTACCGGGAGCTGCAGCCCGGCGAGACCTACGAGCCGTTCGTGCCGGCAACCGCCAACGTGCCGGAGTTCACCGCGCGGTCGGTGGTCATCGGCGTCATCATGGTGATCGTCTTCGCGGTGGCCTCGACCTACTCGGGCCTCAAGGTCGCGCAGGTGATGGAGGCGGCGATCCCCATCAGCATCCTGGCGGTCGGCGTCTCGGGCATGTTCAAGCGGCGCAACTCGATCCTCGAGAACGTCATCATCCAGAGCATCGGCGGCGCCTCGGGGCTGATCGTGGCGGGCTCGATCTTCACCCTCCCCGCGCTCTACATCATGAACGTGGCGCCGGGCACCGTGTCGATGCTGCTCACCATCTTCATCGTCTCGGTGCTGGGCGCGTCCCTCGGCCTGTTCTTCCTGATCCCGCTGCGGCGCTACTTCGTCGCCGAGCAGCACGGCAAGCTGCCCTTCCCCGAGGCCACGGCCATCAACGAGGTCTACGTGACGGGCGAGAAGGGGGGCGAGCAGGCCAAGACGCTGGTCGTCGCCGCCATCGTCGGCGGCGTCTACGACTTCCTCGCGGTCACGCTGCGGGCCTGGAACGAGACCGTTAACTTCCGCTTCGTGCCGCTCGTGGAGGACCTGGCCACGAAGTTCAAGGCCACCATCAGCGTCAACGCGGTGAGCCTGATCCTGGGGCTCGGCTACATCACCGGGTTGCGCTTCTCGGCCATCATCTGCGCCGGTGGGTTCTTCTCCGCCCTGATCGTGGTGCCCCTCGTCTATCACTTCGGCCAGCACATCCCGGCGCTGATGATCCCGCCGGCCCCGCTGCCGGGGTTCCCCGAGTTCGTGCCCGACATGAACGCG
>Ga0315286_10000726_pt1 | contig 28471 bp, 25 predicted proteins | sample YL17G10_0_MG_FD_205038 | JGI IMG/M metagenome (GOLD analysis project Ga0315286, IMG submission 205038) | Sediment microbial communities from Yellowstone Lake, YNP, Wyoming, USA - YL17G10_0 | ecosystem: Environmental > Aquatic > Freshwater > Lake > Sediment | place: USA: Wyoming | collected... | reverse complement strand
CGGCTGAGTGCAGGCGGTCTGGGGTTTGCCGTTGACGAGAACGGTGCAGACGCGGCAGCTTCCGTGAGGGATGAGGTCGGGATGATAACAGAGCCGTGGAATATAAATGCCGGCATCGTCGGCGGCCTGTATGATAGTCTGGTCCGGTTTGCCTTTTACTTCAACGCCGTCAATTGTAAAGGTCATCTGGTCGCTCATTTTTACCCCCACACCAATGTAATAAGTTTTGAATGCTTTCTTTTTGATAAAGATTTCGTTTTCATTTTTTTCCCTTAAATGCTTTCCCCTCCACCAATACATTGGTGTGGGGGTATATCCTTTTATTACGTAAATATTACTGATTTTCGCTTCGCGATGGTTTCGGCATCGGTCAGAGCCTTTTTGATATCGAATGTCGGCTGCAAGCCGTCGACGGCTTTTTGGACCCGAGATTCATAAACTTTGCGGAAGTTTTTGAGTGTTGTAAGCACGGGGTTTGGCGAAGTCTGGCCGAGGCCGCAGCGGCTGGTGATTTTAATGCTTTCGCCAAGTTCCTGCATTGCGTCGAGGTCCTGCAGTTCGCCACAGCCAGCAAGGATTTTGTCCAGATTTTTTTTCAGCAGGACATTTCCGACCCTGCAGGGCGTGCAGTAGCCGCAACTTTCCTCGACGAAAAATTCCATATACTGTTTGGCAATTTCAATCATATCTCTTTCGGGGCCGAAAACGACGACCGCTCCGCCGGTCGCCAAATCGTCGTAACTGATTGTTCTGTTATAAACATTCGGGCCGATTATCTGGCCGCTCGGGCCGCCAATGAGAACCGCCTGCGCATCGTCAGCACCGACATCTTTTAACATATCGTTTACTGTTATGCCGAATGGGAATTCATAAACGCCGGGCAGTTTGCAGTCGCCGGCGATGCTTAAAAGTTTTGTGCCGGTGTTGCCCAACGAACCGATTTCGGCAAACCAGGCGGCACCCATTTCGAGAATCCGCGTTACGCAGCACAGCGTTTCAACGTTGTTTACCGCCGTCGGAGAACTGAGATAGCCTTTCTGTGCGGGGAAAGGCGGCCTTGTTTTCGGGTCGCCTCGCTGACCTTCGCAGGAACTTATCAGGGCGGTTTCCTCGCCGCAGATATATGCGCCTGCACCCATCTGAATTGTAATATCGAAATTAAAACCTTTTTTGCCGAGTATGTTTTTGCCGAGGAGATTTTTGTCTCTTCTGTCATTGAGAGTTTTTTCGAGCAGTTTTCGCAGGTAGTTGTATTCGGCCCGCAAATAGAGAATTCCGTTTTGAGCGCCGATAGCGAAGCCGGCGATTGTCATACCTTCAAAGAGCATATCGGCAAGTTCGGTCAGGATTACCCTGTCCTTGAACGTTCCCGGCTCACCTTCATCGGCGTTGCAGAGCACGAATTTTTTTTCGCCGTCCGCCGCGCGTGTGTACTGCCATTTTATGCCGGTTGGGAAACCCGCTCCGCCTCTGCCGCGAAGACGAGCGGTCTTTACGTCGTTAATCACTTCCACAGGACTCATAGCGAGCGCATTTTTCAGGCCGGCTTCGTGCTTGTAGTCAGCGAAAATGACGGGGCCTTTTTTTCTTATGCCGTTGTGAACGCAGGAATGAACAATCTCTTCGGCGTTTTTGCCGTCGCCGAGACGATGTTTGAGTTTTGACGGGTCGTAATGCTTTTTAATATCGGCGAGAATTTCTTTTACCTTGTCGGTGGAAAGGTATGTTATGACTTCATCATTGATGAGCGCCGCCGGCGCCTGGTCGCACATCCCGATGCAGGGCGTATATTCGAGAGTTATTTTGCCGTCGGGCGTTGTCCGGCCGAAATCGATATTGAGCTGCTTTTTGAACTCTTCTGCGACCGCATCAACGCCGGCCATTTTGTCGACCACGTCGTTACACAGACGAATGACGACTTTGCCTTTGGGTCTTTTAGACAGGAACGCATAAAATGATACGACGCCTTCTACTTCGGCCCTGCGGCAGTTGACGCATTTTGCGATAAGGTTCATCGCCTCATTGCCGACCCGGCCGAATTTCTGCTGCACCGTGCGGACTATGTCCATCATCCTTGTTCGGTCATTGTCGCAGTTTTGGCATATTTGCTTAATTTCAGCCTGAATATTTTCACTCATATCTTACCTCGTAACCGTTTTTTAAAAACTGCCCCACAGGTGTTTTATCGCCTGGAATTTAAAAAAGCAGTATAGTATTTTTACCGAGGGGTGTCTAATAAAAAAGAAAAATTGCATACCAGAAAAGTCTGTATATAATTAGTTAGTCACAACAAGATAAGTTATTGTGAAAATAAAGAATTATGGCAGAAAATCAGACAGATTCGGTTGGTATTGTCGAAACCAAATTCGTAAGGGTTGTCGAGGCCGACAAGCCTTTGAAATTGGTCAGCGGAAAGACCCTGGGCCCGATAGACGCAGCCTATGAGACCTACGGCAAATTGAGCCCGGCCGGCGATAATGTTGTGTTTATCTGCCATGCGCTGAGCGGAAGCGCACATGCGGCGGGCTTCAGCAGCGCCGATGATAAAAAGAGCGGCTGGTGGGACATAATGATAGGGCCGGGCAAAGGGATTGATACAAATAAATATTTTGTGATATGCTCCAATTTCCTGGGAAGCTGCAGCGGCACAACGGGACCGAGCAGCATAAATCCTGCGAGCGGCAAACAGTATCATCTCGATTTTCCGCTGATTACCATCGCAGATATGGTTAAGGTCCAGAAACTGTTGCTGGATAAGCTCGGCATAAAACAGGTTTTGAGCGTTATCGGCGGCTCGATGGGCGGAATGCAGGTCCTGCAGTGGGCGATAGAGTATCCCGACCTTGTTAAATCGGCGATAGTAATTGCCGCGACCGCGAGACTGGGGCCGCAGGCAATTGCGTTCGATGCGGTCGGCAGAAATGCAATCCTTTCAGATATGGAGGCGGGCAGAACGCCGAAAAACGGCCTTGCCACGGCGAGGATGATAGGGCATATAACCTATCTTTCGAAAGAGAGTATGAGAGAAAAATTCGGCAGAGACCTGCGAATCGCCGAGAAATACAGCTACGATTTCAGCTCTGAATTTGCCGTTGAGACATACCTTGATTACCAGGGGCAGAGTTTTGTCGACCGTTTCGATGCCGACAGCTACCTGTATATAACGAAGGCGATGGATTATTTCGACCTTGAAAAGGATTACGGCTCGCCTGAGGGGGCGTTCGCAAAAACGAAATCAAGATTTCTGATAATCAGCTTCACGAGCGACTGGCTCTTTACGCCGGTGCAATCGGAAGAAATGGTAAATGCGCTTGTCGCACAGAGAAAACCCGTCAGCTACTGCAACATATTCTCGCCCTACGGCCATGACGCGTTTCTGCTTGAGCCGGAAACGCTGGGCAGATTAATCAGCGGATTTCTTGCGACGACGATGGAAAAACCGAAGTATGAAAAGCCTTTCGTGGTTCCGAGTGCCAGGGGAATAGAGCGTGTAAAGAGACTCAGGGTCGATTACGAAATTATCGAATCGCTTATTGAGCCGAACAGCAGAGTGCTCGATGTCGGCTGCGGCGACGGACAGCTACTGCTTAGCCTGCAGCACGACAAAAACATTGCTGCCGAGGGCATTGAGGTCGACCAGGAGCTTGTTCTGCAGTGCGTGAACAACGGCCTTAATATAATTCACAGGGATATCGAACGAGGACTGGAACATTATCCGGCGAAAAGTTTTGATTATGCGATACTTTCGCAGACATTGCAGACTTTGAAAAATCCGCGTCAGGTTTTTACCGAGCTTTTGAGGGTTGCGGCGAAGGTCATTGTCAGCTTTCCGAATTTTGCACACTGGAGATGCAGGGTGAGCCTGTTTTTTGCCGGCGAAGCACCGCGAACAAAACAGCTTCCCTTCAGATGGTATGAAACGCCGAACATTCATTTTCTGTCGCTGGCGGATTTTGAGGCATTCTGCGAGGAAATCGGCGCAAAAATCGAAGCGAAAATTCCGCTTATCGGCAGCCGAAGAAGCCCGGTCAAGTTCGCGCCGAATATCTTCGCTGAGCAGGCGATATACCTGACGAGCAGGAAATGAAAACCCGAAGCACGAAATCCTAAATTCGAAACAATATCAAATGTTCAAAATCCGAATTTTCAAAACAACGGCGTTTCCTGCACTTGCGGGATTGTTTTAGATTTTGGTAATTCGAATTTTGGATTTGTTTCGGATTTCGATATTCGAATTTTGGATTTTTAGTTATGTTATCTATCGGCAATATCAAACTCAAATACCCCTTCGTTGAGGCTGCCATAAGCGGCTACAGCGACAGAGCGATGAGAGCGCTTGCGAGAAAGTTCGGCTGCGAACTTACATTCAGCGGCGTTATCCTTGACAGTTCCGCGTCATATAAACCGCTTTATGAAAAGCCAAACTATGTTCTGAAGGACGACGAACATCCGATAGGCGCGCAACTTTTAGGAACCGACCCTGAAAAAATGGCAAAAGCGGCGGAGAATCTGCGGCAGGTTGGCTACGACCTTATTGACCTGAATTTTGCCTGCCCTGCGCCGAAGGTTGTAAAGAAGGCGAGAGGCGGTGCACTTTTGGCAGAGCCGGAAAGGGTCCTGGAAATTTTTAAGCAGGTAAGAGATGCCGTGGATTGTCCGGTTATTATGAAACTCAGGAAAGGTATCGACGAGAGCGAAGAATCAATACAGAAATTTTGGGAAATCTGCGATAAAGCAGTTGAATACGGCGCCAGCGGCCTGATTGTGCACGGCAGAACCGTTGAGCGAAGATTCAAAGGCAAAGCCGACTGGAATATAATAAAGCAACTGAAGGGAAAATTTCCGAAAACGACGATTATCGGCAGCGGCGATTTGTTCGAGCCGAACGATATCGTAGAAAAACTGCGCTCGAGCGGCGCGGACGGAGCCGCAATCGCAAGAGGAGCTATCGGAAGACCGTGGATTTTCAGACAAATAAAAGACGTGCTTGAAGGAAAACAAGAAATTTTTGAGCCTGATATACGAGAGCAGGGAAAAATCATCCTTGAGCATTTTGAAATGCTGAAGGAACTTTACGATATAAAAAAATGTATATGGCATTTCAGGAAATTTCTGACCAAATACAGCAGGAGTCATACTGACATAAGAAAGACAAGCAGGGAACTTGTCGCGGCTCAAACTGAAGAAGAATTAAAACAAACAATAAAAAAGTGGTACAACCTTGATTAATGCAAGTCTGCCAAAATCTGTTTATATCCATATTCCCTTTTGCCAGTCGAAGTGTTTGTACTGCGGATTTTTTTCAAAGCCGGCGAATCAGTATGACGTTAAAAAAGTCCTGAACACCGAAATTGCAGAGCTAAAAAAATCTTCCTTTCAAAAACCTGCCGAAACTTTGTATGTGGGCGGAGGCAGCCCGGCATCTGTCGGCAGTGAAATACTTTGCAATTTTCTTTCAGACATTATCGCATTGGCCGGCAAGGCGAATGAATTTACCGTCGAAATAAATCCTGCTGATGCAGATGAAAATTTATCGGCAAATCTTAAAAATACCGGGGTCAATCGCATTTCAATCGGCGCACAATCGTTTGTTCAAAAGGAACTTGAAATACTGGGCAGAAAATACAGCGTCGAAAAAATCGACCAGACAATAAAAAATGCAAAGCAGACGGGTTTTGAAAATATCGGGCTGGATTTGATTTTTGCCGTGCCGGGGTCAGATTTGAAAAAATGGCGGCAAACACTGAAAAAAGCAATTCAAAGCGACGTTCAACATATAAGCGCATATAGTCTGACCTATGAAAAAAACACGCCGCTGGAAAAAATTAAATCCTCCGGAAGAGTAAAAGCGATTGATGAAGAAACCGACAGAAAGATGTATGAGACAGTGATTGAAGAGCTTGAGAACAGCGGTTTTGAACATTATGAGATTTCCAATTTCGCAAAGCCGGGATTTCAGTGCAGGCATAATCTGACTTATTGGAAAAATGAATATTATCTCGGTATCGGCCCAGCGGCGGCGAGCTATGTTGAAAACAGGAGAACCGAAAATATAAGCGATATTGAAAAATATATCGAATGCATCGAACAGGACAAAGAGACGGCTGCAGAAAAAATGAAAATAAGTTCTCTTGAAAAGGCATCGCAAACGGCGGTACTTAATCTGCGATTGATTAAGGGGATAAATTTAGAAGAATATAAAAAGAAAACAGGTTTTGATGTTTATGAACTCTTTAAGCGGTCGATTGAAAAAAATCTGAAATTGAACCTGCTTCAATTAAAAGATAACCGCCTAAGTCTGACAAAACAGGCTTTACCGATAGCTGATAGTGTATTGAGTGATTTTGCAGAACCTGACTGAGAAGAAATCCAAAATTTAGCATCAATACAAGTTTTTATTTTGTAAAAACCTTAATCATTTCCAAAAGAAACAACCTTCTTACCGCATCGTATCCTCGCGGGTTAGGGTCTTCCAGATTTGTAAAATACCAATAATGTGGGTCATTAAACCGATAGTTCTTATGCCAGAATTTTCTACAGTTTATTCCATGACCGAGAAAAGCGGTATGAATGTCGACAAGATGAACGTTGTTATGTTTATCGGCACATTGTGAAATTATTTTATTATATTCGGCTAAAATCTGTAAACCATCTGGCCATCGCGGCAAGCCGGTCAGCCATTTATTAGTGTTGCCTATGCCATCAGTCGGGTCATAAATATTCGCCAGGAAAATCTGGCAACCACCGGGAAATTTCTCACCTATACCAGCAATCATTTCTTCGAGGCGTTCTTTATAATTTTGTATCCAAGGCCGCGCCTGTTCGAGAGTTGCACCATACATAGCACACTCTTTAGGGGCTGCTTTCCCGTAGCTATGAATTAAATCATTTCCGCCTGTTGTAATAACAATAACACCGAATACTTCAGGCGATTGAATAGGAAAATCCTGAATTTTTTTAAAATGCTGCGTAGAAACTGTATACGAAACAGCAATATTTTTAGAAGTTAATTTCGGAAATACTACAGAGAGATTTTTACCTTTCATATCATTACTATCGTCAGGCGGATTTTTGATAAGTCTGTCGAAATATGAATAGCCTTTATGAGCGCCCAAACCCTCGGTAATACTGTCACCGATACCAAGCAATAAAACGGGGTTCTCGTTCCAAATTTTATTGAATGGTTCGCTGGGCACCAGCGGGCCGGCAGAACCGGTACCTTGTGGAAGATATATATTAAAATAAAGAAATGAAAAAAACAGGATAACAATCACCGTTAGAGTGATTGCAAAAAACTTAAGAACTTTGAAAGGTTTTATCCAAGAATCAGATAATTTCATACAAAGCCGTCCTATTCGTTCAGCCACGCAGGAATTCAGAGTTAATCTTCTATCAGAGTTGGAAAAATTATATTCCGAATTACCCAAAAACAACAAGAAAAATTTGCCAAAATCAAGGCGAAGTTCGGTGGCGAAAGTTGCTTTAGAACGACAGGTTCGTTATAATACCGGTTTGTAGTTTAGCTGAAAGTTGCAGATGAATATAGAGAATATACGAAATTTTTGCATTATCGCGCATATTGACCACGGCAAAAGCACTCTTGCCGATAGACTCCTTCTGCTTACAGGTACTGTAAACCAAAGAGACTTCAAGGAGCAGATGCTCGACACTATGGATATCGAGCGCGAGCGCGGCATAACCGTCAAGGCCTCTGCTGTTACAATGCTCTACACTTTAAACGGCGTTGAATATATGCTAAACCTGATTGACACGCCGGGACACGTCGATTTTCATTATGAGGTTTCCCGCTCAATGGCGGCCTGCGAAGGCGCGCTGCTTGTCGTCGATGCTACGCAGGGCGTCGAGGCGCAGACGGTTGCGAATGCATATCTGGCTGTTGACTGCGGTCTTGAGATTATTCCAGTTATAAACAAAATTGACCTGCCTGCGGCGCAGCCGAAGGTTGTCGCGGAAGAAATCGAACATATCCTCGGCATAAATAAAAACGAATGTTTCCATATCAGCGCAAAAAGCGGCCAGGGCGTCGCTGAACTGCTTGAGGCGATAATAACTTTTTTGCCGCCGCCGGTCGCAGACTCGACAAAACAGACAAAGGCGTTGATATTCGACAGTCATTACGACGAATACCGCGGCGTGATATGTTATGTCAGGCTGATTAGCGGACAATTGAATACCGGCGAAAAGATATTGATGATGGGTTCGAAGAGAAGTTACCAGATAGGCGAGTGCGGGAAATTTACGCCTGAAATGAAAAAAGTCGATTCGCTTAGTGCAGGGGAGGTCGGTTACGTTATCGCAAATATCAGGAATCTGTCGGACATTACAATCGGCGATACCATAACGCTGGCGAAAGAGCCTGCAAAAAAAGCTTTGGCCGGTTATAAGAAGCCGCTGCAGATGGTTTTCAGCGATTTTTATCCGGGCAACAATACCGATTATTCACATCTGCGGACGGCATTTGAAAAACTTTCACTCAATGACGCCAGCTTTACATTTATGCCGCAGAACAGCCCGGCGCTTGGTTTTGGTTTCCGCTGCGGATTTCTGGGTCTTTTGCATATGGAGATTATCCAGGAGAGACTCGAAAGAGAAAGCAACATCGAAGTAGTCCAGACGGCACCGACGGTAACTTACGAGGTGGTTGAGACGTCAGGAGAGGTTTACAGGATTGATTCGCCGAGCCAATTACCTGAAAAGACAAAAATTGCTGAGCTTCGCGAACCTTATGTAAAGCTTGAAGTGATTACGCCGAAAGATGCGATAGGCGGAATTATGAAGCTTGCGGAAATGAGGCGATGTCAGCTTATAAAAACCGATTATATAAGTCCGACCCGTGTGATGATGGAGTTCAGGGCGCCGCTTGCCGAGATTGTGTATGATTTTTATGACCAGCTCAAAGGCATAAGCAGAGGCTACGCGACAATGGATTATGAGTTCATCGGTTTTGAGGCAGGCGACCTTGTAAAGATAGATATCCTTGTAAACAAGGCAATCGTCGACGCACTGAGCCTGATTGTGCACCGCTCAACCGCGGAGGCGAGAGGAAGAAAAATGCTTGTCAAACTCAGAAAGGCAATTCCGCGCCATCAGTTCGAGATACCGCTGCAGGCGGCAATCGGCGGAAAAATAATCGCACGAGAATCCATCAAGGCCTATAGAAAAGATGTAACCGCCAAACTCTACGGCGGCGATGTTACCCGAAAGATGAAAGTTCTCAAAAGACAAAAAGAAGGCAAGAAGAGAATGAAGAGCATAGGCAGCGTGCAAATACCACAACAGGCCTTTATGAGCATTCTCGATACGAGCGAATAATAAACCCCCACACCAATTTGCATAGAGAATCGAATTTAGAATTTGCTGGGAAAACTGCTTCTGTTCAACCTTTTTATGCCCAACCGCAAAGCAAATTGGTGTGGGGGTAAAGCCGGCCCGGTCAGGCACAGAAAACAGTCTGGTTCTTTTTTGGACCGAATGAAGTCCAGTCGAATATTGTGGTTTTGCCGTCAGGCAGAATGCTCAGAAAATTGCTCGCCGCACCAATCCAGGAGCCGCTGTTGAAATACCAGTTTTTAAAGCTGCCCGCCCTGTGGGTATGAGCGGAAATTGCTATGTCGTAACCCTGAGAGTTTTTATGAACCTGCTGGCGGGCAAGCATTTTTCTTGTTCTTAGATGTTTAAATCTGCTGCCGAAGCTGCGGGGGCATATATTATAGCCGAATGTTTTTTCCAACTCATGACAAATCCAAAGCCAGATTTTGAGCAGTTCTGCCTCGAATTTTATCAAGACTTCCTCGATAGAATCTGAGGTGACAACAGGAGCTCCATTTATCCATTCAAAGGCGCCGGTGGTTAAACACATAATTCTGCCCCACAGCGGCCGTGTCCTGCGGTTGAACGGGTCGAACTCATGACCGTGCATAAATTTAAAACGCTTATCGCCTATCAGCCGGGTAAAAGACGGAGTTGTCTTTTCAAAGAAACTATGCGGCAAAATCCTGTTTTGTAAAAGCAGTTCAATCGGCTGGTCGTGATTGCCGACTATGTAAGATGCGTTCATTTCCGCGAGCCTGTCGAAAAGTTCGGCGTGTCTGTGCAGCGTTTTTCTCAAGCTGAACCGCCACATATCAACAAGGTCGCCGGTGATAATCAGTTCGCCGGCGTTTTTCTCGATAAAGTCCAGAAAATAAAAAAACTGCTTTTCCCTGCGGTATGATGAAAAGTTGTCTCTTCGTCCGCCAGAACCAAGATGCAGGTCGCTTACTACAAAAATCGGATTGATTTGTTTCATTTTACCCTTCCTTATTATACCACTTTCTCTGCCAAAGTTATAAGAAAATTGTTAAAAGCTTATTGGGCTTTCGTTAATTTGTTGTTAAATAAGAACTTAGGACCAGCAAAAAACATAATTTTACAAGTTTGCGGTTCTACCTGCCAAGAGTCGTTTTTATTAAAAAACCACAAAAAATAAAAATATTGATAATTTTTATAAAAGTTGTATTATTACTAAACAAATATTTGAGTAATTTTTAAGGAAATAAAGATGTCTTTAGGCCAGATTATTCGCAAGCGTCGGCATGAATTGAGCGTCACACTTGATGAAGTAAGTGCCAAGACCGGTTTTTCCAAGCCTTATCTTTCGACAATAGAAACGGGCAAGGTAAAAAACCCGCCGAGCGACAGCCTTCTTCGCAAGCTGGAAGAGGTGCTGCAGTTTTCTGCCGGCACGCTGCGGCACATCGCCAATCTTGACAGGATGCCCGCTGATGTCCGTCAGCGATTCGAGGCATCCGAAGCAGAAAATGAGCGCTGGCGAAAACTTGTGCAAAGTCTTATTGATAAAAAAAGCAGCAAAAGTGAAATTGACGAACTGCTTTCGGAAAACAACCTGCAGGTTGACAGCATCGCCGCCGCGGTAAAGCCCGGCAGATTGATACCCGTGATTAACCGCGTCGCGGCAGGTTATCCGGTTGATTTTGACGACCTCGAATACCCGGCAGGTTTTGCTGATGATTATGTTCGCTGCCCGGACGTCGACGACCCTCAAGCCTTTGCCGTTCGGGTCATAGGCGATTCGATGGAGCCGAATTTTGCTGAAGGCGATATTGTTATTTTTTCTCCCGCGGTGGAAGTGAGAAGCGGTGATGACTGCTTTATCAGACTTTCAATGCCGCACGAGACAACATTTAAGAGGGTGTTTTTCGAACCGCAGAACAAGGTCAGACTTCAGCCGCGAAATGAAAAATACGCACCCTTGATTGTCGAAGGCTCAAGAGTCAACGGCGTTTACAGGGCGGTAATAAAATACGAAAGACTGTAACTCGACGATTTTTTACGTTCTTGACTGCGTAACAGGGGAGTTTATAATTCTTTTTTCTAACTCTAAGGTATTAAAAAATAAAGATTTATATGGCTTTGGCAAACGAAAATCAGCAAAAACTTGATTTTGTAAGGCAAATAGTGGCTGACGACTGCAAGAACGGCAAATGGGACGGCAGAGTCGTTACGCGATTCCCACCCGAGCCGAACGGCTATCTGCATATCGGTCACGCGAAGAGCATCTGCCTGAATTTCGGAATAGCAGCCGAGTTCGGCGGAAAATGCCATCTGCGATTCGACGATACCAACCCCGAAAAGGAAGAGCAGGAATATGTTGACTCGATTATCGAAGATGTCAAATGGCTCGGCTGGGACTGGGGCGAAAATCTTTTCTTCGGCTCGGATTATTTTCAGCAGATGCATGATTGGGCAATCGACCTTATAAAAAAAGGCAAGGCCTATGTCTGCGACCTTACGGCCGACCAAATCAGAGATTATCGCGGCACATTGACTGAGCCGGGGAAAAACAGTCCTTATCGCGACAGGAGCGTCGAAGAGAATCTGGATTTGTTCGAGCGAATGAGAAAGGGCGAATTTGGCGACGGGTCAAAAACGCTGCGGGCAAAAATTGATATGGCGCGCCCCAACCTGAATATGCGAGACCCTGTGATGTACAGGATTGTCCACGCGACACACCACCGCACAGGCGATAAATGGTGTATATACCCGATGTATGACTGGGCACACGGACTGGAAGATTCGATTGAAAAAATCACTCATTCAATCTGCACGCTCGAATTTGAAAATCACCGGCCTCTTTACGACTGGTTCCTCGATGCGCTCGGCATCTATCACCCGCAGCAGATTGAATTTGCAAGACTTAATCTGACCTATACGGTGATGAGCAAACGCAAATTGCTCAAACTCGTGCAGGATGGTCTCGTTACCGGCTGGGACGACCCGCGAATGCCGACAATCTGCGGGATGAGGCGGAGAGGATATTCGCCGGCGGCTATAAGAAATTTCTGCGATAAAATAAGCGTAAACAAATTCAACAGCACAGTCGATTTTGCGCTTCTGCAGCACTGTCTTCGCGAAGAATTAAATAAATCAAGCCTGCGAGTAATGGCGGTTTTAAATCCATTGAAGGTTGTAATAGAAAATTATCCCACGGAAAAGATAGAGTATCTTGAAGCGATAAATAATCCTGAAGACCCATCGGCGGGGAGCAGACAGGTCCCGTTTTCGCGCGAAATTTATATTGAGCGAGATGATTTTATGGAAGAACCGCCGAAAAAATTTTACCGTCTTGCGCCCGGCAGGGAAATCCGTCTGCGATACGCTTATTTTATAACGTGCACAAATGTGATAAAGGATTCTGCGGGAAATATAATTGAGCTTCGCTGCACTTACGACCTGGCGACCCGCGGAGGCGATTCACCGGACGGCAGAAAAGTTAAATCAACGCTGCACTGGGTCTGTGCGAAAAATTGTATAAATGCAGAGGGCAGGATTTACGAACATCTTTTCACAAAGGAAAACCCCGACGAAACCGAAGAAGGTAGGGACTTCACCGCTTTTATAAATCCCAACTCGCTCAAGGTTCTTTCAAACTGCAAGGTTGAACCGTATCTTAAAGATGCAAAACCTTTGAGCAGATGGCAGTTTGAAAGATTAGGTTATTTCTGTGTTGACCCGGACAGCAAGGATGGAAAGTTAATTTTCAACCGCACTGCAACTCTCCGCGACGAATGGGCAAAGATTCAAAAAACCCAGCAAGGATAAAAAACCCCATGCTATTTAAAGAAAATCATTCTCAGGGAAATAATCAAAAAGACCACGCCGAAGATTCTTTTTAAAGCCTGTTCGGGAATCGCCATAGCGAATTTTGCGCCGATAAGACCGCCGATGAAAAAACCAATACATATAAGACCGGCAACTTTCAAATCTACGAAACCCTTCTGGTAATATGTCCAGGCGGCCAGTATGCCTATTGGCGGAACCATCATCGCAAGCGTTGTGCCCTGTGCGGCGTGCTGAGACATGCCGAACAAAAGAACAAGAGCCGGGACAACAATTATTCCGCCGCCGATGCCAAGTATGCCGCTAAGTGCCCCCGCCGCCAAACCTAAAATTAAATAAAACGGTATATTCGTCATTTTCTTACCTCTTTAACAATGCCTTTAAATTTGGTTATCAGCCGAAAATTTCCCTGAATTTGTCGCCGATTTCTTCGCTTTCGCAAAGAACCTGGCCGACGAGCACTGCCGTTACGCCGGCTTTTTTCATCTTTTCAACGTCAGCTTTTGTTTTTATTCCGCTTTCAGCGACCAGTTCTTTTATGTCGCCGATAAGTTCGGAAAGCCTGATTGTCGTATTCAAGTCAACCTTCATTGTTGTCAAATCGCGATTGTTAATGCCCAGCACACTATAGTGAGCCTTTGGGAAATCAATCAGACTCCTTACCCGCAGAAGCTCATCGGCACAATGCACCTCCAGCAGGGTTGTCAGCGAAAGTTCCGCCGCGAGAATCATCAAATCGACGATATTACCCTCGTGCGGTTTGAACGCCTCAGCGATAAGCAGTATCGCATCAGCTCCCGCTGCGCGGGCCTCGTATACCTGATATTCGTCAATGATGAAATCCTTTCGCAGGACGGGTATGCTCACCGCGTTTTTGATTTGTGTAAGATATTCGAGTTTGCCCTGAAAATATTTTTCGTCCGTCAGGACGCTTATGGCATCTGCGCCGCATTGTTCATAAATTTTCGCAATTTCGACGGGCTGGAAATCACTGCGGATAATACCTGCCGAGGGTGAAGCCTTTTTGACTTCGGCGATAACGTTTATGCCGCGTTTGTTCGGTTTTGCTACAGCCTTGTGAAAATTCCTGCACCTGGGGATGCCCTTTATCAGCTCCTTGAGCAATTCGGCCGGGACCAGTTTTTTCTGCTGCTGCAGTTGGTTTCGTTTATAGTCTATTATTTCTTCGAGTATGTTTGCCACAAGATTATCCTGATGCGTTAACAAAACCCATGCGAAGCTGACTCAGGACACCTGAGAAAAATTTTTGTTCCTGCTCTGAGAGATTGCCTTTTGTTTTTTCTTCGAGCGCTTCGAGCATATCAATATGAAACTTTGCCAGCCGCAGGTCTTTTTTAGGCTCCTTGTCATTTTCAGTTGTAATTACACCCATTGCAAACATCGCCTGTGTTGCAAGCAGGCTGACAAGAGAGCTGAAATCACCTTTTGGCAGCGGCTGCGGAGTCTGCTCTGCATCTTCTTCTTCGTGTTCTTTTTCGACGTTTTCCTTTGCCTTTAAGACCTCTTTTTCCTGTTGAGCCTTGATCTTCCAGTCCTCGTCGATTATGATTTTCTTTTCTTCTTTTTTTTCTTTTGCCATAACACCACCAAATACTAAATACCAACGACTATTTTCTATATTTTCTCATACTCTTGTCGATATCGCTTTTTTGCTGTCTTTTCTTGAGTTTTTCACGCTTATCGTATTGGCGTTTTCCTCTTGCTATCGCCAGTTCGACTTTTGCCAGGCCCCTGTCGTTAAAATATATCCGTAACGGAATAAGAGTAAAGCCTTTCTGCTGCAGTTTGCTGTCTATTTTTTTGATTTGTCTTTTGTGCAGCAGCAGTTTTCGTTTTCTCAAGGGTTCGTGGTTATGAATGCCTGCCTGTTTATATAGTGCGATATTACAGCCGATGAGCCAGCACTCGCTGTTGGAGACCCTCGCATAGGAGCCTGTCAGGTCGGCCCCGCCCTGGCGGAGTGATTTGACTTCGCTTCCGACAAGAGCCAGACCGGCTTCCGTCTTTTCGATGATTTCATAATTGAAGAATGCCTTCTTGTTCTCCATCTTCGGCACACGGACCGAATCACCTTTTTTCCTGTCTTTATTCATTGCCGTATAATACCACAGCAATCGGCCTTTGCAAGTTGTTGCAGATTATACAGCTGGACGGAAGATTATATCCTGCTTTTCAGGATTTTTTGCCTGGCTGTAAAGAAGCCTGATGCAGGCGCAGAAGAATGAGCTGGAGGAGATTTTTGGAGCGCCACCGCGTGATATAACGATAGCACACAACCCGGAAATCAAGCAGAAACTCTATTTGACCGCTTAATTTCTTACGCGAACTGAACGGCTACACCAATGGTGGCATCAGAGGTCAAATCATCGCGCTCGACGCGGATTACCTTTCCTGACTTTATGCGGGCAAACTGTCCTTTCTTCCTGGCAAGGTTCATTGTGCGCGGGAAGTTTATCTCGACGACGTGCCCGGGCCTGATTGGCGTTGTCATCGGCATCGACAAAAGCACGCCACCCTTTGCAACGTTGATGGTTTTGCCGTTGAAAAACCTGTTTGCCTCCGGCAGCCAGAGACTTATCGGCCAGGAAAGTGCTGTTCGTGCTGACTTGCGATTCTCAACTAAGGTTTCTACCGCTTGTGTTTCTACCACTTGTGCCATGTTTCTACTCCATTTAAAGAGAACTGTTATTCCTTATATAAGAATTTTATCGGTAATGTTAATTTAGATAAAATAGTAAAAACAGTAAAAATGTTAAATGGGGTAAAGATTTTTTAGATAAAACGTGCGGTTGGAAAATGGAGGTGTTTTTATCGGATGTTCGGAGTAGAAATTTTTATCTAAATTAAAGGATGGAAAAAATCTTCTTTTAAGAGGGCAAACAAAAACCGCCGTAAGACCGGCGGTTAATTGTCTATAATAAATTCCCTTTTCCTGTTAATTTTCTTATAGTTGCCAGCCTTTGGGGTAGATGATATTTGCTGTGGAGATGTTGAATTTTCTGCTCAGGGCCTGGATGAGTTCTTCGGTTCTGCTTACCTGATAATCGGAAGCGGGATTTTTACCTTCGCTGATAACGCATATTCTGATGGTGGCGCTGCTTCCGTACCAGACGCCGCCGGGAATGGCGGACCACTGGTTGAGCCATTTTTCGGTCGACTGAATCTGGCCGTCAATCGCACCGAGGCTGTTGCAGACCAAAAAGTGAAAATTAAGGTCATCGGCGCTTGTCAAACCGCTTAGTGACGCGAGCTGACTTATATCACCGCCTCTGGTATTGCTGTAAAAAACCTCGATTTTGTCCCATCTGTCGCTTTTAGCCGGTTCTCTTGTGGCGATAATATCGGCAATAGGGCCCAGCGATGAATAACTTGCAAGACTGAAAGCCCCAGCGGTGATGGATTGGTGGTCGAGAGCCATAAGAACAGCGGCACCTGTGGTCATAGCAACTACCAGACAAATCAAAATCCTTGCTGCTCGCGGCTGATTAGACATGTCTGCAATCCGTTAAAAAGCGTTCCTGAATCCTTTCGCCATCGGCTGGAACAAATGCCCGATGGTGAACACGACAATAGTATAAGTGGTATCGGCAGTAAGGCAAAGTTTTTATAAGAGATTTTGTGAAAAAATCAGAAATTTTTCACAATAAGAGTTATCGGTCGGTTCAAACCGGCCGGGCAATTTTACCGGTGCTGCGATGCCGAGGTTTACAGCCAAGATTCAGGGTTTTTCCCTATCCATTTCGAGGTTTTCCCTTGTGGCAGTGCAAAGACGAAACTGCATATAATTGTCGTTACAAAAAAGAGACATAATTCGCGGCTGATTGGAAAGAAATAATTTTTGGTATTGCAATATCCCATGATTAAGCGACGTTTTATTTCGGACGTATATGAGGGGTACCATCTCAGACTTCGCGCTTTTACACTTGTTGAACTGCTGGTAGTAATCAGTGTAATTGCCATGATACTCGGCGTTCTGCTGCCGGCTTTGAATAAGGCCAAACAAAGGGCCAGGTCAATGGTTTGTTCATCGAACATGCATCAGATAAGCATGGCTTCATTGATGTACACTCAGGAACATGACGGGCGTTTCCCCAGGAGTTCGCATTCGGCATCGGCCACCGGCTCGCTGCGATGGGGTCAGGCACTTATGCCTTATCTCGGATGCGGCTGCTACAAAGGCGCTGGTGTAACGTGGGATATTCTTTTTAAAGGACTTTACCATTGCCCTGCAGACCGGCGGAAAAATCTCGCATGGAGCTACGGTAAGAACGTTTGGTTCGAACTCGATTCATCCGAAACCGGCGAAGCGCTCGGAATACCTGCCGGACCAACGTATTCTACGCTTTTAAAAGTAAGTCACCCGTCGACTACCGTCGAATTCGGCGAACTGCTCAGCGCAAGCGCGGCCGACCACTTTATGGCGCATTACTGGCTTATGGGCGCGGCGCCGGAAATAGACGCTAACAGACACGGCCGTATGTCGAATTACAGTTATCTTGACGGCCGCGTTCTGATGGAAACCTTTGAGAAAACATTTGTTCCTGATAAAAGAGTCGATAACTGGAACCCGGGCACTGCCGCCCAATAATTCTTATTTATGAAAAGAGACGAAGATGAGTAAAATGAAACTAACCACGGTTTATATTCCTGCCGTAATTGCGATTGTGCTGATTAGCACAATTTCCACATTCGCAGCCTATGTAACCCCGAAGATTGGTGGCGCACAGCGCACGCACGTGGTTGCTCCCATGATTATGCCCGAAATTACATTCGACGGGACAAATGTTGTGGTGCTGGACGCGAATGGAAATGACTGGGTGACGCTAACCGGAGAGAACAGACCGGTGCTATGCCCTTTGGTGCCGCCCGATGAATTTGAACCCAATAAAATGTGGTATAGCGCACTGAATGGAAAGGCCTACAACTGGCAATACGGATGGGCCAATGCGGCACTGGATCAAAGTTTGCTTCCCGCCGGCAGCAAGATATGGCTCGAAGTTCTCAGTCAAAGCGAAGGATTGAAGACGTATGACCGGAACAATAATTATGCGCCAATCTTTGGGACCGATGGAACATCGAATATATGGAAGTGGTATGAAACCATGTCGATGTCTCACAATGCTTATACAATAACGCCAAGTTACAGAGAATTGTCTGCAACCTATGTGGTTTACCTTGGCGATGCGGTTACGGGAGCGGCACTGGCTGGTTTCGGAAGCGACACGGTCACTTTGACCTGGACTTCGATTCCAGAGCCTGCGACGTTAGGACTTATGGGAATAGGAATTGTTTATCTGCTTTGTCAAAAGCGAAAGCATCAAGCGGCAGCATAATTTTGAATGTATCTATAGAGGACAACCGGGAAAAATATCCGGTTGTCCTTTAAAGAAAGGATTGAGAATGAAATTCAATGTAATGATTCTAACGCTCGCCGCGGCGATATGCGTCGTTGTCATTGCGGCGCCAACCCAGGCCTACGTAACTCCCAAGATAGGCGGAGGACAGGAGGGGGGCTATCCCATGATAATGCCCGAAATCTTCTTCGACGGCGAAAGTATGTTTGTACTCGATGAGTACGGGCAGCCCTTTTTAACGCTGGCGTGGTCTGCTGTCCCGATTCTGCGACCCTTAGTGCCGCCAGATGCATTTGACCCCTGCAAGCCGTGGGCTGTCCTTATCGGAAAGGCGTATAATTTCCAATATGGCTGGGATTCCGCTTTGCTTGATGAATATACTTATCCGTTCCCGCCGGGAAGTGCCATTTGGCTGAAGGTGCTCAACCAGACTTTCGAACTCGAAACTTATTACAAGGACAGCGGCTATGCGCCGCTTTTTGGCACAGAAGAGGCTAACGGTACTCCCAGTCCTGACATCTGGTGGTGGAATAAGGGCATGCGGCACAATGTGTATGCCGTGCCGGAGGATTTCTACGGGAGACTGTCGGCCACTTATAAAGTCTATCTGGGAAATGCAACTACCGGTGCTGAACTGGTTGATTCCAACAATGACCCCTGTTTCGGAAGTGCACTGGTAACTCTGCGATGGCTGCGGCCGTGTCCTTATATATTGCAGGGCGATATCAATAGCGACTGCATTGTTGATTTTTTTGATTTTACTCTGCTCGCTAAACAATGGCTCAATTCGTGCACCAGTCCGTACTGGTGTGACGAATGCGACATAGGCCATACAGGCGCAGTTAATATGCTTGACCTGGCGTTCCTGGCGCAACACTGGCTCATTGATTGTATTCAAACGCCGCCCGATGCCGCCTGCGTCCCAAGATGAGCAGTCGACGATACCGGCCTGTCATATAACGAACAAGGAAACCCATGGGTTTGCCTGATGCGGCCCTTTCTCCTTTTTTCTGCGGCGGATAAACTTACATCCGGCTGAATATTTCTTCAGATACCGTTCCCTCTGCTATTTTGGTTACCGAACCGGTCATTATGATTGAGTAATCATCCGAGACCGTGATATCAATCTGCCCGCCGGGCATGTGCACCTTTATTTGGGAATCACAAATACCCAGTCGCCGTGCTACAGCCGCCGCGGCACAACTGCTGCTGCCGGATGACAGAGTATAGCCTGCACCTCTTTCCCAAATTTCGATTCTTATATTGGCCCGGTCCGAAACAATCATAAACTGTACGTTTGTCCTGTTTGGAAAACGCGAATCGGTTTCAATTTTCGGCCCTGATTTTCGTGCTAATGCTTCTGATATCTTATCTTTCAGAATAACGCAGTGAGGATTACCGATTGTAACTGCTGAGAATTTTATCAGTTGACCATCGATTTCCATTTCTTCATTTATAACTTCCCGCGGCGGGCCGGTTACGGGAATTTTAGTGCTGTCGAAACTTGCCCGGCCCATCTCCACTGTAATTATTTGTCCGCTCTGTTTGACTTGGGCTTTGACTTTCCCGCCGGGTGTTGAAATCGTAAACGGCTTTGTTCCCACTTTACTCGTATCCCATAGATACCTTGAAAAAATACGAAGGCCGTTGCCGCTTTTTTCAGCCTTGCTGCCGTCGGGATTGAAAATCCGCAAGGCGAAATCCGCATCTTTTGCGACGATTGGCCCGTAAAGAATCCCATCCGAACCTAAACCATAATTACGGTGACATATCCTGCGAATCTGTTCCTTTGTTAATTCAACCGTAAAGTCATCCGGATTCAGGACAATGTAATCGTTTCCCAGCGCCTGATATTTATAAAATTTCATTGCTCAATCTCTTTCTGCCGCCTTAGCCGTTTTTTCATTTTGTAATAATCCAGTTTTTTGCCGTTTTCGACTTTCACAAAAGTTTTCTCTATCGTTTTGTAGCCCAGCGAATCGTAAAATTTCTTTGCCGGCAGTGATGAGTCCAGTTTGACAATTCTGATACCGGCCGAACGGGCTTTTGTCTCAAGTTTCTCCATAAGAAGCTTGCCAAGACCTTGTTTTTGAAATTCAGGATTGACAAAGACTCTCGTAATATAGTTATCTATTAAAGTTGCGGTTCCGATGATTCGATTGTTTTTTTCAAGAACAATTGTGTATCCTTCTTTGGAGCCTTTCAAAATATTCTTATTAATATGATAATCCTTGAAGTATTTTATCGCTTCCCTGCTATAAACCCTCGAATAGCTTATATCAATTGTATTATGTATCAGCTTTCTGACGAAATCTAAATCAGACAATTTGAACTTTCTTATTTTTAGATTATTTTTTTCAGACATTTTCTTTGCCAATTTCTTTTGACACAATTTTTATATACGACCAGACAGACAACCGTGTCTTTCGTCTATCAGTTTACTCCTCGTTGTGAATCATTGTCAGCTTCACAATGCGTTTTTGTCGCTAACCAATTACGAACGTTTTCCTGGAGAATATCGAGAGGCACGGCTCCGCTGTTTAAAATAATATCGTGGAATTGGCGGATGTCGAAATCTTGGCCAAGTTTTTTTTCTGCCATCCGGCGAAGTTCCATTATTTTCATTTCGCCGATTTTATAACTCAACGCCTGACCCGGCCAAACAATATAACGGTCTACTTCGGTAGTGATGGGCCCTTTGTTCTGGGAGGAGTTTTCAAGCATAAAATCGATTGCCTGCTGACGCGACCAGCCGAGCCGGTGGATTCCCGTATCAACCACTAATCGGCAGGCCCGCCACATTTCGTTGTCTAATTTGCCGAATCTGCTGTAATCATCTTCATATATTTCCATTTCCTCGCCGAGCTGTTCGGCATACAGCGCCCAGCCTTCGACATAAGCGGTAAAGTGTGCTAATCGCCGAAACGCAGGCAGATTTTCCATTTCCTGCTGAAGAGCAATCTGCAGATGATGCCCGGGGTTTGTCTCGTGCAGAGCTGTTGCCGCCAGGTTATAGAGTTTTATGTTTTTCAAATCGTATGTATTTACATAATAGAACCCTGCCTTTGTTTTGTCCATCGTCGGCTCTGTATAATATGCGCCGGGAGCTTTCGCTTCGATGTACGAAGGGACTTTTTTAAGCCCCACCGGCATTCGCGGCAGCCGATGGAAGTATTTCGGCAGTTGTCCATCCGTCTTTTTAAGTATATATGCGACCTCTTTAAGCAATTGCTCAGGCGTATCGACGTAAAAACGCTTGTCTTTTTGCAGAAATTTTTTAAAGCCCGCCAAATCGCCCTTGAAACCGCACTTACGGATTATATCCGTCATTTCCTGCCGAATTCGTTTGACTTCTGCCAGTCCTGTTTGATGAATTTGCTCAGGCGTCAGGTCCAATGTCGTGTGATAACGTATGCAGTGCCGGTAATATTCTTTGCCGTTGGGCAAAGAAGATATGGATATATCGGCACGGCCTGCGGGGATATATTCTTCCCTAATAAATTTCAGCAGTTGCCTGTAAGCAGGTATAACAGATTCCCTGATTGCCGTCAGACCTGCTTCGGTAAGACGCTGTTTTTCTGCCGCGCTGAACGTCGGGGGATATTTTTTCAATGGTTCAAAAAGTTTGCTGTCGTTTATATCTTCCGCAATAAGCGATTCGAGGGTCTGAGGTATTTGTTCGAGAATAATTTTCGGCGGCACCATGCCTCTCTCAATGCCCTCGCGCATCAATTCAATATGCTGCCGTGTGTATAACCCAAAGGCGTTCATTCTTGAGATGTAGTTTTCATAGTCCCTGACAGTATTGAAGGTCAGGTTATCGGCCAGTTGGGCAAAATGCGTGTGAAATCCTCCCATGTGACTTATCGGCATAAGATAAGACCGGAGCTGGTGCCATTTTATGCTGTTTTCAAGCTGCTGTTTGAAGATGTCGTAATTGGTTTTGTCCTCGTCCGAAAGGTCTTTTCTGTTGATGGCATTGAGTCTTTCAAGGAAGACGGATGTTTGTTTTGCCCGCCTATCCATGTCGTCCTGTGAGAGTGTCGGCAATTTATCGTCGAAGTGGTGGTCGCCGTAGAAAGTTGCAAACAGCGGGTCTTCGCGCAGGCTGAATTCGAGCTCATCTTCAAACAGCTTATTCAGTTGTTTTGACGCTGAGTTTTGTCTTTTGCCGCAGCCTGCCGATGTCAGGCAGATGAAAATGGTCAATAAAATCAGCAACTTGCGCATCATATATTCTCCTTATTCCGCATTAAAACTGGGCGATACAGGGTTCGAACCTGTGACCTCACGGGTGTGATCCGTGCGCTCTAACCAGCTGAGCTAATCGCCCTTAATACAAGACCTTAATATTAAAACGCTTACAACAGGCCATTGTCAAGTGTTATACAATCTGTTTTGCTTTTTGCTTTCCCGGCCTTATAATACCCGGACTTTTATCTTTAATTAAGGAGGTTTTACTATGGCAGAATATTCCGTAAGCCCGTCAGGCGAGAAATTTGAAATTCCCCAGCCCCAGCAGTATCCGGCAGAATTAGAGCGTGTCCGCAAACTCGCTGAGGCTGCGCGAAAAGACGGCAAAGAAGTCGTCGTGGTTATGGGAGTAGGGTTCGTCGGAGCCGTGATGGCGGCCATCATCGCTGATACCGTCGACAAAAAAACAGGAAAACCGGGCAAATTCGTAATAGGCTGCCAGCGGCCCAGCACACGAAGCTACTGGAAAGTCCCGATGCTCGATAAAGGTCAATCTCCCGTCAAGGCCGAGGACCCTGAAGTTGACCCTATGATTGCCCGCTGCGTATTGGAGAAAAAAACACTCATTGGCACATATAACAGCGACTGCCTCGAACTGGCCGACTGCGTTGTCGTTGATGTCCAGTGCGATTACATCAAAAAAGATTTAGGCCAGCTCCGCACAGGTCAAACAGATATGGCGGCGCTCGAGGCTACTATGAAAACCATCGGCCAGAAAATCCAGCCCAACTGCCTGACACTGATTGAGACAACCGTAGCTCCCGGCACGACGGAGTTCGTCGCATGGCCGATATTGAAAAAAGCTTTTCAGGCTCGCGGCATCAAATCCGAGCCGCTGCTGGCTCACAGTTTCGAACGCGTTATGCCCGGCAGGCAATACGTCGCCTCTATCCGTGACTTCTGGCGGGTCTGCTCCGGCTGTAATATCGAAGCCCGCAACCGCGTTGAAAAATTCCTGCACGAAGTGCTCAATACCAAAGACTTCCCGCTGACAGTTATGGACAGGCCCATTGAGTCCGAAACCACAAAGATTGTCGAAAACTCCTATCGTGCTGCTATACTTGCATTTCTCAATGAATGGTCGCTTTTTGCCGAACGCAACGGCGTGGACCTGATTAAGGTTATCAAAGCCATCAAAATGCGGCCTACCCACAACAATATGATATTCCCGGGTCCCGGCATCGGCGGATACTGTCTGCCAAAAGACGGCGGACTTGGCTACTGGGCATACAAACATCTGCTCGGTTTCGATGATGATATCTTCAAAATCTCAACAATGGCCATTGACATTAACGATACCAGAGGCCTGCACGTTGCGACTCTGACGCGCGACGCCCTGCGGAATATGGGCAGGTATATCGCAGGCTCCAAAGTTCTGCTCTGCGGAGCCAGCTACCGGCAGGATGTAGCTGATACGCGATACAGCGGTTCAGAAATTGTTGTGCGAAGATTAACCGAAATGGGCGCCGAAATCTCCGTGCACGACCCGTATCTCGAACACTGGTACGAATTGGAGCAGCAGGACACCTACCCGGCTCCCGGACACTCCTGGTCGCGATTCTTCCGTAATCAGGTGAACTTGAAAGACATCCGTGTGCAAAGCGACCTGCCAAAAGCGCTTAAAGGGGCCGAAGTGGTCATTCTGGCTGTGCCGCATGAGCCGTATCTGAAATTAAATCCAGATGATATAGTCAAGTGGGTAGGTGGGCCACTAGCCGTCATAGACTGCTACGGAATCCTCGATGATGAAAAAATCAAGCGGTATTTCGAACTCGGCTGTGAGGTTAAAGCCTTAGGCCGCGGACATATTCAGCGTATCAAGGAGTCCGTCCGTAAAAAATCCTGAAAAAATATTGACCTTAATTTAAAACCAATTAACCCCGGCCGTAGGCCGGGGTTTTTTATTTAAATAATTTGAATTTTGATAATTAGAATTTGCCTGCCCTGCTTGTCCCGCACCAATTTACTATTCAATCCCGCACCTTTTTTTATTCAATAACACGTTGGTGCGGGATTCAATTATGTCTATTATCACTACGGTATAATGAATTGGTGCGGGGTTCGGCGGCTATCTCTCTGGGGTTTAGAATTTAGATACCTGTCCCGCCGGGGCGGGGTTAGGATTTAGGATTTCCTTTGTACCTCTGTGTTCTCTGTGAGCGGCGCCTGCCCCGTGAGATGCCGCAGCTATCTCACCGGGGTTTAGAATTTAGATATTAGGATTTAGGATTTCCTTTGTACCTCCGTGTCCTCTGTGGTGAAATTTAAAACGGCAAATCCCCCTCGATATTCTTTCGCCGCTGCGTCATAAGCCTTGGCCGCTTCGCTTTCATCGTCGAAGTAGCCCAGGTGCATATCTTGTCCGTTTACGCAGATGACGGCTCGCCATTTATTGGTCCTTTTGCATCTGCTTACTCCCTTGTATTTTGAGCTGGCCTCTTTTATTGTCTTTCCGCTGTTCCAGTTATTTTCTTGGACGGTAACGATTTGCAAATTTATTTTTCGGTTATCGAATCCTTTATGGTTTATATGGTCAACAACGAAGCCTCTCGGCGGAGGTTTAATCTGTCGGTGCATATATATTTTTTTCCCGTTCTCTATTCTCGCAGCGTAGTAGGTGTTTTTATCGTTTTTGGCAAACCATTTATGCCTGTTTAATTCCACATAATCTTCCGGGTCAACGATGGCGTATTTCCCCTGCGTAAGTTTAATCCGTCTGAACGTAAAGCCGTATCGTGCTTGCCGGCATAGAAGTGCGATTGCGACCGCCGGCTTTTCTATTAGCGCAGGGACAGGGACTCTGATGTGAAAATCGAGGTAAATTGTATTGTCTCCCGTGTAAATATTTAGCCCCCGGCCTGTCCCGCTTTGGCGGGGTTTCACTGGGGGTTTTCCTTTCGGTTAGCCCCCGGACCCGTGCCGGGGGTTTTCTTTTCATTTAGCCGCCGCCACTCGGGGCGGCGTTACGTCATTCCCGACCTGATCGGGAATCCATTTATATTTGGGGGTTTTTGTTTAAATTTGAATTTTAGTTATTTGGAGTTTATTTAGGATTTAGAAATTCGGATTTCGTGCTTCGGATTTCCTTATATATAGGCTTCCATATATAAGGCCGAACTTGCGCGCTTTTATCGAATTTTCGTCAAAAATTTTGGAGGCCGAGTTTATAAGTGCTTGTCGGCGCTGGAGAAAAAATTTTTAATTTTTTCAAAACGCGCAAGTTTTTTCTTGCGCATTTTTTATTTAGCCCCCTGATTTATCAGGGGGTTTGCCTGCCCTGTGAGATACGAAGTTATCTAATCGGGGTGAAACTATCCCATCGGGGCGAAGTTATCTCACTGAGGTAGCTTCTTATGGTTATCTTCGGGGCCTGCCCTCCGTAGTCCGTCTTGGCGGACGAAGGATGGGTGCCGGGGGTTTGCTTGTCCCGCACCAATTTGCTATTCAATTATATCTATTATCACTACGGTATAATGAATTGGTGCGGGGTTTACCCTTACCGTTTTTTGCGTATAATTTTATCGTTGAGTTTGAAAAGAAAAAGAGATATGATTCTTGTCTACCGTAGCAGTTCTTTCATAGCTTTAGCGGAGTAAGATGTCGAAGGCGGATTGGCTGAAGACAGGTTTGGGCAGGGTGGCCCCACCGTTGTGATTTGCGGCACAACGGTTTCGCTGCCAATATTTGAGTCGATAGATATGCTGGGCCTTGAAGAAACAATAAAAAGAATTAACTCGACAATAAGCAAATTTAAATAAAGAAAAGTTTAAAAAGATATATTAAGAAATTATAATATAGAGCATAAATGCTTAATACCGCAATACGACAAACATTGGATGTTATGAAAATAAAAGTCCCACAAAACAGGATAATCTGCGGGGATAATGAGGAAGTTCTGCGAACATTTAAAACAAAAAGTTTTACCTTGCATAGAAGGCAAAAGATGAATAAAGGGTAAAAATGAGTTACGAAAGTAAAATGTTAGAACAGTTTAATATGCCAACAAAGCAAAAAGTTGAGCAAGAATTGCTTCAAGCATTGCTTAAACATGGAGGAGTCATCAAAGAGTTTAGTCCCGGGCAAGAAATAGTCGATGAAATAGCAAATAACTTTGGTCTAAATGAACATCAACGCTCTGCTTTCTTGCAGACAATATATCGAAAAGAGAATCGTGTTAAGAAAGCTTTCCTCTGGCATAGATTACTTTTTAGAGCAGCGGATTCCTTAGCAAAGGGAAAATTGGTTTCACGTCCAACACAGACGCTTCAGATCACGAAGAAAAAAGAATGGATGTTAACGGAGAAAGGATTTGATGAAGCACTAAAACTTACAAACATACCTGTCGAAAGAAAGATTTTTTTGCCAATTAAGTCTTATGAAGTTCAAAAGATTGTGAAAAAGCTAACAGAATCTCCCAGACCTGAAAACTATAATCCGTTTGATAAAGAAAAGAAAGTTATCAAAACAACCAGAGAATCGGCTATACGAACGAGAGGTTTTCGTCAAGCAATTATTGATGCATACGATTATAAATGTTCAATTTGCAAAATGAAAATTAATTCCCCAGATTCTTTATCGTGGGAGGTTGAAGCAGCACATATAGTGCCTCATAGTTCTATGGGGCGAGATGATATTTGGAATGGATTAGCATTATGTCATCTGCATCATTGGGCTTTCGATGTTGGTTGGTTTACATTACAAGATGATTATACCATTAGCGTTTCGTCAAAAGTTCATTCTTTACCGTCAGATTTTGGAATAATAGGCAACTATGAATTTATCCGTGCGATATTGAACAGACATACGAAAATATTTTTGCCGAACAGAAATGAACTATATCCTCACCAAAGTGCAATTCGATGGCATCGGCAGAACATCTTCTACAAATAAATATAGATGCTTATAAAGGGATGATTCGATGAAAAAAGACAAAAACGACAGAATAATCTATTCGCTAAATGTAGCCGATATTCAGGAAGTAGCCAATGAAGTTCTTGAACGCAAACTTAGAAAAAAAGAAATTGCTTTGGTTGAAGAAACAGTAGATAATTACATAAATTGGTTTGATGCAATTGAATATGCGATTATCAAACATGAATTTGTGTGAGAATTGGCAATCAATTGGAAAAAGCTGGTGCAGTTTAACAGCGGGAATTTAGACCTGAACCGAAAGGATTAGGTTTGAGTTTTATAGTATTGAAGAGAGAAATACCTTAAGACGATATTTAACTGCCATCAGTGCGCTGAAACACTCGATAAAGGCGATTTGAATAATGACGGGGAAATTAACGTACTCGATATTGATTTTATCCTTCACGGGAATTAGTAAAAACCGCCGGCTAAATATTTTTGGGTTTCTGCCCCCCGGGAATAATTGGGGACAGCGGGGACGTTGAATAAATAAGAATCATTTTTATATTTTATTTTCTCTGAGTCCTCGGTGAGCGGCGCCTGCCCCGTGGGATGCCGTTGCTATCCCATCGGGGTCTAAATTTCTTCGTGTTTCTTCGCGGTCTTCGTGGTTCAAAAATCCGTGTCGTCCGCGCAATCCGCGGTTTCTTTTTAGTTCAAAGCATAACCGTGTTTTGTTTCAACAAGGCCGACAACGTAATTGCTTTAAGGCAAAGTCGCGTAGCGGCAGAAATTCAAAGATGCAAATCCGGCTGAAGTTCACTTCAAGCAAGGATTCATCTTTGAATTTA
>Ga0315286_10000725_pt1 | contig 28480 bp, 27 predicted proteins | sample YL17G10_0_MG_FD_205038 | JGI IMG/M metagenome (GOLD analysis project Ga0315286, IMG submission 205038) | Sediment microbial communities from Yellowstone Lake, YNP, Wyoming, USA - YL17G10_0 | ecosystem: Environmental > Aquatic > Freshwater > Lake > Sediment | place: USA: Wyoming | collected... | reverse complement strand
ATGACCTGCACGGCCAGCCACACGGTGACCCAGGCCGAGCTGGATGGGGGCGGGAAGGTGAGCAACACCGTGACAGCCAGTTCGAACGAAGCGGAGGATGCGAAAGACAGCCTGGACATCCCGATAATTCAAAAACCTCTCATTGGATTGGCTAAAAGAGTGGTTTCGATCAGCAAGATCAGCAATGGAGTTTATGAAATAGAATTCGAATTCTTAATTAAAAACTATGGAAATACATATCTTGCAGATATTCAAGTAACGGATGATCTTAATGCCACTTTTCCTCTTCCCACAACCTTTGAGGTCATGAGTCTCAGTAGTGACTCATTCAATGTCAATTGGCATACCCCTCCGAATGTGAATGATTTTAATGGAAAAGAGAACAGGGAGCTATTGGATGGGGAAGTCGGCTTGGCTGTTGATAAAGAAGGAAAGATAACAATGGTCATCCGAGTCTATCCTGCAAATTCTGGGCCATTTGAGAATGCTGCCATTGTTTCAGGAAAACCTCCGATCGGGGATCGAATTTTTGACGATTCATCTGATGGAACTGATCCGGATAATACTAAGAACTGCAATTCGTGTGGGAATGGAGATAAAGACCCAACAAATAACACAAAAAAAACCCCGATTGAGCTTGGAGATAATCTATTTTTCCCACCGATCGGAGTTAAAACCGTTGATCCATCTGAAGAACCATTGCTTAAGTGGAAAATAGCCTGGATAAATAACACGAATCTTGTTGCTGTCAATGCTTTATCAAAAGACCCGATTCCATTTTGTACAACATTTTCGAATGTTGGACCTTCCAGCAGCTATCCAATACCATTAAACGCACCAGACGGTTCAACGAACAAAGGTGTATCTTGCACAGATATGTCGATAGATACGATTACCACCTTGTGCTACTATGAAGGACCGACTGTCGCGAATCCACTGGGACAGATCATTTGGGCTGGAACCATTGGATCAGACTTTGGCATCACCGATCCAGCAATTGCTTTGAATAAGATCAACATTGCTTTCAATGTTGAAGTTGTAAATGGTTTTAAATTGATAAAGAATATCGCCAAAATAAGTTCAGATTTGAATGGTGATGGCGATACCAATGATGATGGTGAACAGGATGTAGCCCAGGCAGAGGCTGAATGGAAAAAAGAAGAAGATCAAAAGAAGATCACTCCAGAAACCAAACTTCCAGATTCGGGGTTCGCTCCAGGAGTCATTTCCAAATATCGAGATCGATCGGCGAATCGAAAAAATTCGATGATCAGTTCAAACCTATGGTTGGATATACCTGTCCTAAGCGTAAAGATGAACGTTGTAGGTGTACCTCTCGTTGAAAATACATGGGATGTGAGCTGGTTGTGGGATCAGGCAGGTTGGCTGGAGGGAAGTGCTTTTCCATCCGGGACTGGCAATAGTGTGCTGACAGGGCATGTCTACCTTCCTGATGGCTCTGCGGGTCCGTTGGTAAATCTATCGACAATGGCCTGGGGGCAAAAGATCATATTACATTCATCGGGTCAACAATATATCTATGCAGTGCAATCAGTAGTTAATGTTCTTCCTTCGGATAAGACCGCATTTCTGCATGAGGATGGGAGTTGGTTGACGTTGATCACATGCAAGGGATTTGACCCATCTTCGAATTCTTATCAATACCGTGTTGTGGTGAAGGCGAAACTTGTGCATGTCGAGCCGGATGCCAACTTTTTAGATATCAGAGAGAGATAATTCTAGATGCAAACTCCCGGGAAGATACTAGAGATGATCCGATCAAAGATAAAATGAGAAAAGGAGACGATCATGAGCGAAGCACTTTCCAGCCCGCGTAACAGGCTCCGCACGTTTGTCTTCCTGGTGAGCTGCATCCTGCTGGCGATCGCCGCCGCCTTTGTGGGCATCGAAGACAATCCGCCCGGCATTTTTCTGGCTTTCCTGGCGACCATCGCCTTCGTGCTCACCTTCGTCCACTCCTGGCGGACTTCCAAACAATTCCTGCGCCTGCTATTCACATCGGTGGTGGGTCTGGTCGTATTCGGTGCGCTATATATCGGGCTGGATATAAGCATATCGAACCTGGAGGGTACTGGTCTGATGCGGGACCTGCTGGGCGCACTGTCTGCCCTCCTTTTCGCCGTCCTCTTGGTCTGCCCGGCAGGTCTGCTGGTGGGTGGCATTGGCGCGCTGGTCATGGTAATAAGGAATCGTCAACCGCCCAAGCCCAGCTAATGCCACAAACATAAACCGTTAAGCGCTAAACATAAAAAAGTTGGAGCAACTCATGACATCATCATTGAAAGAACATTGGAACAAGAAATATATTAATGATCCCATTACACAACTTGGTTGGTATGAGACCAAATCTTTTCCGTCAATCCAACTCATTGAGCAGTGTGCGGTTCCCAAGTATTATCCGATTGTAGATATTGGATCAGGCACATCAATCCTTATTTCTAATTTGTTAGAACTTGGCTACAACAATCTTTATGCCATAGACATTAGCAATGTTGCCCTGGAAAAGGCTAAAACCCTGCTAAACAAAGAGCAAGCAGCCCAGGTACACTGGATGGTGGATGATATTACCAACCCATCCAGTGCACTGCAACTCCAAAACATCGCCGTCTGGCACGACAGAGCCGTGTTTCATTTTCTTACCAAAGAACAGCACAGGCAAACGTACCATTCTTTGATGCAAAAAGTAGTTATGCCTGGTGGTTTTATTATTATGGCTACCTTTGCTTCCAATGGAGCAACAAAATGTAGCGGTTTACCAGTGCAAAGATACAGTGTAGAAAGCCTATGTGAATTTTTTGGAGATGGATTCAGACTTATAAAGAATTTAGACTATACATACCGAATGCCATCGGGTGATGTGCGCCCCTACGTTTATGCACGCTTTCAGAAAATGCAGACCGAATAAATTGTGGCGCCACACAACACCCTGAGCAAATCAAGTTAATGAAATGCGGATAGAATCCTCTCAGGGAAACAGACCTTGAGGGGTTCTTAAGGTGTGAAGGTAGATGTGATTTCTTTCCATTGTTGAATCACCACTACTTATTTGCTATACTCATTTCAAAGAACAGTATTTCTTATATTGCATTAAAAAAAACAAATATCTTGGAGGGAAAATGAAGAAATATGTGGCATTCATTCCAGCAATCCTTCTTCTTGTAGCCTGCGGTAGTACTTCAACCAAAACTTCTTCACCAAGACCAACAATAATAGTTGAAGGCTGGTCCAATCGAAATGACCATTACTATAAACTGACAGACTCAATGACCTGGTCGGAGGCGGAAGCACAGGCTGTGAAGTGGGGTGGTCATCTGGTGACGATCAATGATTCAGAGGAAGAATTATGGTTAAAAAACCAATTTGGCTACCAAGAATATTTTTGGATAGGCTTTAACGATATTGTTGCGGAAGGAATATGGGTATGGGCAAATGGAGAAACGATCACCTATACCAATTGGTGTGAAGGAGAACCGAATAATCTCGATGTAGTGACAAATAGGGAAGAAGATTCTGCAATCTTGAATTGGGGTGCAAATGGTACATATGGAGATTGCTGGAATGACATTCTATCCGATGATAAGCGACGGAGTATTGTTGAAAAGTTCCCTTAAGGTCACCTTTTGTCGAATAAGATACATAAACAAGCCCACAATTCTAACGGATTATCTACAGTGTGGTTTTTTGGTGGGCGCTTGCGGAGCAGTGGTCATGGCGATTAAAAACCGTCAGAAACACGGGGTTGACCCAACAAACACGAAATGACAGAACTCCTTGTGGATAGATTTTTATCGAGAAGACCCTAAAGGTTTCATTACATTGAGACCTTTAGGGTTTAAGGTATGCGTAAATAATTAGCTGTTTGAACCAATTATGGATTGTTATATACTATTCTTGGATTAACATTCAAAACCGTTTGTTACGTAATTTGTTTTTTAGGTCATATTCAAGAAAGTGGAGAAGATAACCGCACAATCAAATCTAGCAGGAGGAGACACAATGGCAAATTTCGATGTGAAAAAATACTGGTGGGTCGTGGTCATCATCATTGCTGCGCTTGGGATGGCTGTGAAATTGATCGTGGATCAATGGCTGCCCGGGTATCAGACCTTTGGGGATGTCGTACCCCTCTTGATGATCGGGGCTGTCTTTTGCTGGGCGTACGCCATCAACCGTAAACGCAACTGGTGGGCGATCATCCCCGGCCTGGGGATATTTGCCCTGCTGGCGGCCGGTCTTCCCGATTTCATTGTCGGGTCGGATCCCAAGAATGATTGGATCAATGTGCTGGTTCTTAGCACTGGTGCTGTGATCATAGCAGTTGTGCTCAAACGCGCGGATGCCAAAAGTGTGCTCATTGCCGTGGCAATGTTCACCTTCCTGGTGGGCATCCTGATGACGCCGTTCACACCCGTCATTAAGGGAGTGCTCATCGCGGTGGATATCGTGACATGTGGTTACTTTATCTGGCGGTTGCGGAAAACCAAGGACATATCAGGTTAATCAATAACACAATCTGTTCCCCTAGTCGGGAATGCCAGCGGGACAGTAAGAATCCGTGCCAACGAGCTACTCACTCCCGAAGATGTAGACCTGGCTGTCCGCAAGAGCCTGGATTTTCGCCCGCCGGGTCACTAGATTTCCCCGGGGTTAAAAAGCCAGATATAATCATAAGAGATCGTTTGTGATATCCGGTTAGAGGATAACATGCTAATACTCAACCAATCCATTTATTTTTTTTTCAAGGAGGTTTTTCAATGTCGGAAGAAAGAACATATGTAGGATTGCGCCGCTTTAACTTGTTGATGGGCTTCCTGCACCTGGCGCAGGGCATCTTCATGATCGCCATCAGCAACGCCACCACATTCCCGGTCTATACCAACTTTCTACGTTTTGACCCGGCGAAGATGACCCTTGTCCCCAACCCAACGCTGGCGTACAACCTGCGCTTCGGTCCGGCAGTGGCTGTCTTCCTGCTGTTGTCTGCCCTGGCACACTTTGCCCTGTCCACCTTTGGTTACAAGTGGTACGTGGCCAAATTGAAGAGTGGGATGAATCCGGCTCGATTTTATGAATACGCACTAAGTTCTTCGCTGATGATCGTGCTGATAGGCATGCTGGTGGGTGTGTCAGACCTGGGGGCTTTGATCCTGATGTTTGGGGTCAACGCCATGATGAATCTGTTCGGCATTGTGATGGAGTTGCATAACCAGTATACAAAGAAAACAGATTGGACTGCCTACATCTACGGCTGTCTGGCCGGGATCTTCCCCTGGATCGTTATCTTTCTGTATTTCTATGGATCACTTGGTTCCTCGGATGCCAAACCACCCGCTTTCGTGTACGCCATCGTGCCAACCATTTTTGTGTTTTTCAGCATCTTTGCAGTTAATATGATCTTGCAGTACAAAAAAGTCGGTCGATGGAAGGATTATCTCTTTGGCGAACGCGTGTATATCATCCTGAGTCTGCTTGCCAAGACCGCCCTGGCCTGGCAGATATGGGTTGGTACTCTCCGGCCCTGACCGTTTTCGGTAAATTGATCAAAAAAGGTCTCCGCGATCATCTTGATCGCGGAGGCTTTCATTTATAGAAGGAGCGTGCACACATTAGTACATCTTGCACGATCAAGATGAGAACTAGAGCACCAGAATGACCCCGAAGACAACTTCCACCACAAGACTGACGATGTTCGACTGCATTACCGATTTATCCAGGAACATCGAAACAGCCCGCACGAGTGCAATCGCCAGGTACATGATCCCCAGTGTTTGATAGACCACTGGATCGCCCAGGATGAATGGGGCGATGCCCAGACCGATGAACAGGGCACCCATAACGGCCCGGATCTCGGTGATGCCGCGCGGCCCGGTGGCTTCCAAGCCGGTGAAACCCTTGATCGAACGCGGTGCAAGGAGTGAGATGAAGCCGGTCGCAATGGTCCCGACTGCGCAAATGATCTTGAGTATTTGAAGGAATGTCATTTGAAGCCTCCATCCGAAGCCCGTTTCCCGTACCAGAAGCGTTTCCAGTCCCCGCCGCTGGTCTGCAGGGCGATGAAGGTGTACAGCGCGCCAGCCCAGAAACCCAGCACCATCATCAAAATGACCCAGACGATAGAAGGAATCACAGCCTTCTCGCGGAAGACGATCCAGCAGGAGAACAGGGTGAAGCCAACATACAGGTCCACGAGCGAGACAATGCCCCAGGGCATGGCTACCAATTTAGCCCCTTCAGCGGAGAAATTCCCCACCGTGAAACCGTAGATCAAAATGCCTGTCATAGCCAACAGGCCGAGCAGGGATAGTACTTTTGCGATCCTCATATCCACTTCCTTTCTTTGAATGGTGTTATTTCTTGCGCGGGGACCAGGGCAGGAAAGCACTGGTCTTCTCAATATATTCTTTGTAGCCGGGGCGTGTATCCAGGGTTTTTTCCAGCAGAGCCACACCCGAAACACGGAGCAGGAACAACGTCATCAGGATCGGGCTGAAGAACGTCCACCAGCCCCCGGCAAAAACCGCGATCAGATAGTAACCCCACCACTGGGCCGAATCGCCGAAGTAGTTGGGGTGACGGGTATAGCGCCAGACACCGTGATCCATGACCTTGCCCTTGTTGGCTGGATTCGCCTTGAAGCGCGCCAGCTGCAGGTCGCCGACCGCTTCGAAAAAGAAACCGATCCCCCAAACGATAACCCCGAGGAAGTCGAACAGGATCAGGTGGGCAGGTTTCACGCCGCCCTGGGCGGCCAGCATGGGGGTGGAAATGATCCACATCAAAATGCCCTGCAGCAGGAAGACCCGGAAGAAACTGAGCCACCACCAGCGGGTACCGGCTTCTTTGCGCCAGACCTGGTAGCGGAAATCCTCCACTTTACCCCAGTTGCGCCGGAGGATGTGCAGCGAAAGGCGCAGTCCCCAGATCGTGACGAGAACCCCGATCAGCCACTTGCGCAGCAGGAATCCGTCCGGGGTGAGCGCAAAATAGATCCAATTGGTGATCACGAACCCGGTCCCCCAGAAGATGTCCACAATGCTGGAATTTTTGAGTTGCAGGCTGATAAGCCAGAGAATGACCATGCAGCCCAGGATGATCAGAAGAGCGATCCCGTAAATTTCGATGAATGACACGCGAATCCTCCTTAAGATGATTCTTTGGAGATACACGCGAAACCGATGACACCCGGGCCGATATGAACGCCCAGGACAGGGGTGATCTCCTCCATCCAGATATCTCCTGCCGGCAGCAAATATCTGACCTCCTGCAACAATGCCTGTGCCCGCTGGGCAGCTTGGGAATGCAACAAGGCAACTTTTTCATACGGGCCATACTCTTTGAGCAGCTCGACCAGTCGTTTCATGGCGCTTTTGCGTGTGCGCACCCGTTCGGCTGTCGGCTCGCCGTTGTACATCTTCATGAAGGGTTTGATCTGCAGCAGGGTGCCAAAGGTAGAGATGGCGAAGTTCATCCGTCCGCTGCGCTTCAGGTATTCCAATGTATCCAGGGCTGCAAAGACGTGGGTACGGCGGATCTGTCCTTCCAGCATGGAGAGTATCTCATTGAGCGAGCATCCTTCAGCGGCTGCCTGGGCAGCTGCCAGGACCTGGAAACCGGTCCCCAGGCTGAGCTGACGTGAGTCAAAGACTGTCACCGGCAGGCGGGTTTTTTCTTTGGTCGCCGTACGGGCGATGTCAACAATGGCGCGAAGTTTGGTCGATACATGGATGGAGAGGATTTCGGTCGCCCCCTCGGATGCCAGTTGTTCAAAGACCTTTCGAAACACTTCTGGACCAGGCGCGGCTGTCTTTGGCGCGGGTTTGAATCCCGGCAGGCGTTCGTAGAATTCCTGGCGGGACAGGTCGACTCCATCCTGATAACTTCTATCACCAACGTTAATGAACAGCGGGATGACGGTAATATGGTGTTTCCGGATGATCTCATGCGGGAGATCGCAAGAACTGTCCGTGACGATGCGAATTGTCATATCTGTCAAAATCCTTGCGGGGATAAGTAGCTTCCCCTTCAAACCTTAAAGAAAGCCACCCATACAATCGCGTCCAGGATGGCTGTCTGGAGGCAAAAACCCACGCTTCCAGCCACGGCCAGCCGATGAGCCCACCGGGGCAGACGCGGTTCGACATTCAATAAGGCAAACAAAAGACCGATGGAGGCCAATCCAACCACAGCCAGAACGATCCTCACTGCCCATAAGAAACCGAGGTTGGATCCTTCCAGCGCGAATAATGTCAGCGGCATCCAAAGCGCAGATAGGATCAGAATAACCGCATACAGAACATTGAACAACCCAAACCCAAAGCGCTTGAATACCCGTGTTTCTTTTGGGTCGAGTCGAAAGAGTATAAAGTAAGAAAAAGCAAAATAACCTGTGGCTGCCAGGAACATGCCCATCGTGTAGAATGGGCGAATGCTGTCTGGTACCCCGCCCCAAAGAGCTTGCCCGGCGTTCGGATGGTTCAGAAAGCCCCAAACATAGCTCCCGATCACCCCACCACCCGCCAGCAGATTAATTAATAGCAACAGCCATTTCTTTGCTTTCATGTCATGACTCCATCTTGGGGATGAGTTGGGTAAGTGCCAGGCGCAAGGCTGCCTGTCCCTCATAGTTATAAGGGCCGCGAGTACGGAAATACTCTTTCCCCTGGCGGTCTACCACCAGAATATAAATGTGCTCCTCATCCGGCAACCCCAAAGCGGCTCGGAAATCTGCTTTTTCCAGATACAGTGTGATCGTACGTTCGCGTGTCTTGGGGTTGGGAATACCGGCTCGCATGCCTTCGTTGAGAAATAACTTGTAGATAGACCCTCCGTTCTGGAGAGTGGGGAGTTCGTAATAAACCAGTCCTTCATATTCTTCCTCCAGCTCCTCAGCCAGAGCGCCCCAGGAATCCACTTCCATCTGATGCCACCGTTGAAAGGGGATGAAAACCAGATTGAACCTGCCTTTAAAATCCCGAGGCAGGGTCAACTTCTGCCTGAGCAAGTTAGAACCATTTACCGTTGGAAAGGTCATCTCTACACCTGTTGTAGAATAAAAAATCTCGATATTTTCAAGAACATTAATTTTGTCCATTTTACATCATTCCATCTTTCTTCCATAATCGATCTTTAACGAACGGTTATCTTTCTTTAATGTTTAGCGTTATATTCTGAATTTTGTTCGAGAATTTCTTGTGAGAGAATGCCCTGCAGGGGCGTGGTCCCCACGCCCGTTGGGGATTTACCCGGGGTGATCAACCCTGATGGTTTCGCGGGAACCGGAAATGGGTTAAAAACGGGCGACGAGACGTCGCCCCTACAAAGACCAACATTGGGACGGGTGGTTGCGTATTATAAATATCAAACCACGAAACAGGTCAATTCGGTGAGGGATTCGGTCGGTGTGCCATTATGGCAGCGCAATTATTACGAGCACATCATTCGCAACGAGGAAGAACATAAGAGAATTCATGCCTACATCACCTCCAACCCGATCCATTTGCAGGAGGGCGAGGAAAATTCATTATGATGATCAATGAGCAAGGACAGAAAATCCTGTCTTTTTTCAGGATGGCGGGTGTCTTTCCCGCTACATATCCAGCAGCGCAGGGATGCGGCGCGTCAACTCTGCCCAATCCTCGCCGATCGCCTGGCGGATGAGCGGTTTGACCCCGGCAAAGACCGGGGCAGGCAACGCTGTCTGCCAGATGCGGGTCATGTTCTCACGGTCTTCGTGCCCCATCAAGGGGAACATCCACAAAACCGCCTGCGGGAAACGCTCCTGGGGCACATGGTTCGCCATTTCACCGATCAATCTGCCTTGCTCGGGTATGGGGATGCGCTCACCGAACAGGCGGTAGAGGTGTGCGTCTTCCTTCCTCAGGTGCAGGTCGAGATGGAACTTGAAGGCGGCTGAGCGGCGCGCCGTTTGTAACAGGTCATGGGCGTCGACCGCCTCTTTGAGCGCCTCGTAGGCAGAGTCCAGACCGTGGTGATCCATCACGTAAGCTTCAGCCACCAATGGAGCCACCTTCTCCAAAGCCGGGTAGATGACCTTTTCCTCGCCTGTGGCGTGCCAGACCAGCACCTCGTTGAAAAAATGGAAACGTTCGATGGTCAGCGCGGGTCCAGCCTGGGCGGTTGCCGCAGCGTGCGCCACCTTGTCGATGCCCGCCATGTCGCTTCGAAAAGCGTTGTGGATCGCCGTAATACCGTCGAGTGGTTGTGTCATGTCAGTTGCTCCTGTGGTCTACACCTACCGGATCTTCACGGAAAAAGAATAATCGTTCATTTAATGTAATTACTGCAGGTCATTTAGCCACCTCTTCCGCTTCGAGCTGGCACTTTTCAACCTCCCGGGACATCCAGGTGCATACCTGCCGGGCGCGGGCGAGATCTGTTTTTGCGGCGGTCATGGCCAGGGAATAGAAACAGAAGTCCTTTTGTTCAAGGTCACTATCTCCATTCACACTGATCTCACTGCACACAATCAATCCCTCATCCAGATCCGTGCTGCCGATCGCATAAGCTGTTTCATTCAGGCAGTTACTCTGCAGGGTCGTCATGTAAGCCCGGCAAAAAAGAACCGACCTTTGCGGATCATTTGCCATGATCAAGCGCGCCACCTGCAGCAGGCAGTCCGCGGAAAACGGTGTCCCCCAGGTTTCAATCCCGTCCAGGCTCGTGCAGATCCTTGCGGCCTGTTCCTCGCCCTCATTCTGGTAAGCGCTGATGGCTGCGTTGCCATAGCAATAGCTTTGCTTGTCCTGCGGCAAAGCCTGGCAGGCATGCAAGATCTCCTGCCAGGTCTCCGCCCCCCGGCAGATCAGGTCATCACAGACCAGCCCGTAAGGTGGGTTGAAGCATGGAGCACAGGCAACAAATGGGCAGGGAATTTGTGGGCAGCGCCATTTGGCATACTTGTAACCGGCAGGCTCATCCAGTAGTCGCAAATGTCGGTTCTCATCCACTGTGGTGCGGTTGTAAATGGACCAGCAGTCACAGCATTGATCGGTGCGATAGGCAAGCACACAATCGCTGTCCTGCGTGCAGCTCAATTCAACAGAACGATCCGGCAATATCGTTGGGGATGGTGCCGGTTGAGCGGTCAATGTGCCGGCGACCTGGTATTCCGGCAATGCCGGTGTTGGATTAGCATGAAGGCATCCGGAAGTTAATGAAGCCATCAAAAGCAAACTGCCCAACGTGAGAATTAATGAGCGTGATCTCATAATGGATATCTGAGAATATTATTGCATTTGTGTTCTCGTTATGCAAGAGGTGATTAAATTCTCATTTTCGCTTGGCAGAATGAAATTTCGCCTGGGGATGGAGGGAAGACCAGCGTTGTTGAGACTGATCGGCAGGTTGGGTTGATCTTTGCCCCTGGTAGTGGAGCGGATCAAACACATTCAATGCTTGTGTACAACACAACGAAACCAAACATTAGGAAATTGACCAGGGTGGACTGAAAATCTTCCTTGTTTGAATTATTTGCCAAGTCTTGTTATTGTTAAAAAAAAAAGTGGAGCTATCCGTTTCATGGGGATAACTCCTCCAAAATCAACGCCCCTACATTGATAATGCTTCGTAAATTTTAATACTGGTAATCATTGGACAACTTCTGGCGATTTTTTCTGCTTCTTCAATGTTTTCTGCATTAATTACTGTGTAGCCAGTTAATGACTCCAATCCCATTGGCAATTCTTTTGTTCCGAAATGCGAGATTTCTTTTCCGGGACCGAGTGGGCTGCCGGGATCGACAGTTTTGTCCCTAATGGATGCGAACCACTTGTTCCAGGCACCCATTATTTCCTGGGTTGGTGTCTCAAATCCGTAGTGAAATAATACAAATTTCTTCATTTTTCTCCTATTTCTTGGTACAAGTAAAGATCAAATACTGAAAATAATTTTCCAAAGTAGCTTCATCGCTACCCCAATAATCTTGATCCTGAAATATCCAATCTTGAAGGCTATGTAATGCTTCTCGGTTGAGTGCAAGAATATTGACACCCAATTTTCTTGCTTATTACAATGTCTCTTTACCCAAACATTATTACATGCTTAAGAAACGCAGGTAGAGAGAATTTTCTCATGGAAGTTAACTGACTAATCGTGCAAGGTTGCAGGCATAAGATGTGAAGAATCTCTAAGTAGTGTATGACAACAAGAGCTTCAAAAATATTGTCCAAATCTTGAGGTTTCTGAATGTTGGTTACAACAGTTAACCTCCAACTTAAGTATAACTAATATGATAAACATTGTCAAATTAATAAAGGGGTATTAGGTAGTTAATTGTTACTAACAAGAAGAAGTTGGCTAACAAAAGGTGCCATATCGTCCATGTGCTCTTTCGGGATATCACTCTCCTTGTGCTCCTTGATCCAGAGATACCTTGATTCTACAGAAACTGTTATCTATGTCCCCGTACGTGTGTTACCTATCTTCTCTGTCTTTACAAATGTATTTGGGGAGAGTATTTTAACTGGTTCCCTATTATTGCCAATATTTGACGGATTTGAAAGCCCGCCGGGGCGAGACAGCCTGCTTGCAAGTGCAGTGCAAGTGTCGGCGTAAAGCGCGTTAGCATGACAGGATTGTGTCGAATGCGAAGGTACACCTAAACCTAGCGAAGGTTTTAAACCTTCCCCGATAAAACTGGAGACTCTGTCGCAAGGTTTATTATTCTGCGAAAAGCCGCTGCATCGGTTCCCAGTAATTTTCGATCCAGCCGCGGGTGAACTCGGCTTCGGTGCCTTCGGGCAGGCCGGTGTGGGTGAATTCCAGGCGGGTGCCAGCGGGGATGGCGCTCAGCTCGAAGGTGACCTGCGAGGTCTGCCCGGGCTGCCAGTCGACTGCCCGCCACTCCTGGACGATCTTGCGGTCAGGGATGAGCTCCAGGTTCCTGCCGGTGATGTAGCCATCATACGCCATGATCTGCCCGTTGACCCGGCGGCTGATCTTGGCAGCGCTGCCGCTGAAGCGGGCATGTTTCTTGGAGTCCATCAGGGTCTCATAGACTTCGTGCGGGGAGACGTTGAATTCAACGGTCTGGTGGATGGGTGCGGACATGGGGTTCTCCTTTGGGATGGAAGATATTATAATCCTGGCGTCTGTCACCTGGTGTTAAATCACCAAAAAGTCGTTTTAACTAATTAATGACCCACCTGGCAACCTTTTTGCCAGGCAGGCGTATACAATCTGAGTGAAATAAAGCAGCAAGTACATCCATAAAAGCCTGTTCGAGGAAAAATGAAACCGAATCTCTTCACCAGCCAGAGCCTGGCGGCGCGCATCACCCAGAACGCCAGCAAACAAACCTACTACACCATCCGCTTACTGGTTGACCGCGACCTAGTCCCTGACGCCTACCGGGCATATGCCTACTTCCGCTGGGTGGATGATGTGCTGGATGCCCCCCTGGCAGACTGCCCGGAAAAGCTGGTCTTCATCGAGCGCCAGGCAGCCCTGCAGGAAGCTTGTTACCGGGGTTCGCCCCCGTTGCAGGTATCCAGCGAGGAACAAATGCTGGTGGACCTGGCGGGCAATGACCGCGAAGCGGACAGCGGGCTGCAGACCTACCTGCGAAGAATGATGGATGTGATGCGGTTCGACACCCGGCGCTGCGGCAACCAGGTCAGCTAGGCGGAATTGAGCGAATACACACGCAACCTGGCGGTGGCAGTGAGTGCCGCCCTGTGTTATTTTATAGGTCACCAGGCTGGCGGGGCTGCCCACGAGGAATGGACAATAGCGGTAAGCGCCGCGCACATTGTCCACATGCTGCGGGACACGCAGGAAGACCTGCGTGCCGGTTATTTCAACATACCAGCCGAGGTCATCCGGCAGAACGGGATGGATGTGCAGGACCTGGACGGGAGTGCATTGCGGGCATGGGTGCTGAGCCGGGTGGAACTGGCACACCATTATTTCAAGGTAGGGCGGCAGGGGATCGGCAGGGAGCGCTGCCTGCGCCGCCGCCTGGCAGGCTATGCCTACGTGGCGCGTTTTGAGTGGATGATCAAGACCATCCGGAAGGATGGTTACCGCCTGCGGGCGGATTACTCCGGGCGAAAAAGCCTGTCTGCCGGGCTGTGGATGGCATGGCGCCTGCTCGGGTCGCTGGTCGTTTTGCCGCGGCAAAAAGGCGGGGAAAACAGCCTGGAGAGGTACAGCCTGCGGATGAACGGCAGATGAGCGCACCCCGCGTGGTCGTGATCGGAGCCGGTATTGGTGGTCTGACCGCCGCCATCCACCTGGCACAGAACGGTTTCAGCGTGCAGGTGCTGGAAAAGAACACCCACGCCGGCGGGCGCTGTGACCGCCTGGTACAGGACGGGCATACCTTCGACAGCGGTCCGACCCTGATGGTGATGCCCCTGTTATATGAGTCCGAATTTGCCGCGCTGGGGGCGAAACCGGGCGAGTGGCTGGACCTGCAGCGGGTCGACCCGACCTACCGGCTGATCTTCGACGACGGCAGTTCGCTGGCGCTCTCCTCGGACATGGAAAGCATGCACAGCCAGTTGGAAGCCATCCAGCCGGGCAGTTTCCAGGGTGTGCTGCGCTACCTGCAGGAAGGCGGGCGGCACTACGAGGTGGGCATTCGTAAACTGGTGGAGCGGGATTTCCGCAAGGCGACCGATTTCTTCAACCCGGGCAACCTGCCCGTGCTTTTCCAGGTGAAACCCTTTGCCAAACATTACGCCAACATGGCAAATTATTTCGATCACCCGCGCCTGAAAGCTGCCTTCACCTTCCAGGACGTGTACATGGGGTTAAGCCCATTCGAAGCGCCTGCCACCTTCTCGATGATGCCCTACACCGAACTGGCGCACGGGGTCTGGTACCCGCGCGGCGGCATGTACGGCGTAGTGGAAGCCCTGTACGCCCTGGCACAGACCGCCGGCGTGGAATTCGCCTTTGATGCCAGCGTGGAAAGGATCGAGGTGGATGGAGGTCGGGCGCGAGGCGTCCGGCTGGCAGACGGAGGGCAGGTGGCAGCGGAGGCCGTGCTTGCCAATGCCGACCTGCCGTATGTGTACTCCGCGCTGCTGCCAGAAGATAAGATGACGGAAAAACTGGCGAAAAAGAAATATTCCTGCTCGGTTATCAGCTTCTTCTGGGGAGTGGACAAGGTCTATGAGCGCCTGGGAGCGCACAACCTGTTCTTGGCGGATGATTACCGCGAGAATTTTGACAGCATCATTCGAGAGCAGGGTCTGCCAGCCAACCCCAGCCTGTACGTGCATGCCCCGACCCGCCTCGACCCGTCCATGGCGCCAGCCGGGCAGGATACGCTGACCGCCATCGTACCGGTCGGGCATATTTCTGCCGAAAGAGGGCAGGATTGGGCGGCAATGCGCGATGAAGCCCGCCGGCAGGTCTTCCGCCGGCTGGAGCTGCTGGGCATCCAAGACCTGCAAGAACACATCAAATTTGAGATCAATTTCAACCCGTTGTCCTGGCGCAAACGCTACAACCTGGTGAATGGCTCCACGCACGGTTTGTGCCACAACCTGGCGCAGCTGGCGTGGTTCCGCCCTGACAACCGCCACGCCCGCTACCACAACCTGTATTTCACAGGCGCCAGCACCCGTCCGGGCACCGGTGTGCCGACCGCCATGATCTCCGGGCGGCTGACCGCACGGCGCATGATGGATGAAATGGATCCGCTGTACAATTAGAACATGAATGAACAGCGGGTTGCCTCGATCGATGCCTTCCGCGGCTTTGCAGTGATCTGCATGGTGATCGGCAACTTCCTGCTGGGGCTGGTGTGGATCCCGACCTGGCTCAAGCATGCCCCTGACATCGGTTTCACCTTTGTTGACCTGGGTGCGCCGGCTTTCGTGTTCGTGATCGGCTTGAATTACGTCACCTCCGCCCGGCGCAGGCTGGGGAAAGACGGCGCGTTGCAGATGACCGAGCATTTCGTGGTGCGCTACTTCGCCATATTGGGCATCGGGGCGCTGTTCGGCGCCGGGCAGGCGCTGTTTCAGATCAACGGGGTGACGGTCAACTGGGGGGTATTGCAGGCGATCGGCACCGCCGGGCTGGTGACGCTCATCTTCATCCGCCTGCCCACCTGGCAGAGGCTGTTGATCGGGCTGGGATTGCTGGCGGTATACCAGGTCATGCTGGATAAATTCTGGCTGAGGACCGTACTGGCTTCACCGCACGGCGGGATGTACGGGTCGCTGTCGTGGTCAGCCCTGCTGATCCTGTCCACCGTGCTGGCAGACCTGTATTACCAGCCGAAGAATGGTTTTCTTAAATTGCTGGGGGTATCCAGCCTGTCCATCCTGGCGGCTTTACTGCTGATGGGCTGGTGTGTCATCAGCAAGAACCGCGTCTCCGCAACCTACATCCTGCTTACGCTGGGTTTGAGCGGCTGGTTCTTCTGCCTGTTCACCGTTCTGATCGACCGTTTAGGCTGGCAGCTGGCGTGGTTCCGCACCTGGGGGCGCAACCCGCTTTTGCTGTACGTGCTGTCCCTGCTGCTGCAGGGCTTGCTGACCCTGCCCCTGGCGGGCAGATTTGGAGCGCAGACACCTGCCTGGCTGGTCTTTGTCCAGGTGGCGCTGTTGCTGGGTGTGCTGACCGGGCTGGCAGGTCTGCTGGACCGCAGGAAGATGTTTATCAGTATTTAATTTTAAGAAGGCAAATAACGGGGGAATTATTTGCCTGTTTTCGCCAAGATCTCGGAAAGCAGACGATTGGTCTCCTTTAACAGGTTGGTCATCTCTTTGTCTGTTTTCCTCTTGTTTTGGAAATAGATCAATACAAACGGAACGAATACAAGAAAAAAGAGAATAAAAGTAAGAGGATCAGACATTTATTCCATCCTTTGGTTGCATGGTCAGCCTGTCACCCCAGTGTGCAACCAGGGATCATTCCGAGATCCTGGCTTGTTTTTGCTTGTACATGTCAGCGTCTGCCCTGGTGATCAATTCGTCCAAACTGCAGGGAGCTTGCGGGTCATAATTGGCGATACCCAGGCTCACGTTTAATTTATAGGGACGCACAGATTGCTGGTTGCGCACCTGCAGGGTGGTCTGGAGACGCTCCACCAGGGTATCCACGCTTTCACCGGAGGCATCCGGTGCCAGGATCACAAATTCATCCCCGCCCAGGCGTGCCACGATATCCACCTCGCGAAAGGTCTCTTTCATAATGGAGGCGACCTCTTTCAAAGCCAGGTCACCCACCGGGTGACCGTGGGAGTCGTTGATGGTCTTCAATCCATCAACGTCCCCAAAAAGCAGCAGCATGCGTCTCTTCATGCGGTGAGCCAGTTTCATCTGCTGTTCTGCCAGGACGGTGAAACCGCGCCGGTTGTACAATCCGGTCAACTCATCGGTCAGGGACAGGTTCCGCAAAGCTTCTTCGGAGCGCTTACGCTCGATGGCTTGTGCCACCTGGGTGGAGGCAAATTCCATGAAGTTCTGGTCATCCCTGGTGTAATGGATCTCGGGCTGGTAGGTTTGAACAGCCATGACACCGATGGTGCGCCCCTCCACTTTCAATGGGGCTCCCAACCAATCTTCGCCCAGGGTACCCACGACATCCACTTCTCCATGTTGAACCATTCTTTCCAATTCTGCCCGGGTTACCAATAAGGGATGCCCGGTACGGATGACATAACCTGTGAGACCCTGGAGAGGCATGGGGGTGGGTGGCTGGTCATCGTACTGGTCTATATAATAGGGAAAATGGATCAAGTTACAGTCTGGATCATACAATGCGATATAGAAATTCTCGGCAGGGATCAACTCGCCCAGGATGGAATGGATGGAGCGGTAGAGCACTTCCATGCCCTCGCTGGTGATGGCAGCCTGGGCGATCTTGAATATGGCATTTTGAACCAGTTCAAAGTGTTTGCGCTGGGTGATGTCATGCGCAACCCACAGGGTGGTATCTTCCGTCAACATGGAGATGGCTGTCCCGAACCACAAGGGTCGATCGCCTACATTGAGTTTATATTCGATGCGGGTAGTCTGATTGGAATCCAGTACCTCTTGTATTACCTTGAGATAGGTTTCCACTTCTTCAGGCGGGAAGAAATCATGCAGGTGTTTATTGAGCAGTTCTTCCGGTGGTTTGACCAGCAATTCCGGATTGGTGGGGGCGATCTTGCGATACACCCCGTCACGGTCGATCACCAGGACAGCATCCTGCATGGAGGCGAACAGGGCGCGCAACTCAGTCTCGGATTGGCGCAGTGCCTGCTCGGCTCGTTTGCGGTTGATGGCAATGCCAACCTGGGTGGAGACAAATTCGAGCATGTGCTGTTCGCGTTCGCTGTATGCTTTTGGATCGGAATAATGCTGAACAACCATGGCACCGATGGTGGTGCCGTCCACGATGAGGGGGACACCCAGCCAGATCGCGGAGGGTACGCCCAGCAATTTCACTTCCCCGCGACGCTCCAGCTCGTCATGTACAGTCTGGGAACACAGCAGGGACTTGCCGGTGCGCAGGACATAGGCGGTCAACCCCTTGCCGGGCTGGATGCCGCCCACGAATGGCTCATCCTCGGCATCCTTGAAATAGGGGAATTGCAGGAGATCCGCGGTCTTATCATAAAGGGTGATATAGAAATTCTCGGCGGGCATGACCGACGAGATGATCTGGTGGATCTGAACATACAGGTCGTCGATGGACTGGGTGGTTCCGACTGCAGCAGCGATGCGGTAGACAGCCTCCTGCAAGTTTTGTGCCTGGATGCCGTGTTCAAATGTTCCGCTTAGTTTATTTGTAATGAGGAAAATGATGGGGATGACGATCGATAAGGTTACGAAAACCTCAATGGCTAATTCCAAAGAGGGATTATTGATCCATGTTTTTAAAACTGTGCTTATATAGCCCAGAGCAAGGACGAGAATGATCGTTGTCGGAATGATTGTGCGCAATAAGTATGGTTTTATGGCAAAACCAATGAATTCCCTGGCCGGCCAACAGGTAGGCCCGGCAGTTAATATCAATCCCAAACTGAAAAACCAGAAAGATAGGGCGGTGGGTAATGCAACCGGTATGATCGTGCCGCCATAAAACAAAGGTGCACCGAACAGGTAACCGAGCAGGATCATAAATCCGAGCAGAAAAACGACCAGGGCGATGCCACCAACCAGATCCTTGTTAAACCCGCCTTGAACCCTTATGGTCATCAAGAACGAGGCAGGGATGAGCAGGATGAAACCCAGGGCAGACAGGGGAGCCATGCGGGCGGTAAGGATCTGTCCGAACAAGGTTGGAGCCGGGAAGAGCCAGCCTTCTAAGTCAGGTCCTGTACCGGTCAGGAATCTGTAGGCGAGCAAAAGAACAAAGAAAAATAACCCGACCAGTACTGCCTGTATGAGGATCCGGATAGCGCGCCGGGGCTGGTTTGGTATGGTCAGGAACCAGGTAATGCCCAATGCCAGGAAGATCAGGGCAGTGCTGGGAGCCATTGGAATGTAAGCAGGGTGGAAGGAAGCCAGGACGGGTTGGTTGAGCAACCAGCCTGTGAGCGCCAGCAGGCTGATCAGGCACACGAGCGCCATGAACAGGAGCGCGGAAATATCAAAACCTGACCTGGTCTTAGGATCCCGATTCATACGATCGTCCTGCCATCGATATCTTTTGATATTATTCTTACCGGTAATTGTATCTCAATTATTCAAAATACATACAGAAAAAATCGCTGCCTGATGAAGAAAGATCTGCCTGGAGACAGGTCATATGGAGCGGGTCTTGATCTTCTGATCAGTCGGGGCTCATGGTTGGGTTGGAAGGATTATACCGGTTCAGATTGAAAAAAACAAAAAAAAGCGTGGTCATTGGGCGGTGTTGCCCCCGTCCACCAGCAGGGTCGTGCCGGTGACAAAAGAGGAGTCGTCACAGGCCAGGAACAAAACAGCGCGGGCGATCTCGTCGGCAGTGGCGAAGCGCTTCATGGGCAGGTATTCCGCCGAATCACGCAGCGCCTGCTGGTAACTGACCGGGCTGGAGTCCTTGAAATAGCCTTCTTCCAGCCAGCGCTCCACGAAGGTGTCACCCGGGCAGACGGCATTGACGCGGATGCCTTCATGGGCATGGTCCAATGCCATGCTTTTGGTCATCAGCACCACGGCGCCCTTGCTGGTGGCGTACGCCAGGGCGTCGCGGGCACCGACCACACCCCAATCCGAGGCGTTGTTGACGATGACACCCCGTCCGGCGGCGCGCATGTGCGGCAGGACCAGGCGGGACATGCGCCAGACAGCGGTCACGTTCAAGGCCATCAGGTAATCCCAGTCTTCTTCGGAGGTGGATTCGGCGGTGCCGGACAGGACCAGACCGGCATTATTAAAGAGGATGTCAATGCGCCCAAAGAGGCGCAGGGTCTCGTCGACCACCTGCCGGCAGTCTGCCAGGAGGGTATGATCGGCTTTAATGAAGACCGCCCGGATGCCCGACTGGCGTGCCTGTGCGGCAACCTGCTCACCCAGTTCAGCGCGGCGACCGGTGAGCACCAAGTCTGCGCCCTGGCTGGCGAACAGCAGGGCGGTGGCTTTACCGATGCCGGAGGTGGCACCGGTGAGGATGGCGACCTGACCGGCTAGTTTTGGAGGTTCCATTTACTCTATCGCTTCTTTCAGTCGGCGCGCCAGACCGCCAAATTCCGCCGTGTAGCGCATCTCGTCCAGCCGCGGGCGGGGCAGATCCACCTCCAACTGTAGTTTTATGCTGCCCGGACGCTGGGTGAGCACCAGGATGCGGTCGGACAAGAACAGGGCTTCGCTGATCGAGTGGGTCACCATCAGCACCGTTTTCTGGCGGGCATGCCAGATGCGCAGCAGTTCACCGCCCATGCGCTCGCGTGTCAGTGCATCCAGGGAGCCGAAAGGCTCATCCAGCAGCAGGATATCGGGGTCGTGTATAAGGGCGCGCGCGATCGCCACGCGCTGTGCCATGCCGCCCGAGAGATCGCGCGGCCAGGCATGCTCAAAGCCCTGCAGTCCGACCAGTATGATCATATCCAGCGCGCGCGCATGCGCCTCCGCGGCCGGCATGCCTTCCAGCTCCAGCGGCAGGATGATGTTGCCCAGAACGGTGCGCCAGGGCATCAGGTTGCTCTGCTGGAAGACGAACCCGATGCGCGGGATGCCACCTTTAAAGACCACCGAGCCGTGTGTCGGTTTCAAAACCCCCGCCAGAATGCGCAACAGGGTGCTCTTGCCGCTGCCGGAAGGACCCAGGATGCAGACGAACTGGCGGGGAATCACCGAAAACGAAATCTCCTGCAGGGCGTGCAGACCGCCGTTCCCGTTCGGGAAGGTGGCATGCAAGTCCTTGACTACCAGTACAGGATCCATCGTTTCAGTGTTCATCTTAATAACTCAAGGCAGGAACTTGTTGCTAAAAGCCAGGCTCAGGTCGAGAGGTGCTTTGAGCCAGCCCATGTTAAGCAGGACATCCTGCATATTCTGCCAGGCAGCCGGGTCTGAATATCCCAGTCGATTGCCCTTCCAGAGCCTGATGGAGGTGGCAAGGATCTGTTTCTGGACGGTCTCATCTGCCTGCGCCAGGTTCTCCACGTAGCGCTTGCTTATCTGGAACGCTTCCTCTGGATCGTTGATGGTGTCCTGCAAGCCCCGCAGGGTGGCCTGCACCATGCTGCGCACCAAGGACGGATTTTCGGCGATGGTCCTTTCATTGGTGATCAGCCCGTTGGAAGCCATCTGCACGTAATCCGCCACGCGCAGTTCATTGACCGCGTAGCCGCGGGCGCGCAGCTGCAGGGGTTCGTTGGCAGTGTAGACCGAGACCGCCTGGTCGCGGCCTGCCACCAGTGATTCCACCTGGGTGTAGCCGATCGAATCGAGTGAAACATCGCTCTCCCTGAGACCGACGGAATACAGCAGGGCATTCAAGCCGACATAGTTGGCGCCGTACAGCCCCGGCAGACCGATCTTTTTGCCAGCCAGGTCCTGGGGGGTGAGGATCCCTTCTGAAACCAGTGATACGACAGAGACCGGGTATTGCTGGTACCAGGCCATAACATACACCACCGGCAGACCCTGGGCACGCGCCAGGGGTATCTGCTCACCCGAAGCAATGGAAAATTGGAGCTCGCCAGCTCCCACCAGAGCCAGCCCATCTGTCTCCTGGGCATAGTCGAATACCACGCTGATGCCAGCCTGGCGGTAATAGCCCTTATCCAGGGCGACGTACAGCGGGGCAAACTGGATGTTGGGGATGTAGCCCAGCGGCAGGCGGATGTTGACCAATTCAGGCTGGGCGGTCGGGCTGGAGCCAGGCTGTGTGGTTGGTTCGGTCGGGGAGGCAGCCGAGGGCTGGGAGGTGGATAAAGTGGGCTGTGTATTCCCGCCGCAGGCAGCCAGCAGCAGGCACAGGATTGCGAGCGACCAAAAGAATTTAATTTTCATCTTGTATCTCCTTGCAATACTTCATTCCCGCCACTCCTGCCAGGCGAGCAGACGGTGCTCAAAAAATGCCACCAGGCTGTAGAGCGCCAGCGCCAGGGCGACCAGGGTGAAAATGGCGACAAAAACCAGGGCGGTATCATACTGGCCGCGCCCGACATTCACCAGGAAACCCAGGCCGCGGTCTGCGCCGACCAGCTCACCGACCACGGCACCGATGACCGACAGGGTGGCTCCAATGCGCAGTCCGCCCAGCAGTATGGGCAGGGAGGCTGGCAGTTCCAGCAGGCGCAGGGTCTGCCAGCGGGTGGCACGCAGGGAACCCATCAGGGCATGCAGGGAGCGGGGCACGGCACGCACGCCCACCACGGTGTTGACCAGCACCGGAAAGAAGACGATCAGGGCACAGATCAGGATCTTGGAGAACATACCCGGTCCGAACCAGATGATCAGCAACGGGGCGACGGCAACGATCGGGATGGCTTGCATGGCGACCAGGTAAGGCGCCAGCAGGCGCTCGAACAGGCGTGACTTTGCCAGCAGGTAACCCAGGGCGGTGGCACACAGCGTGCCCACCAGCAGCCCCAGGCTGATCTCTTCCAGGGTTACCAGCGTGTGCAACAGCAAACTGCCATCCTGCACCGCCAGCAGGAACCTGTCCCAGACCTGCCCCGGGGAGGGCAGGATGAACGCCGGCAAGGATGACAACCTGCTGACCAGTTCCCAGCCTGCCAATCCGACCAGCAGTGAGACCAGCGCGGTCCACGGCAGGCGGGCAGACTTTTGTGAAGTGGTAAATTCGACTTTGGAACGGTTCATATGGTTCGATCCATCTTCCGGATGATCGGTGTAAATAAGGATCCGGGTTCACCCTGCGGGGCAGGATTAAGTTGAAAAGCCCCGCATGGACTGCCTGCGGGGCGTGAAAGCCTGTTCCCATCCAGACCGGACTGCGTGCAGGTTGCACGGCAGACCAGGCGGATATGAAACCAGCCTCAACCTTCTTTCATCCGGACTGTAACCGTCGGCTGCGAATTTTCATCGCATCATGTATGCCGGGTAAAACCGGCATACTCGTGGGCTTTAACCACCGATCGGGATTTTCACCCTGCCCCGAAGGTCTGACGATATTTTTTTGTGATCCCTCCGCTCAAAAGTGCCGGAAGGCTTACTGATTAATTATACTGCCAATTAAGCCTTAACAATGCACTCCACCGGGCAGACGGAGATACACTGGGGAGAATCATGGTGACCGACACATTCGACACAGGTGGCGGCATCGATGATATAGATGGTGGCGCCTTCGGTAATGGACTCGGTTGGGCATTCCGGCAGGCAGGCGCCGCACGAAATGCATTCATCGGTAATTTTCATTGCCATGTTCTAATGCTCCTGTAAATAATGGTTGCTGTCTTGTCTTTTCTCGAAGGGATTACCCACCAGAAAGTGCAAGACCAGACTGCCTATTCTACCTTAAAATATCGTATGCTCCAGTTAACGTCAACTGACAAACGTCGCCTGTTTTTAGGTTTTTGTCATTCCCTTATTTTCACCTCACAGAGGTGGTTCACTCTGGATCAACTCCAAAAATACCTGCGCCACTTTCGGGTCGAAGTGGATGCCAGCCTGGTTGCGGATATATTCCCGGGATTGTTCGGGTGTCCAGGCTTTTCGGTAGGGACGGTCCGAGGTAAGTGCGTCCCAAACGTCCACCACGGCGAAGATGCGTGCCGAAAGAGGGATCTGCTCATTTGCCAGGTGGCGCGGGTAACCACTGCCATCCCACTTTTCATGGTGACAGTGGGGGATATCCATCGCTTCACGCAGGTACGAGATCGGCGCCAGCATGTCGGCTGCCAATTGCGGGTGGCGTCGCATGACCTCCCATTCAGCCTCACTTAGCGGACCGGGTTTCAGCAGGATGCTGTCCGGGATACCCATTTTGCCAATATCGTGCAACAGGGAACCCCAGCGCAGGAACATGATCTCCTGGTCATGCATGCCCAGTTTGCCAGCCAGCTTCATGGTCAGGGCTGCCACACGACGGGTGTGACCTTCAGTGTCGTTATCGCGCATTTCCAGGGCGGTAGCCCATCCAGCCAGGGTATTGTCATAAGCCATTGAAAGGTCGGCATTGGAACGTTCCAGGGTATCGAACAGGTGGATATTATCGATGGCGATGGCAGCCTGTCCTGCCAGGGTTTCCAGGAAATCCAGCCACTCCTGGTCCACATGCAACGGCTGCCGGTGAAATACTTCCAACACGCCCTGGATTTGACCTTTCCCCAGCAGCGGTACGCCCCAGTAGGAGACAAATTCCTCGCTGCCAAGGGTGGTGGATTTATACAGGTCACTGGGGTCCTGCTGAATATTGGGAATATGGATGGTGCAGCGTTCCAGGGCTGCCCTGCCGGCATAGCCCTCGCCCAGTTTCAGGTTGGTGAACTTGAGCGCCTGACCGTGGAAACCGCGTCCACAGGTATATTTCAAGGTCGCATCCTGCGGGTCAAACAACAGCACATCTGCCGCATCCACTTCCAGGTGGGTGGTGACCTGTTCGAGCAGGATGTTGAGCGTCAGGATCAGGTCAAAGCTGGAGGAGATGGCAATATCCACCCGGCGCAAGGCACCCATGCGCTTCAGGCTGCGGTTGATATTTTCAAAAAGGTGCACATTGTCCAGGGCAGCAGAAGCCAGCCGGGCAAGCAATTGGTAGACATTCACCTCCGCCGTAGAGGGATTACGCGGATGGAAACTGCTGAGGGTGATCACGCCGGCGATATGAAAATCGAACGAAAACGGGTATGCGGTGAAGGATTGGACATCAGGATGCAACAGGACCTTGCGCAAGGAGGGCAGATCCTGATCAATATTGGATACAATGACCGGTTCACCTTTTTGGAATTTCAGTACTTCCTGCGGCAGGGCTGTGATCGGGATGCGCAAACCCTGGGGTATGTTGCCGGGCATCCCGATATGTTCAGCCAAAACCATTTCACCGGCGGCTTCATCCAGTAGCAAGATGGTGACAACCGGGCTGTTGGACAGGGTTGCTGCCCGATGAACAAGGGTGTGAAGCATTTCCCGTTCGGTGTGCAGGCTGTTCAGGTCGGCGCTGATCGATTGCAGCTCCGACAGGCGCACCACCCGCCGCTTCTCCCGCTCGAACATGCGTGCCAGTTCGGTCTCTGCGTACTTGCGCTTGACTGCCAAAGCAACCTGGCCCGCGATGGATGCCAGGAAATCCACATCCCGCTCCGAATAACGACCTTCGGTCTCGTAATCCTGGACGACCATCACACCGATGATTTCCCTGGAGGTGATCAGAGGCACGCCCAGCCAGGAAGGCGAGCTTGCACCGACCTGCTCCACCTCACCCTGTGAAACCAGTTCATCGAAAGTGGCTTGATCGAAAAGAAATGGCTGACCGGTGCGGAAGACATAAGCACTGAGGGATTTCCCCAATTTGGTGGGAGGCATGGGTTGATCATATTTGTCCACCAGGTAGGTGTCCTCAAAAAATCCCGTTTCCTTGTTCTGCAGGATCACGAAGAAGTTTTCGGCGTAGATCACCCTTGCAATGGCTTGGTGAACGACCTTCAGATAATCATGCAGATCATCCGTCGTCATCAACCCCTGCATGATCTCCAGCAGGGTCTGACGCTCGACTTCCGCCTGTTTACGCTCAGTGATATCCGTCAGGGTGCCTTCATAGAAAAGGACCTTTCCATTCTCATCTCGAAAGGCACGTGCATTTTCAAGAAGGACCATGTTCCTGCCTTCCTTGTTTTTGAAGAAGACTTCCAGGTTATGTACCTCTCCTTGTGCTCCCATCAATTCTATGAAATCTTTTCGATCCTCGCGATTTCTATAGAATTGATCCGCATTGATGCTCAAAATTTCATCAACGGAAGCAAAACCCAGCATATCAACAGCTGCCTGGTTTATGGTCAGGAATTTCCCATCCGGGGTGGTCCGGTAAACGCCATCCGGAACATTATCAAAGAGCGTCCGATATTTAGCTTCCGATTCACGGATGAGATCCTCGCTGTGCTTGCTTTCGGTGATATCGCGTGCGATCCAGACGACGCTTTCTTCTGTCATGGGGGAGATGGTGGCGCTGAACCACATCTGCCTGCCATCGGTCTGCAGGTCATATTCAAAGCGGATGGTCTGTTTTTTCTCCAGGCTTACCCGGATCTGCCCGAGGAACAGGTTGGCCTGCTCAAGCGGGAAGACCTCATGCAAAGACCTGCCCAATAATTTCTCTGCCGGTTGATAGAGCAGGCTGGAATTGCCCGGGGCAATTTTTTGATAGCGTCCAAGCTTGTCCAGCACCAGGATCAAGTCTGGCATGGCTGTGAACAAGGCGCGCAGTTCTGATTCCGAGCGTGAGAGGGCTTCCTCTGCCTGCTTGCGGCTGATGGCGACCGCCACCTGCGAAGAGACGAATTCGAGCATGTGCTGTTCACGCAATCCATAAGCATTGACGTCCGAGTAATGCTGAACCACCATCACACCGATCACCCTGCCCTCCAGGATGAGCGGCACCCCCAGCCAGATGGAGGATGGCACCCCCAGCAGTTTGATCTCCCCTTTTTTCTCCAACTCGTCATGCACCTGCTGGGTGCACAACAGGGACTTGCCGGTGCGCAGCACGTAGGCGGTCAGCCCATGCCCGGGTTGGATCTCACCCAGGAAGGGTTCATCCTGCTCATCCTTGAAATAAGGAAAACGCAGGATATCCCGTTCCTGGTCGTACAGGGTGATGTAGAAGTTCTCGGAGGGCATGACCGAAGAGATGATCTGGTGGATGGTCGGATACAGGTCGTCCAACGAGCGGGTCGTCTCCGCTGCCAGGGCGATCTGGTAGACCGCCTGCTGCAGGGCTTCGGCTTGCTTGCGCTCGCTGATGTCAAACATCACACCATGAATGTAGCGTGGCTTCCCATTTTCATCACGCACCAATGCAGCCTTATCCAGGAACCAGACCAACCGCCCATCTGCTGCAACCATGCAATACTCTGAATTAATTGGCTCACCATCCTGATAACAGCGCATATACTCAGCAATAACTCGATCGCGATCCTCAGATCGAATATGATTGAGCCAGATATCCAGATCCCCCTGCATCCATTCGACGGTTGTTATTCCAAGGATTTTTTCAAGAAGAGGGCTGACATACAGCGTATGACCAGGTTCGGCGGTCGCATCATCAATATATACAATGGCGGGGAGTTGTTCAGCCAGCGTACGATACTGGATCTCGCTATTATGCAGAGCCTGTTCTGAAATCCTGCGTTCGGTAATGTCCCGGAAGACCCACACCCGCCCGACGATGGCATTACCCTGGAACTGGGGCTGGGAGACCCGCTCGAAGATGCGTCCATCCTTGAACTCGATCTGGTCGTAGGATTCCGCCTCCGGTGTGGCATACAGTTCCTGTACCTTTGCCAGGAAAGCCTGCGGTTCTTTCAATTTATCCATCACGTAAGCCAGGGCAGTGGCATCATCATGCGTATCCAGCACCGACTGCGGGATACCCCACATTTCTGCAAATTTGCGGTTGGCAAGGCTGATGCGACCTTCCATGTCCACCACCAGGATGCCATCCGCCGTCGATTCGATCGTGTTGGTCAGCAGGGAGTGGGAATTCTGCAGTTCGAGTTCAGCCTGTTTGCGTGCGCTGATGTCCTGCTTGATGCCGATGAAATGGGTGATCGACCCGGATGCATCCATTAATGGTGTGATCGTTTCTTCTTCACTATACAGGCTGCCATCCTTGCGTTTGTTCACCAGCTCGGAATGCCAGACCTTCCCGGACAGGATGGTTTCCCATAAATTCTTAAAAAAACCGTCTGGTTGGATTCCAGATCTCAGGATGCGCGGGTTCTGCCCGATGGCTTCCTGCAGGTTGTAACCGGTCAGTTTTTCGAAGGCAGGGTTGATCCACTGGATGGTACCCTTCCTGTCGGTGATGACAATGGCATTTGCCGCAGAAGAAAGAGCAACAGCCTGCAGATGCACCTGCTCCTCCACCTGCTTGCGTCTCG
>Ga0315286_10000724_pt1 | contig 28482 bp, 26 predicted proteins | sample YL17G10_0_MG_FD_205038 | JGI IMG/M metagenome (GOLD analysis project Ga0315286, IMG submission 205038) | Sediment microbial communities from Yellowstone Lake, YNP, Wyoming, USA - YL17G10_0 | ecosystem: Environmental > Aquatic > Freshwater > Lake > Sediment | place: USA: Wyoming | collected... | reverse complement strand
GGCGAGGCGGAGGGGACGGTCAGCGAGATGGGTATGATGGCGACCCGCATTCAGACCGGCACCGGCGAAGAGGTGGTCCTGCCCAGTTCCTTCGTCGTCAGCAATGTCACGCGAAATTTCTCGCGCCAGGCCTCCGGGCACGGATTCGTGGTCCAGGTCACCGTCACCATCGGCTATTCCACGCCCTGGCGCCAGGTGCACGCCATGCTGCTCGAGGCGGCGCGCCGCACGCGCGGCATCCTGGCCGATCCCGTGCCCTACGTGATTCAAGCGGCTCTGGCGGATTTCTATGTCGAGTATACGCTGGTGACCTTCGCCGGTCCCGACGCGCCGACACAACGCGCGGTCGTGATCAGCGATCTCAACGGCAACGTTCAGGACGTGTTCAACGAGTACGGCGTGCAGATCATGTCGCCGCACTATGTGGGCGATCCGCAACATCCACAGATCGTTGCGAAAGAACACTGGTTCGACGCGCCGGCGCGGAAACCGGAAGCATGATTACACTCGGAATCATCGCATCATTGCAGCATGCAGTCCGGGTGGTCATCCGGGCTGACCGGATCGTGAAGTTGATCATCCGGGCAGTGCAATCGGGGTTTCAAGCCGCCAACGAATGGGTTCAAAGCATGTTGAAGGGACAACCATGGCACCGACGATCGTATCAACCCTGAGGCGGCTGGAAGATCGCGCACGCCGTTCACTGCGTGAGGACTGGTCCAGTCCGTCGGTGTTTTTGAGCGGACTGCTCGCGCTCGCGCTGTGGGGCGTAACCGGCACGGCGTTCGCGTGGATCTACCCGGAGCACCGTGACATCGCGGTCCTCGCGGTGGAGAAGCTCGACCCGGAGCGCAGAGCGGTGTTCGACATATTGTGGCGTGAAGCCCGAGTCACGCAGGAAAAGCGCCTTTGCGAGGCGGTTGCCGACGCCGCACAGGGCGTCAAGCCGGCGTGCATCGACTGGGCGGCGTTGCCCGCGATCTCTGGAGACCATTCGTGTTCGAGCCATGAAATGACCACCACCGTTCTCGAGTCGGACTGGATCCTGTCGGTGGCGGACGTTTCGGCACAGCTCAAGGTCAACCTGGCGCGCCTCGATGCCCTCCCCCCGACCGACCAAGCCCCGGAGGGCGCCGATGTGATAGCGGACTTCCAGCGCCGCATTGAGGCGGAGGGTGCCCGCGCGGCACGGATCAATGCGCTGCGCACTGCAGATAACCGGCTGCAGCAAGCCGATCCCAAATATGCGACCCGCGCCGGCTCGAGCAATGCCCACTTCCTGCTCGCCCGCCCGCGCACGGCGATGTCGCGGCTGGAGTACGCCCAGCTCACGCTGAAGATAGGCTCCGACATCAACGCACTGGGGGTCTACGAGTGGTATCACTTGAGCGCCCTGCAGAAGGCTACCCGGCTCGCCAACGAGCAGCTCGCCCCGCAGGTGCGCCAGGCGCTTGCGCGGGCCATGCTGTTCGATGAAGCCTTTGCGCTTCACTTCCTCGAAGACGTCTACGCGTCGGGCCACGTGGCAGGGACCTGGGGCGATTCCGCCCAGCGCCAGGGCACGCACGACTACTACAACAAGGCCGGGCTCGAGGTCTTCCTGTGGCAGGGTGGCGACTCGATCGTGTTGATGGGGGATGCCAACATGCGCCCGGAGGACGCGGAGCGCGCCTCCACGGCTGTGCGTACAAGCCTCGACCAGCTGCTCGACGCCGCAGCCCCCTCGCGGGCCGGCGGGCTGCCGCACACCCCCGCGGCGCCGGGCCAACCCGACGCGTTCGATGTGTGCAAGAACAAGGTGCTGGTGCCGCGGCCCGACTTCACGCAGGCGCCGGAGGAATATCGGCGTCCCTATCTGGCCGCGATGGGCGAAGTCCTGAGGCCGACGCCCGTACCGAGCCTCGGCCCCGGGCTTGGGGCCATGCCGCGGTTTCGCAGCGAGGTGGGGCCGTTCGTGGGCCTGGCCGGCGTAATCGACGGGCGGGCGATAGACGGCGGATTTACCCCGTCGACCGGCACCGGCTTCGTGGGCGGAGTCGAGCTCGACGCTCGATTTGGCCTGGGTCTCGAGGGTGTGCTGGGCGACTCGGGTGACGGCCTCGTATTCTTCTCGATCGGGGTGCGCGGCGACAGCTCGTCGACGAACTCGATCAGCAACGCGACCGCGGCAGGGGGAAATCTCACTGCCGCAATTCCTTCGCGCACCGGTGTGGCCACGCGGTTGCGCATGCCCTTCTACCTGATACCGGGAGACCTCATTTTCCTCTCCCCGATCTACCTGTTCTCGCCCGAGACGTACGCGGGCATGGCGGTCACCGCGGGCAACGGAGGTTTGATCCCCTGGCAGTCGGGCTGGGCGACCAGCATAGGACGCTTTCAGTTCGTGCTCGGCCGCGAGCTGGGCGTCACCTTCTACGGGCTCAGCGGCGACGATCGCGTTATCGCGCCCAGCGCTACTCCGGGCGGCCCTGTCCGGGTGGTGGACTACAAGTCGATTTTTTACGATTTGCCGATCATCGAGTACCGGCCTTACCGCTCGTTTGCCAGCAACCAGAGCTCGAGCCTGGTGTTTCAACTCTTCGCCGGTGCCGACGTGCCGAACTCGGCGAACGTCGTCAGCCCGGCAGGCGCTCCGAACGTCGATCTTAGCACCGTCTATTCCGTCGGCCTTCGCATGGTCTTCGATTGGCGCTACTACCCGTAGGCGTCCGGCGGTCGACCGACCGCGGATCCCAACGCGTCGCTCATCTTTGCCGACGATGCGCGGCTCTTGGGGCCGATATTGGCGCAGCCGAGGGATGGGATGCTACGGTCTGCGAGCTGCGCAGTGGTCTATCAGCGACGCCGCCCGCCCGCGGCCGCACGCGGCATCGGCGTGGGTCGCGGCGATGGTGAGGGTTTGGCGATGGGTTGCTCAGGCCGCGCCCCCGGCCCGCCATCGGACGGACGCCCCGGCGGCGGACCGACGATCACCGACGGGTTGTCGTAGCAACATGGGCCCCAATACCACGGGTCGTTGTAGCCCACACCCGCGTACACCGAACCGCTCACTTGTCCCGACCCCCCGGACGCGCAACCGGCCAGAAACACGACGCCGAGCAGCAGCGCCCGGTAGAACGCATCACGCGCGAAAACCAGAGCGGCAGCCGGCCGGCTCATTTCGCGCTCCCGGTGCTCTCGTTACTCGCGGCGGGCCAGTTCACGATGCCCAGCACCCCACCTCGCGGGTCGGCGATGATCGCGAGGTTGCCGTCGAGCAGGTCCGCGCGCGGTTGCAGCAAAGCGCGGCCACCGGCAGCGATCGCCTTTTTGAGCGTGCCGGCAACGTCGTCCACCAGGACATAAGGCAACCACCCCGGTTGCTTGACTGCCGGGGGCAGAGGCACGATGCCGGCTCGCGCATACCCTTCCGAAGAAAGCGACACGCGCTTCACGTTCGCGTTCACCTCGCTGTCGTGCGCTTCGTATCCGACCAGGCCAACGTAGAAATCAGTTGCTTTCGCCGGGTCCGGTGTCAGCAGATCCACCCAGAAGAAGTCGCCGCTCGCGACTGGCGTGTCGGGCGGATCGCCGGACTGACACTTGAACACGCCGAACACGGCACCCTGCGGGTCCCGGAGCAGCGCGTGCGTGCCGCGGCCCGCGATCGTCGCGGGCGGGACGATCACCGCGCCGCCGTGCTGCTCCGCGTAACGAACGCTCTGGGCCGGATCCGGCACCGAGATCAGCGACAGCCAGCGGGCACTGCTCGAAGCGCCCGCGGGGCGGGCGCGATAGAACATGCCGCCGATGCTCTCGCCCGTATTCTCTATGAGCGTGTACGCCGCCGGGGGCTTGCCCACGGTGCGGAACTGCCAGCCGAAGACCGTGCCGTAGAACTGACGGGTTGCGGGGAGATCGTCGGTTACCAGATCGAACCACACGAACTTGCCGGGGTAATACGCGGCGCTGTCGCCCCCGCGAGCCGGCGCCCCGCCCCAAAGGACAGCAGCCACGAGAGCCATCAGCAACGCTTTCGCCGCAGCGATGCGAGCCGGACTGGCTTGGGTGTTCATGCGTTTCCTTGCACGGATATGCTCCTGCTGCCGTCTGCCATCGTTGTGATGCTATCACGCGCAGGCCGATCGTTTGGTCCGCGTGGGTCACCAACCAGAGAGCGGCTTGCGACTTGGCCCTCAGGTACCGGCATCAATACTTCTCCTCCACGAATTTGAACGGATATTTCGCATCGCGGTAGCCTCCCGGTTTTTGCCGCTCGGGCAGCTTGATCTTTTCCATTGGCGCCTGCTTGTATGCAATGTTGCTGAGCAAGTGGGTGATGATGTTCAGGCGAGCCCGCTTCTTGTTATCCGAGTTGGCAACGTACCAGGGCGCAAACCCGCTGTCGGTGGCCTTGAACATCTCGTCGCGCGCCTGGGAGTAGTCGTACCAGCGGCTGTAGGACTTGAGATCCATCGGCGAGAGCTTCCAGACCTTGCGCCCGTCGTGAATGCGTGCCTCCAGCCGGCGGGTTTGCTCCTCGGGGCTCACCTCCAGCCAGTACTTGAGCAAAAGGATGCCGGATTCGACCATGGCTTTCTCCACCAGGGGCACGGTCTGCAGGAACTTCTTCACCTGCTCCTCGGAGCAAAAACCCATCACCCGCTCGACCCCCGCGCGGTTGTACCAGCTGCGATCAAAGATCACGATTTCGCCGGCAGCCGGGAAGTGAGGCAGGTAGCGCTGCACATACATCTGGCTCTTCTCGCGATCGCTCGGCGCCGGCAACGCCACGACGCGAAACACGCGCGGGCTGACCCGCTGCGTGATCGCCTTGATGACGCCGCCCTTCCCGGCGCCGTCGCGGCCTTCGAACACGACGCAGACCTTGAGCCCCTTGTGCACCACCCACCCCTGGAGCTTGACCAGCTCGACGTGTAACCGCGCGAGCTCCTTCTCGTAGTCCTTGTTCGACAGCTTGTCCCTGGATTCGGCGCCGTTGCGCTTGTCTGCCGCGTCCGTCGCGGCTTTGTTCTTGTCCCCGTTGGATTTCATGCTTTGCGTTGCCTCCCGTCATGGCGGCCCGGCAGAGGCCAGGCCTTCTGCTGATTTTGCACTCGAAACCACCACGCGTTGGTAGCGTTAGACGGCGATCTGCACGCCGCAACTTCGGATCGCGGCCTTTCTGGCGATGCCGCGCATGGCCGGCTCTCGCTTCATTCCTTATTGCTTCCATGACCGGCGACCATGGTCAATGCGAACTGGACAGCAGACTGATGTGCCGCAGTCCCGGCAGCCTCCCCAGGCGCAGCAGAACAGGGGTGCCGATGCGCTCCAAGAGGGAGCAGGCTGTGGCCGCATAAGGCGTGTACAGACCCCAGCCGATGGCGACAAAGCTGAGCAACAATCCACCAACGAGAACATCCGATAGCCAGTGCGCGCCGGATACGAGCCTGGGCAGGATCAACAGCAACGTCAGCCCCCAGACGAGCCACCGCCGCCAACCCCGCGCGAAAGGCGAAACAAATATCGCCCACAGCAGCAGAACCGAAGCATGGTCGCCGGGAAAGCTGCGCTCGGACGAGTCCTTCATTTGCCAAACCCTGCTCCATTCGGGGAACAGGTCGGACAACCTGACCGCTCCTTCCACGGTCAACGACGGACTCTCGCGCTGCCAGTGCATGATCTTGATCACTTCCACGAACAGCCCCGCGCGAATCAGCAGCAATAACAGCAGGAGCGCCAGAAAAGCGTACAGCGCCTGACGCACCTGGACAGCAGCGAATATCCAGTTCCCCTTGATCAGAAAGCCCAGCATGATCAAGCCGAAACCGAGATCGACCGGTCGCATGCTGCACACTGCCCAAACATGGGCCCAGGCGGTGTTGCTTGCCAGGGGCGCATTCAGCAGGTGGAATGCCCAGGCGTCGAACCCGTCCCACAGCCGCCGGGCCGGAGGCCAACGCCAACTGGCGAGCAAGATTAGCGCAAGCAGATTAAAGGCGATCAGCCCGGCGACGCGCCAGCGCGCCTGGATCAGGTTCGGTCTATTCAAAATAATCGTGCCCCTTGCGAGTATTACGGTTGGATGAGCCCGGCACACTCGGGCCGGGAAATCACTGGCGCAAAGCGCCGGGCGACACGCGCCGGCGGCCGCGAAGAAGGACGACCAGGCCGGGCAGGCTGACGAGGATGAGCATCAATCCGTAGACAAGCGACATCATCAGCACAACCGTCCTGTCGGCGCCGATCAATGAAAACAAACCGACCAGCGCACCTTCGCGCACGCCCCAGCCGGCAATCGATATGGGAATGACGGTCAGGACGAGTGCCGGTGGCACGATGGCCAAGTACGTCAGCAGATCATAGCGCAAGCCAAGCGCCCGACCCACGGCATAGAATCCCAGCATGGCAAGCAACGGAATCAGCAGCGAGGCGGCCATCAACACAAAACGACGCCCGGACACCGCCCGCAACAGCCGGTCCGACGCCGTCTTCAGGATCGAAAGCCGCGGATAACGCTCGAGCCATCGCAATCGCCCGAGTAGAGACAGGCCGACAAGGGCGAGTAGTCCGGCTGCCGACAGCCACAGGATCGGACGATACACCTGCACGGGCAGCAGGTCGGGATTGACCAGATGCGCCAACAGCGCCAGCAACAGCAACGCGCCCAGTCCGGTGATCCGATCGATCGCAATGCCGTACAGCGCGTCGCGCTTGCGAAATCCGCGGGCGGCCACGTCGAGCACCCGAAGAGCATCGCCGCCAATGCTGGTTGGCAATCCCTGGTTGAAGAACATCCCTTTGAAATAACTGTCCCAATAAAACGAAAAAGATTGGCCAAAGCCGAGATTGCGCATGATCAACTGCCATCGGTAGGCCGATGCCGCGGTGCTGCTGAACTGCATCACCAATGCGAGCAGGAGCCATTCGGGTCTGGCGTCGACGACTACCCGCCAGGCCGGTCGAACATCGATCGAGCGCAGGATAACCGCCAATATCGAAACCGACACCAGAAGGCGGATCAGCAATTTGATCCTCTGCATGGCGATCGGCGACAGCGGTCTTGCGAAGGGAAACATGGCCCTGGCTACCCCCTCAGTTGTCTCGCCCTGCATCACCGGCGGGGACTGAAGCCGCCGCGGCCTGATAGCCGGTGACCAGGCGATAGTAGTAGCGACCGGCCGGCTTGCCCTGTTTCCAAACCTCGATCTGCCTGATGTCCCCCGCAGTTTTCACGCGCGACAGCACCTTCGGGCTGCTCAGGATGGAAACATCCTTGCCGACCAGCAGCATGGTCTTGCCGTTCTGCTGGCTGGCCGGAAACCAAAGCGCATACATCAGGCCGACACTGCCAAATAGATTCTCGCTCGCGGTATGGAATGCCGGATCACGCCCGGCCCCGCTCCCGGCGGCATCGATGTATTGGGTCCGGTAGAAAGCAAGCCCGCTGGCAATCCTGTTTCTATCCATGCCGACCACCAGGATGTCCTGCCCTGTTTCGCGCGTGACCTCTTGCACCACAACGTCGAAATCGCGCGCGAAATTCCTCCATCCGATGAGATGCATGTTCTGCGGATACGAAACGCCCGGCAGACCCGGGCCAAGCCAATGCAATAGCGCACCATAAAGAAGCAGGCAGACCACCATCGTTGGCGGCCACGCGCGGCGGCACCAGGTCAATAATCTTGTCGCGCCGGACTCCAGCGCCGGGGCCGGGGTGACGAGCAGCGCCATCAACGGCACCAGGCCCAGCCAGCAGGGCCCCGTCCAGTTGAGCTTGCTCTCCCGGAACAAGCTGATCGCAGCGTACGCAGCAACCGGAAAAAGCGCCAGCCATGTCAATAGAAAGTAGCTGCGGGCCGACGTGGCGCCAGCCGAGACAACAGGGGCCGCGAATCCGCTCGTCAGTTGCCTGCGGCAGACAACCAGCGCGATGACGCTGAGAATGCCTGTCGGCGTCAGCAGAGCGATGACGTTGCCTGCAAAGCGCGGCAACGAAAAGGAAAACTTGCTCGCCAACCTGTCCTGGCTCTGGAAGGCGAACGATGCCCAGTCCTGTTGCCAGTTCCAGACGATCACCGGCGAGAACAGGACCAGCGCAATAAGCGCAGCGATGTAAGGCTGCGGCCGTGCCAGCCATCTTCGCGAGGGCCGGTCGATCAACACGAACACGACAATGGCGGCGCCGAGAAGCACGACGGTGTATTTTGAAATCATGCCCAAGCCAAGGGCGACGCCGAGGCCCAGCCACGCACGCGGTTCTTCCTTGATCACGACTCGATACGTGAAATAGATCGCCGCCGACCAACAGGCCGTCAGCGGCGCATCGGGGCTCATGAACACGCCGAAAAAGAAAAAGACCGGCAAAACGGCGACGAGCGTTAACGCGCGATAAGCGGCAGCACGGCCGAGGACATCGCGCGTCAGCCGATAGGAGAACCAGGCGGTGACCAGCCAGCACAGAAAAGCCCCGGCGCGCACCGCGAATTCGATGTTGCCCATCAGAGCCACAAAGGGCCGGATGATCCAGGCCACCATCAAGGGATGGTCCAGATACCCGATATCGAGATGCTTGGCGTAATTCCAGTAATACGCCTCTTCGAACAGGAGTTCCGGCACCCCCAGGTACAGGAGCCTTAACAGGACCGCATAGAGGACGACCCCGAGGCAAAACCGATCCCATCTGCTTTCGGCGCATTCGCTGTGCGCGCGCCGCGGGTCCGCGAACCAAAGATAGCCGCCATAAAACGCCAGCAAGGAAAAAATGGCGGCGATGAAATGCGCGATCGTGGCTGGAACGGCGAGGATTTGCACCAGAGAGGCCAATAGTCCGCCACGCAGGAAAAGCGCCAGCAAGGCGATCACGGCGATGGCCAGCCACCGCGCCGGACTCAGCGTGCGCACCCCCCTGTCGGTCACACCAAGCAGCAGACCGCCCGCTGCGGTGCCGGCGAAAAAGCCCGCGATGTGGGCCGTCGCCAGCGCATCGGCGCCGGCATTCAGATAGTGAAACACCGCGCTATCGAGGCCGATCGCCAACAGGCCGGCGGCAAGCCATTGGAACCTGCCTGGCGATGAAACATCCGGCGTATCGGGCCTCATTGACTAGCTCTTCCGGGACGCGGCCGCAGCTTGTCTGCCGGACCGATAGTTGTCGAACATCATCTCGGTCACCGCCGAGAAATGGCGCGGCCCCGAATCAGTGGTCAGCATCAGCAGCTGTTCGGCATCGGCGAATTGTCACCGATAGAAGTTTTTTCTGCGACTACCATTTTTACCGTCAGCTTTAGCGTCAGACCACTCGCGGTGGCGGATTGAAGGCCGTGTGCAATCAGGGCACTGGCATCGAGCTCAAGCCAGCACTTTGAGCCCGTGCTTCTCGACCAAGGCCAGCAACTTGAGCGCCATGCCGCTAGGCCGCTTGGTTCCGGCCTCCCACTTCTGTACCGTGGACTCGCTGGTGTTCAGATACCGCGCGAACACGGGCTGACTGACATGTGCCCTCTCGCGAATTCGCTTGATCTCCTCCGGAGCGATCACCGAGGGCGCCGCAAGACACGATTCGTCGAAGTCGCGCATGGTCGCCTTGTCGATGGTCCCGGCGCGATGCAGCCCTTGGGCTGCGCTATGTATCGCCTCGAAGGCGTCGCTCTTGAACTTGGCTTTACTCGTCATCGCATAGCTCCAGTAAGTCACCCTGACTCAGCGCGGACGCCAACTCGGAGTCCGTCATGCGGCCAAACGCCTGCGCCAGCTTTCTGAAATCAGCAAGCTCATCGCCATCGATGTTAGCCCGATCCTTCTTGGCGAACAGATACGCAAAGATCCAATGCCGCCCACCCTTCGCCAGCACGATCGAGCGGTGCATGTTCTTGTTCAGCCGCTTCTTGAAAACACCTCCGCCCAGATCGTCAGCCTGCCCCAGCATGACCTCACGAATCGCCGCAATCAATGACGGATCACCGATGCGCGCTTTCCCCGCCGCCTTGCTGAACCAGGCCGTCTTGAAAGCTCGCGTCAACGGTTTTTTCAGCACGGCGTAGTGTAGCACTCAGTCCTACTTGTGTCACGCCCTGGCATGACCTCGACGACGCCCCTGACGCTGAGTCGGCGACCGTCAAATCCAATGCGCATCCTGAAATGGAAAATGAGCGGTACAACGAGCAAATCGGCGATGGGCATCGCGGGCCGAGACCCGGCCAGCGAAGAACACCCAGGTGTGCGCTCCATTGCCGGAGCGCGAAATCTCGAGAGCACCGGGCACGCCAAGTTCATCACACGAGTGCACGAGGGCGCGGGCGTCCTCTCTGCACTCGGCTGCGTCGAAATCGATGGCGAGGAAATGTACAGGTATCGTCCTCCAGCAGGGCACAGACACCGACTGACTGCTCACCGGCCAGATGGTCAAAGATGACCGCATCCGACAGCGGAATCAACTGAATGCCGTTCGCTTCCATTTACAGGACCAAGTGCTATGGACTGCAAGTGCACGCGTTGAGAACAACCGCATGTTCTGCTCGTGTCTGTCCGCGTCAGTGGCAATCTGCACATACCTCAGATGGAATTGATGGCGGCAAACAATCCGGTTCTTGCTGTGCCGGAGATAGCAACGACGCAGGGATGCGTTACGCGACGCTCGACCGAAATCGCGAAGAATTCCTCAGTGATCTCTTTCGTTCGGCCGATCGCTTTCACGCCATACTGCGTTTCAATTTCCGATTCGATGACAGTAGGTCCGATGAATACCCCCGCGTCGCGCTGCCCGAACGCCTTCATCAACGCGCTGTCGTCGAACTCTCCGACCACGCGAGGCCGGAGGTTGTTGTCCTCGCACCATCGATCCAGGCGAGATCTTACTGCTACTTCCACGGTCGGAACCAGCATCGGCGCGCCGTTCAGGCAGGCTGGAAACTTCCCCTTGAGGCTCTTGAAGAGTCGGCCGGTCGCGAAGAAACTCACACCGGATTCGCCGAGCCGGTGGTTATATGCGCGCACGCTCACCGAGGGCGGGATCGGCGCGCCGGCGACCACCAAGTCCAACCGATGGGCGGCAAGTTCCGCGAGAAGGCTTTCGAGCTTTGATTCACGGCATACAATGCGCACGGGCTCGGGCAGGCGCGTCGCCGGTTCGATCAGACGATAAGCGATCGTCTTCGGAACCGCGTCGGCCACGCCGACGCGGAACTCGATGGGACGGCCTCCCGCCTGGTAGTTCCGTAAAGATTCCTCCAGTTCGGATCCGAGCGCGAAGATATCCTGTGCGTAGCCGAAGGCGAGTTTCCCGGCGTCGGTCAATTCAATATTGCGGCCACGCTTGGCGTATAGAGGGGTTCCAAGGTCGTCTTCCAGGATCCCGATCTGCCCGCTGATGGTATGTGGCGTCACGTGCAGTTGCTCGCCCGCCTTCACCACGCCGCCCGCCTTGGCGACCCACCAAAAATAGTAAAGATGCTTGTAGTTCACCGCGGCAATCTTTCGTTTTACTCGATTAATTGGAGATTATAAATCGATTATACATCCTGTCGTGGTGACCCTAGAGTACGCACGTATTCGACTAACTGACACTTGGAGAACGAGGATGACTATCTTGATGTTGCTCATTGCGTGCGTCCTTTTACACGGTACATCACGCCTTTTCGCACGGAACGTTCTGGTGCACTCTTTGGCACGCTCGCCACGGTCGCCGGTGACGCGACCGCGGCATCGGCGGTCGTTCAAAATCTGAGACCGGGGCCGGCAAAGTATGGCTCGTCTCTTTGTGCGCCGCTGGCTCCCTGATCCAGCGTCATTGCGCACCCATCGCGGTTTGCGCTGGATGGGCCCGCTGCTCGACCGCCCCTGGTTGTGGCACGTGAACCGCAGCTCCATCTCAAAGGGGCTGGCGATCGGCATGTTCTTCGGGATACTGGTGCCGCTTGGGCAGGCGCTTGTGGCCGGTTTCGTGGCGATTGGGCTGCGGGCCAATCTGCCGGCCGCAGTGTTCGCGACCTTCGTCTCGAACCCGCTGACGACGCCAGCCATTCTCCTGGCGGCGTACCACGTCGGCTCGGCCGTGCTCGGCGGCGCCACGGCGCTGCCCGCTCTCGCGGAGGGCGTCAGCTGGATCGAGAAGATCGGTGCGATGGGTGAGCCGCTGCTCGTCGGCCTCGCACTCCTCGCCATCGCGGGTGCGGCCCTCACCTACTTCGGCGTACAGCTCGCTTGGCGCATCGGCGTGCTCTGGCGAATGGCGGCGCGGCGCGCGCCGGCCGGCAGTTGACGGGGGATTCGACATGAAAAAACAGTATCGCGCCCCCGGCGACCATAGCGCTAAATTCAATGCGCCGGCATGCCGGCGGCCGTCATCGCTGCCGTTCGGCCCCTTTTTTCCAGGCCCCCTTTTTACCAGCTTACAGGCAGCGGCCTCATGAGGAACCCTTGATGACAGAGATCGTGCATACCGGCTCGCCAATCCTTTACCTCGGTTTCAGCCTGCTCGTCGTCGTGTTTCTGGTGCTCGATTTCGTGCTTCTCAAGGCGAAGGGGCAGCACAAGGTGCCGGTCGGAGAGGCGCTTGCCTGGGCTGTAGTGTGGTTCGTGGCGGCAATGGCGTTTGCCGGCTGGTACTGGTGGTTCGTCGACGGTCTCCATGGCCGCGAGGTCGCCAACGCGAAGACCATCGAGTACGTCAGCGGCTACCTTATCGAAAAGGCGCTCGCCACTGAAAACGTCTTCATCTGGGTAACGCTGTTCACCTACTTCGCCGTTCCACCTGAATTCCAGAAACGCGTGCTGCTCTACGGCGTGATCGGCGCAATCGTAATGCGGGCGGTGCTCATCTACGTCGGCGTATTGCTGATCGAGAAATTTGACTGGATGTTCTACGTCTTCGGTTTATTCCTGCTTGCCACCGGAGTAAAGATGCTTCTTTTCGGTGACCAGAAGCCGGATCTCGCGAAGAATCCGGTGATCCGCTGGATTCGCAACCACATGCGGGTTACCGAGGCCTACCATGCAGAGCGCTTCTTTGTCATGACGGACGGGCTGCGCTACGCGACACCGCTGTTTCTCGTGCTGGTGCTTGTCGAGATTACCGACCTGATTTTCGCCGTCGACAGCATTCCGGCGATTTTCGCCGTCACCACCGACCCGTTCGTCGTCTTCACCTCGAACATCTTCGCGATCCTTGGTCTGCGGGCCATGTATTTCCTGCTGGCCGACATGGCCGAGCGCTTTCATCTGCTCAATTACGGTCTGGCGCTGATCGTCACGTTCATCGGCGTGAAGATGCTGATCATGGACCTTTACAAGATCCCCATCCCCTGGATGCTGGGCACAGTTTTCACGATTCTTGCGGTATCTATCGCGGCGAGCCTGCTGCGCCCGGCCAGAGATGCCCACGAGGACGGTGGCGCCGGATGAGGATCGCCACGGACACGCATCCTGGCTGGCGGGGGCGTCTCGCGCAACATATTGAATCGCCGCTTGCGCAAGCTGTACTGATCGCGCTCATCCTCGTCAACGCCGTGATTCTCGGCCTTGCAACGAGCGAAGCAGTCATGACGCGGTGGGGCGCGGTGCTTAACGCTGCCGACCGCGCGATACTTGCCGTGTTCGTGGTGGAGATCGGATTGCGGCTCGCCGTTTGGCGGGGCAGTTTCTTTCGCGACCCCTGGAACGTGTTCGATTTTATCGTGGTCAGCATCGCGCTCATACCGGCAGCCGGACCACTGGCCGTGCTGCGAGCGTTGCGGGTGTTGCGGGTGCTGCGCCTGATCTCGATGGTGCCGAGCATGCGTCGGGTCGCGGGAGGACTGCTCGCCGCGATCCCCGGCCTCGGCTCGGTGATCGGCATCATTACGGTGATTCTCTACGTATTCGCCGTGATCGCAACCAAGCTCTTCGCGGAGCACTTCCCGCAATGGTTCGGCACGCTCGGCGAAAGCGCTTACACCCTGTTCCAAATCATGACGCTGGAAGGCTGGGGGGATATCGCCCGCTCGGTGATGGAGGTCTACCCAATCGCATGGCTGTTCTTCGTTGTATTTATCCTGGTGTCGACGTTCACCATGCTCAATCTTTTCATCGCCGTGGTGGTGACCTCGATGCAGAGTGAGCACACGCGCGAGATCGACGCCGAGCGCACCGATGCCTCACCAGAGACCGAACTGAGGCGCGAGCTCGCCGAGATGCGCTCCGAGATGAGCACGCTCCGCGTACTGCTTCATCAGCGCGCAAGTGAAGCGCACAGGCCGGAAGCGTCCCGCTAGTTGCAGGCGATCGGTTGTTCGTTCCGATTATTCTTGAAATCGTCTGGAATCCAGAGATGCATGCTGCCACGCCAAGCTTAGGCGGAAGCCGCACTTCGTGCAATTGCGGGAGGATCGCGCCATGACACTACGCGAGGCGATTCTTTGGCAACCCGGCAGCGTCGGGCGCTTCGTTATTCTCTCCGCGTGCGCGGCGCTCATTCTGCAATTGGCTTATCTGCACACCCTTGCCGGCCTGGCGTATGAGTTCCATGTTTTTTTCACGCCACCGCTGGCTCTGGCAGCGTGGTTCCTCGGACTACGTTTGGGAATGGCTCTGGCAATCCTTGTGGTCGGCTTATGGTTCGCGGCGGACCGGTTGCTCGGCGGCGATCAGGCCTCCGCACTGCCGCTGATTCTCAACAGTTGTGCACGGCTGGCGATCTACGGCATCGGCGTCTGGCTCCTGGCGCAGCTACGCAGGTTACTTGATTCCGAAAGGCGCCTGGCGCGCAAAGATGCCCTGACCCTCTTGTCGAACCGACGCGAGTTTCACGAATTAGGCTCCCAGACGTTGGCACAAGCGCAGCGTGAAGGCACGCCGATCACTGCCGTATTCATAGATCTCGACAAGTTCAAGGAGGTTAACGACGGACAAGGTCACGCCACCGGCGATGCCGTGCTGGTCTGCGTTGCCGAGGGGCTGAGTGCTCGCCTGCGCGCCAGCGATATAGCCGGGCGTCTCGGTGGCGATGAGTTTGCATTGCTGCTACCCGGCATGGAGGGTGAATCGGCTAAGGCGTACGTCGAAGATCTGCGACGGCGACTGCTGAACACGATGAGCGGGCGCCGGTGGCCGGTGACTTTCAGCATCGGGGTTGCCAGCTACGCTCGGGCGCCTGCCGATCTCGACGACCTGCTGGCCGAGGCGGATAGCCTCATGTTCGAGGTCAAACACGGTGGCAGAAATCGCGTTCTGCAGCGGGACCTGACCCCCCCGTGCGCACAACACTGCCCCGCGAATCCGCGAGAACCGCTGTTGCTACGTGACAGCAGTACAGCATGGCTTGCGTGCAAGCGACACCGCTAGGCTCCGGGACGGTGCGCAGCACCCTCCCTGTCGCTACACAGATAGCCGACGAATCCTCTTCATGCTTCTCGATGGCCGTCGGACGACGGCGATGACCACGGCGCCTTGATGTCTCCCACCGTGCCCGCCAGCACCGCTGCGCCGAGCAACACAATGACCAGGAAGTTGCGGAACTGATCGAGGAATTTGCGCGAGGTCTGGCGCCGCGGTGCTGGCAAGCTGGTTGGTGAGGAAGCACGAAGTTGGCTGCTATTCACTTGCCGAACTGAGCCGCTCGCTGAGCGTGGAGTTGCACCCGTTCGGTATGTAACTCTTCATCGTCGCCCTCACAACGCGGTGTGTGGCTATCCCGTGGTCAGCCTTGGCGCTGCGCAATCGTAGCGGACTACCTGCACATTCAAGCACGGACATATATCGGTTTATTCGATGGAATATGATCCATAAATCGACTTTATGTAAGTGCAGGAAGCATCGACACTTGCCTCATGTTCATCGAATGTGCAGGAATAAACGAACGTGCCTATCAGTATCCGGCCCCCGAAGTTCTTGCTGACCGAGGCGCCCCTGCGGCACACGGCGCGGCGAGCTGGCATCGCGCGCCGGCGAAGGTAGAAGGCGTGATCTAGATGCCACGGCTCATGGCGGGGTCGCTACTTTTCGCCAACCTATTACCTGAATTGAAATGTTTGAAAGGAGTTAATCGTGACTGTTCAGCGCATTCTCAACACGCAGCATGACCGCACTATTACGTACATAGCACCTGATGCCTTGATCGCCCAAGTCTTGCAATCCCGCGAATTCGACAACGATGGCGCCTTGGTCGTAAGCAGGGGTGGCAGCACGGTGGAAGGCATTATTTCCGAGCGCGACATCGTACGCGGCCTGCAGAGTATAGGCCCGGATCTGTTGAACAAGCCCATACGCGACCTGATGACGGTGAAGGTCTTGACCTGCACACCAGAAGATCGTGCGGCAGGGATTATGGCGCTCATGGTTTCCAGGCATATGCGACATTTGCCTGTGCTCAAAGAAGGAAAATTTGTCGGCATGGTGAGCATCCACGACCTGCTCCAACTGCGCCTGGACGAGGTCCACTCAGAGGCCGAGGCTATGCGGAACTATATTGCGGGGAGCGCGTGAACATGCATACCGGCCCAAGACATATTGCCGACCGCAACAATGTTATGGCGCGGTGCATTGCTTGGGCCAAAACCCTTTTCCTTGTCGCGTTCGGGACATTTGTAACGATCCCTTCAGCATTCGCAGAGGAGAAGCAGCCTATCGTCTATGTCGCGCCCATCGAAGGCGTCATCGACCTTGGGCTTGCGCCCTTCGTTCAGCGTGTCGTCGACGAAGCGACGCTGGCGGGTGCGGCGGCGGTGATCCTGGAAGTCAATACCTTCGGCGGACGGGTCGATGCGGCGGTGCTGATCCGGGACGCGTTGCTGAATTCCAAGCTGCGCACGGTTGCCTTCGTGAACAAGCGTGCCATCTCGGCTGGCGCACTGATTAGTTTGGCCGCCGAGCACCTAGTCTTGGCCGAGGGTGGAACGATCGGCGCGGCGACGCCCGTGCAGATGGGGCAGCCAGGCGCTGCCCCGCAGCCGGTGGCAGAGAAAACCGTGTCCTATATGAGGAAGGAATTCCGCGCCACTGCCGAGAGCCGCAAGCGACCGCCGCTCCTGGCGGAGGCAATGGTCGACGCGGACGTAGAGATTCCCGGTGTGATCGACAAAGGCAAGCTCCTCACGTTGACGACAGAGGAGGCCATGAAGCACAAGCTCGCCGATTTTCGTGCCGACACAATGGAAGGTGCGCTGGAGCAGTTGGGACTGGGCGGCGCGGAGATCCGGCGGATGTCGCCCAACTGGGCAGAAGAACTGGTGCGTTTTCTGACTCATCCGGTACTCAACTCCCTGCTCATCACGGTCGGCTTGCTGGGGATAGTGGCTGCACTGCGCACCGGTGACTTCGGTTTCGCTGGCGCCCTCGGAATCGCGAGTCTGGCGCTTTTCTTCTGGAGCCAGTGGCTGGTCCAGCTCGCCGGCTGGGAAGAACTGCTTCTTGTGGCTGGAGGTGTCGCTCTTCTGGCTGTCGAGATCTTCATGATTCCGGGTTTTGGCGTCGCCGGTGTCTTGGGAATTGCCGCGATGCTCGCGGGACTTACTCTCAGTCTGATCGGGGGTGGAGCCACTTCGGAGGTTGTCCTCATGGCCACCGGGCGTGTTGTCTTCTCTCTCCTGGCAGCCTTGATTCTGAGTCTGCTTCTCCTTCGCTTTCTGCCGCGCCTGCCCTTTGGGCGGCGGCTGATACTGGAGACCGGGTTGGGCTCGGGTCACCAGTACGGCTCGGCCCCAGAAAGCGACTTGCGCTGGCTCGGAAAAAAAGGGCTTGCGGCGTCCCCACTTCGTCCCTCGGGCATAGCCGAGATCGACGGCGCGCGTGTGGATGTCGTATCGGACGGACCACTCATTGATGCCGGCCAGTTCGTCGAAGTGACGCGCGTGGATGGCAACCGAATCGTCGTGCGGCGACTTCCGCACAGCATCGCAAAGGAGTAACAAATGATCGAAATCGGGACTGGCATAACGGGCGGCTTCGGCTTGCTCATCATGGTGGCGGCGGGACTGGTATTTCTCTTGTACCTGGTGCCCATTCCACTTTGGATTGCCGCATGGGCTTCCGGTGCCTATGTGGGATTGTTCACCCTGATCGGCATGCGCCTGCGCCGCGTCCCGCCTACCACGGTGGTCACGGCACGCATCAGCGCGGTGAAGGCAGGCATAGACATTTCCATCAACGACCTGGAGGCTCACTTTTTGGCGGGCGGCAATGTCGTCAGGGTTGTCAACGCCATGATCTCGGCCGACAAAGCCAACATTCCCCTGCCCTTCAAGCGTGCCGCGGCCATCGATCTTGCCGGACGCAATGTTCTGGAAGCGGTCCAGATGTCAGTTCTGCCGAAGGTGATCGAAACGCCAAAAATCGCGGCAGTGGCCAAGGACGGTATCCAACTCATTGCGGTATGCCGGGTGACAGTCCGCACCAATATTGAGCGACTGGTGGGCGGCGCCGGCGAGGAGACTATCATCGCGCGCGTTGGGGAAGGCATGGTGAGTACCATCGGCTCCGCAGCGAGCCACAAAAGCGTGCTCGAGAATCCGGATCACATCTCCAAGCATGTTCTGAGCAAGGGCCTGGACGCGGGGACAGCCTACGAGATCCTGTCCATTGACATCGCAGACGTGGATGTAGGCGAAAACATCGGCGCCAAGCTGCAGATCGATCAGGCCAATGCCGACAAGCAGATTGCCCAGGCGAAAGCCGAAGAACGACGTGCCATGGCCGTCGCGCTGGAGCAGGAGATGCGGGCGCGGGTCGTGGAGGCGGAGGCCGAAGTACCTCGTGCAATGGCCGAAGCGTTCCGTCAGGGAAATCTCGGCATCATGGATTACTACCGCATGAAGAACTTGCAAGCCGACACGAGCATGCGCGAGGAGATCTCCAGCACCGGAAACGAACCCGCTGCCATACCTAGAAAGTAAGGGAGGCGATCATGAATTGCTTCCCCAAAGAACTGATCTATGTTCTCGCCTTTGCTGTTTTCGCGCTGGTCCCGTATCTGCTGAAGAGATTGGGAGCGCACGAACCGCACGAGGATGCCGCACCCAAAGAAACGCTCGAAGAGCTTTACCACGAGGTTAAGGATTCCCCCGTCGCGTCTGCGCAGCATTTTGTAAGTGTCGACCATTTTGGTCGAAGCGAGGCCTCATCTGCACTTTCTGCGTCGGCGCGCAGTCGCTTTGACAGGGCGTCGATTCTGGGAAACAAGCGGGACGTACAGAACGCGATTGTCATTGCCACGATTGTGGGACGTTGTCGTGCCTACGAGCCACACGATGTGCGCTGATGGCCAAGGACGGCTGCTGCCATTTCTCGCCGAGGCAGTGCAGGAAGAAGATGCGGTGCAAAGCGTAAAGTGCGAGGTGCTATCCACCAAGGAGCAAATATGACGCGATTGTCCACGCCGATGAACTCCAGCGCCTGGATTCCCGGACATCAACTCGACGCTGGCCTGGCAACCCGGATCGAACCACTGACTACGCTTGACGAACTCCGACGCCACATTGCCGTGCTCGCCTGCGTGGATGAGACGCAAGCACCCTTCGTGAGCTGTTATCTCAACCTGGAGCAGGGCGCGGATGGCTACCGCAAGGCGCTCGAAGATCGTGCACTGGCCATGCGCAGCACTCTTGATGGCGATGCGCGCGCTGACTTCGAAGCCGCCATAGGCCAAATCAATGATTACTTGGCCGGCAGGTTGCGGCCCGGCGCGAAGGGGGTGGCCTTGTTCAGCCGCCACTTGCGCGGTGGCGCTTTTTTTCTTGCGATGCAGTTCGGTGCACCGCTGCCAAACTGGATCGCGGTCTATCCCACGCCTAACCTGTTTCACCTCATGGCGCTGAAAGACAACTATCACCGTTACGTCGTGCTGCTGGCCTCCCGGGCCTGGATACGGATCCTCGAGGTCAGTCTTGGCGCAGCCACCGTTCAGGCCTGGACTGAACAGCCTGAACTGCGCGAACGTGTCGGACGCGAGTGGACCAAATCGCATTACGAAAGTCACCGCCGCGAACGCACTTCTCTTTTTTTGAAGGAGCAGGTCGATTTGCTCGAACGCCTCATGGTTGCTGGCGGGCAAACTCACCTGATCCTTGCGGGCGATCCGCGCGTGACTGGAGAAATACGGCGCGCGCTGCCCAAATCCGTCGCGGCTAAACTGGTGGACACCATCCCGGCGGCAAGCCGCGACTCCCAGGAGGATGTGGTGGCCGCCACGCTGTCTACGTTCGTCGAATGGGAGGAGCAGGACTCCCAGGCAATCGCGGCGCGCTTCGTGCAGGGTATTCGTACACAGGGTCGGGCGGTGGCGGGCGCGACCGCCTGCCTGGATGCGCTGCGTCAGCAGCGGGCGGATATGCTTCTGCTGGCGCGGGATCTTATGCCCCAACCGGGTTGGCGCTGCAGCGCTTGCGGCGTGATCCGCATCGAGCATCAGGCGCCCGCTGGATGCCCGGAGTGCGGCAAGAAGTCGATACGGCCTGTCGACGTTACGGTCGAGTTGGTCAGGCTGGCCGGACAGCAGGATTGTCCCATCGAGGTCGTGGATCATTGCGACCCGCTGATGGCTTTGGGCGGCATTGGCTGCCTGCTGCGTTACTAGCGCGGAACCGTCCGCCGACGGCGCATCGCAGCGGTGGCCGAGGAATCTGTAACCATATTCCGCAGACAAACCAAGAGACAAACCAAGAAATGGAAACGATCGCTACTCCTTGGATGTGGGCTGGATTCTTCGCCTTTGTAATTGTGGCGACCGCTGTCGATCTCAAGGTCCTGTCGGCGCGCGGCGCGACGCGCGTCAGTGTCAAAGAAGCGCTGGGATGGTCTGCGGTTTGGGTGGCGCTATCGCTCGCCTTCGCCGGCTTGCTCTGGTGGTATCTTTCGGGAGCGGCCGGAGCAGAAATCGCTCGTGAAAAGACGCTCGCGTTTCTGACCGGTTACCTGATCGAGAAGTCGCTTTCGGTGGACAACATCTTCGTTTTTCTGATGCTGTTCACGTACTTCGCCGTGCCGCCGGAGTTGCAGCGGCGCACGCTGGTTTACGGTGTGTTGGGCGCGATCGCGTTGCGCATTATCATGATCCTGATCGGCGCGTGGCTGATCGCCCAATTCCACTGGATTATCTACGTTTTCGGTCTGTTCCTGCTGGTCACCGGTGCAAAGATGCTGTTCTTCGCCGGCGATAAACCGGACTTGGAGAAGAACCCGGCATTGCGCTGGATGCGCGGTCACCTTGCGGTCACGCCTGGCTTCGAGGGCGAGCGTTTCTGGGTACTGCGCGACGGGGTCCGCACGTTTACGCCGCTGTTCCTGGTGCTGGTGATGATCGCCATCACCGACATCGTTTTCGCAGTGGACAGCATTCCGGCGATCTTCGCCATCACCGACGATCCGTTTATCGTCATGACCTCCAACATCTTCGCCGTCCTCGGCCTGCGCGCACTGTACTTCGTGCTCGCCGACATGGCTGACCGCTTCCATCTGCTTTCTTACGGTTTGGCGCTTGTCCTGATGTTTATCGGCGCGAAGATGCTGCTGATCGACTTCTTCAAGATCCCGGTCTTCCTGGCGCTGGGCGTCGTCTTGGCGCTGATAGCCGCGAGCATCGCCGCGAGCCTGGTCAGGCGTCCAAAGCCGGGAGGCTGAGCGATCGTGGTGCTTACTTCCTTTCGGTCGGCGGCCGCTGGGATCAGGGTGTTTGCCACGGGTGCGTTCATCGCCTGCGCGGGGAGCGAGTTCGCACCACGGGTCCGGAAACTGCGCATGTTCGAGTAGTTTGCGGCGCAGCGCGGTCCCGCTCTGGACGCACTCTTCGCGAGGGTTACCTGGTTGGGCTCGCTCTGGGTGCTACTGCCGCTCGCACTTTCGTTGGTCGCGGCGCAGGTTGCGGGCGAACACGGCGCCAAGGCAGTACGCTTCGCCGCTGCGGCAATACTTCGGATTACTTGATGGTTCTCTGTCTATAAATCGATTTTACACAGAGATGTGGTATCCCTAGAGTTGCGTCATCGTGCATTGACCAACAAGGAAAACGAGCATGCGCATCGACATCAAGGGTTCGGGTTTTCCGCTTACCACTGCGCTCCTGGATCACACCGAGCGCCGGCTGCGCTTCGCCCTTACCCGCTGCAGCGACCGGATCGTGCGGGTGGCGGTCCTGATGGGCGATACCAACGGTCCGCGCGGCGGCGAGGACAAGTTCTGCCGAATGCGGATCCTGTTCAAGGAAGCGCCGCCGCTATTGATCGAAGACGCCGGAGCCGATCTTTACGCGGTCATCGATCGGGCGGCCGAACGCGCCGGACGCAACGTCGCCAAACGCGTTGATCGACGCAAGGAGAATGTTCGGCAGGCAAGGCTGAAACCGCGCCGCGCGCTGCCGGACGATGCTTCCGACGTGCCCAACAACTGAAGAAATCCGACCATGAAACGCATCGCGCTTTTTCTCGCCACGAACCTTGCCATAGTGCTGGTGCTGTCCATCACCATGCGCTTGCTTGGCGTGGAGCCTTACCTCAACGCCAACGGTCTCAATCTCTCGTCGTTGCTTATTTTTGCAGCGGTGATGGGCTTCGGCGGTTCATTCATCTCGCTTGCCATTTCGAAGTGGTCCGTGAAGAAGTCGATGGGCGTGCATGTGATTGATGCGCCATCGAACGCGACCGAACTCTGGTTGGTGGAAACCATTCGAGAATATTCTATTGAAGCGGGCATCAAAATGCCCGAGGTGGGCATTTTCGATTCGCCCGAGGTCAACGCCTTTGCCACCGGCATGAGCAAGAACAGTTCGCTCATCGCCGTCTCCAGTGGTTTGTTACAACAGATGACGCGCAAGGAAGCGGAGGCGGTACTTGGGCATGAAGTAGCCCACGCCGCCAACGGCGACATGGTGACGCTGGCGCTGATCCAGGGCGTCGTGAATACCTTCGTCATGTTCCTGTCCCGCGTCATCGGCCATCTGGTGGACAAGGTCGTGTTCAAGACCGAGCGCGGGCATGGGCCTGCCTTTTTCGTCACCATGATCGTGGCGGAACTGATTCTCGGGGTACTTGCCTCGATCATCGTCATGTGGTTCTCGCGCCAGCGCGAGTTCCGCGCCGACCGCGGGGGCGCCAGTCTGGCCGGGCGGCAAAATATGATTGCCGCGCTGGAACGACTCAATACCATTCATCCACAGCCTCTGCCCGACAAGATGGCCGCCTTCGGCATCGCGGGCGGCGGCGGGGGCGGCATCAAGCGGCTGTTCATGACCCATCCGCCGCTTGAAGAGCGCATCGCCGCGCTCAAGGCGGCGCAGTAACATTCGGTATCGAACATTTCAACATGTCCGCCCTCTCCAGCCTGCTCACACCTGCCGTAATGTTTTTCGCACTTGGGGCCACAGCGCAGGCCTGCCGCGCAGATCTGAAATTCCCGCCCGACCTGGTCAAGGCCTTGTCGATTTACCTGCTCGTTGGCATCGGTCTGCACGGCGGGGCAGAACTCGCCAATGCCAGCCTTGGCATCGCGATCCAAGCGGTAATGGCGGCGCTTGTGCTCGGCGCGACGCTGCCGCTGGTCGCCTACGCCATTCTGGTCAAACTCGGCCACCTGGGAAAACTCGATGCGGCTGCGATTGCGGCGCACTACGGGTCGGTGAGTGCGGGAACATTCCTGGCCGCATCGGCCTATCTGCAGGCCAAGGGCGTTCCCTACGAAGGGTATCCGGTCATCATGCTGGCCGTCATGGAAACGCCGGCGATCATCATTGGACTGGTGCTCGCGCAGTCGGCACGCAGCTCGGGTACGGGAGGAGCGCCTGCGAGTGGCGGGATGCTTACGATGCTCTCCGGCGCAGCACGTCACGGCAGCATCGTGCTGTTGCTTGGCAGTATGCTGATTGGCTCCACCGCGGCCCCCAATGCGCTCGCGGCGGTGATGCCGTTCTATCAAACGATCTTTCTTGGTGCGCTGTGTCTGTACCTGCTCGAACTGGGCATGGTCGCGGCACAGCGCCTTGGCGAGTTCAGGCGGATGGGCTGGTTTCTTACGCTATTCGGTATCGCGATGCCGCTGATCGGCGCCGCCTGCGGGCTTGCCGTTGGCCACTATTGGCTCGGCTTGAGCCCAGGCGGAACCACGCTGGTCGCGGTGTTGGGCGCGAGCGCCTCGTACATCGCCGTACCGCCGGCGGTGCGCATGGCCATTCCCGAAGCGAATCCTTCGTTCTACCTGACCCTTTCGCTTGGCATCACGTTCCCCTTCAACGTCGTGGTGGGCATCCCCCTCTATCACTCAATCGCAGAATGGCTTGCAGCATGAATCCCCCTTCCATCAGAGTTGGCGTCGTCATGGGTAGTTCGAGTGACTGGGACGTCATGCAGCATGCCGCCCTCGCATTGCAATCGCTCGATGTCGGATACGAGGCGCGCGTGGTTTCGGCGCACCGCACGCCGCAGTTGCTGTTCGACTATGCAAGACAGGCATCGGGGCGCGGCCTGCACTGCATTATCGCTGGAGCGGGCGGCGCGGCGCACCTGCCCGGCATGCTTTCGGCCATCACGCCACTGCCGGTCCTCGGCGTGCCAGTACCATCTCGCCACCTAAAGGGCATGGACTCTTTGCTATCCATCGTGCAAATGCCACGCGGCATACCAACCGCAACCTTTGCCATCGGCGAGGCCGGAGCCGCCAATGCCGGGCTGTTCGCCGCCGCCATACTTGCCATCAACGATTCGGCGCTAGCTTCCCGGTTGGCAACGTTTCGCGTATCGCAAAGCGCGACCGCAGCAGCAATGACTTTGCCGCAGCTATGATGATCGCGCCAGACGCATGGCTGGGGGTGCTGGGTGGCGGTCAGCTGGGGCGGATGTTTGCGATGGCCGCGCACCGACTGGGTTACCGTGTGATGGTGTTGGACCCGGACCCGCTGAGCACGGCCGGTGCGGTTGCGGACGGACATCTTTGCGCGGCGCTCGATGATGCCACAGCACTGGACGAGGTGGCGCGCATCTGTGCCGCGGTGACGGTGGAGACCGAAAACGCGCCAACCGCTGCCTTGGAACGCTTGGCGCGCGACGTGGTCGTCAGCCCCGCGGCGCATTGTGTCGCCATCGCGCAGGACCGCATCCGCGAAAAGAGATTCATCTCAGAGCTCGGACTCTCCCCCGCACCTTATGCGGTGGTGACCTGCGCTGCCGACCTGGATGGAACAAACATTGCCGCCCTGCTTCCAGGGGTGCTCAAGCTCAGCCGATTCGGCTACGACGGCAAAGGCCAAGCACGCGTGGCCACGCCGAAGCAGGCACGTGCCGCGTTCGATTCAATGGGCGGCCCACCCTGCGTACTGGAACGCCGGATCAATCTGCGCATGGAACTATCGGTGGTCCTTGCGCGCGCGGGCGACGGCCGCACCGCGCTATGGCCGGTGGCGGAGAACCACCACAAGGACGGTATCCTCGATCTGTCCATTGTTCCGGCACGCATTCCTGCCGCGCTCGCCGCGCAGGCGAACGAAGCGGCATTGACGATTGCGGAAGCTCTTGCCTACCAAGGCGTGCTCTGTGTGGAATTCTTCGTCGACGAGGCGGGCGTGCTGCTGGTCAATGAATTCGCACCGCGGCCTCACAACAGCGGCCACGGCACGCTCGATGCATCGCGCACCTCCCAGTTTGAGCAGCAGGTCCGAACGCTTGCCGGGCTACCGTTGGGTGACACCACCATGTGCAGCCCCGTGGTCATGCAAAACCTGCTCGGAGATTTGTGGGACGGCGGCATGCCACATTGGCGGGCGCTGCTTGCCGATTCCACCGCGACCCTGCACCTCTACGGAAAGGGCGAGCCACGACGCGGCCGGAAGATGGGCCACTACACCTGCGTTGCGCCAACCGTCGACGAAGCGCTTTACGCGGCGCTGCGTTTGCGCCGCCTGCTGCCGGCATCCGCCCACACTGACCGTCAAAGCAAAATCGCCGCCACGATCTGATCGTGACACCGGAATCCCCTGCGATGGTAGAAGCGGTGAACGACCCTCGCCTAAAGGCGAGGGCTTCAAGTTGGGGCTCAAGTCGGCGAGAGCCGGCCTCGCGGCGGACTGCCTTACACGACCTTGCAGTGGGGATCGGGCACCTCCGGTTCTTGATCTTCGATGTATTTCTTCCACCCTTCATCCGTGACGTTGCCACTGGTTGCCACCCAATAGCCCGGACCCCACAGATGCTAACGTCAGTAGCTCTTGCGCAAGGACCTTCCCGTCGCCTGATCACGCAAGGTCGTAGCGATCAAGGTTCATCACCTTGTTCCAGGCCGCCACAAAGTCACGCACGAATGCCTGCTGCGAGTCGCTGCACGCGTAGACTTCCGCGAGAGCCCGGAGCTGAGAGTTCGAACCGAAGACGAGATCAACGATGCTACCCGTCCACTTGAGTTCTCCCGTCGCCCGATCGCGACCCTCCAACACGCCTTCGGATGTGGCGGACTTCTGCCACTTCGTCTTCATGTCGAGGAGATTCACGAAGAAATCATTGGTCAATGTTTCGGGTCGCTTGGTGAACACACCGTGTTTGGACTGGCCGACGTTCGCATTCAGGGCGCGTAGGCCGCCGATCAGAACTGTCATCTCAGGAGCGGTCAGCGCCAGCAACTGTGCTTTGTCCACCAGCAGCTCAGCCGCTGATTCCTCGAGTCCCGTGCGGACGTAGTTGCGGAACCCGTCTGCGGCCGGCTCCAGTACGGCGAACGAGTCCACATCGGTCTGCTCCTGCGACGCATCCATGCGCCCCGGCGAGAAGGGAACCTTCACGTCGTGGCCGGCCCTCTTCGCAGCTGCCTCGACGGCTGCGCAGCCGCCCAGAACGATCAGGTCGGCGAGCGAAACCTTTCTGCCGCCGGACTGTGCGCTGTTGAAGTCCTGATGAATCGCTTCCAGCTTCGGCAGGACCTTCGTCAGTTCAGCCGGCTGGTTGACTTCCCAATACTTCTGCGGCGCCAGGCGAATACGCGCGCCGTTCGCTCCACCGCGCTTGTCGCTGACGCGGAACGTTGCTGCAGACGCCCAGGCGGTCGTGACCAGTTGGGAGATGGAAAGGCCGGATGCGAGGATCGTGGCCTTCAGGGCGGCAATATCCTGCTTCCCGATCAATTCATGACTCACTGCGGGAATGGGATCCTGCCACAGCAGCGGCTGCGCAGGAACGAGCGGGCCAAGATAACGAGAAACAGGCCCCATGTCGCGGTGCGTCAGCTTGTACCACGCCTTGGCGAAGGCGTCTGCGAATATCTTCGGATTATCGAGGAAGCGCTTCGAAATCTTCGCATAGGCGGGATCCATCCGCAGAGCGAGGTCCGCCGTGGTCATCATCGGGGCATGTCGCTTCGAGGGATCGTGGGCATCAGGCACGGTGCCGGGCGCGGATGCGTCCTTCGGAGTCCATTGGTGAGCACCGGCGGGGCTCTTCGTGAGTTTCCACTCATAGCCGAACAGGTTTTCCAGGTAGTTGTTGTCCCACTTGATCGGGTTCCTGGTCCATGCGCCCTCCAAGCCGCTGCTGATCGTATGGACGCCTTTGCCGCTGCCAAAGGTGTTTTTCCAGCCGAGGCCTTGCTCTTCGATGCCAGCACCCTCGGGTACGGGACCGACATACTTGCTCGGATCGGCGGCGCCGTGGCACTTGCCGAAGGTGTGTCCGCCGGCGACGAGCGCCACGGTCTCTTCGTCATTCATGGCCATGCGGGCAAAGGTCTCCCGGATGTCCCGTGCCGAAGCGACCGGGTCCGGATTGCCATTCGGCCCTTCCGGGTTCACGTAGATCAGGCCCATTTGTACCGCGGCGAGAGGATTTTCAAGGTTGCGCTCGCCGCTGTAGCGCTCGTCTGCCAGCCACTTCCCCTCAGACCCCCAGTAGATGTCTTCTTCCGGCTCCCAGACGTCCTTGCGCCCGCCGGCGAACCCGAAGGTCTTGAACCCCATCGATTCCAGGGCAACGTTACCGGCGAGAATCATCAGGTCGGCCCAGGAAATTTTCCGGCCGTACTTCTGCTTGATCGGCCAGATCAAGCGGCGCGCCTTGTCGAGGCTCACGTTGTCCGGCCAGCTGTTAAGGGGCGCAAATCGCTGGGTTCCAGAGCCCGCGCCACCACGACCATCAGCGACACGGTACGTACCGGCGCTATGCCACGCCATACGGATGAAGAATGGCCCATAGTGGCCGTAGTCCGCGGGCCACCAGTCCTGCGAATCCGTCATCAAGGCATGCAGATCCTTGATCACGGCATTCAGGTCGAGGCTCTTGAACTCCTCGGCGTAGTTGAACTCCTCGTCCATCGGGTCCGACAGTGAGGAGTGCTGGTGCAGGATGTTCAGCTTCAGTTGACTGGGCCACCAGTCTGCGTTCGATTGGGCTCCAGCCACGGTATTTGTGCGAGCGTCGCCCGCGAATGGGCACGTTGGTTCAGTTGACATGGTTCTCTCCTTTGGTTGTTTGTAATTCACTATTCAATCTGGCGTAACGCCTGAAGTTTTCGCAGAGCCATGTCCATTTGTGGTTCTCCTTGACGGTTAGGTTGGTGGTCCTGAGAACCGCG
>Ga0315286_10000723_pt1 | contig 28496 bp, 35 predicted proteins | sample YL17G10_0_MG_FD_205038 | JGI IMG/M metagenome (GOLD analysis project Ga0315286, IMG submission 205038) | Sediment microbial communities from Yellowstone Lake, YNP, Wyoming, USA - YL17G10_0 | ecosystem: Environmental > Aquatic > Freshwater > Lake > Sediment | place: USA: Wyoming | collected... | reverse complement strand
GGGGTAAGGTAGGGTTTGTATTCCAGCAATTTCATCTTATTCCGACACTTTCTGTTGTTGAGAACATTATGTTGCCATTGCTCCCTTCTGGGATAAAAAAGGCCGAATGTTACTCTGTCGCGAAAGAAGCTCTTGAAAAAGTCGGCTTGTGCGCCAGGGAGAAACATTTGCCGGGAGAATTGAGCGGCGGCGAACAACAAAGGGTTGCTATCGCCAGGGCGCTTGTTAACAAACCGGAAATAATTTTAGCTGACGAGCCGACCGGAGACTTGGATTCAAAAACGGGTGAAAAAATACTGGAACTGCTTCAGACCTTAAATCAAGAAGAAAAAGTAACAATTATTATTGCTACTCATGACGACAAAATTGCCCAAAAAGCAAAACGCAGAATTGTCTTAAAGGACGGCAAAGTGATTGAAGATATAAAATTATAAAACTAAAACAATGAATATGACTCAAAAAAAAGGTTTAATTATATTAGGGATATTACTTGCGGCCTGTATTTTTGGCGCGTGGTTTTTTCTTGGTGACCAAAGACCCTCTGGCGAAATTAAGAAAGACATAAGCGGCAATGAAAGCGCGCTGACTACAAATGAGCCGGAAGTTGAACAAAAATCTTCCGCGACCACCACGACTATACCCGCAGATAAAGTCGTTATAAAAGCATATTTAAATTTAAGTGGCTGCGGAGAAGAAGTAATCAATTTATTAAATGGCTTGGTAAAAGAATATCAGGGCAAGGTATCTGTAGAATATATAGACTTTAGCACAAGAGAAGGAGCTGAACGTATGGCAGAAGCTGGTTTGAATTGTCAGGGGCTTATTATAAACGGCAAGCAAACATATACCATTATTGATAAAAACGGCGCGCAAAAAGATGTAAAATTTTCCCATCCATTAAATTCACAATACACGGCCGATGATTTAAAAACCGTGATAAAATTATTATTAGGAAAATAGAATAGATAACACGACATTAAAATATGGCCATTAAACAAAAAAATCAAAACGCGATTGAGGTTACCAACCTTAGCAAACAATTTAGTGATTTAACAGCCGTTGATAATATCTCTTTTGAAGTAAAAAAAGGTGAAATCTTTGGTTTTTTGGGTCCTAATGGCGCGGGAAAGACCACTACTATAAGGGTCTTGACTGGCATCTTAAAGCCTGATAAGGGAACTGCATTAGTTGCCGGTCATGATGTTTTGAAAAATCCGTTAGAGGTTAAGCAATGCCTCGGAGTGGTTCCAGAAGTTTCCAATGCTTATGTAGACCTTACGGCTTGGGAGAACTTAATGCTGATGGGCGAGTTGTACGGAGTGCCTAAAAAAGAGCGAGAAGAGAATGCCGTTAAGCTTTTGAAGGATTTTGGATTGTATGACGTGCGGGAGAAGCTTGCCAAAGGATTCTCAAAAGGAATGAAGCAAAAACTTCTTTTATGTATGGCGCTGATTAATAATCCTGAAATACTTTTCCTCGATGAGCCTACCTCTGGCCTTGATATTGAAAGTGCAAGGTTGATGCGAGAGAAAGTTCAGCAGCTGAATAGGGATGGAAAGACAATTTTTCTTTCAACTCACAATATGGAAGAAGTTAACCAACTTTGCCATCGCATAGCAATAATAAATCATGGGAAAATAGCCGCCATAGATACACCTGAAAGGCTAAGAGCCCAAAGTATGGAACTTCAGTATATTGAAGTTTTGTTTGATAAACCCGTCAATCTGGCAAAACTTTCTGAAAGATTGAAAATAGCTAATGTTTCTCCTGCAGGAAACAAGTTTAGAATTCATACAACCAACCCACATATCATAATTGAAAATTTAGTAGATTTTGCCAGAGAAGACAATCTAAAAATTTTGGACTTGGATACAATGATGCCTTCGCTTGAAGATATTTTTATAAAATTGATAAAACAAAAAATATGAAGCGCAAAATTGATTTCATTTCTACCCAGCTTAATCGATCCTTTGTCGTAACCAAGAAAAATGTAAAAATTTATTATTTAAAAGGACCGGTAATTGTCTTTGGACTGCTTTTCCCTCTGTTTCTTTTTTTAGCTTTCATGATAGGGAAAAGTATACCTTTAAAAGAGTTGTTGCCCGGATTGATTGGTATGGTAACATTTTTTACCGCCACATCAGTCGGGCCATCAATTATGCCCTGGGAAACTCGTTCAAGGACATTAGAACGGCTTGCCGGTTGCCCGATTACTCTTTGGGCAATTCTTTTGGGCGATATTTTTTCTTCATTTCTATTTGGGCTTGCAATATCAGTGATACCCCTATTGCTCACCTTGACTCTTAACATAGGGTTGTCGAACTTTGTAGTCCTATTTTTGGGCTTGGTTCTGGCAAACTTTTGCTTTTCAGTTTTAAGCGTTCTTTTCTCTGCTTATCCTCCGTCAGACCTCCCAGCCACTGTTATGATGATTTCCTCACTCGTTAAGTTTCCGTTAGTCTTTATTAGTGGCATCTTTATACCGATTCAGCAAATGCCATCTTGGGGGAGAATAATTGCTTCGTTTTCCCCTCTAACATACTTTACCGACCTTGCAAGGCGTCTTATTTTGAACAATGGCTATTATCCTTTGATATTAGATTTTTCGATGGTTGCAATCTTCACATTGATTTTCTTGGTTGTTACGATAAAGCTACACGAAAAAACATTTACAAAAAGAATAAGTTGAATAAAGTATTTTAAGCAAATTTTCAGGTTAAATTTATGCGTGAAAAAATTTTAATAATTGAAGACGATATTAAAATATCCGATCTGGTGAAACTTTATTTGGAAAAAGACGGATTCAGGGTAGCAGTAGCAAATGACGGAAAACAAGGATTGGAAAAAATTGCCAAAGAAAATCCTGATTTGATTATTCTGGATCTGATGCTGCCTGAAATAGACGGCCTGACAATAGCAAAATCGGTTCGAGCGGAAAGTCATATCCCGATCATTATGCTTACGGCCAAAGACGAAGAGACCGATAAAATCGTCGGGCTGGAAATCGGGGCCGATGATTATGTCACCAAGCCTTTCAGCCCCAAAGAATTGATAGCCAGAGTAAAGGCGCTCTTAAGAAGATGCTCAACGGACGCAATAGTGGATAATAAAAAAGCGGTCAGAATAAACGGTTTGGAAATAATTCCGGAAAGATTTGAAGTTAAAAGGTTTGGCAAACAAATAAATCTTACCCGGCGCGAATTTAACCTGCTTCTGGCTTTGGCGCAAAAGCCGGGAGTTGTTTTTTCCAGGTCTGATCTGATGCATAAAATTTATACATTTGACGATGAAGTGGTCTTTGATCGGACTATAGATGTCCATGTTGCCAATTTGCGGCAAAAATTAAATGACAAAAGCCAGAATTTAATAATTACTATTAAAGGGGTCGGCTATAAGCTAAAAGAATGAAAAGAATCAAATTCAATCTACAGTGGAAACTAACCTTGTCTTTTTTGGCGGTGGTTATTTTGGCAATAATAATTGTCAGTTTTTCAGCCAATTATTATATTCATCGCTATTTTCAAGAATTTTGTGAAGCTTCTGGAAATATTATGCCTCGTTGTTTCAGCGGAGAAGCGGGACGAGGATTTTTAATGAGCATTAATCGGTCTTTGGTATGGGTCGGAGGTTTGGGTGCGATTATATCCATTATGTTCGGATATTTTTTAAGTAAACTGATTTTAAGCCCTTTACAAAAAGTAATGAAGGCGGCCAAAAAGTTTTCCGACGGGAATTACACGATCAGAATAAACGCCGCGACCAGTGACGAAATTGACGATTTAATAAAAACACTAAATGAAATGTTTTCCAGTTTGGAAAAACTGGAAAAATTAAGAAAAGACTTGGTAGCCAATTTATCCCATGAGCTTTCAACCCCACTAACGAATATCTACGGCTATTTAGAGGCTTTAAATGACAATGTCATTAATAATGAGCCGGAAAGGAGCAAGGCGATTTCTTTGGTGAAAAAGGAAGCCGAGAGATTGATTTATTTGACAAAAGAATTAAAGAAATTAGCCATCTTGGAATCCGATAATTTTTCGCTGTCGCTTGAAGATGTTGAACTGAATGGTTTAATCGAAAAAATATGCGAAAAATTTAGACTAAGAATAGCGCAAAAAAATATTGACTTTCATAAGACATTTGACCCGGAACTGCCGGTGATAAAAATTGATCCGTCTAAATTTGAGCAAGTTATCTTTAATCTTTTGGACAATGCTATTAAATATTCAACCGACAACGGAACGATTGAGTTGAAAACCTGGCAAGAAGCAGGACGGATAGCATTTTCAATAAAAGATAACGGGCAAGGCATTGAACGGGAAGATTTGCCGTTTATTTTTGAAAGATTTTATCGAGCCGATAAAGCCAGGACTAAAAAAGATGACAGCATCGGAATCGGTTTAACTATTGCGAAAAAGATAGTTGAAGCGCACAAAGGAGAAATCGAAGTGAAAAGCGAGAAAAATAAAGGCAGTGAATTTATCGTTTATTTGCCGAAGCAGTGATAACAAAATTAAATTTTAAAATAGGATAATATTATGAATGTATATAATTTAAACGAAAAAATTATTTTCTCTGATGAAAAACCAATTAAGAGACATTTTCTGAACGCTAAGGGTTTTCACGCTGCTTTAATCTGCTTAAAATCGGGCGTGGAGATACCGCCTCACCCAGAAGATTATGGGGTGCTTTTAACTGTTCTTGAGGGCAAAGGAATTTTTACCGATATCAACGGAGAGTCCACTTTAACGAAAAACCAAAGCATCTATATGAAAAAGAACGAGATAAGAGGCATAAAAGCAATGGAAAATTTGGTTGTTCTTGGAATTCAAGATAGATCGAAAAATTAAAAAATAAATAATAATTGAACAAAATTAAACCTATGAACGAACAACAAAAACAAGACCCGAAATTCGCTAAATTCCACGGCGTGGATCGGGAACAAATCCAGTGGAATCCAGTGATAGACGAGGATAAGTGCATCGGTTGCGGAATGTGTGCAACTTCTTGCGGGCGAGGAGTGTATAAGTTTGATTATGAAAACAAAAAATCAAAAGTGGCCAATCCGACCAATTGCATGGTCGCTTGCCAGACCTGCGCCAATTTGTGCCCGATGAAAGCCATTAGTTTTGCCGAAGAAGATAAAACCAGAGAAAAAGCGCAAAAAATTGTCAGCGACTTTCAGCTCCTTCCTAAAGCAAAAGAAGAATTAGGAAAAAGGAAAGATGAGTTAAAATTTTAATCTTTATGAAAAACAAAATTATAATTCCCACAATTTTATTTACTATCGTTTTGATTTTTTCATTTTTTGCGCTTTCGCAAGAAAAAGATAAAAGTCAACCGCAAGCAAATGAACCAACAAGTCAGGAAAATCAACAATCAAGCCAAATTATTCTTTTTTACGGCGACGGCTGTCCGCACTGCGCGATTGTTGAGGAATACATCAAAGAAAATAGTATTGGCGATAAAATTTCTTTCACCCAAAAAGAAGTTTATTATAATCAAAACAATGCTAAAGAGTTGGAAGCCAGGGCGAAAATTTGCGGATTGCCGACCGATTCAATCGGCGTGCCTTTTCTTTGGGACGGCGAAGATTGTTTAATCGGCGACCAAGACATTATCAATTTCTTTAAGCAAAAAACTAACGGGCAATAATATGAAAAAAATATCAATTTATTTTTTATTTATTTTCGCGATTAGCTTTCTTTTCGCCGAAAAAGCGTTAGCGGTTTGCCCGATTTGCACAATTGCCGTCGGCGCCGGAGTCGGTCTTTCACGCTATTTTGGAGTTGATGATGCAATAACTGGATTATGGGTTGGCGGACTCATTGTTTCTATGATTGTTTGGACGGAAAGCTGGCTGGAAAAGAAAAATATCCGTTTTAAAGGCAGAATTCTTATAAATATTTTCGCCTACTACGCTTTGATAATTATTCCGCTTTTTTACTCCGGCATTATCGGCAATCCGCTCAATACTTTATGCGCCTGTGGTTTGGACAAGCTACTTTTTGGAATAATCGCGGGCAGTCTGGCTTTTTGGTTTGGCGCGAGCTGGTATTTTCATTTAAAAGAAAAAAATAACGGCCACGCTTATTTTCCTTTCCAAAAAGTCGTTATGCCGATTTTGCCTTTAATAATTTTAAGCGTAATTTATTATTTTCTAACCAAATAACAATATGAATAACACAAACAACAACCAAAACCCGATAAAAAATCTTAACGAATTTATCCAAAAAGTGGACGAGATGAAAAAGCAGGAAAAAATGGACTTGTCTTCTGATCAGGACTTGAGCATCGCCATCATGAATCTGGTTTCTATCGAAGAGCATTTTTTCTTTACCGGAGCCAAGCTCGGCAAAACCGAATACTACGACATGATTAAAGATGTCCGAGAAATGAGGAAAGAACTGCTTAAGAAAATCGTCAAAGAATACGAGGGCGAAGTTTGGTGCATTTCCAAACACTTGCTTGCCGCTTCAATGCGATTAATGGAAGTTGGGACAAAACAGTTGGGAATGGGCAAAAAAGACGAAGCTTATGACCTTTTCGAAAAAGCATATAATCTTTATTCGCTTTTTTGGGGATTAAACATGAAATTGATAAAGACAGACGACATTAAGAAAGTTGACGATAACGCTTTAAACAAACACGATATAGAAAAAAAGGGGGTTATGGGCAAACTCGGGGAATTGATTAAAAAGGTCATCGATTGTTGTATTGAATAACCACCAAACAGGTTCTAATCCAGTCCTGTTGCCGACCCACCCATTTTAGCTTCAAAAAGCCCGATACTTGTCGGGTTTTTGTGTTGATTTAATTAACGAAACGGGCTAGGATAAAAATATAAAAATAAAATATAATTTTATGCGATTAATTCTACCTTCGTTAGTTTATAAAAAAGCATACCTCAACGCATTGGAAGAAGTAAAACATGAAACGGGCAGAACGCAATTAAATAAACCCGAAGTAAATGAATCTTTCGAAGAGTTTGTTAAGCGACTAAACGATAACGCAAAAGGAATAAACTTATCACGGGGATATGTACCAGATACAATGTTTTGGTTGATAGATAAGAAAGAATTAATTGGTCGTGTGGATATACGGCACAGGTTAACGAAATCTCTTTTGAGGCATGGCGGACATATAGGTTATTATATCTGTCCCAAAAAGAGAAAGATGGGATATGGTAGAAAAATACTAAAACTTTCATTATTAAAAGCCAAAAGACTTGGCCTATCCAGGGTTCTTTTGACATGCGATGATGACAATATTGGTTCACGGAAAATAATAGAAGCAAATGGCGGAGTATTGAAAAATATTATTAGGCCAGAAAAAGATAAACCCAAAACACGACGATATTGGATTAGAAAAATATAATTTTATGAAAAAGCAATATTTTAAATATTATTTCAATCATCCAAAAGTTTGGGATGCGATACGTATAAATTCAGCCAGAAAAGAAACGAATTTTTTAATTAAATTGTTTCGAAAGATGGGAAACATAAAGACCATTCTTGATGTTGGATGTGGCACAGGAAGACATCTTGAAATTCTTGTTAAAAACGGTTTTAAATGCACCGGCATTGATGCAAATAAAAAACTAATAATGCATGCACGTAAACTGTTTCCTTATATTGATTTTATTGTTGCTGATATGAAAAATATGAAATTGCAATCAAAATTTGATGCAATTATTTGTCTTTGCGGGGTTCTTCATTATAGCGAAACAAATAATGAGGTAAGACACGTAATTAATTCATTCTATCGTCTATTAAATCCAGGGGGCGTTCTTGTACTGGATAATATAAATGCAATTGGTTTTATCAATCAGTTTAAGTTTAAAAAACATCTAATTGTTAAAAACCCCTTTAATTTATTTGGATTAAAGTGTAGCGTAGAGCATAGCGTAATTGAACAAAAGCAAATCTTAAAAGAAATAAGGACTATCACCGATTTAAAGACGGGGTCAATCGTGCAGAAGGACCAAACAAGATTTCGCCTTTTTTTTCCAGAAGAACTCAGTTTCTATTTGGAAAATTCTGGCTTTAAGAACATTAATCATTTTAGTGGATTTAGCTTTAGTGATGGCGAGGCATTAAAAAGTTTTCGCATGGTCACAGTAGCTCATAAGAAACATGATTGATTTAAATGTTTTTAGCAGAGGAATTTATGATGGCAAAAAGTTCGTAGATGTAGATCTTGGCATATTTTATAAGCACATTTTAAATATAGGAGGAGAGCAATCAAATAAGTCACGAAATATACAGCCACTTCGTAAATTATTTGGTAACAGGTTCCAGTTTATGCTCGAAATGTATCCATTTGTCATTCTGCCGTCCAAAAGACGAATTAAGAAAGACTCTAAAAGATATATAATGGGCGGGTTTGCAAATAGCGGAATAGCGCACTTGGGAAATTTTATACACATAAACTCAATTAATAGTGCAAAAAAAATTAAAGATAAGGTTATTTCCTTTAATGATTTAGACACCAGGACATCGGTTGCAAAAACACCATATTCATTACGGGCAAGAAGTATTAAGTCATTCTATAAAATTTGTTGTCACGGCACAGTATTTCAGAAACGAACAGAAAACAAAACAATTATGGGCTTTTTCGAAAAATTTGAGAGAGAGATAAAGAAATCAGAATTTGATAAAACTCTTAATATGTCGACAAATATAGATGAAAGAAAATCATTAAATATACAGGCTGCGGCATATTTGGCTCCGCAATTTCGTAAATCTTCTTTTATTATCGGCTTTGATGCAATTGAAGAGGCCTCGCGAGCGGTTTGGATAAATTATGTTGCGCAGAAATATAATTTATGCGGTTTTATAGATTTTATCTCAATGCAACTACCTAGCACTGTTTGTGATGGACTTAAAATGGGCAAATCAAGTCCTTTTGGCAATATCAAGGTAGGCGATTCCTTAACGGAAAGTATAAATAAATTAAAATTTATAAGTGACGAAAAAACAGTAAGAATTACATGGTTTATGGTCGATTCAATATTCCGTACCAAGGCTCCAAAAGTTGAGATTAAATTTCAAGACAAAGACATAGAGATCGGTTTTAGTATGTATCAAAAATGTGGATTATTTTATGAAAAATTTATTAGTTTTAATGATTGGATTTTGGTTTTAAATCGTTTGAGGCAGGAGGCGGCTTGGAAGCAATACAGCAAAGAGAATAAGAAAGAAGATTTGAAGGGCATCTTGTTCAATGCACGGAAAGACATCATTTCTTTTTCTGCGGTCTATAAAATTGCTAAAATATTTTATCGATATGCAAGATTAGTCAAACGTAATAACAGTACCTTGGTATTTACATTGCCTGTTAGGTTTTGGAGAAGGGCTATTTCGATTGCAAGTAAAGACATCTATTCTTACAATGACTTATTTCAATATGTTTATAGAACCAATGATGGCGAAATTCAGAAATTTAAGTTAGCATTGCTTAATACTTTTAATAGGAATGCATCAGGTGTTTTTCTTTAATATTTAATTTTAAGCCAAACAGGTTCTAATTCAGTCCTGTTGCCGACCCACCCATTTTAAAGAAAGCCCGAGATTTTTTCTCGGGTTTTTGATATAATAAAGGCATGAAAATAATTAATAAATGCCTTTCGGAAAAAGAATTTAAAAAATACATCGAAAACAAAAAGGTTGTCAGAAAAATTGATAAGATTGTTTTACATCATACCTGGGACACTATTGGGCAATGGGAAAGAGGAGAGGTATCCACGAAATATTATAAAAAACTTTACGAAGGCAAAGGATGGGCTTTTGGACCGCATTTGTTCGTTGCTCCAGAGGGCATCTGGTTATTTACGGACATAAAAAACCAGGGGACGCACGCAAATAAGGGCAATGAGGAAAGTATTGGGATAGAAATGGTTGGCAGGTATGATGATACTTATCCCAAAGGGAAAATTTGGGAAAATACTAAGGCGGTATTAAGAACTTTGATTAAAAAATTTAATCTTAAGCCGAAAGATATTCATTTTCACAGAGAGTACAATCCCAAAAAGTCTTGTCCTGGCAGGTTATTAACCAAAAAATGGATAAAAGAAAACCTTAAGTAGATGATAAACAGGCTCTAATCCAGTCTCGTTGCCGACCCACATTAAAATCGCCTCCGCCAGCTGACGGATGGGTGGTTTTTTGATAAGATGATGATATGGAAATCAAAAACAAGCTATATGTAACCAATAGAAAGGATTGGCGAAAATGGTTAGCAAAAAATCATAAAAAGCAAAACGAAATTTGGCTCATATACTATCTCAAAAAAACCGGTAAGCCTCGCATTCCATATGATGATGCTGTTAGGGAAGCTCTTTGTTATGGGTGGATTGATAGCATTATTAAAAAAATTGATAAAGAACGTTTTGCCCAGCGTTTTTCACCGCGTAGACCAACAAGCGTGCTTTCACAAATGAATAAAGAGCGTATCCGTGAGCTTATAAAACAAAACAAAATGACAAAATGGGGGCTTGAAGCTATTGCTCACGCATTCAATCCGAAAACAGACAAAGATGAAAAACTTAAAATTTCTTCAAACACCTTAAAGGCGTTACAGGCAAATAAAAAGGCTTGGAAATATTTTCAAAAAATGCCACTCCCTTATCAGCGTATTCGTATTGCATATATTGATGGTTATAAACAATATAATACGGATATATATAAAAAAACTTTGGCGCATTTTGTAAAAAGAACGGCACAAAATAAACGCATAGGGTTTGTGCGGGAAAGAAGAGATGCCACCTAAAGACAGGTTCTAATAGCGTCCATTCGTCCACCCGGCTAAAATTAAAACAAAAATCGTCTTTTAGGCGGTTTTTTGATATGATTAAAATATGGTTTTTATTATTGCTGGATTTACCATACGAAGAGAATTTTATTATTCTCTAAGAAATAAAATTAAAAAAGCAGGTCTCAATGCGGAGATTATTGATTTGGGTTGGAATGTTCAAAGCATTGAGGCTTCCTCGGAAAAAGTTTTCCAGAGAATTAAAAAAAGTTCTAGCAAAAACGATATTATTGCCCATAGCCTTGGAGGAATCATTATAAGACACGTTATCAAGCACCATCCAGAAATTAAGGACAAAATTAAGAGCATTGCTTTTGTTTCGGTCCCACATAGAGGTTCTTGGTCGGCATTATTTGCCTTAATTTTTCCAGCAGCAAGAGACATGCTACCGATTAGCAAGAACCTGAGGGGTCTATCCAGGGTATTATTGCCAGGCACAATCGTAAATTTTATTCCCGAAATAGAAACAAAAATTTGGCCAAGAAAAGGGGAAATTATGAAAAATCGTAAAAACGTTGTTATTCTTAAAACAAATCATGACAGCATCATTAAAAGTCGGGATTTTGTTACCAAGTTAATCGCGTTTATTAAAAGTAAATCAAACAGGTTCTAATCCCAGTACTATAAATCTTTCAGATTTAACTACGGGATAAATCCAGTCCTCTCCAGAGGCGGGCAGGCCGTTGCCGATTTAGTCCGCCGAAGCCCCGAGCTTGTTGAGGGACGTAGGCGACCCCTAAAAAAATCGCCTTTTAGGCGGTTTTTTGATAGAATAAAAGAGTATGAAAAAAAATACAAAGATTATTTTAATAATTTTTATTTCGTTAATCATCTTGTCTGTCGCTTTTTTGGTTCTCACGTTATTTAATTCCTCAAGATCGCCAGAGGAAGTTGATACGAGAAGAATATCTGATTTAAGACAGATAAATCTTGCCTTAGAAATGTATTACGATGACCATAAAATTTATCCGAAAAAATTAGAGGAACTTGAGGCGGGAGATTCTCCTTACATCACAAAGGTTCCCGTAGATCGTATTTCATCAAAATCATATGATTATGGTACGAATCAAGATAATAAGTTTTATATTCTGAAGGCTGTTTTGGATGACAAGTCGCGCGGAGCATTAAAGAACGATATGGATGGCAAGATTTTTGGAATTGATTGCAATGATCCTGCGTATTGTATTGACGAAAATTACTAATGAAAATTAAAAAGAATAAGCCAAACAGGTTATCCTCTAATAGATTCAGGATAAATAATCCAGTCCAGTCGTCCACCCCGGTAAAATCGCCTAAAAGGCGGTTTTTTGTTTACATTGTTTATCCCGAATTTAATTGAGGGAAGTTTGTCGAGGTGATAAGATTAAATCATGAAACCACCCAAGAAGACAATAAAAATAATTTTATTAATCGCAATAGTTATTTTTATTTTATCTTATTTTCAAAAAAACAGGCTGCCGGCCAAAGAAGGAATTTTGCCCGAGCTGTATCAGGCGCCAATCCAGACAGAAACAAGCGAAGCGCCATTTAAGGCAGAAAAGGGCGGCGTTATTTACAACATTACCCCTCTTTATAATTATGAACTTTATGGCCTGATTGTTTCGGGGCATAACAGCAAAAATTGGCTAGATTATTATCACGAAAAATGGGAGGATTTTATCAATCTTAAAGATGTTTGCGTTGTTTGGGGCGAAAATATCGAAACAGGGGCTTATTGGGACTTAAAGTTTAAAAACGGCAGTTTTACCTGTTATATAGACTTTAAATCAGGAGTTGATAAAAATGCCGCGTACCAAAAATTTAAAAACGAAGCTTTATCGAATAATCATCTTTTATCCGTAGACGAATCTATAAATAAAAAAATAATGAAAGCGCAGGAAGGAGACCAGATTTATTTAAAAGGCTACTTGGTTCGATATGCGCATGATGATTTTCAGCGAGGGTCAAGTATAACCAGGAACGATGCGGGTAACGGAGCGTGCGAAACGATTTATCTTACCGACTTTAAAATAATTAAAGAAGCAAATGCTTTTTGGCGCGTTGCTTTTTTCATTACCAGATATCTGATAATTGTTTCGATAATTATTTTATTGGTTTTGTTATTTAGGGGCGGTGGTTTTAAGCGGGGGCCCGAGATAAAAAATTTGTACGAATAAAATAGAAAATTGTTTAAAAATTTAGCTATTATCAAAAAATCCGCCTACGAGGGGTCGGATTTTTTGTTTTAAATCTTTGAAAAATTTAAAATTCGACTAGGAAAGGTGTTTCGAAACAAGTTTGGTCATTTCGAACATATCCACTGTTCCTTTTCCGTTGAAAACTTTCTTCAAGTCCGCGTTGGCGTTGATGTTACGCCTTTTCTTTGGGTCCTGAAGGTTGTGCTTCTTGATGTATATCCAAAGTTTTTTGACTACTTCAGACCTAGGCATTGGGCCCTTACCAACAACCATTGCCAGTTCTTCGCTGACTTTCAATGGCTTCATAAACGCAGCATTTGGTTTCCTTTTTCCCTTTGCCGCTTTCTTTTTCTTTGCCATAAGTTTATTTAATTATTAATTATTATCAGGGGCAATCGCCCTATAAGTATATTATAAGGCATAAATAAACAATTTCAAGGGGTTTCGGGTTTTGTTTGCGTCTGGCCCATTGGAATGATATAATTATAATTCAATGGTCGGATTAATCAATATCCAATAATCAACAAATAAAATACAATCATATGAAGGGATTTGTAGAAAATATCGAAAAAAGCACCATAGAAAACGGAAATTTCCGCAAAGTGCTTTATACGGGGAAGCGCAGCCAGTTAGTTTTGATGAATTTGAAACCGAATGAGGAAATCGGAATGGAGGTTCATGTGGATAATGACCAATTTTTCAGAATCGAAAAAGGGCAGGGTAAATGCATTATTGACGGGAATGAATACGAAATTAAAGACGGAACAGCAATTGTCGTGCCTGCAGGAGCCGAACATAATGTGATGAATGTTTCTGATGCGGAAAATTTGAAACTTTATACAATTTATTCTCCGGCTCACCATAAAGACGGCATTGTGCGTGTGACTAAAGAAGAGGCAGTGGCCAATGAAGCGGAATTCGACGGCAAGACTACTGAATAAAAAAGAATCGCTCCCGCCAAGGCGGGGGCGATTTTCTATTGCCAAAATAAATTTTTGGGTGTAAATTGAATATATTAAAATTTAGATTAGTTTTTAGGCGTTAAAGATAATACCTAAAAATACGTAAATATGATTAATTACAACAGTTTAAAACCGGGGACGGTTTTTATTTTAGACGGCCAGCCATATCAGGTGGTCGAATTCAGTTTCATGAGAATGCAACAAAGAAAACCGGTTGCCCAGACTAAAATCAAGAATTTGATAAACGGCAAGGTAATCAGTCGTAGCTTTCAGCATACCGACAGCTTTCAAGAGGCGGAAATAAAATATCGGGAGGTTAAATTCCTTTACAATCACCGAGATAAATTCGTATTCTGCGAAATGAGTGACCCGGCGAAGAGATTTGAGATAAGCGAAGAGCAAATCGGTGATATGACTAAATACCTTAAACTTAATAGTCTTGTTTCAATAATGGAATTTGAAGATAAAATTATAAACGTTCTTTTGCCGATTAAAATGGAACTTAAAGTAATTGAAGCGCCACCGAGCATTAAAGGAAACACAGCGCAGGGTGGAGTGAAGGCCGTAAAAATCGAAACTGGCGCAATGATTAATGTGCCATTATTTATCGAACAAGGCGACACCATCAGAATTAATACTCAGACCGGAGAATATACAGAAAGAGTTGAAAAGGGGAAATAAACGGTTTATAGTTATACTTAGGAGGTAATGCACACTTGAAAGCATTAAGGAACAAAAAGAGAGACGGATTGAAAAGGGCTTCAATAATAACCCTAAAAAAGGCCCTGAAAGTAGCAGAAGAAACCAGCAAACAGTTGAGAGAAAGCCGTATAGTAAAAGAAGAAGATTTACACAAGAGAATGACGATTTAAAAAAAAACAGGCGGTCGCCGCAAGCGACCGCCATATTTTTATTTTCGCAAACATTACGCAATGTGTTTTTGCAGCAGTTTTTTCATTTCCGCGATATTTTCTTCTTTCCGGGACATGAATTTTGTCCAAAAGGTATTACATTCCGGACAATCTTCGGAGTCGTAGAGATAATATTTTTTCATCCGCCACAGAGATTTCTGTTCCTGGGTTATCTGTAGCATTAAATTATAGGTGTTGTTATTAAGCATATTTTTACAATTAATAATTACGCCCTTATTATAGCAAAAACAGGGAGAATGTGATAATTTATAAACATAGTGAGATTATCGGAATTGAGGTGCAAGTTTTTCTTGTCCGCGAAGATAGTGTGCTCAGATTTATTTTACTTGTCGATACGTAGGTTATCGCAAACCAATAAATTATTTCTCCAACCACGCAATCGCCGAGTATTGATAAAATAATGTTTTGTGTAGGCGTTGCTATTGCTCGTTCCGACAATATCAACAAAAACAGTATATGGTTTAATCACAGTCGGAACTGCGCAATGGTTTCCGAAATAATTGTTGGCTTTGCTCAAAAATTATCTCGGCTGGAGCTTATCCCGCCATCGGCAGGAAAGTTGTCTCAGTGTAAAATAAATCTTCGCTTTGAAAAACAAAGCAAATGAAAAAAGTCTTAATTTTTGTTATATTTATAGTATTGGTCGTGGGAGCGGTCCTAATTTTTGACCAAAAAATTATGAGAAAAAAAGAACCGGAGAAAAATCAAAAGGAAGAAAATGTCGGGCCAATAAGAAAAGCAGCGGTTGCGGGCAGTTTTTATCCCAACGATGAGAAAGAATTGAGTTTGTTGGTCGATGAATATTTGGGCAAGGTTGAATTGCCGCAACTCGAACCAAATATCCGCGCAATCATCGTGCCGCATGCGGGATATATTTATTCGGGCCAGGTTGCCGCGTATGCGTACAAGGCCTTAATCGGAAAGCCAATTTCCCGCGTAATTATTCTTGGTAATAGTCATCAGGAGTTTTTTGAAGGCGCATCAATTTATCCGAAGGGGTATTTTGAAACGTCACTTGGTAAAATTGAAATCGATGCGGATTTTGCGCAAAAATTAATGGATGCGGATAAAAAGATTTATTTTAAAGAAAGCGCGCAACTGGAAGAGCATTCTTTGGAGGTGCAATTACCGTTTTTACAAAAGGTTTTAAATGATTTTAAGATTGTGCCGATTATTCTTGGAAATCAAGAAGGCTCTGCGGATGTTTTAATAAATGTTTTAAAGGGATTGATAGATGACAATACCTTAATTGTTGTTAGTACTGATTTGGCGCATTATCCGAAATACGAAGATGCCAATTATAGCGACGGAAAAATCATTAATGCGATTTTAAGCGGAAAAAGAGAGAATTTGAAAAAAGCAATTTCCGAATTAGAAAAAGAAGGAATTTCTAATCTGCAAACCTGTGCTTGCGCCAGCGATTCCGTTGAGGTAGCAATGGCTTTAATGGAAGGGAAAAAATCCGAATTATTGAAATATGCCAATTCAGGGGATGCTACCGAAGATAAATCAAGGGTAGTGGGCTATGCGAGTATTGTATTTATGGACTCTTCGATAAGCTCAGAGCAAGTTTCGCAAGAATTGAATAAGCAGCAGCAAAAGAGACTTTTGGAAATTGCCAAAGAATCGGTAGAAGCATATATTAAAGACGGAAAAATTCCAGAAATTAAAGAAAATGACTCTGAATTGAATAAGCTGCTCGGAGCATTCGTCACCCTAAAAGAAAAAGGTGAATTAAGGGGATGCATTGGTGTTTTTACCGGTGATGTTGATAATCCGCTTTATAAAATTGTTTCGGAGATGGCAATTTCCGCCGCAATAAATGATTCGAGATTTAATCCGGTAATCGAAGGCGAATTGGATGCATTGGATTATGAAATATCGGTTTTAAGCCCTCTAAAGAAAATTGATTCATGGAAAGACATAGAAATCGGAAAGCACGGAGTAAGGATTGTTAAGGGTTCCCGCGCAGGGGTTTTTTTGCCACAGGTGGCAACAGAAAATAATTGGGATTTGGATACATTTATGAGTGTTTTATGTACACAAAAAGCCGGATTACCGGCTGATTGTTGGAAGGACAAGGACACGGAAATTTATGTTTTTACTGCTCAGGTATTTGGTGATTGATTAAAATAGTGCTACAATTCTAAAATCGTTATAATTATTAAAAATTACCGATTATGGCGAAAGTTATACAACAAAGAAATAAATGTATTGGTTGCGGCACATGCGTGGCGGTTTGTCCGGCTTATTGGCATATGGGCGATGACGGAAAGGCAAGCATTAAGGACGCAAAAGACACTGGTGGCGGAAAGTTCGAGCTAGAACTTGAAGATGTGGCGTGCAACAAAGAAGCAGCCAGCAGTTGTCCGGTACAGATTATAATCGTAGAAGGATAGAAATATTTTTTACATACGATACAACGAGGCCTTCTTTGAAAGAAGAGGGTCTTTTATTTTCGCTTTAAATGTGGTAGGATATTTTCTATCGGTCTCTGAAAATCAGCCCCCGTAGCTCAATTTGTCCTTTTACCAATTTCCTCCCTGTAGCTCAATGGATAGAGCAAACCCGTCCTAAGGGTGAGATGGGGGTTCGATTCCTCCTAGGGAGATCATTCGGGCCCGTGGTATAGCAGTAACACGCGACTATGGCATAGTCGAGTCGGGGGTGCGACTCCCCCCGGGTCCACCAAGGGAGGAGTGCCAGAGTGGCCGAATGGGCTGGTTTCGAAAACCAGTATATCCGCAAGGGTATCGTGAGTTCGAATCTCACCTCCTCCGAATAAATTTATGACCAATCTTTCAAGTGAAAATTTAATATCGATAATTATGATTGTTGCGGCGATTTTAATCGGCTGGCTGATTGCTTTGCAGATTCAGTTTTTAAGCTTAAGAAAAAAGGTAAAAATATTTCTTAGAGGGAAAAAAGTGAAAGACCTGGAAGAAGTTCTCTCCGAGCAGATAAAAAGAATGGAAAGCATAGAAAGCGATATAAAAGACATTAACAAATGGAATGAGAAATTACAGGGAATTTGCGATATTTCGATAACTAAAGTCGGAGTTATTCGCTTTAATCCCTTTAAGGATACCGGCGGAGACCAGAGTTTTGCCATTGCTCTTCTGGATAGCAACAATAATGGCATAGTTTTTTCATCTCTATATACAAGGGAAGGAACGAGAGTTTATGCCAAGCCAATAGAAAAAGGAGCTTCGGGTTATAATTTATCGAAAGAGGAAGAAGAAGCAATAAAGAAAGCAGTGAGCGGTTGATGGCTCAGATTTATTTTACGTGTCGACACGTGTCGTTCCGACTGTGGTCGGGCCGCACTAATTCTCAGCCCCGCCGCGGGCGGGGCTTCCGAAGTTGTCTCAGTGTAAAATAAATCCTCGCCAAATAATTATGATGAAAAAACAGAAGGCAAATGAAAATTTGAAAGTAAGGCCGCCGATTGTGGTTATTTTGGGGCACGTTGATCATGGGAAAACTAGTTTGCTTGATACAATCAGGAAAACCAACGTTGTTGCCAAAGAGTCGGGTGGAATAACCCAGCATATTGGCGCTTATCAGATTGAATTCCAGGGCAAAAAAATAACCTTTATCGATACCCCCGGGCACGAGGCGTTTTCACAAATGCGTTCACGCGGTGCAAAAGCCGCGGACATCGCGATTTTGGTTGTTGCCGGAGAAGAGGGAGTAAAGCCGCAAACCAAGGAAGTTATCAACTACGTTAAAAAAGAAGAAATCCCGACAATTGTGGCAATAAATAAAATCGACAAACCGCAAGTGAATTTCGAGAAAACTGTCGGAGAACTGGAAAAAGAAGGTTTAGTTGTGGAGACCAGGGGAGGAAAAACACCGGTAATAAAAGTTTCGGCAAAAGACGGTACGGGCGTAAATGAACTTCTGGAAATGATACTTTTGGTCGCGGAAATGGAAGAACTGAAAGCCGATATCGATAAACCGGCAAATGGAGTCGTCATCGAATCTTATCTGGACTCAAGAAGAGGCTCGGTTGCCACGCTTTTGGTTTTTGAGGGTATTCTGAAAATCGGTCAATGGGTTGTTTGCGGAAATTTTTACGGAAAAATCAAAAGCCTGGAAGATTTTAAAGGAGAAAAAATGGAACAAGCCGAACCGTCAACTCCGGCAGTAGTCTTGGGGTTAAGCGATGTTCCCGTGGTCGGACAAACTTTTGAAGTAGTTGACTCTGAAGAAGCAGCTGGTGGAAAAATCTTAGAAAATAAAGAAACAAAGAAAGAGTCTTTGCCCGAACCGAAAATTGAATCTATTGAAGGCAAAGAAATAAGAATTTTGAATTTGATTCTCAAGGCCGATGTCCAAGGGTCGCTTGAAGCGATTTCCGAAAATTTATTCAAACTTGATTTGGGTGGGATTAAATTAAATATCGTGAAATCCGAAGTAGGCGCAATTTCCGAATCAGATATTAAGCTGGCCTTTCCCACTGAAGCGATGATTGTGGGTTTTCGCGTAAAGGCTTCGAGTAGTGTTTTTGATATGGCAAAAAGAAATAAGGTGAAAATCAGGACATACGATATAATTTACGAATTATTCGAGGAAATACGAAAAGAAGCCGCAAAATTGTTGGATCCGGAAATCAATAGAGAGAACTTGGGAAAATTGAGGGTTATCGCCATTTTTAGAAAAGAAAAATCGAAAATGATTGTTGGTGGAAAGGTTATTGACGGTAAGGCCGTAAATAAAGTTTCAATAGATGTTTTTAGAAACGAGGAGAAAATAGGTTCGGGCAGAATAACCCAACTTCAACACAACAAAAATGACATGGCAGAAATAGAAAAAGGAAGAGAAGCGGGAATTCTGTATGAAGGAGAGCCGATAATTGAAGAGGGGGATATTTTGGAGTTTTATAGAATTCAAAAAACAAGAAGAGAGTTATAAAGATGAAAAATAGGATTGAAAGAATTAACCAGTTGATAAGAGAGAAGGTTGCCGAAATCCTTTTAAGGGATATTTTTGTTAAGGGGTCATTGATAACTGTTCAGCAGGTCAGTACGTCCAAAGATCTAAATCATGCTAAAATCAAAGTGAGCGTAATGCCTTTTTCCGAATCGGCAAGAGTTATGAAAATTTTGGAAAAACAGGCGCCGAGCGTTCAAATAAAACTTAATTCTGCGGTGAAAATAAGATTTGTTCCCAGAATAAAATTTTATCTGGATATGTCGGAAGAAAAAGCAAACAGAGTCGAAGAAATATTGAAAAATATTACAAAATAATATTTTGCCGCGGTGGTGGAACCGGTAGACACGCAAGACTTAAAATCTTGTGGCTGAACAAGCCGTGAGAGTTCGAGTCTCTCCCGCGGCACTCGTCTTGCTCGATGGGATGTCGCACACTTAGCTCAGTGGCTAGAGCATTCGGTTTACATCCGAAGGGTCGGGGGTTCAAATCCCTCAGTGTGCACAGGGATGCGGTGTTTACAAATTTAAATTATCTTATTAAAATGAAAATTATATGGCCAGGTAGCCCCCGAAAATAAATTCTTCGAATTTATCACGGGGCAGGCAAGTTCCGTCAGAGGCGGATAAAGTCCAGGCAAGCAGTGATGTGGCCCGATGGCGAAGAGGTAACGCGGCTGTCTGCAAAACAGCTATGCGCCGGTTCAAGTCCGGCTCGGGCCTAATAAGTTTACCTCGTCGAAGCATCGGCGAAGGCGGGCCGAGGTAGCTCAGTGGTAGAGCACACGACTGAAAATCGTGGTGTCGAGAGTTCGATCCTCTCCCTCGGCACACTGCGGGAGTAGTTCAGCAGTAGAACGTCTCCTTGCCAAGGAGAAGGTCGCGGGTGCGAAACCCGTCTCCCGCTCTTTATTCCTAAATATTAATTTTATGGACAAAAAATTACATCGTTCGCAAACCGACAAAATAATCGCCGGAATAGCCGGTGGGCTGGGAGAACACTTTGAGGTTGACCCGACAATCGTACGCCTGATTTTTGTTTTGATTACGGTTTTAGGCGGTTCCGGAGTTTTACTTTACTTAATCTTATGGGTGTTGATACCCAGGGACCCAGAAGGGAAAATGGTAATCAACAAAGACAGAGTGAAGGAAGTTGCCGGTGAAATCAAGGACAAAGCAGAAGCATTCGGCAAGGGGATAAAAGAGGAATTCGGAAATGAATTACAAACGACCGAAGAAAAAAGCAAGAAAAGTGGAGGATTGTTCGGTTGGATTTTGGTTATTGCCGGAGTATTGTTTCTGATTAATATTTTTTATCCGATTTCATTTCGTTATTTTGCATTCCGTTTTTGGCCAATTGGGTTGATTTTACTCGGCCTGGTACTGATTTTCCGGTCCGGTCGCAAATAATTGTTTCCCAAAATAAAAAATACGGCATCGATGCCGTATTTTTGTTTACATGTGCGCGAGAGAGGATTTGAACCTCCACGTCCTTACGGACACTAGCCCCTCAAGCTAGCCTGGCTACCAATTACAGCACTCGCGCATTTTTAATCCGCCTATGCGGCGGATTTTTGTTCGCTTGCTGTTTCTTCGGTTTTAGTTTCTTTTGGAGCTTCTTTTTTTTCAGAAAACCATTCTATATTCAACGCTTTCTTGTTTTTCATTCTCGCTTTTTTGCCCGCACGTCCGCGCATATAATAAAGTTTAGCACGCCTGACCTTTGAGCGTCTGACGATTTCTACTTTCGAGATGCTTGGAGAAAAAATCGGAAATATTCTTTCCACGCCGATTCCGTCGGATACTTTTCTTACCGTAAAAGTGGAGCTTATTCCCTTGCCATGTTTTCGGGCAATAACCAATCCTTCGAATACTTGCGTTCTTTCCGCGCCTCTTTTGGTTTTCTCCGCCAGTTTCAGTTGTACGCGAACAACGTCTCCGGGCCTGATGTCGGGAATTTCTTTATTGGTTTGCATTTTATTGAATATATCCAATTTGGTTGTCATATTTTTTCAATACTTTGTTTAATTCTTCTGGCAACTCTGATCTGAATTCCATTATCTTACCATCTAATAATTGGAATTGTAAATAGCTGGCGTGTAAAAATTGTCTATTCAGGCCGTCTATTTTTGCCTGTCTTTTGAATTTATATTTTTCATCTCCAGCCAGGGGATGGCCGATTGATGCTAAGTGAATTCTGATTTGATGTGTTCTTCCGGTTTCCGGAGAAACTTCGAGGAGAGTATAGTTTTTTCCGCCCGAGGCGGATCCGCCTTTGGCGGAAAATTCTTTAATTACTTCGTATCTGGTGAGCGCTTCGCGCATTTTTCCGATTGGCGCAATTGTCTGACTGCCGCCGCGTTTTCTGGATTTGGAAATCGATTTGGCGATGACTCCCTTTTTGTCTTTTAAAATTCCATTTACCAAGGCCAGATATTTTTTGTGAATTTGGCGGTTTAAAAATTGGCTTTTTAGCCATTCGTAAGTTTTTTCATTTTTCGCGATTACCATTAGTCCCGAGGTATCTTTATCCAGGCGGTGCACCAGTTTCGCCTCGGGATATTTTATTTTCATTAAATCAATAAGTGTGTCTTTTTCATCCGTAACCGGGTGCGCCAACAATCCTGCTGGTTTATCGATAACTATCAAATTATTATCTTCGTAGATGGTTGTAATATTTATTGTGCGCATACATAAAACATAAAGTGGGCGGTACAAGACTCGAACTTGTGACCTTTGCAATGTCAATGCAACGCTCTAGCCAACTGAGCTAACCGCCCGTTTATCTAGTGTATTGTTTCTTCCAGATAAAGCCAGTTTTTGATTTTTTCTTTTGCCGTTTTCTTTTGCAGGGAAATTTCCCAGCCTTCGAATGGATTTCGTTCTGTCTCCATTGGATTTCCTTCCATAGATGCGCGTGCTTGGACTTGAACCAAGGACCCCGGCTTTATAAGAGCCGTGCTCTAACCAACTGAGCTACACGCGCTTTTCATTTTTCTTTTATCAGTCTTTCGAATTCTTCTTTTTCGATGGTCTCTTTTTCAACCAAGTATTTGGCGATTTGTGTAAGTTTACTTCTTTTTTGTTTAAGGATTTTTTCAGTAGTTTTTTGCGCGTCTTTAATGAATTTTTCTACCTCTGTGTCGATTTCCGCAGCTTTCTTTTCTGAATAATTTTTGCTTTCGGTAATTTCCTTTCCTAGAAATATCAATTCTTCGCTGTCGCCGAAAGTTATTGGGCCAAGCTTTTCGCTCATTCCATATTTTGTAACCATTATTCGGGAAAGTTCGGAGGCTTGTTTTAAATCATTCGATGCGCCGGTAGTCAGTTCGTTGAAAACCAGTTTTTCCGCACAATATCCTCCCAAGAGAACCGATAATTCATCGATAAATTCCGAACGGCTGCGTAAATGTTTGTCTTCGGAAGGAATTTTTAAAGTATAGCCGGCAGCTTTGCCGCGCGCAACAATAGAAACTTTGTGAACGGGATCGGCATTTTTCAAACTTGCAGCCATTAAGGCGTGGCCTGCTTCGTGATATGCGGCAATTTCTTTTTCTTTTTTCGATAGAACGTGGCTTTTTCTTTCCGGTCCGAGCAGCACTTTTTCAATAGAATTGAAAAGGTCGGGTTGATTTATCATTTTTTGGTCTTTTCTTGCAGCGAGAATCGCCGCTTCGTTAACCAAGTTTGCCAAGTCAGCCCCGGAAAAACCGGCTGTTCTTTCTGCTAATTGTCGGAGATTTACGTCTTTATCCAGTTTTTTGTTTCGGGCATGAATTTTCAGGATTGCTTCTCTTTCTTTAATGTCGGGCATGTCCAGAACTACGCGGCGGTCGAATCTACCCGGTCTTAAAAGTGCCGGGTCAAGAATGTCGGGTCTATTAGTTGCGGCAATAACGATTAAATTGGTGTTGGTTTCGAATCCGTCCATTTCCACGAGTATTTGATTCAGGGTTTGTTCTCTTTCGTCGTGGCCTCCGCCAAGCCCTGCACCACGGTGCCTGCCCACTGCGTCGATTTCATCAATAAAGATAATTGCCGGCGCGCTTTTTTTCGCCATCTGGAATAAATCTCTGACTCTTGATGCGCCAACACCAACAAACATTTCCACGAATTCCGAACCGGAAATATGGAAAAATGGGACATTGGCTTCACCGGCAACTGCTCTTGCTAATAATGTTTTTCCGGTCCCCGGAGGTCCCATCAACAGAACTCCGCGCGGAATTCTTGCTCCGATTTCGATAAATTTTTTGGGAAATTTCAGGAACTCGACGATTTCCTGCAATTCCGCTTTTGCTTCATGGGCTCCGGCAACATCTTTAAATGTGGTTTTTTGTTTCTTATCCGGAAGATTGATTCTTGCTTGAGATTTTCCGAAGGACATAGCCTGGGTTTGTCCTTTTTGCGCTTGGCGGAACATAAACCATAAGAGCCCGCCAATCATCAGAAACGGTAAGAGAAAAGGCAGAAGATTGATAAGCCAATAAGAAGCTCCGTATTCGCTTTTTATTTCCAGAGAAACCGCTTTCAGTTTTTCGGGGTCGACTCCCAGATTTTTCAGAGATTCGGTAAGTCCGGCTTCGCCTTCTTTTTGGCTGGTTTTCTTGCTTCCGTCTTTAAGTTCGATTTCCAGTTTATTTTCCTGAATAATGATTTTTGTGACATTGCCGCTATTAATATCCGAAACCACTTGGTTTAAAGGAATGATTTCTTTGGATTGGGGAGAAGAATAATAAAAAGAATAGATTGCCGACAGAACAATCAAAATAACGAAAACGATAATAAAGTTTTTGAAAAAGTTTTTCATAGTTATCAATATAACACATTTTGAGCGAAATTCAAATAAAAAAGAACCCCGGGATCCACCTTACGGTAGTTCTCGGGGTTTGGCCGGTCAGTTAACCGGCGGGAGATCTTTGAGATCCATGCGCTGGACCAAGGAATGGTCCTTGTTCACGATCTCGGCGATCTCTTCCTGCGACGCGTTGTCGCCGATGTCCTTGGGAGAGTCCTCCTTGTGTCCTCTCGCGGACCGTTCGTCGTCCTGCGCGAGAACGGCGCTCTTGGCGCGGCGGAAGTCTCTTGACATCTCGCCTTTGCCGTTTCCGCGGTGGCCGTTCCCGTTGTTGTGTCGGGGCTTGATCACCTCGACGTGCTGGTAAACGACCTCGACAGGAGCCGGCTTGGTGGCGGGCGTGGCAGGGAGTTGTTCGACGGGCTCATCGTGGTGCTCGACGTTGAGCATGAACTTCCCGTTCTGTTCCCAGACCCGGACTCTGAATACCTCATTGGTATTCTCATCCAGAGCGACGCGCAGGGTCACTCCCTTGGGGTGGGAATACTTCCACCAGCTTCCTGCTTCCCAGTCCAGGGGCTCGATGATTTCCTGAGCATCCCTGACCTCGAATTGGTATTTGAGGTCACTCTTTGTGTCGCGGGTGATTTCGATCACCCGAAAGAGCTGGTAGGGGACTTCGGGCCGGGGTTCCCATTCACCTTTAACGCATTTCACGTAGAACGGTTTCTCGTTCTTATTGATTCGCGCAACCAGGTAAATGACGACTTCCAGACAACCGATAGTGAATTTAAACACGAATACACCTCCAATTAAGAATGGCGAGTCTCATGACCTGCCGGTTCCTTTTAGGGAACTATTGTAATTATACACCTTAGAGCTAAGTTTGTCAAGCGTTTAACGAAGTTAAGTCATTTTGGGACAGAAAAGGCCCCGCAGCTGCGGGGCCTCGCAAACAGATTCACGTATTTTATCTTATTCTTTTTCTTTCGCAGCTTTTTTTGCGGGCTCTTTTTCTTCTCCTAATATCGGTTTCAGCGCCATTCTGTATTCCGATGGTTTAATGGAAATAATTTTGAATTCGTATTTTTTGCCCAGCTCCAGTGTTTCTTTCATTTTCTTTTCCGTGCCGAATTCGGAAATATGCGCCAGTCCCTGAATGTTTTTGTCCAGTTTTATAAAGACTCCGAAAGGATTGAATTTCACGACTTCGCCTTTAACAACTTGCCCGATTTCATATTTGTCCTTGATTTTTTCCCAAGGATTATCTTTCATCGCTTTAGTGGAAAGCGAAACCTTGTCTCCGTCGATTTCTACGATTTTTGCCTTTACTTCGTCGCCAACTTTAAAAAATTCCGCGGGGCTGTCGATAATCTGCCAATCGATTTCCGAAATATGAATCAATCCTTCGAGTTCGTCGAATTTTATGAAAACCCCGAAATCGACGATACCCGTGACTATTCCTTCGACTGTATCCCCGATTTTATATTTTTCCAGTGCTTTTTTCAGCTTTTTCTCTTCGGTTGCTTTTTCCGAAACAATCAGTTTCTTCTCGCGCTGGTCAAGATCGATAATTTTCAGATTAAGGGTTTGATCCACAAGCTTATTCAGTTCCAAAAGAATTTTTTGTTTGTTTCCGCCTTCAACGCGGGGATAATGAGCGGAAGAAAGCTGAGATACCGGCATAAATGCTTCAATTTTTTCGATTTCCACCATCAATCCACCCTTATTCGCTTTTAGTACCTTTGCTTCGATGGTTTCGCCGCTTTCCATTTTGTCTCTGAGATTTTGCCATTTTTTCTCCTCGCCGGCCTTGAGCAGTGAGACTTCGGCATAGCCATCTTCGTTTTCGATATTGATGATTTTTACCGAAATCGGTTCGCCCGGTTTAATTCCCCTAAACTCTTTGGGGTTTTGTTTTATTTCTTTTCCCAAAATAATTCCGGTTTTGAAATTTTTCAGATCCAAAAAAATCGTCGACGGCTTTACGCCAACAATTATTGCTTCAATAACATCGCCAATTTTCGGGACATTAAAAGGGGTCCTGGAAATCAGGTCTCCCATTAAAGTTGTTTTCTTTTCGATTGCTGTTTTCATGGTAATTCAAAGTATAAACGATGAAAATTTTTTTTGCAAGTATTTTATAGAATTTATTTTTATGATATGATGAAAACATATGAAAATTGCTTGGTATGGCCAGAGCTGTTTTCGGCTCATAATTAAAGTTAACGGCGGCGAAAAAATAACGCTTTTTGTCGACCCGTTCGACAAAGAAACCGGATTGACTCCTCCGCGAGGCAATGCCGATGTTGTTATTTGTTCACATAACCATCACGATCACAGTAACGCTAAATCTTTAAGTGGTACGCCTTTTATTATTGACGGGCCGGGAGAGTACGACGTCAAAAAAATTTACATCAAGGGAATCTATTCTTTTCATGATGATAAAAAAGGAGAAGAGCGTGGTATCAATACGATTTCGGTTATCGAAGCCGAAGACTTGAAAATTTGCCATTTGGGAGACTTGGGGCAAAAGGAACTTTCGGATATTCAATTGGAAAAAATCGGCGAGGTAGATATTTTGATGATTCCGGTTGGCGGAAATTTCACCATTGACGGAAGCGAAGCGGTAAAAATAATCAATCAAATCGAACCGAGGGTAATTATCCCGATGCACTACAAAATACCCGGAGTATCCATAAAACTTGACGGGTTGGAAAAATTCCTTAAAGAAATTGGTGTCGAAGAGGAAACAATGGAGGAATTCACGATTCAGAAAAAAGACTTGATCGAGGAAAAAATGAAAGTCGTAGTAATGAAACCATTATGAGTTTAATCGAAAAAATTCAAAATCAGCCAAAAAGAAAAAGGTTGATAATTCTTTGGGTTTCGACTGCGGTGGCGATGATGATTGTTCTCATGATTTGGTTTTTTTCTTTTTCTCACAACGTGGACAAATTAAAAGAGAACAATAAAAACGCGGAAACAGGGAACTTCCCATCTTTGTTCGAAAGCATAAAAAAAGACTTTTCCGCTTTCAAGGGAATATTTAACGCAAGCGTAAAAGAAATAAAGGACATCGAAATTCAAATCAATGAAGGGCAAACACAAGAATAAAAACAACAATAACAACGGAGACAATAACAATAACAATAACGATAAACTCATTGCGGCGAAGAATTCCGAAGACATGAAAAGAGTTCAACTTCGGGAAATCAGCCAAGAAATGAAGGAATCATATTTGGATTACGCGATGAGCGTAATCATGTCCCGTGCCATTCCCGATGCCAGAGATGGATTGAAACCGGTGCATCGGAGAATTTTGTATTCTATGCACGAAATGGGTCTGACTGCGGGCGCAAAATACAGGAAATCGGCAAACGTAACCGGTATTACCATGGCCTATTATCATCCGCATGGAGATCAGGCGATTTATGATGCTTTGGCAAAAATGGCCCAAAATTTTTATATGCGTTATCCCTTGGTAGATGGTCAGGGAAACTGGGGAAGTGTTGACGGAGATGCGCCGGCAGCGCAGCGTTATACCGAATGCCGTTTGTCGAAAATCGGTGAAGAAATGCTTAATGATATCAATAAAGAAACCGTTGATTGGGTTGATAATTACGATGGAGTAAGAAAAGAACCGGCAGTGTTACCTTCTCCTGTGCCGAACTTACTTTTGAATGGAACACTGGGTATTGCTGTGGGCATGGCAACAAGCATTCCGCCACACAATCTTAGTGAATTGATTGATGCGATTTGTTATCTCGCTGATGAACCGAAGGCAACGGTCGAAGATCTTTTCAAATTTATTAAAGGACCTGATTTTCCGACTGGCGGAGAAATTTACAACAAAAAAGAAATTATCAAGGCTTATGTTT
>Ga0315286_10000721_pt1 | contig 28503 bp, 23 predicted proteins | sample YL17G10_0_MG_FD_205038 | JGI IMG/M metagenome (GOLD analysis project Ga0315286, IMG submission 205038) | Sediment microbial communities from Yellowstone Lake, YNP, Wyoming, USA - YL17G10_0 | ecosystem: Environmental > Aquatic > Freshwater > Lake > Sediment | place: USA: Wyoming | collected... | reverse complement strand
CTAGCCGCACGATTTGCAGGAGCGCGGACCCGCACGCCCGCCCAGGCGATCACCCGCTCAGCGGCAGGTCCCGCCGCAGGCAGCCATGAGCTTCCCCACCAGGATCATGGCCATCGCCAGGATGACAATCCACGACAGATCGCTCGTCACAGCACACCTCCTTGAGAGAGATTCTACCACGAGGAACGTGTCCCGCCTGGTGGCCGAGTCTAGGAGCCTGGTACGCTCGGCGCGTAGCGCAGCACGGCCTCGGGAAAGGCAAGGACAGAGACGTAGACCCAGATCTGCCCAGCTTTGCGCTCGAGCCCAAGACGCAGGCAATCATACAGGTCGCGGAAGAGCCCCAGCCCCAAGTTCTCGATCGTCGGGCGCCCGTACGCGTACACGCCGCTCACCGTGAAGCCCCACCCCGGCTCAAAGCGCAGCTCGGTCTCAAAGCTGAGACGGGAGATCCTCGCGGCCGCAGGATCGACCTCGCCGGTGCAGGAGAACCTGGCCGCGCTGGTGGCGGCGCTCGCCTGGAACCTCACCGTGTCGAAGCGCCCTTGAGAGGGAAGAAAGGGGATCGTCCACGCCGCATCAAGGCCTCCCACGTTCCACGTTCCCGAGAGCGTCGCCCTGTCTACGGCGCCGGTGGCGAGGTTGCAGCGCGCGGCCAGCGTGAACGATGGGGTCTGTCCCCATCTGGCAGTCACGTCCAGTGGATCGAACGTCCTGGAGGCAAGATCGAGGCCTCCTTCCACGGCCAGCGCGAAGTGCGATTCCCCGGCAAAGCGCCACGTGAGACGACTTTGAGAAACGAGCCGGTCGAAGTGGAACGGACTTCCTCCGTTCACGAGCTGGTAGTTGTAGCCAAGGGTCATGCCCGAAGAGCCCAACGTCGCCGAGCAGGTGAAGACCTGGCGGTCTGTGCTCTGTTGTGGGGTCTGGTAGTGGGAAAGGTGGAGACCGGCCCGCTCCGTCGTGGAGAATCCGAGGAAAGAGAGCGAGGGCAGCTCCGCCTCGATCGAGCCGTCGAGGCGAAGGGACTGGCCGACGAACGCGTCGCTCTCCCACTCCCGGAACCACCCGGCGGAGAGACGGGGAGAAAGCGAGAGAGGTCCCAGCTCGACCGCTCTGTACGACAGGACGAGCTCCGGCAGTCGTTCCACAATCTTGACGACTTGGTCTTTCTTGCTCTCGCTCCGCTCCGCGACGAGGGCGACGACCCAGCCCTCGGGTCTTCCGTTCAGGCTGAACGCGTACGTGTACCGGCGACTCGTTTCCTCATCGTGGTAGTCCAACCGTCCTTGAAGCTCCCATCCGGCCGCAAGCGTGACCGCATGCTCGAGAGAGACGTCAAGAACGCTCGTCCCGACGCTGGCTGGAGGCCAGTGGAGGCTCACCCTGCCGGAGTGGGCTCCCACGGCATAGCGGAGGATCGCTCCCAATCCCACTTCCTGGAAGCGCGTGAAGTAGTCGATCAGGATGGCTCCGTAATTTGACGGATTCAGGTAGAAAGGGAGATTCCACTTGAGGAAGAACCCACGCAGCGAATCTTCGCCGATCGCAGGGAACAGCGGGCTCTCCAGGGTCTCCTTGAGAGGCTGGACGTAGACTGGCAGCCAGAAGACCGGTACCCCGCCAGCGCGGACAGCGAGATCGAAGGCCACGATCAGGCGGTCGGGGTAGACGACGAGCCGTCCGGTCTGGATGGAGTAAGGCTGGACTCCGAGGGCTCCTCCGCAGCATTCGCAGGTGGACAACTGCGCCTGGTTCACCTCGAGCGACGCCACCTCGCCCGCGGCATCGAACGCGATCGTGCCCTTCGCGCCAGAGTAGAGAAGAACATGCGTCTCACCCTGGGAGTTGACGAAGGTGCTCCGGCCGCGGAACTCGCTCGCCGTGGCCTGTTGAGCGGCCACGCCGCCGCCCTTGTCTTCGAGGCGCGCGGTGAGACCTTCCCCGAACAGGGTGAAGTCTCGGCCGACCTCGAGCTCGACCGACCCGGTCGCGGCAAGCTGCCAGGCGCCGGCGTCGTCACGGTCCAGGGTCACCTCGTCCGCTCCCAGACGGGTCTCCCCGTAGCTCAGGCGCACGCCTCCGCGGGCCAGGACATGGTCGCGGTCGGAGGAAACAAAGAGCGCCTCGCAGTCGATTGTCACGGGCACATCGTCAGCGCCGATCGCCAGGACCCCGGCGGCCAAGACGCAGACCGCAGCCAGGAAGAGAGGAAGCCCTCTGTGAAGGCGCTTCCACCACGTCCCCCAGTCCAGCCGATCCAGACGCAGGTAGAGAGCAAGCCCCACAAGCCCGAACAGAAGGTCGGGGATCCACGCCGCGAGCGAGGGGGGAAGAATCCCGCGGCGTCCCAACATCTGAGTCCAGAGGAGCGTTCCCTGGAAGAGTCCCACGAGGAGCAGGCTCACCACGACGCCGGCCGCACGGCTCCGCCAGCCCCACAGGAGACTCGCCGACCCGCCGAACAACACAAACACCACAGCCGCGAGCGGGATCGATCCCCTGAGGTGGCTCTCCACGACCAGTTCGTCCACCGGAAGTCCGCTCTGCCGGAGAAGGGCGATGCGCGACAAAAGCTCGCCGATCCCCATCTCCGATGGAGACCGTGATCCTGCCAAGAGGTTCACACGGCTCTGGTCAATCCCCACGTGAAGCTCGTCGAAGGTTCCTGAGAAGATCAGCTCGCCACCGCGGTCGTACCCGTACACCCGGCCAGAGCTGAGGTCCCACGACGTCTCATTCCAGCTCCCCTGCTCCGCCGTCACGATGGTCACGGCGGCCCTGGCCTGCGGGAAGATCCTGCCGTTGATGTCGTAGATGAGGATGCCGCGCAGGCTATTGTCCGACTCGTCGTAGCTTTGCACGTAGAAGAACTGGCCTTCCAGGCCCTTGAAGAAGGTGTTCGTGCGGATGTGCGGCGTCCCCTGGCGGAAGATGATCTCGCGCAGCACCCGCTGGTATCCGTGCTCTGATGAGGGAACCGCCCAGTTGTAGAGGCTGAAATCGACCAGCCCAACCAAGGCGGCAGCCACAAGCAGCGGGGAGAGGATCCGCCGCAGGGAGATCCCCGACGCCTCGAGCGCAATCACCTCACGGTCGTGTACCAGCCTTCCCAGACCCAGGAAGGTAGCGAAGAGGCCGCTCACGGGAAGCGCGAGGACCAGGAGGTTCGGAAGCTTGAACAGGAGGAGCTGCAAGAGCGAAAGGATTCCCACGCCGCGGTCGACCATCAGATCGGAAAGGGAGAGGATCAGGTTCAGCACGATGAACAAGAGGAGGCCAAACAGGGAGACGAGGAAAGGCCCTGTCATTTCGCGAAGCACGTACCGGTCGGAGCGGCGAATCCCCATCGTGCGTCGATGATACTGGAAGCCGCGTCTTGACGGCCAGCGGCGGCAAACGCCCTGAACGAGAGCGAATCGGCCTTTGATCCGTTCCTCTCCATCGGGTATAGTGGCGCGGGATCGGGATGAGAAAGTGCGTATACATCGAGACTTGGGGCTGCCAGATGAACCTCCACCAGTCCGAGGGGATCGCCGGAACCCTCGAGCAGGCAGGGTTCACGATCTCCGACTCCCTCCTGGACGCCGATGTGGTGGTGTTCAACACCTGTGCGGTCCGGCAGAAGGCCGAGGAGAAGGTCTACGGCCGAATCGGCGCGGTTGCCGAGGCGAAGAGGACTCGCCCGGTGGTGTTCGGGCTCGGAGGCTGCCTGTCGCAAGTGCGCGGCGAATCCCTGTTGAAACGATTCCCGGTGATCGATTTCCTGTTCGGGACGGGCGACCCTAGCGCTCTCCCCGCTCTGATCGCCGCGGCCGAGAGAGGCAGTGGCCGGGTGGCTCACCTCCGGCGTTCGGGACAACAGGGCAGCGCCCGCTACCGAAGGGCAAGCGCAGTCACGGCGATGGTCACCATCACCGAGGGATGCTCCATGGGCTGCTCGTACTGCGTCGTGCCTCGGGCACGTGGCCCTCTGGAGAGCCGGCCACCTCTTGAGATCCTGGCCGAGGTGGAGGATTTGGTCAAGGCCGGATTCAAAGAGATCCTCCTCCTCGGGCAGAACGTCGACTCCTATGGCAGGGACCGCCCTGAGTACGGCGACTTCGCACGACTGCTGGACGGCGTCGCCAGGACGGGCATCCCCAGAGTCCGCTTCACCACATCGCACCCGCGCGACCTCTGTCCGGCCGTTCTGGAGGTGATCGCCCGCCACGACAACGTCTGCAAGCACCTCCACCTGGCGTGCCAATCGGGGAGCGAGCGGATCCTCGCCGCCATGAATCGCGGCTACACCAGGGCCGGCTTCCTGGACATCGTCCGCCGTGCCCGAGAGGCGGTGGGGCGGATCAACATCACGACCGACCTGATCGTGGGCTACCCAGAGGAATCGGAGGCAGACTTCCTTGAGACCAGGAACCTCGTGGAGGAGGTCCGGTTCGGCTCGCTGTTCGTCGCCAAGTACTCGCCCCGGCCGAACACCTGGAGCGCACGACTCCCGGACGATGTCCCGGAAGAAACCAAGGCCGCTCGCCTCGAGGAGCTGCTTGCGCTGGAGCGAACGATCGCGCTCGAGGAGAACCGGAAGCGGATCGGCCAGGTCATCGATGTCCTCGTCGAGGGACGCACTCGAACGGGGTTGCCCTACGGCCGTGCTGACGACCATCGCACCGTCGCCGTCGCCGGAGCGGCCGAGATCGGCGAGTTTGTGTCCGTGCTTATCGACGGAGCCTCCGCGGCGGCGCTCTCAGGCACCGTCCTTGTCCCAAGCGGGGGCGCTCGGACGCGGAAGCGGGCGGATCCGGTAGCGCACCCATCCTAGACGTGATAGACCTTCCTTGGGACCGGCTGGGGCTCGCCCGCTTCCTGGTAGGAGACTCTCACGGAGTCCTCTTGTTCGCAGACGGGAAACCCCAGATCTCAAGAGAGAGTGCGACTGCCGACGGCCTTCCTGTGGTCACCTATGCCCACCAGGGTGGGATGGACCAGGCCATCGACCTGGAGTTGCTCGCGCGGACACTGCTCCCGACTCAGGCCGATCATGGCCTGGAGGCCCTCTGCGCTCACTACGCGGTCCCGATCACGGCCACGGCTGAACGCGAGGCAATCGGAGCCCTGCTGGGCCACCTTCTCGCAGAGGCGCTTTCTTTCCCGCCCGACCTCCTCTCGATCCTTTCTGAGCTCCTGCCTCAGGCGACCGGCGGGCTCGTGGGCCGCCTCGTCCCGCTTGCCCGGCCTGCGGAGCACAAAGCGAGCTCCCGAGAGGCAACGGAGGTTCCGGCCACGTCAGTCGAAGACGCGTTAGGTCCAGGCGGAGCGGTGGCCTTTGGACTTGAGACCTACGAGGACCGCCCCGGTCAACGGAACATGGCGGGGGCGATCGATGGGATCCTGGCCCACGGCGGAACGCTCGCTGTGGAGGCAGGACCCGGAACGGGCAAGACGTTCGCCTATCTTGTGCCGGCGATCCTTCACCTGCGATCCAATCCAGCCGATCGTCTTGTCGTGTCCACTCGGACAAAGCAGCTGCAAGAGCAGCTCTTCCAGAGCGACCTTCCCTTCCTCGTCTCCCGCCTCTATCCGCCGCTCTCGGTCGCCCTGCTCAAGGGCCGGGAGAACTACGCGTGCCTACGGCGATGGGAGGTTGTCCTGGGCGAAACCGCTCACGGCCTCGAGAAGGGGCTACTGACGGCGCTCGCCCCCTTCGCCAGCTGGCTCTTTCGCACGGAGACGGGCGACATCGAGGAGAACGCCGCCTTCTTCAAGGACGAGAGCGCTCCCGCTCTCTGGGCAAGGCTGCGCGACCATCCCCGGCATTGCCCGGGGCCGCTCTGCCCTTTCGTCCAGGATTGTTTCTCCTTCGCCGCCCGTCGGCGCGCCCGCGAGGCATCCCTCGTCGTAGTCAACCATTCCCTCCTCCTTGCCGATCTGCGATCGGGACGAGAGATCCTCGGTGACTACCCGTATCTCGTCATCGACGAGGCGCACTCGTTCGAGGGAGCGACACGGCAGGCGTTTACGTCGACCCTGGCCAAGGAGACTCTGGAGGTCCTGCTCGCCGAGATGGAATCTCCGGTCGGCCATCGGGCGAGCGGCTGGCTCGCGCGCCTTCTTCTTGCCGAGGACGACTCAAGCGTGCAGCGCGCCAAAGCGAGCGTGACCGCCGTGCGCGCCATGAACAGCCATCTCTTCGCGGCGCTGGAGGCCGCCCTTCCCAACGAGGCGCGCGGAAGGACGCCGTCTCTGGACGCGATTCGGCCGCAGGCCGATCGTCTGGCCCAGTCAATGGCCGAGCTGGGGCTCGCGATCGAGGAGGCCGGTGAGGCCGCCGCCAACGAGGAGTGCCGTTCTGAAGGGGATCGATTGGTCGCGGAGCTCACTGTGGCCCGAGATCTCCTGGTCTCTCTTTTCGAGCCGGAGACCGAAAACGCCACGCACTGGTTTGAGCGCACCGACGGGGAGGCCTCCCTCCACGTCTCGCCGGTCGAGGTCGCTCCCATCCTGGCATCCGCACTCTATCCGGATCTAGAAGGACTGGTGCTCACGTCGGCCACGCTCTCCTCGGGGGACGCGTTCGCCTACCTGCGAGAGTCGGTAGGGCTCGAGTCTTCGCCCGGGCCTCTCACATGCACCGTGGTGGAGGGGCCGTTTTCCTACGACCAGTGCATGCGCATCTACGTTCCCGGTTTCCTGCCGCCGGTTGACGGGCGAGAGGACGACTACGCGGACTCACTTAGCTCCTTGGTGAGCGCCTTGGCGGAGACGACCGAGAGGAAGACTCTGGTCCTGTTCACGGCCCACCGGCTTCTCCGCGCCGTGCGCGACCGCCTCGGCGGCCAGCGGGCCGTCCTGGCGCAGGGATTCGATGGACCCCACAGCAAGCTGATCGAGCAGTTCCGCGCTGCCGAAGGGGGAACCATCCTCCTGGGGACAGACAGCTTCTGGGAAGGAATCGACCTCCCGGGCGAGGATCTGGAGGTCTTGATCATCACCCGCCTTCCCTTTCCCGTCCCGACCGACCCGCTCCTCGCCGCCCTGGGAGAGCGCATGGAATGCCTCGGAAGGGACCCCTTTCTGGACCTGGCTCTTCCTCAGGCCATCCTCAAGCTGAGGCAGGGGGTTGGTCGGTTGGTGCGTCGACGGACCGACCGCGGCGCCGTCATCCTGACCGACCGCCGCGTCCTCTCCAGAAGCTACGGAGGCTACTTCACCCGGTCGCTCCCCGTCCCATCGAGAGGAGTGGATACCCTTGCGGAGCTCCTGTCCGATCTGGACGAGTGGTTCCGTCCCACCCGGCCCGAGAAGTGACCCCTCCTTTGCGCGGCCCCGAGCCGACTTGGGCGCGGGTGATTGACTTCCGCGCATGGAGACGCTAGGATAAGCTTACCGGGGAAAGATCCTTTCCGTGCAAGCAACTTCAACTCGCAATTGATGAACGTTTCCGTGGTGGTTCCCGCGTACAACGAGGCCGAGCGAATCGGCGCCGTACTTGACCCTCTCACTCGATGCCCGTCGGTCAACGAAGTCATCGTGATCGACGACGGATCGACGGACGGGACGGCGGAGGTGTCGCGGCGTCATGCCGTGACGGTCGTCTCGCTCGCCGGGAACCGCGGGAAGGCGGCGGCCCTCGATGAGGGAGTGAACAGGGCCCGCAACGATGTTCTCCTCTTCCTGGACGCCGACCTCGTCGGGCTCAAGGAGGAGCACGTGGAACGACTGATCGCCGCCTACCAGCCCGAGGAGGTGGACATGGTCGTGGGGGTCTTCTCCAACGGCCGGATGAACACGGACCTCGCCCAGAGGATCAACCCGTTCGCCTCTGGACAGCGCGTGATCTCCAAGGCCCTCTGGGAGCGGGCCAAGGAGAACGTGCGCGAGATGAACTACGGAATAGAGATCGCTCTCTCCCGCCTCGCCGCAAAAGAGGGGTGGAGGAGCGAGAAGGTCAAGCTGGATGGGGTAACGCACATCCTTAAGGAGGAGAAGCGCGGCTTCGCCAAAGGGGTCCTCGATCGGATGAAGATGTACGGGGACATGATCAAGTGGTTGGTCAAGAAGGTGTAGCGTGAAAGTTGCGATCGGCTGCGACCACACCGGCGTCACCATGAAGCGGGCGCTCCTCGAGTCCGTGCTCTCCGATCACCTGATCCTCGACGTGGGCACCGATTCGGAGAAGCCGGTCGACTACCCCGACTTCGCGAAGAAGGTCGCCGCGGCCGTGACGAGCGGTGAGGCCGAGAAGGGGATCCTCATCTGCGGGACCGGAATCGGAATGGCCATGGCCGCGGGCAAGGTGCCCGGCATTCGAGCGGCCAGCTGCAGTGAACCATACTCCGCCGAGCTCAGCCGGCGGCACAACGACGCAAACATCCTGTGCTTGGGGGCACGGGTGATAGGAACCGGGATGGCGAAGAAGGTCACGGAGACGTGGCTTACGTGCCCGTTCGACGGGGGGCGACACACCCCTCGGGTGGAGAAGATCGGCTAGCCCGCCTCATCTGCCCGGGGAGAATCGGTCGAGGAGGAAGCCTCGATGTGGGGACACAGGCGGCTTTGACCTGCGTGCCCTCGAGAAATCATCCGATCGGAATCGAGCGATCCATCTCTTGAGGTGATGGAACCATGGAACTCACAGAATTACGAGCGAAGAGCCTCGAGGCGCTCCAGGCTCTCGCCGAGGAACTGAAGGTCAAGAACGGGGTGCAGCTCGGCAAGGAAGAGATCCTCCGCGCCATCATGGCCGAGCTCTCGCAGGCCAACGAGCTTCACTTCAACGACGGCATCCTGGAGATCCTACCGGACGGCTATGGATTCCTGAGAGACGGGAATTGCCTTCCCGGCAAGAACGACATTTACGTCTCGCCGTCGCAGATCAAACGGTTCAACCTGCGGGACGGCGACGTGGTCAGCGGTCTTGTGCGGGCACCGAAGAACGACGAGCGCTACTTCGCCCTCCTCAAGATGGAGCAGGTCAACTATGGGGATCCCGAGGCCACGCGGCGCCGCCCGGAGTTCCACGAGCTGACCCCGCTCCACCCCGACGAGCAGCTGAAGCTCGAGCACGATCCCAACGAGCCGTGCACGAGGATCATCGACTTGTTCTGCCCGATCGGCAAGGGACAGCGCGGACTGATCGTGTCTCCTCCGAAGGCGGGAAAGACGACCCTCCTCAAGCGGATCGCGAGCGGCATCAACGCCAACCACCCGGACGTCAAACTCCTCGTCCTCTTGGTCGACGAGCGACCGGAGGAGGTCACCGACTTCCGGCGATCGATCGTCAAGGGCGAGGTCGTTGCCGCGACGTTCGACCAGGAGCCGCGCCACCACACGCGGATCGCCGAACTGGTCACCAACCGCGCCAAGCGACTGGTCGAGGCAGGTCACGACGTCGTGATTCTGATGGATTCGATCACTCGCTTGGCCCGCGCCTACAACCTGTCCATCGCCCCATCGGGCAAGCTCCTCTCTGGTGGAATGGACCCGACGGCGCTGTACAAGCCCAAGGAGTTTTTCGGCGCCGCCCGCAACATCGAGGAAGGCGGAAGCCTGACCATCATCGCCACCGCGCTCGTGGACACGGGAAGCAAGCTCGACCAGGTGGTCTTTGAGGAGTTCAAGGGAACAGGGAACATGGAATTGATCCTTGACCGCAACCTGTCCAACAAGCGTATCTATCCGGCGATCGACATCGAGCAGAGTGGTACGCGCAAGGAAGAGCTCCTCATGCCGGAGAAGGTGTTGAACCGCGTGTGGATACTCCGTAGGATGATGAGTGAACTGAACGATCCGCAGGCCGCTCTGGAGTTCATCAAGAGCAAGATGGAGGCGACCAAGGACAACGAGCAGTTCCTCGAGCTGATGAAGAGTGACTAGAAAGAGGCCGATCCGGAAAGACCGCGTCTTCTTGGCCGCCATCATCGTCCTGGCGGCGATTCTCGTGCCGATCCTGCTCCTTCGGGGACGATCGCCCGCGCCGCAGGCCGCGGCCTCAGAGGAGACCTCTGGGAGCCCTCCTGTGGCGGCTGCCGGAGCGACAGAGGGAGCCCAGGCGGCTCTGCCGCAGGGTGGGCCCGCCTCGCCGGTGAGTCCTCTCGACGAGACCGGGGATGGACAGATGCCAGTTCCCGTGCAGCCCCTCATCCTGATCCATACCATCCGGGAGGGAGAAACCTTGCCTGGAATCGCCGCGGACCTCGGGGTGAGTGTGGAGGCTCTCATGGCCAGTAATCGGATCCTGTCCCCCGAATCGGTGGCTCCCAGCCAGGCCGTCCGCGTCTCGCGCCTCGGCCTCTTGCACATCATCAAAGCCGGACAGACCCTTACCGACATCGCGCTGGAGTACGGGGTCCCCGCCAAGGAGATCGCGGCTCTAAACGGAATCACCGATCCGGAAACGATCTACGCGGGCAAGGAACTCATCGTCCCCGGCGCCAGCCCATCCATTTGGGAACAGGTCAGACGCCTCAGCCTGGGGCAGGCGACGCGATTCATCAATCCAGTCGAGGGAAAGAGGGTGGCGCTGTTCGGGTATCAGGACGACCCAGTCCTAGGTTGGCGCGATCATCAGGGCATTGACTTCGACGTGCCGGTCGGGACGACCGTCTGTGCGGCCGCCGCCGGACACGTGTACTTCGTCGGAGAGCTGGACGGGCCGGGGGCCCTCGTCGTCATCGAACACGCCGACGGCTACTATTCCACGTACGCCCATCTCTCCAAGACGCTCGTCTCCGTCGGGCAGTTCGTGGACTCAGGACAGGCGATCGCCGAGTCAGGCAACTCCGGAGTGTCCAGCGGCCCCCACCTCCACTTCGAGATCCGCACGCGGGACTTCCCGGTCGACCCGCTCCGCTACCTTCCCTGACCATGGAACGCCTACTGATCGAAGGAGGAAGACGTCTCCAGGGGAAGGTCTCCATCGACGGAGCCAAGAACGCCGCCCTTCCTGCGTGCGTGGCTTCCCTGTTGACCGACGATCCCCTCGTTCTGCACCGCATTCCCGATCTGCGTGACGTGGCGACGGCCCTGTTGACGGTGTCCTCGCTGGGCAAGCACGTGACCCGCCAGGGTTGGACGGTGAAGATCGCGCGCCAAGGACCGCTGGGAGAGGTCCCGGATTCCCGCTACGTAGAGCAGATGCGTGCGTCGTTCCTCGTCCTGGGGCCACTTCTCGCACGACTCGGCCACGCCGTCGTTCCGCTCCCTGGGGGGTGCACCATCGGCCGCCGTCCGGTTGACTTCCACCTGCAGGGGCTTCAAGCGATGGGTGCCCGAGTCGAAGAAGGAACCGACGCGGTTGCTCTGCGGGCGGAGCGGCTGCGCGGGGCGGAGATCAAGCTTCCCTACCCGTCTGTCGGCGCGACCGAGCACCTGATCATGACGGCCACCCTGGCACAGGGTGAGACGGTCATTCGCAACCCCGCCAAGGAACCTGAGATCACGGACCTGATCAGCCTCCTGCTCAAGATGGGAGCCCAGATCCGGGTGGAGCAGGACGCCATCCGCGTCCACGGAACGGGCCGGCTCCACGGGGCAGAACACACGATCATCCCCGACCGCTTGGAGGCGGGAACCTACCTCCTCGCCGGGGCGATGACGGGCGGAGAAGTCACCGTGCACGGGGTTGTGCCGGCACACCTGCGCTCCTTCCTCGACGTCTTGCGCGAGACGCACCTTGAGTTCTCGGCAGGCGAGGATTCGATCACCTTGATCTGTGCGCCACGTCCCGAGCCCGTGCACGTGGTGACCGCCCCACACCCTGGATACCCGACCGACCTTCAGCCGCCGCTCGTCGCGTTCCTCAGTCTTTGTCGCGGAGAGAGCCGGGTCGAGGAACGCGTCTTTGAGCGCCGCTTCGACTACGTCCCCGCGCTCAATCGCATGGGGGCAGAGATCGAGGTGGCTGGTTCCACCGCCGTCATCCGGGGAGTCACGGATCTGGACGCCGCAGTCGTGGCCGCTCCCGACATCCGAGCCGGGGCCGCGCTCGTCCTGGCGGGTCTCGCGGCGAGGGGCCAAACGACCGTCTACCAGATGGAGAAGATCGAGCGCGGGTACTCGGGGATGGACGAGAAGCTTCGTTCGCTGGGGGCGCAGGTTGAACGCGTGGCCTGACCGGGATGAGCGTCCCCTTATCGAGGATCGTCTGGGGGAGCGAGCCCGCGTCTATGGAAAGGAGCGCGCCATCCTCGTCGGCCTTCTCCTACCCGATGCCGGAGACCAGGATTCCCTGCGCGAGCTGGAGTCCCTCGCCAACACAGCCGGCATCCCTGTCCTGGCGAGCGTGACGCAGAGAAGGCTTCGCCCCGATCCCAAGTACTTCATCGGCAAGGGGAAGATGGAAGAGATCAAGGCGGCGGCAAGCGAACTTCAGGCAGACGTCGTCATTTTCGACTCCGAACTCACGCCAGGCCAGGCCCGCAACCTCGAGGAGGCGATGTCCTCCAAGACGATCGACCGGACACAGCTGATCATGGACATCTTCGCTCAGCGGGCGGCGACCAAGGAGGCGATGCTCCAGGTCGAGCTGGCTCAGCTGCGCTACCTCCTCCCTCGTCTGCGCGGTTGGGGCCAGGCTCTCACCCGTTTCGGCGCCGGGATCGGAACGCGCGGGCCGGGCGAGACGAAGCTGGAGTCGGATCGTCAGAGGATCCGCCAGCGGATCCACGCGCTCGAAGCCCGGCTGAAGAAGGCACAGGCCGAGCGCACCCTGCAGCGCAGGCAGAGGACCCGAGGCTCAGTCCCCCAGATTGCCCTTGTCGGCTATACCAACAGCGGCAAGTCCACCCTGCTCAACGCACTGTGCGGGGCTTCCGCGCTCGTGGAGGACAAGCTCTTTGCCACCCTCTCCACCGCTGTTCGTCGCGGCTCGCTCGGAGAGGGACGTTTGGGCCTGTTCATCGACACGGTGGGGTTCATCCGTGACCTTCCCCACCACCTGATTCCCGCTTTCGCCTCAACGCTCGAGGCGGTCCGCGAGGCCGATCTGATCCTGCACGTGGTCGACCTGGCAAGCCCGGCGCCAGAGGACGAACATCGCGCGGTCCTCGAGACCCTGGAACAGGAGGTCTTCGCCGATCAGGCTCCCCGCCCTCTAATCCTCGACGTCCTGAACAAGGTCGACCTGGGCGACTCACGGGAGAAGCTCCGCGAGCCCCTCCAGGACGCTCTCGCCATCTCGGCGAAAGACGGACTGGGGATCGATGAGCTGTTGCGCCACATCCGGACTATCCTCTTCCCGGACGACGTTCAAGTCGCCCTCTGCGTCCCCTACTCGGCGAGTTCGTTTCTGCACCAACTCATCGGAGACGGGCGGGTGAAGGTAACCGGCTACACAGGAGACGGAACGACGATCGAGGGCAAACTCTCGCCGGAAGAACTGGCGCGTCTGAAGCGCGCCGGGTCCCGGGTCAGCGCTTGACCCTCTTTGCCGCGGGCAGGACCTCGACCGAGGCGGCGTTCACCTCGATCCTCTCCTGTTCGTCTGTCAGGATCGTCACCGACTCACGAAAGATGCTGTGCGCGATGACCTTTCCCCTCTTCTCGCCCACGGCAACCCACATGCCAAGCTTCGGCATCCTCCCGATCTCTCGCTTGTAGGCCTCGTGCTCGTAGGCGAGGCAGCACATCAGCCGGCCGCAGATCCCGGTGATCCGCTCGGGTGAGACGAACAGCTCCTGATCGTAGGCGAGCTCCATCGGGACCGGCTTGGGCTCCCCCAAGAACGAATGGCAACAGACGACCCGGCCGCAGCGGCCGACCCCTCCCTTCAGTCTCGCTTCGTCCCGCGCGCCCATCTGACGAAGCTCAATCCTCACGCCGTACCGCGCCGCCAGCTCACGCAGAAGCCCACGAAAGTCCACGCGGTGCGGGGCCGTGAAACAGATGCGCAGGTAGGAGCGATCGAGCGTGTACTCTGCCGCCACAAGGTGCATGGGAAGGCCGTTGCGGCTCACCGCCTCCCGCGTCGCAGAGAGGACCTCGTCGGCGTCGGCCAGGTTGCGTGCGAAGACATCCAGGTCGACCGGCATGGCTTTGCGAATGACACGCTCCAGTTGTTCGCTGATGGCCTCGCCGGTCTCGAGGATCCCCATGACGACCCCCAGACGAAGCCCCCCATGCTCGACGACGCACCGCTGCCCCGGCTCGAGGGAGATCGCCCCGGCGCGGAAGTAGCCGCTGTCTTCCTCTAGGTTTTGAACGCGGACCAGGACGACCGCTTCCTCAGCCACGTTTCATCCCTCCTGCACGGATGAAGAGCGAAAGGAGCACGGCCTCCGCCGGGGTGTAGGCCTCCACGGCCTGCCGCGCCTTGCCGATCGCCGCCGCAAGATCCAGGACGTGCTCCTGATCGACTTTCCTCCCCAGGGCGGTGACGTGCGGATCGAGAGCCTCGTAGGAGGGTGAGAGGGCCGCCAAGACGAGCTCGAACGATCGATAGAGGAGGTCCTCGAGGAACCGCAGAACCTCCTCCCGGCTCGACTGGGCGAGAACCCTCGCCGCGATGACGCAAAGAGCGGTTTCGCCCTCGACCAGGCGCGCGACGAGAGCGAGAACCGCCTCGTAACGTTCAATTGCCTGAGGCCCCGTGGCCATCCGCGCGAGAGCCGCCGCATCCGCCGACCGCGCCTCCTCACCGGCCTTCTCCCTCAGCTGCAAAACCGCCTCGCGACGAGTGACGAACGGGGCGACCTCTTCCTCGCGCCGCGCTGCGGCGAGGAGGTAGCGGCTCTCCTCCTCGCCGTAGCCCGCGCGAGAAAGCCTCTCCAGAAGCTCGCGCGACGAACGAGAAGGAAGACGCACCACCCGGCTGCGGGAGAGGATCGTGGGAAGGACGTCCGCCGGATGCACGGCCAAGAGCAGAAAGACCAGATCGCGCGTTGGCTCCTCGAGAACCTTCAGAAGGGCGTTCTCCGCCTCGGTCGTCAGGGTTTCTGCCCGGGACACGAGGCAGACCTTGCGCTTCCCTTGAACCGGGCTGAACTGGCCCCGGCGGATGACGTCGCGGACCTGGTCGATCCCGATCCGCTCCTTCCCTGGAGGAGGCACCAACTCGATCAAGTCAGGGTGAACCCCGCGGAGGACGAGGTCGCGTGCCCTCGCGTCCTCGCCCAGAAGCCTGGCGGCAAGAACTCTCCCCTCGCGTTCCCGGTCCGCGCCGTGCGGGACAAGGCACAGGGTCGCCGCCCAGTCGTCCCCTCGTTCGAGCGTCCTTGTCTCTGTCATCGCGCAAGGAGGGTACCCCCGAGGGGCCCAGGCCGCAATGGGCTACAAGTGCATCAGGCGCGTGTCTCTCCCAGGAGCCTCTGTTCCAGAAACTCCACGATCCGCAACGGCTCCGCCGGAGACAGGACGCGTGTTCCTGGGGGGAACAGGTCGCGGGCTGTGGTGACCGCCGCGATCACCTCGATCTCCCAGCAAAGCGGCCGCGGGGCGTCCTGCCCCCGAGGGCAGTAGACCTCGATCTTGGGAAACGGCCCTCGCTTGAATCCCTCGAGAAGAACGAGGTCGCAGCCAGCGAAGGTGCGCTCGATCGTTCGCTCGAGCGGCTCTTCAGGGTCGCGCTCAGAGAACAGGGCGAGGTTCGATTCGGCCACCACGAGCGTGCGCTCTGCCCCGGCGGCTCGGTGCCGGAAGCTGTCCTTGTCCGCCAGATCGAGCGTGGCCGAGTGCGGGGCGTGCTTCGCCGTTCCCACGCGGTGGCCGCGGGCCCGGAGCAGGGGAACAAGTCGGGCGATGAGCATGGTCTTCCCGCTTCCGCCTTGCCCGATGAACGACACCGCGGGAATCATGCGAAGCCCCTCGCCGGCCGACCCGCAGGGACCAGGTCCCGCCGCCCACGAGCCTGTGCCTTCACGTCCTTTCCTCCTTCACCGCAAGAGTGTACCGCGGCGGGGCTCTCCGTTGCAGGGAGCACGCTCTTCTCCGATAATCTCTTGGACAACCCCCACGCAGTGAAGCGAGGCTAGCGATGAGAACACTCTCCCAGGTCCTCTCCGATTCCGCTCGATCCTTTCCTGACCGCGAGGCGATCGTCTCTGAGAACCGCCGGATGACGTACCGCGAGCTCGACCGCGAGGTCGACCGCCTCGCCCGCGGCCTGGTCGAGCTCGGCGTGGCGAAGGGAGACAAGGTCGGCCTGTGGATGCCAAACATCCCGGAGTGGGTCGTCGTGTACTTCGCCGTCGCGCGGGTCGGCGCGGTCGTCGTTCCGATGAACACGCGCTACAAGAGCCACGAGGTCCGCTACATCCTGGAGGACTCCGAGGCGACGACCCTGTTCATGGTCGATAGCTTCGTCGGGATCGACTACCTCCCCATGCTCGCCGAGATTCAAAGCGACCTTCCCGGACTCAAGCACGTGGCCGTCCTGGGGAGCGCGCCGAAGGGGACGCATCGCTTCGCCGATGTCCTCACACTGGGCGACGCTCACCTCAAGGACCAGAAGCTGACCCACCGAAGAGAGACGGTTCGCCCAGACGACAACGTCTTCATCCTCTACACCTCTGGAACGACCGGGAACCCCAAGGGCGCCATGCTCTCCCACCACAACATGGGTGAGAACGCCAAGCAGGTCACGGAAGTCCTGCACGCCTCGGAGAAGGACGTGTTCCTGCTCGCCGTCCCCTTCTTCCACTGCTTCGGCTGCGTGATGGGAATCCTGGGCGCCCTCACCTGGGGGGCGTCGATCGTTCCCATGCCAGTCTTCAAGGCCAAGGAGGCCCTGGACCTCGTGGAGAAGGAGAGGGTCTCCGTCCTATACGGGGTCCCCACCATGTTCGTCCTCGAGCTGGAAGAGGTCCGCAAAGGGAAGGAGGACGGTTCACGTTACGACGTCTCGAGTCTACGCACGGGGATCATGGCCGGCGCGCCCTGCCCGGTCGAGATCATGCGCGGGACCATGGAGGACCTCGGCTGCAACGTCGCCATCGCCTACGGCCTCACCGAGGCCTCGCCGGTGATCACCATGACCCGCTTCGACGACTCCCTCGAGCGGCGCGTGGAGACGGTCGGCCGCGCACTCCCCGGGATCGAGGTCGTGATCGCAGACGACGCGCACCGCCCGCTCCCATTGGGTGAGATGGGCGAACTCGCCTGCCGTGGATACAACGTCATGCTCGGCTACTACAACATGCCCGACAAGACCGACGAGGTGATCGATGGCGCGGGCTGGCTCTACTCCGGCGACCTCGCCACGATGGACGAGGAAGGCTACATCAAGATCGTCGGCCGCAAGAAGGACATGCTCATCACCGGCGGGTTCAACGTCTACCCGGCCGAGATCGAGGAGTATCTGTTCACCCACCCCAACGTGCAGAACGTCTCCGTGGTCGGCATCCGTGACGACGTCATGGGCGAGGTGGCGATCGCCTACCTCATCCCCCGCGAGGGACGGCGGATCGACCCGCAGGAGATCGTGGACTTCTGCGCCAGGGAGATCGCGAACTTCAAGGTCCCCCGCTACGTCGAGGTGGTGAAGGAGTTCCCCATGACCCAGTCCGGGAAGATCCAGAAGTTCCGGCTCCGCGATGCCGCGCAAACCGCGCTCGCTGCGGGGAAGCTCAGGAAGCTCTCCCCCAGCAAACGCTGAGCCCTCGCGCCAACAACGCCGGGAGGACACTGCTCTGCGGAAGGCTTTGATCTCGATCGAGAGCCACGGCTCCTTGCCATTGGCCGTCGCGGAGGTCCTCGCCGGTTCGGCCTCGACCCCGCCGAGGAAGGTCTCCCCACCTGGAGAAACGGCGCTCATCTCTCGGCTACCAACACCGAGACGACCATCCTCGGACCCAGCGCCCTCGCCCACGGTCCGGACAACGCCGTGCCGATTCAAGAGCTCGGTCAGGCCGCCCCCTCTACGCGGGCTCGCCCGCCGGGGCCTGTCCCGAAAAGGCTGCGTGCCCTGCCTGCGGGCAAACGCCTGAGCCCACTTGGAGCGCAGCACCCTCAACGGAAGGGTGCCCAAGGCATCGTCAGCACCATCGGTGTCTCCTCGCGCTCTCCTCTTGAGAGGAGAGACACCGTAGCTTCACCTCCCGTTTCGAGTACTTCCCTTAGCTGAGGCAACGATCCCGTTTCGTGTACTTTTCTGGTGAGGCAATGCGAAGGTTTGACTCTCCGCGCTACTTGGAGTACAGTGCCTGTGCGACTGTGAGGGCTTCCCTTTTGAGGCCCGCCGGCTCAGGCCAGCAGTCGCCCTTTCATTCCTGACTTGGGTGTTGCTATACTGCCCTCCGTGTACATTCTTTACGTTGATGAATCGGGGAACGAAAGCAATCCCGATGATCGGCACTTCGTCCTCGCGGGGCTCGCCGTCTTCGAGAGGCAGGCTTTCTACCTGGCCAGCGCCCTAGAGCGCCTCCAGACTGACCATCTCGCCGGGTATGAGCCCATCCCCTTTCACGTGTCAGCCATGCGGGCCAGGCGAGGCGTCTGGCGATCGATCCCGTCGACAGCGCGAGACGCGGTTCTCGCGGGGGTGGCCGAGCGGATCGCCCGAGTTCGGAAGCCCGGTTTGGTCCTGCTCGCCGCGGTCATCGAGAAGGGAGAAAGCCTCCACGGTGAGGACGCCGTGAGGCGAGCCACAGAGGAACTCTGCCGACGCTTCGACATCTTCCTCATGCGACGTAAACAAGAAGCCAACGACCCGCAACGCGGCCTGATTGTCTTCGCTGAGGGAAGGTTCGACCAGCGCGCCAAGGTCTGGGTGAAGGGCTTCCGAACCCTGGGCACAACGTGGGGAGTCCTGCGCAACCTAAGCGACATTCCCTACTTCGCGCCGATGCAGGAGACGAGACTTCTCCAGGCTGCAGACTACGTCTCCCACGCCGTCTTCACCCTGTACGAGGATCGCGACGCTTGCCTCGTCAAGCCCATTCTGCATCGCTTCTGCGAGGAGGGAGGGACCCTGCACGGTCTCGTCCACGTCAGGCCCTCGCGGAGACGGTGCGACTGCCCGGCGTGCGAGAGCAGAAGGACTCCTTGGAGCTTCGGCCCTTGGGTGTGACGCCTTCCCTCGCCGAGCCTCAGAGCTCCCCTGCGCTCTCCTGCTCCCTGCACCTCAGGTCCGTCCGCAACGCCACCCGGTCGAGCAGTTCTCCGAACGCCCTCGTCCCGATCAGGACGGCCTTCGGGCTCCCGTAACGCAGGATGAGCACCGGGGCTTCCTCCCATCTCTCCCCCAGCAGCCAACATCCTGGCTCTGGGACGCGAGCGAGTGCGTCCGCCGCAACTCGATGATTAGACAATGTCCTTCCCGCTTCTCTCGTCCTCCCCTGCGGTGTTGATGGCGGACGTGGTGGAGCCACCTTCTCCGAGCGCGAAGAGGAGAGTGGTATCCAGCCCGGCCCATTCATGGAGCTGGACGATTACTGCCCGTGCATCGTCCATGAATCGAATCGCCATCTCCTCCGTGCACTGGGATTCCCATCCCGCCTGCGGGTAGTGTGGGCGTTCGCCCGGGAGGAGCTTCTGCACGCCGGTGTTCTCGACCCTCTCGGTCCTACCGTGCGCCAGCCGGTCTCTGAAGCGGAACATCTCTTTCACCGTCTGAAAGGGCCTGAGCGAGCGGTCCGGGCTCTGGTTCAGGTGTTCTAGGAGTAGCGCGAGCTTCGCACTCCAAGGGGAGCGCTCGAGTTCCTTCCAGCACTTCAGCCTCTGAGAGCCCAGGTGATTCACGTACGCCTCGAGCGCGAAGGCGGCGAATACACTCGCCGTCATCCATTCGTAGAACGAGCCCTGGCTTCGAGCGGCGCCATCTCTCAGCGCGTGCCGCCCCATTTCGTGCAGGTACGCAAACGTGTAGATCGTGCGCTCGGCGTGTACCTCGTACGGGTTTCTCTCTCCAGGATCACTTGGCATCGCGTTCCCTCCCCGTTTCGAGATTGGCCAGCCACGACTAGTGTGGCGATCCTGCACAGCACATCCCCGTTCGCTGTATCCCAAGCCCGCCTTCGCCTTTCCTTTGCCTTTCCATCTCCTCCCGTATTGCGATCTGTGCTCTGCGGCGCCAGCCTAACATCACGGAGATCCTAGGTCAAGTTCTGACGCGACCACCGCCGCTAGCAACGGCCGAAGGACCGCTGGAGGGATCCAGTGAGAAGTGAGGCCTGTTCGCAAGAGAAAGAGCGGCTTGTGCGAAGTCCGCTACAGGTCGTAGTAGAGCTCGAACTCGCGGGGGTGGGGCCTGGCCGCGACGTCGGCCGCTTCCTTTCGCTTGACCTCGATCCAGCGCTCGATGAGCGCCTCGGTGAACGCGCCCCCGGCGAGCAGGTACTCGTGATCCTTCTCGAGAGCAGCAAGAGCCTCTTCCAGGGTCGAGGGCGCGGTTCGCTCCAAGAGACCGTTCTGGTGGAGGTCGGTATCGACCGGCCCCAGGCCCAATCGCTGGGCGTCAAGGTCACGCTGGATCCCGTCGATCCCGGCCTGCAGGATCGCGGCGTAGGCGAGGTAGGGATTGGAGCTGGCGTCCATCGTGCGCAGCTCGATCCGGGTGTCGTTCCCCTTGGCGTAGGTTGGCACGCGCACGGCCGCGCTCCGGTTCGCCGCGCCGAACACGAAGTGCACCGGGGCCTCGAAGCCCGGGACGAGGCGCCGGTAGGAGTTGGTCGACGGATTGGTGAGCGCCATCAGGCTTTTCCCGTGAGTGAGGAGCCCGCCGACGTAGGCGAGCGCGAGGGGGGAAAGCCCGGCTTCCGCGCGGAAGAGATTGCGTCCACCCTTTCTCAAGTACTGGTGGAGGTGGAGGCCGCTCCCGGCCTCCCCGAACAGGGGCTTGGGCAGGAAGGTCGCGGTGAGACCGGCCTCGGCCGCCACGTTTCGGACGAGACTCTTCACGATGAGCGTGACGTCCGCCATCCGCGCCAGTCGATCGAAGCCCAGCTCGATCTCGTGCTGGCCGAACGGGCCGACCTCGTGGTGGTGGTACTTCACCGGGATCCCGGCTGCCTCGATCTCGCGGGTCATGGCGTTGCGCAAGGAGAAGAGCGCGTCCTCTGGCAGCGCGGCATGGTAGGCGGAACGCCGGCCTGGGCACTCCTCTGGGCGGTCGCGGTGCAGGGACCCCTCGAGCGGCACGATCTCAAAGCTCACTCTTGCCTTGCCGCTCGAGAAGAAGGCTTCGTCAAACACGTAGAACTCAAACTCCGGACTCACCAGGACCTCGTCGGCGATCCCCGACTCCTTGAGATACGCTTCGGCGCGCACCACGGCGCGGCGTGGGTCGAGAGCCGCCGGCTCGCCGGTCTTTGCGTCGCGCACGTCTCCGATCAGGACGAGTACGCGCTCGCCGTCGCGCTCTTCCACGTAGGCCGTCTCCAGGTCGGGCACGAGCACCATGTCGCTCCCCGACACCTGGCAGTATCCGTAGTTGGAGGCGTCGAACCCGATTCCGCGCTTCGCGCACTCCTCGGTGAAGCGGGACGCCGGCAGGGTGATGTGCCGCAGGCGCCCCACGAGGTCAGGCGCCCGCAAGTCGATGAACTCAATTCCTTCCTCATCCAGCCGTTTTTCAAGCAACGGGAAGTCCGCCACACGCACCTCTTGCCAAGCGAAATGGGAGCCGAGGATATCCAGTCAGCCTCTCGCGGACAACCACCGCGACGAAGAGGAGCTGCTCCTCCTCAGTGATGGAGGCTCCCCGCTGCGATGAAGGAGAGGCCTCGCTCGGTGAGACGGGCCGCGGTCCGGTTCAGGGCGTCGTGCTTGTCCAGGTAGTTGCGCTCCATGGCCGGCATCAGGCCTTCTTCCTCGATCTCCTTCTTTGAGAGGAAGTAGTCCAGGACGTCGGAGGGATGCTCCCGGGCGCCGTCGACCTCGGGGATTCCGCCCTCGTGCTTGGCGGAGAGGTTGGGGACATGGGCAGCGAGTTCGACCAGCTCCGACGTCCGGTCGTAGGGCTGAACCACGATTGACTTGTAGGTCTCGGTGATGTGGTGCTCGAAGCGGACGCAATGCTCGAGCCCCAGAGCCTTGCGGATCCGGGACGCCTCCACGATCGTCTCGTTCGTCACGGAGTTGGACCAGTTGAAGCCGATGAGGGAGGTCGTGCCATCCTCGCGCGAGAAGAGCTTCGCTCCGATCAGCGTCCACAGGGCGGCGTAGGGGTTGTCGTTCCCCATGAACACCGAGATCTTGAACTCGATATTGACCCCCAGTTTGTGGAGGAGGTAGCCCAGGAGAACCGTCCCCGGGTTGATGTTCAGGACCTGCTTGATCCCGTAGGTCGTGTAGTACCGCAGGAACTCATCGAGCCAGAGGAGGGCGTGGTCGTTGGGCTGCCCGATTCCGCCGAAGTACCCCGTGATCGTCGAGGGGCCGCCGAGGTGAACGTTTGAGCCGTCGGTTCCGCGCGTGTCCAGGGTCTCCACGTAGCTCGCCCCCACGATCTCCATCGCCGCAGCGACCGCCAGGGTGTCTCCCTGATCCTCCGTCTGCTCCTTCATGTTCCGGACACGGATGAAGCGGCCCGGCATGAGTTCCTTCTTCGTGATCGCCTGCCTGGCCTCGGTGATGAGCCAGGGGAAGAACTGGAGGGCGCTAATCTCCAGGGTCACGGGCGAGCCCTCGTTGAAATGAGTCGAGTCGGCCTTCTTTCCCAAGACCTTCTTGCGGAAGTCCGCGGTCGAGACGAAGGCGCCGCGGTCCCGCTCACGCGTGAGCCACTCGAGATCCCCAACATACGGGGAACGGATCTCCTCGAGACGCCGCAAGAGGTTGGGAAGCTCCCGAGCGTGCGCGGCCTTCTTGTTGATCTCCTCCGGTCCGCCGTGCTTACCCACGATCTCAAGCAGCCGGTTCACGAGCGCGTTCTTTGGGTCGAGGAACAGGTCGTTCAACTCGTTGAGGCGCTCGGGGTCGATCGCGAGACGGTTGCGCAGGTCGGGCATGGGAAAGCCTCCTCTCCGGTGAGTCGTCGGGCCGAGCCGTCGGCCCGGTGGGTTCTCTCACTTCATCTGGCGCGTGAAGTCCTCGAACTTGGAGTCCTCGCCCTTCACCATGTGGTAGCAGTGCTCGTCGGCCGGGAAAGCTCCGGCCTTCACGTCCTTGACGTACTCCTTCATCGCCTGGGTGACGACCTGTGCGACGTTCGCGTAGCGCTTGACGAACTTCGGCGTGAACGCCTGGAACTGACCGATCAGGTCCGACACGATGAGGAGCTGTCCGTCGCAGTGAGGGCCCGCGCCGATGGAGAGGACGGGGATCGTGAGCCTCTTGGCGATGAACCCGGCGACCTCAGGCGGGACCGCCTCGAGAAGGAGGAGGTGCGCCCCGGCCCCTTCGATGGCCAGAGCATCCTCGACGAGGAGCTTGGCTGAGTCGAGCGTCCTACCCTGGGCCTTGTGTCCGCCGAGCTGGCCCGAGCTCTGTGGGGTGAGCCCGATGTGGCTGCAGACGACGATCCCCGCGTCGAGGATGGCGCGGATCCGCGAGATGACGCGCTTCCCGCCCTCGAGCTTGATCGCGTCAACTCCCGCCTCCTTGAGGAACCGGCCGGCGTTCCACACGGCGTCCTCGTCGCTCTTCTGATAGCTCATGAACGGCATGTCGCCCACGACGAAGGTGCGCGGCGCGCCGCGGCGCACGGCCTCAGAGTGCACGAGGCACTGTTCCATCGTCACCGGGACGGTCCCCTCGTAGCCGTAGACGCACATCCCGAGCGAGTCGCCCACGAGGATCATGTCCATGCCCGCCGCTTCGGCGAACTGCGCCGTGGGGAAGTCGTAGGACGTGAGCCAGGCGATCTTCTCTTGCTTCTCCTTCATCGCACGAAGATCGAGGATCGATAGCTTCTTCTTCTCGTCCATCAGGTCCTGCTCCTTACGGCCGACGCCGTCCTTATGGGAGAGCGATTCTAGTCTGCATCCGCCCCACCCACAAACGACACCCCCAGCTCCCTCAAGAGAAGATAGAGCCGCGCGAGCGGCAGGCCCATCACGTTAAAGAAGTCACCCGTGATCCCCAGAACGAGAAGAGCGCCCCGACCCTGGATGGCGTAGGCTCCCGCCTTGTCCGCGTACTCGCCCGAGTCGAGGTAGGCCTCGATCTCTTCGTTCTCCAAGAGCCTGAAGCGGACCGACGTGCGTTCGCAAGCCTCGGCCTCGTTGCGGTCCGCGGTCGAGAAGACGTGGAGGCCGGTGAGGACGACGTGCTCCCGCCCGCTCAGGCGCTCGAGCATCGACCGCGCCTCATCCCGCGAACGCGGTTTCCCGAGGATCTCCCCGTCGAGGACCACGACTGTGTCCGCTCCGATCACGATCCCCTTGTGCTTGCGCGCCACGTCGTGCGCCTTGGCGCGCGCCAACGCGACGACCTGTTCCTCCGGGGAACCGCTCGCCTTCTCCTCGACGGCGCTCCCAACAATGAGGAAGTCGGGCGTGATCCGAGCGAGAAGCTCGACACGACGGGGAGACCGCGAGGCGAGAACGATCCGTTGCCCGCTCATGACGTGTGGACCGGCGTCACTGTGGAGGGACGTTGGGGAAGGTGATGCCGGCTGGGCCGTAGCGCACGTCGAACGGAAGGTCCGGCCTCACCCCACTCGGGAGAAGGACGATCCCGGCCTCGATCTCTCCTCTATCCACGCGGCGGGCGTGGACGAACCCTGGCACGAGTTCGACGAAAGACGACTCGCTGAAGAAGACGTAGTTCGTCCCCGACTGCTGGATGTAGAGGTCAAAGGGCGTGAACGCCGCCCCCGTGGACGAGAGCGCCCAGACCATCACCGCGCCCTTCCCGATGAGCGGTTCGAGGCTCAAGAGGAGAAGAGGTTCCAGCGCGCTCTCGCGAATCGCGGCCTCCAGACGCACGAGCACGAGGCGGAGTTCCTCCGTGTGGCTCTTCACCGTGATCGTCCCCACGAGAGCCGGATCGACTTGGAGGAGGCTCGCCACCGCGGTCGAGGAGAAGTCGCCCGTGCCAAGCGCGTCCCCAAGGTCGGTCACGCTCGCTACAGGCGGGACCGTGACCGGCTCGCGCCCGCCCGGAACAGCCACAGCCGCAGGGGGCTGAGCGATCTCGAACCGCGCCCGGGCATCCCGATAGACCAGGGTGAACGGACGGGTCGAATCGATCCGATCGCCCATGACGAGGATCCCCTCGCTCCCTGACCCGTACGTCGCTCCGGCTGGGTTCACCCGAAGGGAACCGACAAGAAAACCGGTCGTGATCTCCACCCAATCGCTCGCTTCGGGGACGAACGCCGGGCGTCCTTCCTGTTCGACTGTGACGTCGGTTGGCAGGAAAGGGAACGAGGAGACGACGTCCTTCACCGTCGGGTTGACGTACAGGGCGTTCCGGCCGACGTAGGGCAACAGCCAGTCTTGCAGGGCCGAGGAGATCTTGCTCGTGAAGGTTCGCTCGGTGACGAAGACCGCGAACACCTTGACTTCGGCCCCGTCGACGCTCGAGGAAAGCTCCGCGAACAGGTCCGGATCAAGCCCCGTCCGAGAAGCGATCTCCTCATGGGTCTGGGACACCGCCCCGGCTCCCATGAGGAGACACGCAAGAAGAGGAATGAAGAAACGGTACCGCTTTCTCTGCGCCATCACCGACCGCTCGTAGGTCGCTTCGTTCACCCTCGCGGAGGACTGGCTGACTACCTGCAGCCACCCCCGCACCAAAAACCGGCGAACGCGAAGATCCAGAACGCCCAGAAGAGAGACAAGAGAAGCCAAGCCTCTAGCGTCATCCTCCACCTCCTTGCACGAATTGAGCATAGCACCGCCTGGGGACCCGGACAAGAGGTGCGCATCACAAATACGGCGAATCGCCCCGCCCCGCCAGCTTTTCCGACTTCGCCTCTGCGCCCTCAGATCCACGATCAGAGGCCCGCCGGGAGGTCAAAGAGGTAGACAAGGAAGAGAAGGAGCGTTTTGCCCGCGACCGCAAGGTCCCTCATGAATCTCCCTTTGCCGTTCGTCCCAAGCTCCCTGCATGCTCGGCCACGATCCGGTCCGTCCGCATCTTGCCCGACCGAAGAGCCACCGACAAGACGCGGCGCTCTCCCTCACGACCACTTGCGCTGCAAGGTGGCCGCGGTACGCTATCCAGGCCCAGCCTAAGGACCCGGTAGGGGGGGCATGGGGCGAACGGGGAAGGAATGTGGGAATGCCCAAGGAGAAGCGAGTCCTGATCTTGGATGGCTCGATCTGGCCGGAGATCTACCGGCCGACCGACCACTGGCGGACACTCCTGGGCTCGGTCCCCGTCGATTCGGTCCACGTCTCCTCAGGCGAGGCGATCCCAGACCTTGAGCCCTACACCCACCTCATCGTCACGGGGTCCGAGGCGTCGATCACCAACAGAGAGCCGTGGTATGAGGTCCAGGTCGAGGCGACTCGGTAGCCGCCCAGGTCGGGGAGTCGATCCTCGGGAGCTGCTTCGGTCATCAAATGCTCGTTTGCGCCCTATCCGGCAGGGATTCACGGGCGCCTCACCAACGCCCGAGCTGGGCTGGATCGAGGTCGAGGTGACGGAGAAGGACGAGCTCCTCGAGGGGCTACCCAATCCCGTCCACGTCTTTGCCGCTCACTACGACGAAGTGAAAAGCCCGCCCGCGCCGTGGCGCGTCCTCGCCCAAAGCGCCCGTTGCGCCGTTCAAGCCATACGCTACGGCACTCACCCCATCTGGGGCCTCCAGGCCCACCCCGAGATCGGCCCGGCCGACGCCCGCATCCTCCTCGAAGGCGAGCTTATCCGCTTCCCAGACAGAGCTGAGCTCATCCGCTCGGCCTTGTCGCAGGTCCCGCAGGACGATGGCGCGGCAGGGGAGATCGTCCGGCGGTTCGTTGCCTCTCCACCGCAAGGAATCCGGAGCGGACGGGGTCCTTTCAGCTGCCTGACACTGTGAGACCGCTTCCCATGCCAGATGCCCCGGCAGTGGAAGCCATGCAGAGGCCTGGAAGAGAGGCTGGTGCTGCTCTAACGGTCAGCGTGCGCGCGCTCCAACGGGGATTCCGCAGGGCACGGGCTCTTCTTCCTGCACGCGCGCATGCGTGAGCTCCGCGTCGCCTGGCTTCCCGCTCTTGCGGATGTAGGTCCTGGGCACGCGCTTGCCGATGGAACAGGCGACTTCGTAGCTGATCGTGCCAATTCGCGCGGCCATCTCCTCGATCGCCGGATCCTCACCGAAGAGGACGACGTCGTCTCCGGGTTCCACTCCGGCCACGTGGGAGACGTCGGCCACGGCCATGTCCATGCAGATCGTACCCACGAGGGGAGCGCGCTCTCCGCGGACCAGGACTTCCCAGCGGTTGGAGAGGGCCCGGTTCAGGCCGTCGGCGTAGCCCAGAGGAAGGGTGGCGAGCGTGGTCGCAGCGGCGCCCGTGATGAAGGTGCGGCCGTAGCTGATTGAGGTTCCCGCGGGAACGGTTCTCACGGCCGCGACCTGCGTCGCGAGCGTCATCGCCGGCCGAAGGGCGATCGAGCGGGAGACGTCGGGGGAAGGGTAGAGGCCATAAACCGCGGTCCCGGGCCGGACAAGGTCATACCACGCCTCTGGGAGGTCAAGGACGGCGGCGCTGTTGGCGAGGTGGCGGAACGGGACCTCGATGCCCGCGCGCTTGAGACCAGCGAGTACGCGTTCGAAGGTCGCGATCTGCTCGCGGGCGAAGGACTTGTCCGCGCTGTCGGCTGTCGCGAGGTGGCTGAAGACCCCGGAGAGCTCCAGATGGGGGAATCGCTCGATCTGCCGAGCCAGGGGCACGGCTTCGTCCGGGCCGACCCCGATCCGGCCCATGCCGGTGTCCACCTTGAGGTGAATCGCAAGCTTCTTCCCGGCACGGGCGGCGGCACGGTCGAGCGCGGGCAGGATGTCTCCTGAGGCGACGGTTTGGTCAAGGTCGCACGCGACGACCATCTGCGCCTCGTCCGGCCGGATAAGACCAAGGACGAGAATCGGGACATCGATCCCCTCTTTCCGAAGGGCAAGGCCTTCTTCGGGGAAAGTGACGCCAAGCCAGTCGGATCCCGAGGCGAGCGCTTCTCGCGCAACGGGTACCGCGCCGTGACCGTAGCCGTCCGCCTTGACGATCGCCATCAGGCCCCGGGTCGGGCCGATCCGCTTGCGGATCGCCTCGACGTTGTGCGAGACGGCCCCCAGGTCCACGATCGCCCGCGTAGAACGCTCGGCATGCACCACGTTTCCCCTCTCCCATACCCGAAAAAAGTGACTGAGCCTCATTCTAGTGCGGGCCGATCAACTTCATTGTGGACAGGCGTCCCGTCCCGAATTGACGGAGATCCGGGCGGCCGTTTCGGCGATTGCCTCGAGGCGAGGTGATGCAGGCCGGGTTCGTCGTTCCCGATTCGTAGCCTGAGATGCGGGTTCTTGGCTCCGGGTTCGAGGTTCGAGGTTCGAGGTTCGAGGTTCAGGCCGGCAGGCCCCCGGGCGGCCAGCGAGGGCGGAGGAGCCTAGGTCCAGATCGTGCCCTGGGCGGTGTCCTTCAGCTCAACCCCGAGCGCGGCCAGGCGATCGCGGATCGAGTCGGCAAGGGCGAATTCCTTCTTCTT
>Ga0315286_10000720_pt1 | contig 28512 bp, 26 predicted proteins | sample YL17G10_0_MG_FD_205038 | JGI IMG/M metagenome (GOLD analysis project Ga0315286, IMG submission 205038) | Sediment microbial communities from Yellowstone Lake, YNP, Wyoming, USA - YL17G10_0 | ecosystem: Environmental > Aquatic > Freshwater > Lake > Sediment | place: USA: Wyoming | collected... | reverse complement strand
GAAAAATTGACTGCCCGCAGAAAAGATAAGCATACATCCTAACAGAACTTTTTCTGTCAATGGCTGTTGCGTGGCGCGCATACTCCAAAAGACCAGCGCGAGGAATCCTATCACTGCAATAATATCGATCGTGTAATAAACCGTGTAAGCATTGGGGAATGCTTCGAACGGATGAAGAGTCATTGCCAACCGGTAAATCCAAAACATCAGTGGCTGATTGCGAAAGCTTAGCGAGATCTCATCACCCATTATCCCGAGAGGAACGGAACGCAATAGGATTGCTCCATCACCGAGGAGATGAAGTTTGGCAGGAGAATAATATATCGCACCTATTAATATCCCTAAGACTATAATGAAGTTCACCGGAGGTGGTAATTTCCTTATTGTTCGCACCAGTTTATCGAAATAACCGATTACAATGGTTTGGACTTTTGGAATAGCAAGAAGCAATATCAATCCAAGTGCGATGTAAGCAACTAATGGATCGTAGAAACCATAGAAATGGATTCCCCAATTTTCATGAGAGGGATTAACCGCTCCCCAAGCGTGCAGTGCAGCGATGAAGAAACAGACTAATAGTAGTAAGTAATATAATCGGGACATAATCTATTGTTTACTTTAAACAGATCGATCCATAAATAAATATTTTTGAGTCTATGAATGTTCCAAAGTTTTAGAATATCTTCTACGATATGGAGCGCTTTCAGAACTAATGGCTGATTCCGAAAGTTCGCCGATGCCTGAGGATTGGCAGGTATCTCAGAGGTTGTTAGTAAAATTAACTTGCTGTCACCTAAAAGCAGCCCCTTAGCCGGGAATTGGGATATTAGAAAAATAAATAAGGATATCGCTGCCGTCAACCATAGCAAACCGATAGATGTATCATAATATGCTAATGATTGTGTTCCCCAATTGTGATAAGAGGGCTGAGCAGCACCCCAAACGTGGAGAAGGATAACGATGCCGCAAATTATTAGAAGGATTTTTGTACCGGCTGCCATAACTTGAAAAGAATATACAATAAAGATTTAATATGATGCAATAATTATCCCAATTGAAGGATCAATAAAGCTTCCGTTAAATCCTTGATTCTCAACCTGATATTACTTAACTTTTAATCCGCTAAAGCTTGCCTGCCATGAAGATGGCGGGCAGGATAATGGTTGAATTTCTAGCCACTTTCGGCGGAAGAGTACGCAGAGCATGTTCTGTGGTTTAATAGGAGTTGTTGAATTCAGATGAATAGAGCATTTTGATTGCTGCTTTCTTATGACTTTTTCAGTAATCATTCCAACATATAATAGATTATCGTTGCTCCGACGGACGTTGGAGAGTCTTTTTCAGCAAGAATTTTCAGATTATGAAATTATCGTTGTGGATGATGGCAGCACCGATGGAACGCATGAATATCTACAGAGTCTTAGTAACGAGAAGAAAATTCAATACGTGCGGCAGAAAAACAGCGGTCCGGCGATAGCTCGAAATAAAGGTATAGCACTGTCATCAGGTTCCCTTGTTGCCTTTACTGATGATGATTGTATCGTACCAACAGATTGGCTGCGACGGTATCTGATCAAATTCCAGCAGGAAGATGTGGATGCGATAGGCGGGTCATCAAGGACTGGTAATGTATCAAATCCATTCGCCGAAGTAAATGATATCATTGTGAATTTTCTGAAAGCTGAAATCAACGAACGTCCGGATAACGAAGTCCCATTTTTGACTACCAATAATACAGCATATAGAAAAAAGAGTCTCGAGAAAGTTGGTGGTTTCGATAATCGTTTTAGAATTGGCGCCGAAGAGCGCGATTTGAATTTTCGTCTTCGTCAAGCAGGTGAAAAGTTGATGTTTGATCCTTCGGTAATAGTCGATCATTATAACGATGCCGGTTTCTCAAAGTTCCTTCGTCATCAATTCAACCAGGGGAAAGGATCATTTTTATTCTATCGTAATGCACGGCAAATGTTCGGTAAAAAATCGCAGATGATTCCTATCCGTGTGTACCTGTGTTTGCTGCTTTATCCGTTCTCTGTGAAAATTACTTCAAGGGCGTTCCTGCTTTCAGTTCTTATTGTTCTGGCACAAGCCGCGGTCACTATCGGGTATTTTATTGCTGCTTTGTCCGGAAGAAAAGATACCACCTCTTCAATTTCTCCTGTTTCTTAAACATAGGTCGAGCTTAACCATGGAACCGCGTGATCGAATAATTACAGTACTTTATCTTAGTCTCTATACAGAGTTTGGCGGTGGAGAGTACGGATTGTTTTATTTGTTAAAATCTCTTGACCTCAAAAGATTCAATCCTATTCTGATGACCAATAAGCGTGGACCGCTGGTGGAAAAGGTGGAAGCCCTCGGCATTGAAACTGTTACCGTGCCATTTGAAGTCGTGATGCTTCAGCAGCTTCTTATACCAAGAATCTTTTTGAAAAACATCAAGGCATCATTCACAATCAAGCGCTTTCTTTCAGCAAGAAAAGTGGATGTTGTTCAGTGCGGTGACGTGTTATCGCTGCTGCTTCTGTTTCCAGCATTACTCACATCACGTATACCGGTGGTTTATAGTGTGATTTTTTTGTACGAGAGAATCCGCGCTGTTCTCTTCAATCTGTTAACGATTTTTTGGGTGAAGCATATTGTTGTTCTCTCAAAACTTGTTGGCGATGATCTCATAAAAAATACATTCGGCTTGAAGAAAAAAATCAAGCTTATCTACTGGGGCATCGATCTTTCAAAATTTCATCGGAGAACAAAAGAGGAAAAACACCTGCTGCGCGAAAAACTCGGATTGCCTCGCGATAAAAAGATTGTCGGCTTCATCGGAAGATACGAAGTCTGGAAAGGGCACGAGACATTCCTGAATGCCGCAAGTAAACTTTTGCAAACAAGGAATGATTTATTTTTTCTCATCGTTGGCGGTGCAATGACCGAGGAGATCATTACGGGTGTTGCTCGTTACCGTAAAAAAATACTCAAGCGTATTGAAGATTTAAAACTGCAAGATCGCTTAACGGTATGGGGACATAGAGACGATATTTCGGATGTGATGGCAAGCTTGGATGTATTTGTGTGTCCGTCAGATCAAGAGCCATTCGGGTTGGTTGTGCTCGAAGCTTTGGCAAGCGGCGTGCCTGTCGTTGTAAGCTCAACCGTAGGTGCCCTGGAAGTTCTCGACGGAATTGAAAATGTATACATAGCTGAGCCGCGCAATCCGATATCATTCTCGGATAAGATTACTGACGCATTAGAGTTAAATAAAAAAATCTCAAGCAGTCAACAATCACAGCGTTTGCTTGATGTACTGAATCAATTATCATGGACTGCCTACTCAAGTAAATACGAACAGATCTATCAGAGTCTTTGTACGTTCCCAAGCCGACAGATTGTGTAAAAAGTCTAATTGTCACTCTGATCGTAAGCGAAGAGTCTAAATTTATTTTCAGATTCTTCTTCCGCCTTCGGCGGGATCAGAATGACAATCCTCCACTCCCGGTTCCCAAAGTCCATTAGGGAACAACAGAAGGAAGTGTAGCTGAATCATATCATTTACACTTGCAATTTTTGGGTCTCAATAGCCCCGAACTTCAGTTCGGGGAAATTTAAAAGACAAAACCACGAGGGTTTTAACCCCATAGTTTGTGAACTGAAGCCCCAATGTTGTTCGGGTTCAATTGTGATAAATCCTTATTTTGTGTAACATCAGATATCAAAAAAAAGCTTGAACTCCGTCTAAAAAGTTGGTAAATTAAAGAGCCAATTTATAGTTTATAGGATTATAACACCTTTTGAAGCGATTTAAGATATTTTCCCTGAAATCCCGATGCGCAATAGCACACGATCGTGCCTATTGGGCAGCAAGATCACCAGAAGATAGACTTAACGCTATGGAGATTTTAAGAAGGCGATGGTATAACATTCATAATGAACGCCCCAAAAGAATAAGTAAAGTTATTCGAATTATTAAACTCCACAAAAAAGATTTAATTCTCAACAAGCGCTCAACAGGCAGAGCAATAGATAAACTTGATCTATCAACGCTAAAATAAAATCATGCAATCCACAACATCGAACGAGATAGGTGTTATAGCTGCACCTGTAATCCCAAAGCGAACCAAGCGGCAGCAATACTACAACATCGTGAAGGAGCTTGCAATAGTTGATTTCAATAATTATTACTCTCGTTGATTCACCAGTTCTCCGAAGAGAGTTTGCATTGGCAGCACGCAGAAAAGTTGAAACAAAGTTAAAATTAAACCACTTTGTTAAAGAAATGGAAAATCTTTACGGAAGTTTGACTGTTTAACCTTATGTTCAATCGTCTAATATCGTCAGTTCCAATCTTTTACCATCCATACTGGGCATTGGTGAATATGGGTCGCGATCTTCGTGAACTCTGGGCACACCGAGAATTGCTGATCACCCTGACAAAGCGGGAGATTGTATCCCGATATAAGCAAACGCTATTCGGACTTGGATGGTCGATGTTGCAGCCGATATTGCAAACTCTTGTTTATACTATCGCATTCTCACTGGTTCTAAAGACCCCCAGCGCGGAAGGTATACCGTATGCGATTTTTGTTTTTGCTAACCTCACTCTGTGGACATACTTTTCCTCTTCGACGATTAACGCGATGAATAGTCTGCGGGCGAACTCCGCACTCATCACTAAAGTGGCGTTTCCAAGAGAGATAATTCCACTCTCAGTAATCCTCTCTGGCTTATTCGACTTTGTTATAACGTTTATTGTTCTGGTTATACTGAATTTGTTCTTCGGATTTTATCCAAATCTTCGGTTTATATATATTCCGGCAATCTTGTTCGTCGAAATTCTGTTTATACTAAACCTTTCTCTTATTCTCAGTGTTCTGACGGTTGTCCGAAGAGACCTGACTTATGTTGTTACATTTTTCATAACACTGTATATGTTTCTAACACCTGTTTTTTTCCCGCTCTCAGCATTACCTCAGACTATCCAAGAGTACTACTATATCAGCCCGATGGGAGCGATTATCGATGCTTTTAAAAATGTAGTATTCTATAATTATGAACCCCGGTGGTATTCGCTCCTAATCTCGTCGACTGTATTGGTGCTCATGTTTATACCTTGTTATAAATTCTTTAAGCGTGCGGAAAAACTTTTTGCAGATGTGTTATGACGGCAATCCGCTTTGATAATGTATCCAAAGCATACGATCTTCAAGCCGGGAGACGTACGGTGCTCTCAGCCTTGAAGCTGGTCACAGGAGGTAATGCCTCGAAAGAATTATTCTATGCATTGAAGGATGTAAGCTTTGAAATCAAGAAAGGCGAGGCATTCGGTATCATCGGCAGAAATGGAGCAGGAAAAAGTACGATTCTTAAAATCATTGCCGGCATTACGAAAGCAACTTCCGGCTCGGTGGAAGTGAATGGACTTGTCTCTTCGCTAATCGAATTGGGTGCAGGTTTTCATCCAGAACTAACGGGTAGAGAGAATGTATACATGAGTGGTGCAATTCTCGGTCTTTCCCGAAAATATATTGATGCAAAATTCAAAGAGATTATTGAATTTGCCGAATTGGGTGAATTCATTGAGGTTCCCGTAAAAAAGTATTCATCCGGTATGTACGCCCGCCTCGGATTTGCGGTTGCTGTGAGTATTGAGCCAGAAATATTGATCGTTGATGAAATTTTATCCGTCGGCGATATATTTTTTCAGCAAAGATGTTTTGCCAAGATGAGAGAAATTATTGGTAGAGGGACGACCTTTCTATTTGTTACGCATGATACTGCGGCGATGCAAAATTTGTGTGATCGGGCACTTTTACTTGAATCTGGACGGGTGGAGTATGTAGGTAGTCCTATTGAGGCGGTAACCCGGTACCATGCAAAAGCAAGTATTAAGCATGATCGTTCGAAGATTATTGCAGTGGATTTAAAACAACAACATGTTGAAAACAAACAGGTCGAAGAATTAGCAGATAATATCCGCACGCATTCCTTTCTAATGAAAGATGGCAAACGTCACGGTGCAAGAGGTTTAGAGATCTTGGCTGCACGGGTTACAGATATATTTGGAAAGGACACATTTCACGTGAGCATGCAAGAACGGCTGGTTTTCCATCTTCTATTGCATGCCAATGAAAACATTGCTGTACCCACATCAGGAATAAATCTATATGATAGAATGGGTAATCTTATTTTTGCCGCAGGCACGCCACAATTGAAACATACATTACCCGGTCTCAAGACCGGACAAGAAATCGTTATTAAATTTGAACTTACTTTCAATGTGGGACCGGGTGAATATACATTTAGTTTGATAGCGTCCGAACCTATCAACGATTCAGTTCCTAACGTTGGATATTTCCACGATCAGTTCGATCTCCTTGGACCGATTACGGTTGTTGCTGATGAGGCAAAGGTATATCCATTCTATGGTATTGCACAGCTTCCGATGAAGATATTGAACAGTGAGACGATAGAATCTAAATGAAATTTGATAACTTAAGCGTGAACCAGCGTAAAGTTTCTTTAGCGTCAGTCCAGGAACTGGAAAGTCAGCGCTTTACCGATTTCATGAGCGTATTAAATAGTTTGGCAAAAAAATTCAATCTTAGGATAATGACAAACTGGTCCAAAGTTTGGGAATATCCTTGGTTATGGTACAATGGCTTGGTGTCAGTTGATCATAAAAGAACTCATATCTGTGATCTTGGTAGTGAGTTGAGTTCGATGCCATGGTATTTGGCATCTTTAGGCGCACATGTTGTACTCGTTGAAAATGACAATCAGTATATTCAAACTTGGGAATCAATCAAAAAATCGACTAGCTGGTCGGTAGATTGGAGGATAGTTAACAGTGAACAGCTTCCTTTTGCAGATAAATCTTTCGACATAGTCACGAGTTTTTCGGTGATAGAGCATCAACCGAATAAAGCAATGGCAGTTGAAGAAGTATGGCGAATCTTGAGACCGGGTGGTATGTTTGCTATATCTTTTGATATATGTGAACCATCGTTTGGGATGACATTTCCTGAATGGAACGGATCTGCATTGACAATCGGTGAGTTCGAAAAAATTATTTGGGAAAATCCATTATTTACTCAGGATGAAAACACTATTAAATGGAACTTCGAAGGTTCAAAAGAATTTATCGAATGGCATCTTCAATCCGCCTCGCATCACAATTATATTGTTGGCGCAGCTATTCTTATCAGAGCTTCCTGAATTTTTTCGCTTGGTATTTTTCAATAAAATTCTTAATCTATGATACAAAATGATTAAATCCTTGGAAATATAATGAAGAAACGCATTCTCTTACTCCGGTTGGATGCCATAGGTGATTTTGTCCTGTTTACTTCGATGTTACCTCATCTAAGAAATAAATTCCAGGATGACCATATAACATTAATTCTACATCCGGATGTTGCTCCACTTGCTGAGTATTGCCCATATGTCGATAATATTATCGTTATAGATCAAAAGCAGTATGCAGTCGATCGAAACTATGCAGAAGAGATTGTAAAAAAAGTTCAGGGACAGTTTGACGTTACCGTAAATACAATGTACACGAGGACGTGGCAATCTGATAATATCATCGCCCGAACTCATGCGCCCATAAAAATAGGTTTCCAATGTGTGGATACCGACGGTGAGCAGAAACGTCGGTCTAATGAAGAAATTCTCTATACGCATCTTGTACATACCACAAAAGAGTGGATGTTTGAATTGGACCGGTATAAACAGTTTCTTGGTGAGATCAGTGCACCTGTTCCAGAACAAAATTTGAAACCAGAGTTATGGATTTCCGACAAAGACAAACTATGGGCAAAGAATTATATTCAAGCTAACCTTCCTTCTAAAAATAAATTTACAATCCTGTGCCCCGGTGCGGGATTCGATACGAAATTGTGGTCTTCACAATCATTTGCTCGAGTTGTCGATTACCTTATTGAAGATCAATCTATGCATATTGTGATTGTCGGTTCCGAAAAAGATAAAGCACTTGCTTCAAGTATTATGGTAAACACAAAAAACAAAATTCACGATCTCACGGGAAAAATCACACTGAATCAATTTGCGGCATTAGCGGAACAGTCATCACTATACTTAGGCATAGATACGGCGGGCTTCCATATCGCATGGACACTCGGAATTCCTACAATAGGTATTTTTGGCGGGGGGCATTTCGGGAGGTTTACTCCATCTCTTCCTCATGTCAGAATCATTCATCATAAGATGGATTGTTACAATTGTTATTGGCATTGTATCTATGATGGAACTAAATGTATTACATCTATTACCCCCGAAAATGTGATTACCGCAATCGATCAATTACTTCGGAAAAATAATAAAATCGTAAGGGGTTAGAATGGAATCTTCTGAAAATAAAGTGACTCCGCATTCTTTATCTGCAAAGCAGATTACGTTTGAAAAAAACAAAGACACATGGTTGGCACGTGAGATTGCATACTGGGAAACTGCGTACGACCGGCTCAAGGATGAATCTCTTAGTCTCAAGTCGTCGCATGATAGCTGGCAAGAGGGACATGAACAGCTCTTTCGGCAACTGGAGCAATGCAAACAATGGTATGCCGACGTGCAGAACGATCGCGACCGGTTCAAGGAATGGGATGAGGCAAAGAAAAAGGACATCGAGCGTCAGATCAAAGAACTTGAGCAGCTGACCCGCGAGGTTGCGCGCTGGCAGGATGAACATGCAAAGGTCGTTGCGACACTTGAACAACGGGATGCTGAATTCAAGCAGGCGCGTGCATTGTTGGAAGCAGAGAACGAAAAGATTCTCTCGCTTTTAAAACAACGCGACGCCGAGTTGAACCGCGCGATGGCATTTTGGAAGGAAGAGAACGAAAAGATTCTTGCACTCCTCAAACAACGCGATACCGAACTTCAATCGAAGAAAGTTTTCTGGGAACAAGAAAAAGAAAAATTTGCAGCATCACTCGCACAATGGCAACAGTGGTACAAAGAGCTCGAGCAAAATCGCGATCAATTCAAGAAATGGGATGAAGAGAAGAAAAATGAAATTAGCCGTCTGGATTCAAACAATAATGAGTTGAGAACAGCGATAATGTTCTGGGAGAAAGAACATCAAAAAGTTGTTGAACAGATTCAGCAGTGGGTTTCGTGGTATAATAGCATGGAAGAGGATAGGAATCGTTATAAACAATGGGATCAGGAAAAGATAGATGAGATTGAAAAATTAAAACATTGGAATAAAAAGCTTCTTAGGAATCCATTCTTGTATATTGTTGAGTTTGTTCGTCGGTTACTAAATATTCGAGCAAAATAAAAAAGTCGGTTACTATGGATAAATCATTGCCGCTAATTACAATTATTACACCTTCATATAATCAAGGACATTTCATCGAGGAAACGATTCAATCGGTTCTTAACCAGAAATATCCGAACCTTGAGCACCTCGTTATGGACGGCGGCTCTACCGACAATACGATTGAAATACTGAAGCGGTACCCACATATTAAATGGTTATCCGAAAAGGACAGTGGGCAAACGCACGCCGTTAACAAGGGTGTAATGAAAGCTACGGGTGAGATAATTGGCTGGGTGAATTCCGATGATACTTTTCTTCCTAACGCCTTCAATGTCGTAATCGAGAAATTTCAAGCCGTTCCTGATTGTGCCGTAGTCTTCGGCGATTATCATGCAATCGATGAAAAGGGTGTAATATTATATTCGGTACAAAGTTTTTCCTGCGACTATGAGGATATGGTTCGCTGGTGGGATTATACATATTCCATTCATCAGCCGACCGTCTTTGTGCATAAAAAAGTGTTTGATGATGTCGGGCTGCTCGATGAGTCATATCACTATGCAATGGATTACGAGTGGTGGTTGCGCGTTGTAAAAAAGTTCTCATTCCATCATGTGGCGCACTATATCGCAACGTACAGGTTTCACAAGGATGCAAAGTCTTTTGCACCATTGGAAAAATATGTCTATCCCGATCAACTGAAAGCTTCAAAAAAACATTGGGGTCCTATTTGGACACCTCGATACTGGAAATTCAAACAGTCATATCAAAGGTTTCTGTTGAAAAAGAAAAAAGAAACTTTGCACAATCCCGCTCTCGAAAAGTGGTTCGCTGAAGCAAAGAATACATAAAAAATATTTTTTATCATATCTTGAAAAAGATTTATTTAGTTACATATAAATTTCAACATCATTACTCGATCTCCGGCTACAACCGTCTTGGCGATTTCATAGATTGCAAGCGAATTGTTATTCCCTGGATTATCAGCACGAGTTTGCAGAAAACGGCGACATGGAAACGACGCGAGAAGCTAAAACAAACAACAGGTTTAACAGGATATTTCCCGGAGTGTGTTTGGCTCGAATGGTGGACCAAAATATTGGCAAAGTTAGATTCAGGATCGATTTTTCATTTTATTTACCCTGAGAATTCATATTACTTTACAAGCGGTTATCGTAAATCTTCAAGGACAAAAATTATTGCCACATATCATCAGCCGGTACAGGAGTCGCGCCAGTTCATTTTGAAAACAGATGCAATCAGGAAATTGGATGCAGTAATATTACTTGCAGAGAGTCAGCGAGAATTCTTCGAGCCGCTTGTTGGTAACGATCGGATTTTTATCATCCCTCATGGTATCGATCTGAACTTTTTCAAACCAGATAAAAAAATGAAATCCGAAAAAAGAATCATCGCTGTTGGTAACTGGCTGCGCGATTTTCCTACGCTTGTCTCCGCCTTAAAAATATTGGAAGAACGTAAGTCGGATATCGTGTGTGATGTTGTTACATTAGAACAGAACCGATCATTGTTTAGTAACTTAAGAAATGTGCAATTTCATTCAGGTATTTCAGACGATGCTTTGCTAAATTTATACCACCGTACCTCAATATCTGTCTTATCGCTTACAGGTACTGCCGCAAATAATGCAGTGCTCGAATCGATGGCGTGCGGTCTTCCGATTATCGCAACTGATCTCCCCGCAATTCGTGAATATACTCCAGAGGAAGGTTGCCGTTATGTTCCTTCGGCTGATCCAGACTATCTCGTTGATTCGATTATATCGCTCGTTGATGATACGAAAGCACAGGGCGTAATGAGCGAAGCAAACGTAAAGAATGCCCAAAAATATAGGTGGGAAAATATTGCACAACAAACAATGGATGTATATACACAAGTTGTTTAATTATGATTAGCAAAATATCGATTAAACATGAAAAATATTTTACTTATTAATACAGCAAACTCCGGAGGTGGTGCCGAGAAGGTTGCCTACACATTGTGCAAAGAATTGCACCTGCGCGGCTACAACAGCAAAATGCTTGCGAGAAAGATCAATTACGATGCGGATCCTCTCGCACGGGAGCTGGCCATACCAGTACCGGGGAATGATCTTCTCTATTCAGTCGGCAATTTTCTCGATGAGATATTTTCGACGCAGTACCTGTTCTATCTTCCCACATGGGCGGTCCCCTTTATGAAAATTATCCGGCAGGCCGACGTGCTTCATATGCATAATATGCACGGGTATTATTTCAACCTGTGTACCATCCCATTTCTGATGTGGCAAAAACCGGTTGTGTGGACGTTTCATGATATGTGGCCGTTTACGGGTAAATGTGCATGGTCATTCGAGTGTGACCGTTATACAATGTCGTGTGGGCGGTGCCCGCAACTTTCATATTATCCGGCATTAAAACACGATACTAGTAGATTCCATCTTTATTTAAAAAAGTTTCTTTATGCAAAAAAGAAGTTTGCAATTGTTACGCCTTCGGCCTGGCTGCAATCGCATGTCGCAAAATCTATTTTGCGGGATGTACCGACGTATGTAATCCACAGTCCTATCGATACAAAATTATTCTATCCGGAAAATAAACAAAATGCGCGGTGTCGGCTCGGCATTCCACCGGATAAGAAAGTGATTTTATTTATCGCAAGCTGGATCAACACGATTCCACACAAAGGTATTGAGACATTCAAAGAGATGCTGACGCAATTGTATGCGGAACGTGATGATATGTATACGGTGGTTGTCGGTCACTTACAGGGGAAATCGGTTCTTGAAGACAAATTTCTTGGAAAAGAAACGGGTTGGGTCACGGATTCAGACACTCTTCGTGCCTGTTATGCGTCCGCGGATGTGTTTGTTTCTCCTACGCTGGCTGAAAACAGCTCCTGTACTATCATGGAGGCGATGGCGTGTGGCACCGCCACGGTCGCGTACAGCACAGGTGGAGTGCCGGAGCAGATCTTACACGAAAAGACAGGTCTACTCATTCCACCGGGCGATAAAAAATTGTTACTTGAGGCGATTAGAACAATTTTGGGTAATTCCGGTAAATGTGTTGCGTACGGAAAAGAAGCGAGCAAGAGGGCAGTTGAAAATTATGCCTTGGATATTTTTGTAAAAAAATATTTGAATGTGTATGAAGAAACTATTAAACGCAAACTATCATGAATGAATCTATGGACCGATTACCTTTTAGAAATACATTCGATTATGTTCGTGGTGCTACTTTTTACGAACATCTCACGCCACAATCGAAAGATGCTCTTGTAGAAATTTTGCTCGACAATGATTTTATGGGTGCTACTGACCCCCAAGCTTTAGGAATGATATATTCCCTACTCGCTAATAACCGTTTCTCATCCGTATTGCAACTTGGTACATGGATGGGATTCTCAACGATTGTTTTGGCTGATGCACTTAAACGATCTGCGACGATACATAACCGTGAGGTATTGTTCGATACTATTGAAAACGATAAAGCCATCCACGACAAAGCTCGTGTTTTTATGGAGAGAGCCGGATTACATTCACTTGTGCGATGCATTGACGGCTCTACTCTTGAGATCAATGTTCTTAAGCAGCTACAGCAAGAATATGATTTTATATATGTTGACTCCTCCCACTCGTATGAAAGTACGAAAAAGGAAATTACTCTTTATTTCCCTAAAGTAAAGAAAGACGGGATAATTATTTTTCATGATTCCTCAAAGTATGCGGCACAGTGGGATCCAACAGGAAAAGGAGGAGTACGGCGCGCAATCGATGAATGGCTAGAATTAACAAATGCGCCGGAAGAATATATTTTTTTTGAAAGCCCATTTTGGTCAAGCAATTGTGGCTTATTTTTGGCTAGAAAAAAATAATAATTTTCTTCTAAATACATGCACATCGTTGACTACATACTTGGAATAATCTCGATTAGTTCGTTATTATTTGCCACGTGCATGGTCACTAGAATAATGAGACCTCAGGGTATGCTCGAGGCAATTCTTTTTACATTTCCGGTATTTTCGGGGGCAATAATTTTAATTGGCTACTTCTTATCTTGGTTAAATAGATTAAATTCGGTTTCATCGTGGGCACTTATGAGTGTGGTTTATTTGGCTGTAGTGACGATGATAGTATTTTCAAGTAAACAGTGGAGAGAGTTGATAATAATGCGACCTAAGATTACCGGTTTCCACTCTGTTCGAGATTGGTTTTTTTCCTTATCTAAGTTTGAAAAGTTTATTTTAGTTGTACTCTCCACTACGACGGTGATAGTTGGGTTTCTGAATTTACTTTTGGTTATTTTCACTGCCCCCCATAGCTGGGATGCTATGGTATACCACCTTGCTAGAGTTGCATATTATTATCAACATGGGAATTTACAGTATTATGATGCAAATTCATGGGCGCAAGCTGTTCATCCTCGAAATTCTACATTGTTATTGTTGTACACTTTAGTTGTTTCTGATCTAAATGAAAACCTTACCCAGCTTGTCCAATATTTCTCATACTGGATAAATGTTATAACTGTTTATGGTATTGTTCGCAAATTCGGATATTCAAGGAGTTCAGGTCTCTTTACAGCTTTTATCTTTGCATTATTACCAGCCTGTTTAATGGATTCTACAACTTCGAAAAATGATACTCTCTTGAGTGCTTTTGTTGGTTTGATCGTGTATTTTTTTGTTGCATTCAAAGAGGGGAAAAATAAAAATTTTTTAATTTTATCTGCTCTGTGTGCAAACATTGCTTTCGGGATTAAAGCTTCTTTTTTATTAGCATTACCTTCTTTGTTTATTTTTGGAGTTTACGCTTTTCATAGAAAAGGTTTCCATAATTTTGGTTTTGTATTAAAGGACATAGGATACTTCCTAGCGATTCTAATTGTATTCTTTTGTTTATTTGTTCTACATTCAGGTTATTTGGAGAATTATGCTATTTATAAAAATCCATTCGGACCCACTTCCATTCGAAAGATTCATTCCTTTGAGGATTTAGAGCTTCAAAAAGTTATCTCTATAGGAACAAAAAATCTCTTTCGATTTGGTTTAGATTCGTATTCCCTTGATGGATTCCCACGTATTGATGCAATAAATAATGTTCAATCAATAATGCGAAAAGTTCCTATAGCTTTGGTAAAATCCATGGGACTCGATATAGAAAAAACAGGAATACGCTGGAAATACGATTTAAATAAAATGCCAAGAGCAGACGAAGATTATTCATGGTGGGGAATATTTGGTTTTGGGTTTATATGGATAATTGTATTGCTTAGCTTAATCGGCATAATTAATTCGCAAGGAGGGAAAATTTTTGCTCTCGCTTCAGTAATATTTGTGCTTACGCAATGTTATTCTGGTCCTTATGATCCGTGGAGAGGTAGATATTTTATTATTGGAGCCGTATTTGCGGTCCCAACACTTGGGTTCTGTTTACAGAACACGAAGAACGTTTTATTCAAGATCTATTTGATCTGTATAGTAATAATTGGTTGTGCTGAAGCATTTAGTTCTGTAATTTTTAGAGACGATGCTCCGATATTTTCAATAGAATCTAAATGGATTACAACAAAATCCGTTTTTACATTGGCTAGAATTGGGCAACTTTCACGAAACAGAATATATTTTTGGTATGAACCTTTAAAGAAATTTGATGAGATGGTTCCACGGGATGCTGTTGTCGCGGTTTATTTACATAAAGATTATACATATGAATATCCTCTCTTCGGCGAAAAATTGACCCGAACTATTATTCCTATCAATTCTTTCTTTAAGGGAAAGCAACCAATTCCTGAAAATGCGGAATATCTTTTATATTTTGATGATTATCCTGATAAGAAAGTAGATGATATTTTTCTCGGAGAAAAATTTTATCTGAGAAAATTGAAAAAATAAGAATTATTATTACTATAATAAACCATAATAGCCATTATTAACGGTATCCTCTTTTATTAAAAGCATGTGAGTAATTTCAATCGCAGCCATTGTAATTACTATTCAAGTACGATTGATTCAAATTCTAAGGCAAGTCGTCGGTATTCTTCTACTGTTGGCTTGAGATATTGCGAAAAAATAAATTCGACATTACTGACGCTTGGTCGATTTGGATCCGGATTAATCATCACACTTTTCCTCTCCCATTCCGACCACTTTGTATTTTTCCACCCCCCTACTTCCTTACCGTCAACCTTGACCGTTACTGATTGTTTCCCGACACCAAAAATTGATTTAACGTTGGCAGTCAATCGTACTTGTGTCTTTGGTAAGGAAAGTCTTATTGATGCAGAATCCCCCACTGCCCAAGTTAAGGTCATGCCTTCGTTTTTCTGATCCACTTCTCTATAGCTCCAACCGAATCGCAAAAACCGCTCTGACTCTTTCGCGCCAAAGACAATCTTTTTTGTCGATAACGACGTCCCCTGAGAAGGGTATGGTGAAATCTGCCACGAACTTCTCTCAAACACACTACCGGTAATGGTGTACTCATCAAGCGGAGGAAGGTAATCCGACTCCCAATTCACGAGCGAATAGGTAAAATAGCTAAATTTCCGTTCGCGTATCTCTGTCGGGTGGACATCAAAAACTGACTTTCCCGGAAACATTACTTGCAGGTTTAGGACCGAACTAATCGTCGCGGGGATATCCATGAGCATAACGGGTGCATTGGAAATATTGAGGGTTCCTTCGCTGGCTGGGGGCTTGATAAGTAGCAGTGGCAAAGCGGCTGAGACCATCCAAGGTGCAAGATCGTATCCCTCGGTGAGCTTACCCCTTTCGTTGAGGTAAACGGGTGCAATATAACCATGATCTGCTTGCACGATGATTAACGAATTGTCATATATGCCCTCTGACTTAAGCTTTTCGAGGAACGAGATAACAGAACCCAAGCCGCACCGTATTTGTGTCTGCATGTTTTTTCGAGTAAAGGGCAGGACTCTACCGGCATATTGACAATCTTCACTAGTTACGAAAGGGGAGTGCGTCGACTGTAGGTGATAGAATTTGTAAACTGGCTTCTCTTGATTTTTGGTCATCTCACTCGTTACATCACGCAGGAAAGCATCATCACCAAAACGTCTGAACTGCAGGCGTTCATCTTTCACTGTTGTTCTCTGTATGAACCATTTTTGGCCGTTATATATCGCACGTTTTATAAAATGAGGTGTATGGCGAAAAAGTACCAAGTCGATCATCACGGCTGCTTTCGACCGCTCAAAATCAACCATCGTTCCGGCGTATGGAGAGGGAACCAAATAAGTGTGATCATAATGTTCTTGTATAATCATTTGGCCCCAAGGAACAAAATCGACTTCGTACCCATGCTCATGCAGCACATTCAAGGTATTCTTGCCGGTGAGAGCCTCCTTAAGATAATTGCGTATCGGAACATCGCTTTGGTAAACCTTGCCGCTCATGATGGCGGGAACATTGAGATGCGTTGACTGAAAATGTCCTGTCGCTTCTTTGAAGAATGTAAATCCCTCGAATGCTTTCGAGTAGTAATCTGGATCTTTTTTAATAATCTCTTCAAAAACGTCCGACTGCAGACCATCCAGTATCAAGTGTATGACATTCTTGCTAGATGAGAATTCGCTAGCCCATTTCGGTGTAACACTTGGCTCTGGAAAGTCGGTTTTCCATATTTCCGGCTTTGTGATGCTCACATATCCTGACAGAACGAATTGAAGGCAAATCAATGCTATACTTCCGGATACTACAAATTTGTAAACCTTTTGGTAGAATATAAACGAGAAAGTCAGGAACGCTATCCACACCCCTCCATCCACCCATCCACGCCATTGTGCCACAGTCCAGTCTACACCCCGTCCATCGAACATTCCATACTTCCATACCAGAATATTTCCTTGCAACCAAATAAGTATACCGAGTATGAACAACACTGAGACATACCGCTTGTGTGGTCTTTCCGGGATGATGAATCCGACAACAACCAACACCAACGCAATTATTGATGACGGGACAATAAAAAGCTGAATGATTGAAATGAGTGAAAAGGGAAACTCATTCAGGTTTCCCTGATAAATCGTAAAAGGTCCAAACAAAAAAATGTTTGAGAGAATTAAAATAACTGGGGGTAATACTGCGAGTATTTTTTGTAATCCGCTTAGCTTTAAGTCATTCTGTTTTTCCATGTAGGACCTGAATGAATTTCTGTTTATGAGTTTTGTTAATAGGGTAAGCTAATAAATCTCATTACTCATTCTGGCTTCCGCATAAAAGAGATAACGTGTTCCAGAGGTGAGAGGGCTTTGTTTAACTGTAGTAAACTTTGATGCAAGAATTCTTTCAAAATTGTCCAGTTCGTAGTCGTGGTATTGGTCATCTTTATTTTTAAGAAGCATTTTAACCATCGGATCGGCTTTCGTTACAAATTCAATCACTAAATTACTGCCAAGTGACGCAAGCCAATCAATAAATTCTGCAAGCGGTATATTTGCGCTAATAACGACATGGTGAATCAGTGCCAGCGCGAGTATCAGGTCCGGTTTACCTCGCTCAGTTAACGATTTTCGCTCTAATCCACGCCAGCCGAGATTGGGCGAAGAGTCTGCGAGATTGACAACCAATGGAAGAATGCTTCTATTATTTTCCGATCGCAGTACATTGTAAAGCCGCTCAATTGCCAGATGGTCACTGTCCATCGCAACAACGTACTGAGCGTTTTCCGATGCGATTCTTGAATAACGACCGGTGTTACAACCGAGATCCCACACAAGTTTCCATCGTTGAGTTTGAACAGCTTGGCGGATAAAATCTTCTTTCAGTTTCGCGTCTTGACTTGAATAACTATTATCGTCAGCATAATCCGACCATTCCGATTTTGCCCGGTTCCAATTTAATCCATTGACAATCTTTGTCAATCGGCGTACATTCGAAATAATCATTTCTTTTCTAAAGCCAACCGCCTTGATGTCATCCTTAACTCGTTTCGTGGTACCTGCATATTTTATCTGAAGTTTGGCTTGGAGATAAACATCGACAAAAACTCCAGCGTGAAAGAAGTCGCGCAGTGTCATGATGTTTTTAAAATCTTCAGGATGAATTCCATCGATACTCCCGCGTAACCATGAATGGAACGGGATATCCTTGTACGCCTGGAGCATGAGAGGGTAGAGGAACATTTCGCAAAACTGCCGGTACCCAGCCCATGGTGTTCCGGGTACAAGTTTTTCAAAAGAGGCAATGTCGATGAAAACAGGTTTTGCACCAATCCATTGAATGTTAAAACTCGATGAATCCTTAAGTATCATTTCTTCATCGAGCGCTTGATGTAGAAGCTCGAGTTGCAATTTGGCAGCATCTTTGAGCATTCCAAACGACCATTCGTACGGGTACGAAATGAATGGAATTTTCTGATGTTTAAGGATGGCAGCCCAGTTATTGAGTGAGGCAGAATCGGGAATTTGTTGGGGTGATACTAATTCTGTTGCAATTAATTTTCCGTCCTTAATTCCTTCCACAAAAATTTTTTTTGCAGAAAGTAATTTCCAATCGTTGAATACTTGTTCACTGATGCCTCTGAAAACAGCATCGTCGTGGTAAAAAACTCTCCCGTGGCGGTCGCGGAATGATCCGGGTTCGATGATAAATGAGTTATCAGGTCCTGGTTGATTTGGCATTTCAGTAGTTATTCTTGCGGTTTATCTTTTTTTTCTTTCCTTAGATAAGCTAAGATTCGTTTACCGAATAATTTTACAATTACCCATCCGCTGGCAATTCCTCCCAGAAGGAGTTGGAGTAACAAGCTTCCTGTACCGGGATCAATATAGGCAAGTATTATCAAGAATAGATGGTGCATAATGTTTAAATCCTTTTAACTGGAGAATAGTTAATGAAATTCACAAAAGGGACAACCTCATTATACAAAAAATTCATCAAAAGTTCACCTAAAAAAGAAAAAAATCTTGTGATAGTATTTTTCAGATAAGATAGTTCGTTTCACTTAATGCTGCTGTCGCCTATGTTAATCGACCATTGATTTTCGATAGGAACTGGTAAGAATCTCGATTTGTGCTTCGCTGCGTTCGATGTACACGTCTCCAATGGGGAAGAAGTTCGGGTACGAAGAGGGAGAATTGCCCATAACAGAAGACGTAAGTAAGCGGCTGTTGCGTCTTCCTTTCTATAATGATTTAATTGAGAGTGATCAGGAACGGATTGTTACGATAATAAATAATTTTGCTTCAGGAATTTCTTACCCCAAAAACCGTAGCCGCAGGCTTCTTTATCCGCCTCTGGCGGAATGCCTGCGGACAAAGCCCAACATCGCAACCATAAAGGCTTTGTCCTGAGGTTTACTCGAAGGATTGCGCCTACATATGGATATCTTGCCGTTGGGGGTTGCCTAAAAAGACCCAGACTGTTACTCCCGTCCCGACTGGTCGGGATTATCGGGAGTCCAGTGTTCAGATTTTGCAAATATCTGGATTCCCGATTGAGGCATTCGGGAATGACACGGGCTTTTTTTACTTTTTGATCAGCCACAACGAGCAGGTGAGAAGGAGAGCTAAGGAATGAGCGGGGGTAGGCTCTTTCACTCATCAACCACTAACCACTCACCCATCACCCCTTCTAATACCCAAAGTATCTTTGGAAACTACTGAGGAATTTTATTATATTGGGGTAAGATTTTACGTATACTATGATCCGTTTCTCTAAAATAACGCACAATGTTCGAGATTTATTCCCAAAGATGACTGATTATTTTGCATCGAAGTCTGAGATAGATTTCGCTTACATTTTTGGCTCTTATGGTTTGGGAAAAGAGACACCGTTAAGCGATGTCGATATTGCTGTCTATCTCAATAATCAAGTTCCACCTGATAGATTTTTTACGATGCGTCTTTCTCTAATTACTGATCTATCCCGTTTGGTAAAAACAAATGAAGTCGATATTGTGATCCTTAATAACGCGAGCTTATTGCTAGCATATCAAGCAGTTTTTTCGCGAACGACCATTTATGAAAAGAACCCGACTGTTCGTATAAACTTCGAAACGCAGGTGCTGGATCGTTATTTCGATATGGAACCGTTCCGTCGAGTTCAGATCGAATATTTCAAACAGCATATTGAGAAGGGAAAAATCTTTGGTTAACTCGAATGTAATAATGGTACGTTTGAACAAACTCGCTGAGTATCTTCATCTTCTTGAACGGCTGCGATCTCATCCTAAAAAAGAATTCCTAACAGATCCCTTTGTTTATGGAAATGTCGAACGATATCTACAGCTTGCGATTCAGATTATCATAGATATCGGCAATCATATTCTCTCGGAACGAAATGTAACAGGTATTGTTAATTATCAGGATATCATTGTACGATTGGGGACTGAGGGAATTATTCCGATTGAATTAGCCGTAAAAATTGAACCCATGGCAGGTCTTCGAAACATACTCGTCCATGAATATATCGAAATTGATCGCGAAAAACTTTACGATTTTCTTCAGTATAGTCTTAAGGATTTTAAAGAATTTGTCAGGCATGTAAAGGAAATTTTATAAAGATGTTTTAGCCAAAGCGTTGTTGAAAAGTTTGTTTTGTAAACTTTCAAACCGCGCTCGGGAATTAGCGGGTAAGGAACAAAGATTAGGAACGAAACCGGTCAAGACTCCCTGACTAATTGACCACCCACCACCACTTGGAACTAATAGGGAATATCCAATTTCTAAGAATAGTAAATGCCCAATTTTGGAGTTGTTTTATTATTTTGTATAATAACCTATCAGATTTTAAACTAACCTTGGATAAATATTAATGGCTACTCAAAAAGCAGTGTTGGTGTGTGGTGCTGGTGGATTCATCGGCAGCCATCTTGTAAAATTATTGAAGCGAGAAAATTACTGGGTCAGGGGTGTTGATCTCAAATATCCGGAGTTTTCTCCAACTGTTGCTGATGATTTCGTAATTGGTGACCTGCGTGATCAAATCGTTTGCAAAAATGTAACCGATAGACCCTTCGATGAAGTCTATCAGCTTGCTGCCGATATGGGCGGGGCAGGTTACATTTTCACGGGTAACCATGATGCCGATGTGATGCATAATTCGGGAACAATCAATCTAAATATGGTGGAACGTTGTCGCACAGCTAAGGTTAAAAAAATATTCTACTCATCATCGGCGTGTATGTATCCCGCCTACAATCAGGAAGATCCCAATAATCCCAAATGTTCTGAAGATTCAGCATATCCGGCAGCGCCTGATAGTGAGTATGGATGGGAAAAATTGTTCAGCGAAAGATTGTACCTGGCATACAACCGAAATTACGGGATGGAAATATGTATAGCAAGGTTCCACAACATCTTCGGACCGGAAGGAACCTGGACAGGTGGTCGTGAAAAAGCGCCGGCGGCTATTTGTCGGAAAGTATCAGAGTCACCGGACGGAGGTGAAATTGAAATCTGGGGTGATGGAAAACAGACAAGATCGTTTTTATATATTGATGAGTGCCTTGAAGGCGTTCGTAGATTAATGAAGTCGGATTTCCTTGGACCTGTCAACATCGGCTCGGAAGAAATGGTCACAATAAATAAGCTGGTCGAAATGACAACTGAGATTGCTGGCAAAAAACTTCGAATTAAACATATTATCGGACCTCTTGGAGTAAGGGGGCGCAATTCTGACAACAGATTGATGCGGGAAAAATTGGACTGGGAACCCACAATGAAATTGCATGACGGGTTATTAAAAACTTATAAGTGGATTGAGGAACAAGTAAAATCCATGCATAAGTAAATTGGGATTCATATTGAAGAATTCTATTATAATAATGTAGATTGATTGCACTGATATGCAACGAAAAATTTCCATTGTTACCCCTTCCTACAATCAGGCGCCATTTATTGAGGAAACAATTCAGAGTGTAATTAATCAAAAGTATCCCGATGTTGAACATATCATTATTGACGGTGGTTCGACAGATGGCACGATTGAGATCCTTAAGAAATATCCGCACTTGCATTGGATTTCAGAGCCAGATCGTGGGCAATCACACGCATTGAATAAAGGTTTCCGAATGGCAACGGGCGAGATCATCGGATGGTTGAACTCAGATGATACATATTGTCCGAATATATTTCATCTAATCGCTGAAGAATTTAACAACAAAGATATTTTTGTTGTCTGTGGAGATGGATTTGAGACCGATGATAGCAGTAAGGTTCTTCGTCCGCTGTATTCACGACATACACAACCTGAGGATTTGATCAGGTACTGGAAATGGAAATATGAATTTGTGCAGCCGGCGTTTTTCTTTCGCCGGTCCATCTTCGATGAGATTGGGTATTTAGATGAAAGTTTGTATTATGCCATGGATTATGATTTTTTTATTCGGTTAGGTTTAAGGTATAAATTTAAATATATCCGGCAGCCATTTGCAAATTTGCGATTATATGGTGAGTCGAAGACAGGACGAAACTTTCAAAAGATTGTCCCTTCGTACATTCACGAAATACACAAAGTATCGAGAAGATTTTGGGGCGCTCCGGCTCATTTAAAATATTATGATTATCTGTTTTCTTTTTTTGGAGCAATTATTTTTTCTGTTATAAAAAACATTCTCTTTACTCCAACATCCAAGTCAAGAGCGGCAGTTAAACGTTTATTTGGGAATTCGAGGATCCTGTCGAGTGAAAGTTGATGTGTTTATAATTGGCGGTGGAATTGTAGGACTTGCCTGTGCTGCTGAAAGCGCGAAGCGTGGTTTTTCTACACTGCTTGTGGAGCGGCATGAATCTTTCGGACAAGAAACCAGCAGCCGGAACAGCGAGGTAATTCACTCAGGCATTTACTATCCAACGGGTTTTCTGAAAGCCCGATTATGCGTGGCAGGCAATCAGAATTTGTATAAAGAATGTGATAAAACCAATGTTTGGTATAACCGCTGTGGTAAATTAATCGTTGCCGTGGTTCCGGAGGAAGAGGAATCATTGCATAATCTTTACGAGCGCGGTATTGCAAATGGCATAGAAGGGCTTCAGATTTTGGATGGGAAACAAGCGAATAAGCTTGAGCCGTATGTTAAATGTTGTTCAGCTATTTACGTGCCAGGTACCGGTATTATTGATTCACATGAGCTTATGAAATCGTATTTTTTAGAAGCAAAAGCAAACGGAGCGGATACAGCATTTGGAGTTGAATACATCGGCTGTGAGAATAGGAATGAAAGTTATTCCCTACACATGAAGGATACAAATGGTGACGATGTTAGATTGGATGCTAGGCATGTTATCAATGCAGCTGGCTTGCGCAGCGATAAAGTTGCCCAATCGTTCGGTATCGATATAGACGCCGCTGACTACAGATTACATCATAACAGAGGACATTATTATACAGTATCTCCAACAAAAAGTCGTTTAATATCGCATCTTGTATATCCCCTTCCACATCAGCATCTTGTTAGCGTCGGCATACATATGACTATTGATAAATCGGGGCAGATGAAGCTCGGACCTGATATGGGTTACTTGGATCCTTCAATTCCTGAAGCTGATTGGTATAAATTTGATGATTCGCGGAAAGAAAAATTCTACAATGCGGTTCATCGATATTTTCCATCTCTTGAATTAGAAGATTTATCTCCGGGCCAAGTAGGTGTACGACCCAAACTTAAGGGATCTGAAGAGACGATAAAAGATTTTATTATAAAAGAAGAAAGTGATCGGGGTTTGCCCGGTCTTGTGAATTTAATCGGCATAGAATCTCCCGGACTCACTTGTGCCCGAGAGATCGCACGAGAAGTTTTTAAAATTCTACATCAATAATATTTTTAAACTATGGAAATCAGTCAACAATTTACGTCCCTCGTTTCGGTTATCGTACCGGTAAAAAATGGTGCTGGTACACTGGGGAGATGTCTCCGCTCTCTCAAACGATCATACTATAGAAACTTTGAAATAATTGTTGTGGATGATCATTCAGATGATAACACAGTCGAGATCGCAAGGGTGAATAACTGTACCGTCATCGAAGTCAAGAATGGAAACGGCGCAAACAATGCACGGAATGTCGGTGCTGCTGTATCCAAAGGTGATATTTTAATGTTCGTAGATTCAGATATTGTTGTTGGGAGGGAAACAATATTAGGTATTGTTGAATCACTTGAAGAAAGCTACGTCGATGCGGTTGTTGGAATCTATACTGCCAAACACCGCCATGAATCATTTATCAGTCAATATAAAAATCTCTGGGTAAGGTATTCGTATCTCAAAAGTCCGCCTGCGATAGATTGGCTTTTCGGTGCGATTTCTGGTATCAAACGACCATCATTTGAGAAATTAGGTGGTTTTAATATTGAGCTGCTTGCCCGGCATGGGCATGACGATATTGAGCTTGGTAAACGTTTTGCTCGTGCCAATCTTAATATTATTTTAAATATGGATATCGAAGTTGAACATTTAAAAAATTATACACTTCCGACTTTCATAAAAAATGAATTCCACCGTAGCGTTGGTTTTGCTGAACTGGCAATCCGTTTTAACGAAACGACTAAATCCTTTAGAAGAGGATTTGTTAACGTTTATCCGGAATTTGTTCTCTCAACTATATATTCGATTTTTTTGTTCGGTACAATTGCCGCAAGTGTAATTGGATGGTTAACAGATTGGTATGCCTTCGCGGCAGCTGGGATATATCTAATTTTAAACATACGATTCCTTAACTACCTTGAGCAAGTCCGTGGATTGTTCGCGATGGTCGTAATGATTCCCTGCCTTTTCCTCGATCATATTGTATGTTTTGCCGGGAGTATTGTCGGAACGCTGAAGGGTTTGCTTAAGCCCCGAAAGAACAATGGATAGTGCTAATAGTTCATTGGATAATCAATCCGAATCTGTTATTACGCGAGGATCACAGATGAAACTTATCCGACTTCGCTTGCTGGCAATGTTTGAATTTTTGCATCTACTTGTGCCGCTGCGTGAATTGTATAATTGGTTAAGATATGCACTTAATCTCAAGACACAATTACGAAACAGTCACTATCGTCGGAAGGGTGCGCCTGATGGATTACCTATCCCATCGCCTAAACTGATGCACATGGTTTCCGGTAGATATAATCTCGAAGGACTTTATCAGAATGGTAAACTTGGGGCGGAGTGTATCGGCGGGATACTAAATAAAAATCGTTTGAACATCGGACAGTTTTCATCTATCTTGGATTTTGGATGCGGCTGCGGACGAATTTTGCGATTTTGGAAAGATCTCGAAACTACAAAAGTATACGGCACCGATTATAATCCCGATCTGATAAATTGGTGCAGGCAATCATTAACATTTGCCGAATTCAAAGTTAATCAGCTGGATAAGAGCATTGATTATGCTGATGAAGAGTTCGATTTAATTTATGCTATTTCTGTTTTCACACATCTGAGTGAACCGCTCCAACATTTTTGGATGGAAGAATTAAAAAGAATTCTGCGACAGGGTGGTTATATGTACATTACCGTCTTGGGAACAAAAAACTTTGGAAAGCTATCTGTAAAAGAAGAGAAAGATTTCAACGAAGGAAAGTTGATTGTGGAGAATTCGGGTTTCCCGGGTACAAACATTTGTCGTGTATTTCATCCGGAGGAATATTTTCGGAAATATATGTCGCACGGGATGACAGTTGTAGATTTTATTCCAGGCGGAGCAAAAGATGCAGAGAATCAAGATGTGTTCCTCCTTAAGAAATGAAAATATTTAAATGCTTCCATGATTTCAAATCTTAGATCGATTCCTTCGTTTTATTATTTGCCTTTATAGCTTGCATTTCTGATATTTGAATGAGGATTGTTAACGAATGAAAGAACGACTCATCAAAATAAAACCTAACATGCTTATCGTCAATGAAATCTTTCACAGCATCCAGGGTGAGTCCAGCCATGCAGGCAGACCTTGTGTTTTCGTCCGTCTCGCCTTCTGTAATCTGCGATGTTCATATTGCGATACGGTTTATGCTTTTGATGAAGGAATAGAAATGTCTGTTGATGATATCATGGTAGCAGTCCGAAAGTACAAATGTAAGCTTGTTGAAATTACCGGCGGCGAGCCGCTTCTTCAGCCAAACGTAAATAACTTAATGACCCAACTCAGTGATGAAGGATTTGAAATATTGCTCGAGACCAATGGAAGCTTAGACATTAGCAAAGTTGATACTCGTGTTAAACGTATTGTTGATTTTAAATGTCCGTTAAGCAACATGGTGGAAAATAATTTATGGGCTAATGTCACGCACTTGAAATTTGATGATGAGGTGAAATTTGTAATCGGCTGTCGTGAAGATTATGAATGGTCAAAGAAAATGATTGCTGAGCTTCAGATTAATCGTCGGTGTCCAATACTGATGTTGCCTGTTTATAGTCTGATCGAGCCGCTCCAGCTTGTTGAGTGGATTCTAAAAGATAAGCTCGATGTCAGGTTCCAGCTTCAAATACAGAAGTATATATGGAGCCCGGAAACGAGGGGAGTGTAAATGAGAGATGGGATATGTGTTTAGTAAAAAAGCACAAAGCAGTTCCATTATTGTTAACCATCAACTTTCGGTTATTTACATATGGATCGTGAACTTTCGATTGTTCTTGTAAGCGGAGGTATGGATAGCTGTGTTACTGCCGCGATTGCTGCCCAGCAATATGAAATGGCGTTTTTACATTTAAACTATTGCCAGCGAACGGAACGACGTGAGCTTCAGGCATTTCAAGCGATTGCCGATTTCTATAATGTTCAACACAGACTTGTTGTTAATGTGGAGTACCTCAAACACATAGGCGGCTCAAGCTTGACAGATAAAACAATAGAGATACAAACAGCCGACCTGCACCGAAAAGAGATTCCCACATCCTACGTACCGTTCCGTAATGCCAATGTTCTTTCAATAGCCGTTAGCTGGGGGGAGGTGCTTCGCGCAAGAAAAATTTTCATTGGCGCAGTTGAGGAAGATTCATCCGGTTATCCCGATTGTCGCAGGGAATTTTATAATGCCTTCAACAAAGTTATTGAACTTGGAACTAAACCCGAAACTCATATCGAAATCATCACTCCGATAATTGAATTTAAAAAATCCGAAATTGTTAAAAAAGGAATTTTACTTAATGCACCATTGCATCTTACCTGGTCTTGTTATCAGCGTGAAGACATCGCTTGTGGTGAATGCGATAGCTGTGCTCTCCGATTGAGAGGATTCTACCAGGCAGGTGAAGAAGACCCTATCCCTTATCTGAAAAAGCCCTCATTTCTATAATCTTTCCGCATTATCAGAGCATTTAAGACACTTTCAAGATTTTATTTAAAAAAAGGGTGGTGTACTTAACATTAATATTGACAATAGAGGCAATTTTTTCGAATAATTTTCTGCAAGGGAAAGCGAATGTGACGATATTATATTAGGAATCGTTGTATGTTTGAATAGTGGATTAGGGATTCAAAAATGATGGAAGGTGATGGGGGGTGTCACCTTCCATTATTCTGAAACTTCACTGACTGGATATGAAAGGATTTCCCTTGATATAGAACCTCCACTTTTTTTCTGAGCCATTGGTAATTCCAATCCGTTCTGATGAGATAATTTTGGATCTTGGAATATTCTCTCCTTGCGTTATATAAATATCTTGTCCAAGTAAATCGGTTCCATTTTGTTCTCGTTTGATATTGAATGCTTCGCAAAGTTTTGCAGGTCCATTAGTCACATTCACTTTAGCCGCAGATTCACCCTTTCTCCGTTTCATCTTTCGAAATCGTTTCATTATTTCAATTCCCTCGATTGGCTCCACTGCTCTAAGCAATGCCGCTCTTCCTTTTCCTTCTTCTTCCGAAACGATGTTTGCACAGAAGTGCATCCCATAAGTAAAGTAAACGTAAAGATGTCCACCCCTCCAGAACATGACATCGTTTCTTCGTGTTCGTCCGTTGAATGCATGGCTTGCCGGATCATTCTCTCCAAGATATGCTTCAACTTCTACGATTTTACCGATAAGAGTTTGATTTCTAATCTTGCGAATAAGATATTTACCGAGAAGTTCTTTTGCAATTGTTAATGTCGGTTGAAGATAAAATGAGCGTGGAAGTTTTTTTGATCTCACCTTTACCCGCCAAAGGCGGGCAAGCCCTTTCCTGGCAGGAGCGGGTGCTGGCTTATAGGAGAGGTCAATCATCGTTTAGAAAACTCTTTTATAATTCTTTCAACCTCGTCTTCAGAAATCCCCGAACCTAAAGTGTCCGGCTTCTTTTCTTCTAAT
>Ga0315286_10000719_pt1 | contig 28526 bp, 17 predicted proteins | sample YL17G10_0_MG_FD_205038 | JGI IMG/M metagenome (GOLD analysis project Ga0315286, IMG submission 205038) | Sediment microbial communities from Yellowstone Lake, YNP, Wyoming, USA - YL17G10_0 | ecosystem: Environmental > Aquatic > Freshwater > Lake > Sediment | place: USA: Wyoming | collected... | reverse complement strand
CGGCCGTGACGCTTAGCTTGATCTGCTTCTCCTCGTGCGAGTATTTGTAGGCGTTGTCCAGCAGGTTGACGAGGACCGTGACCATGGCGTCGTGGTCGGCCCGAATCTCGGGCAATTCGTCCGGGATGTCCGTCTCGAAGCAGCAGTGGCCCCGGCCGAGCTTGGTCTTGACGGCCTCGGCCGCCGTGCGGGCGATGCTGACCGGGCTGACCTGGCGCATCTGGAACGCCTGCTTATTCCGCTCCATTCGCGAGAAGGTCAGGAAGTTGTCGATCAGCCGGCTGAGCCGTTCGTTCTCGCGCGAGACGAGCTGGAGGTACTCCGTAATTTGGTTCTGCTCGCGGTAGTTGCCTTCGAGGAGCGTATCGACGAGGACCCGCATCGAGGCCAGCGGCGTTTTCAGCTCGTGCGTGACCGTCGCGATGAAGTCGTTCTTGAGCCTGTTGAGCTTGACCTGCTTGCCGATGCTCTGGGCGGCCACGGCGCCCGAGACGAGGATCAGGGTGATGAAGAGCACGCCGGTCCAGGTGTAGAGGGTGATGTGCTCGCTGGCGGCCCTTTCGAAGACGTCGCCACCCTTGAAGAACAATTGAATCGTCCATCCGGGGAAGTACTTGCCGACTGCACCGGCGGCACAAGGCTCCCGGTTCGTCTCTTCGATCCCGGCGATGAGACGACCGGCGCCGTCGAGGATTCGATAGTCCACATTGTCATCGGTGAACGTCCGGACGTACTCGCCGAGCGCCGCCGTCACGTTGCCGCTGGAGACCAGGGCGACGCAACTGCCCCGGCCGGTCCTGCGGATGACGCCGTAATGAACGCCTTCTCCCATCGAGATTGGCTGGAGCGTGTCGGTTTGCCAGTCGTCGAACAGATCGACCGTCGGGAACTGCTCGGCAAACCGGATGGATCGCTCCTCGGCCTCCATGAGCTTTGGGAGGCTGGTGCCGCGAAGGAGGTCGGCATTCTTGTCCAGGAGTCCGTTCTGTTGCCCGATCTCCAGGACCTTGCGGGCGATGAACAGGTTCTCGTCCGCCGGCAGGGCGAAACCCGCGCCGTTGGCGCTGTAGAGCATGGCCAGCAACTTGCGGAAGGTCTCCTCGTAGAGCGATGTGTAGGCAGGATTGCCCTGCATCCAGCCCAGCATGAGTAGGCGGGCGTTGGCGATCAGGGCGAGACAGCGGGAATCGCCCGTCTCGGCCAGCGGGCTGAAAGCGGCCCGCAGCCTGCACTCCGTGATGGCCTGGTCAATCCGGCCCAGCTTGGCGAGGGAGCGGCTCTTGCCGATGTAGGCGGCCAAGCGGCCGTGGTCGTCGCTGATCCGGGCCCGCTCCTCGTACATCTCCGCCGCACGCTCGTACTGCAGGTTGATGAATTCCATCTCCCAGACGTCGCGGAAGTCCTCGGACGGCCGGGCCAGCGTCCCGGTGTCCGTAGAGACGACCGGATACAAACGCCGGCCGGTATCGTCGTACACCAGCAGAGCCTGGCAGCCGTTCTGGCTCGCCGCGGTGACAAACTGGCGGTAGGGGTGGATCGACGGCCTTCGCTCCAACTGCCGGCAGGAGTCGGCCCATTGGCCGCCGACCTTCCCGGAGACTTCGGCCAGCCGGTCTTTGTAGAACGTCGTGAGTCTCTGCCGGACCACGAGCCGCTCGCTCTTGACCACCTCGTTCATGAACCACAGCAGGCAGACGGTCGGCAGGATCACCGCCACCGCCAGCAGCAGGACGACCCAGCGAAATTGACCGAAACCAGGATTGATATGACGCATGAATTTCATGATGCACGATCATATCCAGGGTCGCCCGGAAATGCGAGAGGCCGGTCCGCCGCCGGCCTCCCGCACGTGTACCCACGAGTAGAGGCTACTTTGCCTGTCGATAGAGCTGTTGGACTTGCGCCTCGGTAAGGCCGAAGTTGCAGAGGCGGACCTCATCGATCAGACCGTTCCAGAAACGATCCTGCATCTGGGTGTTCGCACCGATTTGCACGAGTGCGTCGTTCGTATTGATCGAGCCCGAAGCGTCCTGCGAGGCATCCAGGGCGCCGTCCACATAGAGGCCCATCTTCTTTCCATCATAGACGCCCGCGACGTGATGCCACTCGCCGGAGGTGATGGCCTTATTCCCGAACAGGCTGCCGTATTGGTTGCCGTTGGGAATGTGGAGGCCGGTGCAGGCGAATTCGAGCGTGCTGGCCTCGTTGTTCCTTTGAATCCTATAGGTGTTGTCGCCCTTGGTAATGATCGCTTGCCAGGGCTTGTCGAAGGCGTTCACCTTGATCCACGCGGCGACGGTGACGCCGCCGGTGCAATCGAATGCGGATTCATCGGCAATGTCGAGAAAGTCGCCGTCACCGCCGAGTGCGATGGCCCCGCCGACCCGCCCGGCGGCAGGCTTCCAGTCGGGATTGCCCTGCACGGTCGCATCGTGGCCGTTGCCGGAGCTGTCGGCGGCCTTGCGGCCTTCTCTCTCATCCAGCTTCCACCAGCCGACCAGGCCCGCCAGCTCGGCGGTGCCGAAGGCGCTGGGCTGCTGCCAGGCGACATCGTGGTCACCGAACCACATGATCTTCGTGTCGCGGTCGCCGCCGTCGTCATCGTCGTTCACGTGGACATCGAGCCCGATCTTCTTGCCGGCGGCCGGGGTCGTCCCCAGGGTGGACCAGGGCAGCTTGGCCTCCAGGCGATAGCCCTTGTCGGTGCGGGTGAAGGCGTACTGGACGCCGTTGGTCTTGTTATGATGCGATTCGCCCACGGCCGGCGCGGTGGCGTCCCAGTCGAAATGGAACTGGTAGTCATTGTCGCCATAAACGTTGGACTTGCTGTTGTCGGCGTCGATGAAGACCTCGACACCGTCGTCCAGCCAGGACTCGGTCGAGTCGCTGACCAGCCGGTCATCGGTGACATCCACGAGGATGTAGAGCGCCTGGCTGTCGTACACCGTCTTGAAATTGGCCGACAAGTCGGCCTCGGAGGTCGGGGGGGTGTATGCGACGTGCGCGATCGCATGCGACGGCACGGAGACCCAGGAATCATCCACGTTGCCATCGATCGACGGCGCAACGGTTGTCGGCGGAACACTGATCGGCGCGGGGCCCTGCGCCTTCGTCGTGATCGCGTTTGCCTTGCCTTTGAGCATCTCAGCCAACTTCGTGACCGGGCCGATGATGTCTTTGATCGGGGGCAGATCGCTGATGCTCAGGCGGACGCCGAAGCTGTCGGCGGCCTCGTTCGTCTGGAGGCGGATCGTGGTCTTCTGGGTCGCCTTGATCACCTCATCGAGCGACTGCTGGGCCTGCTTGTTCACCTCTTCCGAGGGGAGGTGCACGTTCTGGGCGGCGAGCTGGAGTGCTCCGGCGACGCTGACCACGATCAGCTTGCTCGTCGTCGGCGATAGCGTGGCCAGGGCGTCCTGCAGGGGACCGCCACTGAGGACGGACTTGTCCGACTTGGCGGCCGTGAGGGACTCCTCGACGATCTGCGAGTTCAACGAGAGCACCATCCTCTTGCTCGCCTCGTCCGTGTAACCGAAGAGCTTCATGCCGATGGCCAGGGGGATTTCATATCGGCCGGTGGCCGGCAGGGCAGCCTGCGAGTCCGGAGTAGCCAGATTCGCCATTTGCAGCAGGGAGGTGAGAAGCTGCTGGGTCTGTGGCGGATTGCGGCTGGTGATGGCCAGGCCGAACGACCGCACGATCGGCGGGATTTGCTGGCCTTCCGGCAGCAGGGCCTCCTTCGGCGGCACCAGGAAGAGCGTGACCTGCTCGATGTTGCCGAAGATCTGGGACCCGATGTCGAGACCAGTGGCGCTCCTGATCTTGTCGGACGCCGCCTGGGCCTGGGGTGTCCCGGCTGGGCCCAGCGTGAGACTGACCAGGGCGACCGCGCCGGCCGGCACGGCCTGGAGCGCGCCCTTGTTCAGGTTCGGCGTGTGAATCATGCTGTAGGCCAGGGACTGATACCCCGCCTTGAAATCGACGTTCGCCTCCAGGGCGATACCGGTCTCTCGCAGCGACAGCGAAGCGATCACATCATCGATGTCTTTGAAATTAACGAAGTCGTCAGCCATTTGTATCTGCGGCGGAATCTGGCCAGCGGGCAGCATCTTGTTGAGCCGCGTGTAGGTTTCGTTGACGTTGAGCCACAGGGTCAGGGCGTTTTGCTGGCGGGCCTGCCGGCTGATCCTGGAAAAGGACTTGTTGGACGAGGCCAGCGAGGGCCGGCTGCTGCGGCCCTTGTACTGCTGGACCGCCCATTGGAGCAGATCTTGGCCTCTGGGGGAGGGACTGGCCAGGATGACGACGGTGCCGTCAAAGGCCGCGCCGCCGCCGTCGCCGAACTTGACGGCCGGCATGCCTTCGATGGGATCGGTCGCCGTGCCGAGTGCCGACAGACCCATCTGAAGCAGACCCTTGAGGGCCTCGCTCTTGCCGGGGTACAGAACGACGATCGTCGGCGGGTTCTTTTGGGCGATATCCAGGACCCCGACGCCGATGCCGCGAACCTTCTCCATCTCCGCCAGCATGCTCGGATTGAACAGGGCGTTGATCATCTGCACGGGGTTTTTGTCGCCGCCGGCTCCCTGCCGGCCGTCCTTCATGCCGATGATGCTGAACGGGTTTTCGAGCGGCGTGCCCTTGAGCGTCTTGAGAATCGTGGCCACTTGGCGGCCTGGGCTGCCGATTTCAACGTAGGCGATCGTCTCGGGCGGCATGAGCGAGGCGGGATCGGCGTTGCCCAGCTCTTCCAGCATAGGCCGGACCCTCTCCACGACCTCCGTCTGATCCTGGTAGTCGTTCACAAGCTTCTGGAAGACCTCCCGGGCCTTGGCCTCATCCTTCTTTTTGAGGGAGCACATGCCTTGCCGGTACAGGGCCTGCGCGACGAGGTTCTTCGGGGCCGTTGTGTCGAGGATGATCTGCTGGTAAATCCCGATGGCCGAATCGAGATTGCCTTCGACCTCCTCGGCGTACAGGCCCTCGCGCAGCAGCTCCGATGCGGACTTGGCGTGTACCGCCGTGGCGGACAGGGCCAGCAGCAGTACCGCCGTGATAAAGGGGATCGTGACTCTTCTCATGGGAGCACTCCTTACAGAAAGTTGTCAGTTGTCGGTTGCCAGTCTCAAGTGCCAAGTCCTCAGAGGACTGACAAGTGGGAACTGAACACTTGTCTGTAGTCTCGGCCCCCCGCGTTACCGTTTTGTTACGGCTTCGTTCTTTCTTGGTGATTATTTCGCCGCCAGGCACAGTAGGGTGCCGTCTTCCAGGGAGGCGAACAGACGGCTGCCTGCAGCGATCATGCCATCGAAAACCGGCGGATAATCGAGAGATGCCTCGGACAGCTTCTTCCCATCCTTTGCAGACACCGCCACGAGCTTGGCCCCCTTGCGGGCCTCGAAGGCGGCGTACGGGTCCTTCGGGTCGAGCACATCCGGGGCGCCCGCGACGAACAGCGAATTCCCCGCCTTGACCATGGCCCGAATCCGCACCGGCAGCCAGTCCGTCCAGACCGGCGGCTCGGCCCGCGTGTAGCCGCTCATCTTGTCCAGCCCGAACGCCTCCTGCTCCAGCTTCCACACGCCCCGGCCACCGCCGCGCTCGTAATCTGACTGCGGCAGCCATCGCAGGGGCGTGCGCGCCCCCTGCTCGCCGACGATCTGCGGCTCGTTCGCGTTGAGGTCGGCGAAGAGCAGATAGCCCTCCTGGGCCGGGAAAAACATCGGGCTGTGCACATTGCGCCGGTAGAAGACACCGACGGCGTAGGTCCTCTCGTCATCCACCATGAGGAGCTGGCCGGACTTAGGCGCCTGGTTGGCCAACTGGAACCCGGGCCACCGCTTCGAGTACATCCAGAACGTGCGGTTGTACCACGAGCCGTCGAGCAGACCGCTCGTCGAGAAGACGTGCGGCCCCACGTCGGCCTCGCCCTTGGGCGACAGGACCCGGGGCTTGATCTCCTTCAGGTCGCGGGTCAGCTTCTTTTGCCGCATGTAGAGGAACCCGCCCTCGCCGACGAGCACATCGGAATTGGCCCCGGCCACGAAGAAGGCGAGATCACGATCTTGGGGGGCATTTCGATGTGGCCCTTCCAGGAGGGCCTTGTGCAGAATCTTGCCGGTGGCCGGCTCCAGTCCATAAATGCGGATGCCGCCATCAAGGTACGTAGAGCGTCCCGCGGTGAAGTACGCGACGTCGTTGTCCACGAGAACGCTGCCGTGGACCGGCCAGACGGATTCGATCTGGTCGAAGCAGGCGACGCGCCGATCCGTCGGCGCCGCGAGGAACCGCCAGACGAGCCGGCCGTCCGAGGCCCGCAGACAGTACACGCGACCATCGTTCGAGCCGAAGAGCACCAGTCCCTTGAAGATCGTCGGCGGGGAATCGATTCGCCCGCCCGCCGTGAACTCCCACCGCGTCTTGCCGCTCGAGGCATCCAGGGAATACACGGTGTGTGCATCAGACCTGGCAACAAACGCCCGTTCACCGGCTGCTACGGGAGCTGTCAGCGGACCGCCCAGCTTAGCCTTCCAGTCGATCTTCACGTCCGGTGGCACCGGCGCTCGCGTTGTGCCGCGGCGGGCCGGGTCGTGGCGGTAGGTCGGCCAATCCGCCTCGCTCGATTCCGGGGCCAGGAGCTCCCCATACGCCGGACCTTCCTCCAATCGACGATCATCAGCCATTGGCATGAGAATGGAGGCGGGGGCGGCCTTCAACGCCGTGAAGCCCAGCAGTTTCGATCCTGGCTGACAGAAGCACTGATCGGGCGGGGCGTACAGCAGCCCGTTGCAAGGCATCATGCCATATCGGCATGCACCGCGCACCCAGTTGTTTTGGCCGTGGTTGTCCGCCTGGAAATCGAGGAACTCGGCGCCTTCGTAGGAACTGATCAGATACCGCGTGGTCGCTTTGTTGCGATAACAACGATGATGGTGCTCTGGGCTTCGCAGGTTCTTCACGAGGATGCGTTTCTTCTCCTCGCCGGAGCGAAGGTCCCAGCCGATGGCCAGGGCGTTCTCGCTCTTGTTCACGGGCTTGCCATCCTCATTCACGCAGAGAATCCCGCGCCACACCAAGCCGTCAACCACGAAGAGATCGTCGCCCTCGCCTCCCGCAATGGGCGGTACGGTTTTGTCCCACAGCAGTCTGCCGTTCGTTGCATCGTATGCGGCGACCGACCTCGCATCCTGCATCACGATGACATCCTTGACGGCGACGAGTGTCCTCGGAGCGATCTTGCCGGCCTGGACCGCCCACAGATTCTCCCCGGTCTTCAGACGAAGCGCCGCCAGACCCTTGCCGCTTACAAAAACGATCCGGCCGCTGTCGATAGCCCAGGACAGCGGGCGAATTTGGCCGACGGGCTTGTGCCAGAGCACCTTCCCGCTTCCGCCGTCAACCGCCACGAGGGCGCCTCCTTTGGGGCTGTCATCCGCCTTTCGCGCATAGGCCACGGCAATTCCCTCGCTGACCAGGATCTCCCGCGTGCCCTGCGTCGTCTCCACCGTCGTGATGACTTGGCCTGTCGCCCCATGGAGGATCGACATGGGGGCCTGATACGCGAGCGTCGTGTACAACCGGTCGCCATCGGCCACGATCCGCCGCTGGTTTTCATTGGGCACATCGGTCCGCGTCCCGCTCAGGGTAGTCCAGTCCTTGCCCTCGTATTGGTCGGGGCTCCACTGCCGCCAGCCCCAGGAGTCAATCGCCCGCCGCCAAAGCAGCTTGCCGTTGAACGCATCCCGGCAAATGATCGACCAGCGATCCGGCAGCCGCTCATCCGCGATCCCGATCAGGCCCTCGTCAAAGAGGTAGAAGAGCCGGCCGCCGGCCGAGACGCACGCTTGAATGCCGGAGGGGATCTCGTGGGTCCGAAGCCACAGCGGCGGTGCTACCCACTGGAGACCGCGAGGCGGCCCGACAACGGAATCGTTCGCCACGGCGTTGTTGCTCGCATCATGCAGGAAGTGGCCCCACTGGTCGATATTGGCCGGCCATGTTTTGCGAATCTCGGACCACTCGCCCTCTTCCTGAATGCACGCGACACCGCCGGGGGCAAGGACGCGACTCATCTCGTTTTTCGTGACTTCGCCGGGATCTTGGACGACGAGCAGATTGATGAGATTGTCCGTGTAAGGCAGCGTCGGCTCAGAGAACCGCTCGACGCTGACGGGGCCGTAGAGGCCCTTGCCTTTGATGTGGTCCCGCGCCTGGGCCACCTTCGCCGGATCGGCTTCAAGTCCCTGGACCGCATAACCATCATTGACGCGCAGTGCTGCTGTCAGCTTGCCGTCACCGCAGCCGAGATGAACGATGATGCCGCCGCGCACGCCGGTCTCGTCGAGAATTCTCTTGGCCAACTCCGCCGGATCAACTTCCTGCGCCTGTGCGGCGCCAGCCAAGAGAATCGCGGTCAGACATGCTTGTACCCACGGATTAGACGCAGAATGGCTTCTCATGTGCAGGTCTCCAGCATCCGGTAAGGTGTGCACCGCACACCCACAATCAACCAACGCGATGGAAATGGTGTGCGGTGCACACCCCGTCAAAACACCGCTCGATCGTCTCACATGATACCACCGTCTTACTGCGATTTCAAGGTCTCTGATGCGTGTATTTGATTCCTCTGCAGAGCCTCGTCATGTTGAAATCCTTGTCCGCCATGGAGACCTCACACTGCGCCCGCCCAACGAAGAATGAGACAGCGAGGCAGCCTTCAGTCACCGCAAATATGGGAGAGTCTTCTGCCAAATCAAGTGTCTTCCTGAGAAAGATTTACGCGCGCAACGGCAAAATGCTCCACATTTCTTTGTCCAATCTCGCCTTCTCGAGCACAGTATTATATGTGAAAGCAGTAGTTTGTTCCCGACGGCAGCCATTCGGCCCTTGCTCTTTGATAAGTCCAAAGCTATAATAACTGTGAGGTCGCTATAAGTGAGCATCCCTGAACAAGGAGATGAATTAGTGCTTCAGACCGCTGGAACCAAGCGATTGGGTTGGAAGAGCGAGGGTCTTTGGCAAATGCTCAAGAGGCAACAGGGTAACACCATCACCAAAAGGATCGTTTCCACCGCAACCAAGGCGGGCAGGGTCAAGACTGTTCTCGCCACGGTCACCATCGCAGGTGTCCTTTCAGTCACGGCCTATATGTTCCAGATGCGCTTGTTCCCTGCGCCTCCGCAGCCGCTAATCCCAATGCAGGAGGATGCGGAGACGCAAACCTCGCGTCCGACGGGTGGCGGCGAATCATCACCCCTCGGCGATGCACCTATGGTCGGCAGGCTTATGGCCCAGACGGACCCCCAAAAGATAAGTTCGCTGCCTGTTGGCATCTTCTTGGGACGCCGGCCCGGCGAGGCCGATGACCCGGACCTGAGTACGCCCGCTATGGCGGTGTACGAAGTTCTGGCCTTGATCGACCGAGGCGCCACGGACCGAGCGATCCGGTGCTTCGCCGAAGGGGCCCAAGACGTGTCGAGCGGCCTATATCCGCGACATTTAGGGCATCCCATAGAACTCGTGGAAGTGATCGACGTGGGCAATGCAGCCAAGGTCGTCTGGAAAGCTACGGTTCATACCGGGTTCACCCTGGAGGGAAAGAACTGGTCCCCAGGTGAAACGATCACGCTCGAGACCAGCCTGGTCCAGGCAGAAGGCCTTTGGAAGCTCACGAGGTTACATGAGCACAATCCTTGAGCGGAGGCAAAGATGGACCGGAATCGTGCAATATGGAAGCGAACCGGCACTGCCGTGATCGTATTTGTCACGTGCATACTCCTCGGAGTATTGCGAGCCGATGAGATTGCCTTGTTGAAGTCTAGCGCGCGTGGCGGCGGGACCAGCGTCCTGCATTTCCCCCGCGACCGGTGTATGGGGAACCTCTACGTGGAGCCGGAATCCGTTTCCGGTTGGGACCCGGAGCGTGTGGGCCCGCAATACAATTGGGAATACGCAGGCACCGCCCGAGGTGATGCGGCGGTGCCTCACGATCGGAACGTCCAATTGGTGGTCCGCCTGGGACCGCGGCCGGGGGATTCGGCGAGGCTGCTTGCGCAGAACCGCTTGGCTCACCAGATGTTGGTTGCCGACGGGGCTCGTGTCGAGCCGGACGACTTGTCCGGGCTCTCAGGGCTTGGACCAGATGATCTGTGCTGGCTCGCGGTCAGCGCCCTGGTCCCGAGAGCCGATGCCGATCAGCGCGTGCTGGAACCGGTCCGTCGCCTGACGGGTCTGCAAATGTTGAGCCTGCACACCACGGGAGTGACTGACAAGGGGATGGAGTACCTCAGAGATCTGCGTTCGCTCAAGGCTCTGGAACTCTCTGGGGAACTGTCCCTCGGCAACACGGGTATGGCTGTCCTGAAGGACCTGCCTGCTCTGGAGTATCTGGATCTCGATACTGGAGTCACCGATGCAGGCCTGAAGCAGATTGGGCAACTGCCCAACGCACGCTGGTTGCGGATCCGAACCGGAGGGTTTTGGGGCCCCGGCTTGGCCGAATTGGCCAAACTGCCACGGCTGGAACGTCTATGCCTGGTGGGAGAGGTCGGACTTTCAGACCGGCACCTCCAGTACCTGGAGAGCCTGTTGCACCTAAAGAGTCTGACCCTCTGGGGAGGGGCCTGCGATCGCCTCACCGATCCCAGTCTTGCCTCTATAGGCAAGCTCAAGGATCTTGAGGAGTTGAACTTCATCATGACGAGCCCGAGATTTACCCCCGCAGGCATTGCCCATTTGAAGGACCTGAAGAACCTTAAGAAGATCGACTTTGCCCAGGCGTGGAGCGGCCCGGAAGCCGCGCGGTACGGTGATGACGTAGTGCGCCAATTGGCGGCCCTACCCGGTCTCGAATCCATCAAAGGAGTCAGCTATCTGTCCGCCGAAGGCATGAAGGTGTTGGCGGCCTTCCGGAATCTCCGGCGCCTGGGCATCGGGTTGAAAGATCGCCACCAGGGTTACCACGGTCCCACGGGCTTGTCTCACTTGGGGGGGCTCAGCGCTCTCGAAGAGCTCTCTTTCACCGGCGGAGAAGCATTGTCCGAAGCGGATCTTGCCGGTCTCGAGTCTCTTAGCCGTCTGAAGGTTTTGTCCATCATGAGTTCCCACTTGACCGACCAGAGCCTGGCGTCGATCAGCAAGTTGGAGCGGTTGGAGCAGTTGAACCTCGCCGGCACCCGAGCGAGCCGCAACGGGCTGAACCAACTGAGCGGCTTGAAGAGCCTCCGAGGTTTGGATGTACAGATGTGGGCGGAAGTGCGGCCCACGAACGTGACCGATGAATTAGCGCTGGATCTGTCCAAATTGCAAGGCCTGAAGCGACTGCGTTTATCCGGGTTGGCGTTGCAGGAAGCGGATGCGGCGTTCCTGGCGAATCTGCGGCATCTTGAGGGTGTGACGATTGACGCGAGTTCCCTGCCGGGAACGTCTCTGCGGTATCTGAGGGGGCTCTCGGAACTGGAGTATCTGTCGGTCAGGGGGCTGTCCCGTCCCACGGGCGGGGACCTGGCGCCGTTGGCCGGTCTGGCAAACGTCAAGACTCTGATATTAGGCGGGGAAATCGCAGATACCGCCTTGACCTCTCTGGATGGACTTTCCGGCCTTCAGTGGCTGAACGTGGAGACCGCCGCGCCGATTCGAAGTCAGACGATCGCCGATCTCAAACAACGCCTGCCCATGATCGAGTACATTCATATTAGCGAGCCGCTGCCACAGCCCGCGGTATCCTCGGAACGCCCCAGAGTCAGTCCGCCCCGTGGCAATCAACCGGCCCCGCAATCCCGCCGCCGTGGCAGGTAACCCGAGGATGCCGGTTGAGATTGACGGTAGATCGCCCGTATCCGAGATTGAAACGGTCTTCATACCATGAATACAGACGGGTCGGTGATTTCCGCTTGGGGGCAGGATTGAGAGAATACCGCGACAGATAAAAACGATGAACCAGGAACTCACCGCCGGAAGTAATTGCTGGTTCAGCGGGCCACGCGAGAGGGGCATTGGCGGCCCCTGACCCGACGAGTCATCCTTACCATCTTGGGCTTGTTCGGTCGAGTCGTTTCTCCGCCAACCGGAGATGCCTCGGTGATTTCGACCCGTTCGGCGATTTCGATCTGATCTTCGGAGCCGCCAGGCAAAATCTCAAGGTCGTGGAGATTCCGGTGAGATACCAAGCCCGCACGTATGGAGAGACGAACATCCGCCGGTTCCGGCACGGACGGCTGCTCCTGCGAATGAGTTGGCTGGCCTTCAGAAAGATCACGTGGCTCCGTCCCGTATAACCCCTCTCCTATGCCTATCAGAAGGCAGCTACCTGATCCATAATTTGCCACGATATCACCGTTTTCCCGCAATTTCAAGGATTTCCCAGGCGTCTGATTCGCCAACTGGGACTTGAATTGGGCCCACTCGCCTGATAATATGATTGTCCAAGCAACCAACCTCATAAGAGCTGACCGAACAGGAGGTAGTATGGCACAGACAAATGCAGCAGGTAAGGACGCGGGGACGACGCGACGTGAATTTCTCAGGAGTTCCACCACAGTGGCTTCGGCCGCGGCGTTGGGGGCACTGAATGTCGGGGTGTATGCCGGCGGCAGCGACATCATCCGCGTGGGGATGATCGGCTGCGGCGGACGCAACAGCGGCGCCGCCGACCAGGCTCTAGCCGCCGACAAAGGCGCCCGACTCGTGGCGATGTGCGATATCTTCATGGACCGCGTCAAAGCGGTTCGGGGACTCCTCAAAAAGGGAAAGGGCGATCAAGTCGTGGCGGATGACGACCACTGCTTTGCCGGCTTTGACGGATACAAGCACGTCATTGAGTCATCGGATGTGGTGGTGATCGCCAACGCGGCGAAATTCCACCCGTTTCACGCCTTGTCGGCGATCCAGGCTGGCAAGCATGTGTTCGTCGAGAAGCCGCACGGCACCGACCCGGCGGGGATGAAGACGATGCAGAAGGCCGCCGACTTGGCCAAGGAGAAAGGGCTGTGTCTGGTGTCCGGTCTGCAAAGCCGGTATCACACGGGCTATGCCGAGACGGTCCAGAGAATCTACGATGGGGCCATCGGCGATGTCGTGGCCATCGAGGAGAACTTCCTCCGTGCCCCGTATGTCATCATCGATCGCAAGCCGGGGCTGACCGAGCTTCAGTGGCAGTGCAGCACGCAGTACCATTTCCGCTGGCTCTCGGGCGACGACGTCGTGCAGTCGCTGGTCCACAACCTGGACCGCGCCAGTTGGGTGATGCACAACCAGGTCCCGGTCAAGTGTCACGGCCTGGGCGGGCGGTCCTCGATGACCGAGCCGATCTACGGCGACGTGTTCGACCATCATTCCGTCATCTACGAATTCGCGAACGGCGTGCGGATGTACGCCTTCTGCCGGACTACGACCGGATGCTACGACGAGTCCTCCAGTGCCATCTTCGGGAGCAAGGGCAAAGCAGACATCACGGCCTGCCGGATCACGGGCGAGAAGAGCTGGCGATGGACCGGCAAATGCGACCCGTATCAACGCGAGCACGACCTCCTTTTCGCGGCCATCCGCTCCGGCAAGCCGGTCAACAACGGAGACTACATGATCCCGAGCACAATGACCGGCATCATGGGACAAATCTCCTGCTACACCGGCAAGGAAGTCACGATGGAGCAGATGAAGAAGTCCGATTTCTTCTATCCGCCCAAAGCCGAGGATTGTCGCGACGACATGGAGCCGCCGGTGAAGGCGGATGCCAGCGGCAGTTATCCGACGCTCGTCCCCGGCCGCACGAAATTGATATGAAAGCCAGTTTGAAGTGGGAAGTTGGACGTGTGAAGCACCTGCACTTGAAACTTCACACTTCACACTTGAAACTCGATTTTTAGGAGACCGCAAGTGAATCGAAGCAGCATCCTGACGTGCACCACCCTGCTGGCCTGCTGTGCCGGCATCTTGATGGTCGGTACGGCCCCGGCCGCCACCGATAAGCTCCCGAAGAAATATACCGAGACGATCACGACCAAGGATGGCGCGAAGCTGACCTATGACATGGTGCTCATTCCCGGCGCCACGTTCATGATGGGCAGCCCCGCGGGCGAGGCCGACCGCGTGGACCATGAGGGGCCACAACATCCGGTGCAGCTCAGTCCGTTCTATCTGGGCACCACCGAGACCACGATCGAGCTTTTCCTGATCTACTACCAGGAGACGGGCACCGCGAAGAAAGAATTTGCCGAAGAGCAAGCGGCCCAGTTGGCCGAGGCCCAGAACGCCGCGGGCGTCAACGCCATCACCGGCCCGACGCCTGTTTACGGCGACATGACGATGGGCTACAGCAAGAAGCACCCGGCCATCGGGATGACTTGGCACAACGCCGTGACGTTCTGCAAATGGCTCTCGCAGAAGACCGGCAAGAAGTACCGCCTGCCGACGGAGGCGGAATGGGAGTACGCCGCCAGAGCGGGCACGACGAACGCCTTCGGTGTTTGTGAGAAGGCGGACGATTTGAAGGATTTTGCGTGGTACAACGCGAATGCCAACGTCGAGCCGCACGCGATAGCCACGAAAAAGCCGAACGCCTGGGGCCTCTGCGACATGCACGGCAACGTCCGTGAGTGGGTTCAGGACTTCTACAGTCCGGCGGGCTACGAAGAGGCCGTCCAAGAGAAGCAGATGGTCAATCCCACGGGTCCCAAGGAGGGCAAGGTGCACGTCGCCCGCGGCGGCTTTCACGACAGTCCGGCCGGCGAGCTGCGCTGTGCGGCCCGGGGCTTCGAAGAGGACTGGTGGCGCATGAACGATCCCCAGATCCCCAAGAGCAGATGGTGGCTGCCCCAGATCGACTCGATCGGCATCCGAGTCGCATGCACCGTCGAGACGGAAAAGCAGAAATAGACCGTTCCATCTTGGTGGCATCAATGCAGATGACGTTGGAGTGGCTAAAGAAGGAGGTCGAGTATGGCGGCGTATCAGAATTCAGACAACGTCTATCTCCACGATCTCAGCCGTCGCGGTTTTCTGGCGAAGACCTGTTTGGCGGCGTCCGTCGGCGGCAGTGGCTTGTGGGCTGTGCCGCTTGCGCGCGGACAGACGGCCAAGCCGGCGGAAATCGCCGAGATCGATCCGGGGTACGTCGGGCCCCAGTTTTTCGATGAACGGGAGCAGCAGGCGCTGCGCGAGGTCGTGGAGTCGGGGTCGCCGTTTCGGTACTGGGGGCCGGGCAAGCCTCAGAAGGTGCAGCGATTTGAGGAGGACTTTGCCCAATACATGGGCGTTCGCTTCGCGCTGGGAGTGACCTCAGGCACGGCGGCCTTGGATTGTGCGGTGGCGGGGCTTGGCATCGGGCCGGGCGATGAGGTGATCGTGCCGGCCTATACGTGGTGGTCGGACTATACGTGCGTCGTCCATGCCGGGGCGCTGCCGGTCTTCGCCGACATCGACCGCACGTTCAATCTCGATCCGAAAGACTTCGAGAGGAAGATCAATCCCCGCACGAAGGCGGTCATCGCCGTTCATCTGCTGGGCGGGCCTTGTGACCTCGACCCGATCCTGAAGATCGCCCGCAAACACAAGATCGCGGTCCTGGAGGACGCCGCCCAATGTGTCGGTGGGTCGTATCGTGGCAAGAAGCTCGGCTCCCTCGGTGACGTGGGGATTTACAGTTTCCAGATCAATAAGATGATCACGTCCGGCGAGGGCGGGGCGGTCGTGACGAGCGATCCGGTGATCTACGAGCGTGCGGTGCGGTTCCACGACATGGGGTCGATCCGTCAGCCGTTCACCGGGCGCATCGGGTCCAGCCAATTGAAAACCTTTGCCGGCGAGAATTTCCGGATGAATGAGTTTACGGGCGCGGTGCTTGGCGCACAGTTGACGAAGCTGGACGCCATGATCTCGCAGCTGCGAGGCCATGCGGAGACTGTCTATGAAGGCATCAAGGGCATTGACGGCATCCGCCTGCGTCAGCGGCCCGATCCGGCGGGCGACAACGGTTACTGTGTCGGCTTCGAGATGAAGGACAAGGCAGCTCGCGACCGCTGCATCCAGGAACTCCGCCAGCGGAAGGTCCCGGCCTCGACGCTGACCGGCTCGGTCCTGCTGCCCATCGAGGAATCCGTCATCAACAAGCGGGCCCGGCACCCGAATTGGCCGTCCTTCAACAGTCCGGAGGGCAAGAACATCCAGTACGGTCCGGAGACCTGCCGGCAAACGTTGGGGGTTTTCGACCGATTCGTTCTGGTCCGGATGGGTGCGAAGTACACCCAGAGAATCGACAACTACATTATCGACGCGATTCGGCAAGTCCATGGCACGGTCGCGTGATTCCCCTTGGCACGTCGTGACGCACCATGGAATTCCATTTCGCAGGCTCTATGGGAGCTGGGAAGGGCAAGCAGATATGAAGAACGAATTCACGCGTCGTCATTTTCTGGGCACGGCCGCAGCCGGTCTTGGGTTGGGATTGTCGCGGAACGGTGCCGCCGCTCAAAGCGGTACTCGTGTCACTGTCTGCAATCCGCTGCTTCGGACACCGCTGTCGCTGATCATCGACGATTCGTGCCCGGTGATCAACAAGGCGTACTACTGGATCAAGCAGCGGCACGACTGGCGGCTGAAGCACGAGCCGAACTCGCCGCCCTCCGGCTGGGAAGTGCATTATGACAAGCTCGACAAGATGCCCAATGCCATTCCCGCCGCCTTCGCGGCCGAGTGGGGCCAGTGGTGCGGCGAGCAGGGAATCCGGGGCAAGTTCAGCATGGTCCCCTTCCCGGCGGGCGTCGGCCGGATCGACAAGGGATTCCCCGGCTTTCCGGAGCAGGAGTTGAAGGACTGGCTCCGCGTGGCGAAGGAGATCATCTGGAAGAGCTTCGACCTGACGCCGGAGATGCTGACGCACACGCGGGTCGTGGACCTCAAGACGTGGGAGCTGACGGAGCAGTGGGAGCAGGGGGAGTGGGTGGACCCGCCGGTGGATCAACTGACGGAGTACATCACTGCGGCGATGCAGTTGCTCAAGAACGTCGGCATCGCGTGCGACGGCGTGACAAGCCCGGGGGCGTTCGGCAAACGCAAGGAGATGGCCTACGCGCGGGCGGTGCTCGATGCGGCCCTGCGGGTCAACAACAATTCCCGCCCGTTTTACTTCCTGAACATGGAGATGGAGGGAATGCCCGATGTGCCCATCCGGCACGCGGACAAGGCCAAGGGCGCCGCGATCGCCAGCATCATCGGCTGCGCGGGCGACTGGTTCGGGGCGACCGGCTACGATACCGCCAACCCGGACCTGTTCATCACCGCCGATTTGCAAGGTGGACGCGTGCCGGCCGTGCTCGCCAAAGAGCGGCCCTGCATTCTGGTCGGTCACTGGCCGGGTTTCTATGCCAATGACCGGATCGGATTCAAGGTCCTCAAGGAGGTCAAGAAGCGGCTCGACGCGTACGACCCGGATAAGACGAAAACGATCTGGATGAAGAACAGTGAAATCGGGCACTACTGGATGGCACGGGAGTTGAGTGATCTGTCGATGACGGAGGAGGCGGGCGGACCGGGCCGCACGATCCATATCACGACGAGGTTCCCGACGAACAACTTCACACTCTCGGTGCCTGGTTTGGTCGCAAAACGCATCCGGATGAATGGGGCGGACCTGCGCCAAGTGCAATCCCGGCGTGATTTTCATGAAGGTACGTTTCTGGCTGACGAGAAGGGGACGTTCGTTGCCTTCGATCTCAAGACGGGCGATACGATGCTGTCGCTTACCGCATAGGGGCCTCTAACATGATGACGCTCTGGTGGAAAGCTGCCCCCGATGTCATTCCCGCGAAAGCGGGAATCCACCTGCGCCGCGGCTTTCCTGGACCCCTGCCTTCGCAGGGGTGACAAGAGGGAGTCCACAAGCGTCCATTCGGTCAAAGGCTGTTAGCGACACTCAATGGTGTTGGAGGTGCTTGCCAAGGAAATACGTCAGGCCGGGCAGGTCGATCACGTGGCCCTCGTTGTGCACGTCGAGGACCGCGTTTTCCGGTTTGTCCATGTCCTTGTAGATCGTTCGGACCTCCTCCATCGCCTGGCGAGCGAGGGGGACGTAGAACTGGCTGGGCGGCTCGATCAGGCCGTTTTGGCATTGCAGGGGTCGCGGGGCGGTCAGGGCGTAGATGTCCGCGAAATCGGCCAACTCCCGCAGGCCGTCGAATTTCCAGCACATGCAGTGATTCTGCTCCATGTGGTCCATGTTCGTGAGAAAGCCGGCGCTGACCGTGGCGGCGATCCTCTCATCCATCGCGCCCAGCCACATCGCCATCTCGCCGCCCAGAGACAATCCCGCGCAGCCGATCCTGGCTTTGTCCACCTCGGGCAGCGATTCGAGGGTATCGACGCAGCGCATCAGGTCCCACAACCGCTCGCCCATGAGCAGGCGGTTGGCCTCGCGGACCTCGTGCTGGCTCACCGTGGTGGAGATCGTCACGTATCCCTTCATGGCCAGGACGGTGCCGAACCCCCTGTAGATGCGGTCAGCTTTGGCCTTCGCGGGGTCTTTGGCGACCGTGTTCGCATCGTACGGACTGTACAGATCGCTCCCATGTCCGCCGATGCAGATGACGGCAGGGCGGGGGCCTTTCGGCGGCGTGGGCACCGTGACGATGATCTGGATGCGCCGGCCTGGGGTCGAGCGGATCTCAAGTTCCTCGACCCTATAGGGACCTTTGTCCGTGGAAGAGAGCTTCGAGGGCTCCAACGGGACCCCTTTCTTCTCGCGAAGAAGATCGTCGATCTTGAGCAGTGCCAGGAGCCTGGCCCGGACGTCGGTTTGCCAGGCCTTTGCGCCGTCGGCCGGGCGCGTGGTGTATCTCATCGTGCGATACACGCCGGCGGATGACGCTCCCGGTGCCATGCCGGCGAGGCACAGCAGAAGGAGAAGCGGCACCGCAAGTAAGGTCGGCTTGGCGGAAGATCGTTTAGGTGGCACGCTCAAACTTGTTTGAGCGTGGGCTCTCGAACGATCCGGCTCGTGCGAAGCAACACCGGCAAGCAAGCTTGTCGGCGCCACCCGACAAAGCAAAGATCTCAGGCAAGACGCCGACATGCATTCTGTCAAGACTGTCCTTCTCATATGTGCGACTCCCCAAAGGGCGTTTCGTCGACGCTGTCGATTGTCAGAGCATCATATCATTGTCGCCGGCGGGTGTCGATTGGCGAAATAGGTTCTTGACAGAGCGGGCGAAAAGCGGTCTATATGCGGCGTGTGACGATTCTCCGGAATCTGTAGAGGACTCGTATGGAGAGAACTCCAAAGCTCGCCGTTCACTACCTGTCAATGACAGTTAGTGTCCATCTCGTAGTCCTGCTCATCCTTGTGACGCTGAGCTGTTGTAGCGAGAAGGCTGCGAGACCCCAGACAGGATCGGCGTGTTTGCGCGGGGACTCACAGGTCCAGGTGTCCGGCACGTTCTCCATCGTGGCCGTCGATCCGAATACGGGCGTTTGCGGGGCCGCGGTGGCCAGCAAGTATCCGGCGGTAGGAAAGGTGGTGCCTTACGTCCGCGCGGGAGTCGGGGCGTTCTGCACGCAGCATTGGCACAATCCCCCGTGGGGCGAGCATGCGCTGGATCTCCTGGCCAAGGGCGATCTGCCTGAGCAGATCCTGGCGGGGCTTTTGCGGGACGATCCCCAGCGGGACAAGCGTCAGTTGGCGATCATCGACATGTCGGGCCGGGCGGCCAATCGCAACCCGGCCAATGCCGATCCTTCGGGAATCTGGTGGGGGGCGGCCTCCGGCAGGTATTACGCCTGCCAGGGCAATACGCTCACCGGCTCGGAGGTTGTCTTTGCTATGGCCCGTGCCTACGAGCAATCGCAGGGCAGTCTGGCGGATCGGTTGATGGCGGCCCTGGTTGCCGGAGACAAAGCCGGCGGTGACCATCGCGGCCGGCTGGCGGCGGGGATGCGGGTTTCCAAAAAAGGTGTTGATGGGTGTTGGCTCGAGTTGTACGTGGATAAGAGCGATAACGCCGTGGCCGAACTGGCCGAGAAGTATGCCGCTTTGGAACATGAGGCCAAAGGGTCGTGGCCCGGCGCGAAACGGCCCTGAATCATTTATTGCATGTTTGGGAGGTCGTACGATGAGAAAGTCCCTGGCTTGTAGGATGGGCTTTAGCCCATGCGGAACATCTGGCGCGGCGGTGCAAGGGCAGCATGGGCTAAAGCCCATCCTACGTCTTTGCATCCTGCTATCCGTCGCATCGCAGGTCTGTCCTGCGAAGGAGTCCCGGCCGTGGCTGGGCGTTCACCTGGGGGTGTCGAACAACAACCAGGCGGCGGCCCTGACGGAGGTGGTGGGTCGCCTGGCGGAGCTTGGCATCAATGCGATTGTCGCCGAGGTGAACTACGGATTCGAGTACCAATCCCACCCCGAGCTGCGGTCGTCCAACCCGATCACCAAAGAACAGGCCGGCAAACTGGCGGCTGAATGTAAGAAGCACCACGTCCGCCTGATCCCGCAGTTCCAGTGCCTGGGCCATCAGTCCTGGAGCCGCAATACCGCGCCCTTCCTGACCAAATACCCTCAATACGATGAGACGCCCGGCCTGTACCCGGAGAACAAGGGGATCTACTGCCGAAGCTGGTGCCCGCTGCACCCCGAGGTCAATCCCATCGTATTCAGTCTCATGGACGAGCTGATCGGGGCGTTCGAAGCCGACGCCCTGCACGTCGGAATGGACGAGATCTTTCTCATCGGTGAGGATGTGTGCCCCCGGTGCAAGGGCAAGGACAAAGGGGAGCTTCTCGCCAAGGCCATCAATGACTACCACAAGCACCTGGTGGATGAGCGTCACGTCGAGATGCTGATGTGGGGCGACCGCCTGATCGATTCCAGCAAGCTCAAGTTCGGTAAATGGGAAGGCAGCGAAAACGGCACCGCCACGGCGATCGACCGCATCCCCAAGGACATCATCATGTGTGACTGGCACTACGAGCTGCGGCCCGCCTACGAGTCGGTGCCCATGTTCTTGGAGAAGGGCTTTCGCGTGTGGCCGGCCAGTTGGAAAAAGCCAGACGCCGCCAAGGCTTTTGTTGATTACTCCCTGACACAACGGAGTAATCCCCGGATGCTCGGCCACCTGAACACGACCTGGGGCGCCGTCCCGGTCCGGGACTTGCCGAAGTTCGAGCCGCTGCTGATCGCCACAAGCAGCTTCAAACCACAGTAGCCATGCAGGATGGGCTTGAGCCCGGCCTGCTCTCTACCGGGCGATTTCTTTTCGCAGCCATTCGATACTCTGCTCGACCTTACCGGGAGCCGCTTCGCACTCGATGGACAGGATGCCGTCCCACTTGGTCTTTTTCAGCAGCTCGATGCAGCCGGCGATGTTGTCGGCGTTCACACCTTCGCCGATGGCGACAATGGAGGAAGCGATGCCGGTCTCCTGGCCTCTCGCCGCCCTTGCGAGGGCCTCGCTGACGTCCTTGATGTGGCAGTGGGACAGCTTGTGCCTGAATCGCTTGAGGAACTTGACGGGGTCCTGCCCGGCGATGAAAGTATTGCCCGTGTCGAGGTTCATCCGCAGGTACGGCGAATCGAAGAAACTGAGGATCTGCTCCATCGTGTCGGGGTTGGTGGTGTAGGGTCCATGCGGCTCGACATTGATGATGATGTCGTACCGCTCGGCCCACTCCAGCACGACTCGATAATACTGCTTCATGAGGGCCATGACCTCGTCATCCGTGTACCCTTCGGGTTTGTGGGCCCCATCGGTGGTATCCACACAGGGACACCCCACCGCCTTGGCGAACTGGATGGCGCGAAGCGTATAGCCGATCCCCCGGTACTGGCCTTCCGGGCAGGACATCGGATACGCGGCATCGAGCTGCGACATCTGCAATCCGAGTGAATCAAGGTACTGCTTCAGCTTCAATGGGTCCGAATGAAGCGGTATGTGCGGGCTGTACCCCAGGGCTTGAATGAAGTAGTCCCCGTCGATCGTGCCGAACTCGACGTGCTCAAGGCCGTGGTCCTTGGCGAATTGGCACGGGACCTGATACGAGACATCGAAGTGCCGCCAATTGTCAACGTGCATGCCCAGCTTCATCATAGTATGGTCCCTTTCAATTTGGTTACGTTATCCCATTGCTCTCGTGACGCCCTATGCTAACCTAACTATGCGCACAATGCCATAGTCTGCCGGCGAGCAGGGGTTGCAACGCAGATGTGCTGACCTTACAATTCCGTCGCAGTGATCTTCCATGGACTTGGGAATGTGAAAGGGTATTCATCATGCGGTCCTCGTGCTTGACAATTCTGATGTTTGCCGTGACGGGCGTCGGTGTCTCCACAACGTTGGCTCAGCTCCATGACCCGCCCGACCGGGGGCAGCCCGGAGATGAGATGATCCAGGAGTATCTGAAGCAGGAGACGCAGAAGATTCACGAGACGTTTCAGCAGGACATTGCGTCTTCGCAGCATTGGAAGAATGTCCGCGACCAGTACAGGCAGGAGTACTTCTACATGCTGGGCTTGAGCCCCGAGCCACAGAAGTCGCCGCTGAAAGCCACTGTCACCGGGACACTCAAGGGCGATGGCTACATCGTGGATATGCTCCACTACCAGAGCATGCCGAGGCTGTACGTCACGGGCAATTTGTATCGGCCACCGCAGGTGAAAAGCGGGCAGCGCCTGCCAGCGGTGCTGTACGTCTGCGGCCACTCCAATTGCGGCCGCAACGGCAATAAGGCCCCCTATCAGTCTCACGGGATCTGGTTCGCCCGGCACGGGTACATCTGCCTCGTGCTCGACTCGCTTCAACTGGGCGAGATCGTGGCAATTCATCACGGCACGTACCGCGAGGGTCGCTGGTGGTGGCATTCTCGCGGCTACACCCCGGCAGGCGTCGAGTGTCTCAACGGCATTCGCGGCATTGACTATCTGATCGGGCGGCCGGACGTGGACCCCGAGCGGATCGCCGTGACCGGCATCAGCGGCGGCGGGGCGGCGACGTTCTGGATCGCGGCGGCCGATGAGCGGGTGAAGGTCGCGGTCCCTGTCAGCGGCATGGCCGACCTGCCGTCCTACATCACGAATCGGGTGATCAACGGGCACTGTGATTGCATGTTCCTGTACAATACGTTCCGCTGGCCCTGGACCCGCATTGCGTCCCTGATCGCGCCGCGCCCATTGCTGTTCACGAACAGCGATCAGGACGACATTTTTCCGATGGATGCGAACCAGAGAGTCATCAACAACCTGGAGCGGGTCTACAGCCTGTACGGAGCGGGGGACCTCGTGGACAGCTTCGTCAGCATCGGCGGCCACGCCTACCGGCAGGACATCCGCCAGGCGGCGTACCGCTTCATCAATATACATCTCAAGAACGACCCTCGCGTGGTCAGCGACAGCGAAGTGGACCTCGTGACCGGCCCCGACAACAAGCAGGTGTATCCGATCAGTCCGGAGAAGCTCCGTGTATTTCCCCAGGACTCCGACATTCCCAAGGATGAGCTGAACACGACGATTGATCGGCATTTCGTGCCGATGGCGCAGGTCGAACCTCCGAAAAAAGGCGAATACGAAGCATGGCGGGCATCGCTCCTCGCGGAGCTGCGCCGGGTCGCGTTCGGCTACTTCCCCGAGCGGATTCCCCCGGCCCAGGGAGAGGGGGAATGGCTCACGTCCGAGCAAGGCATCCGAGTTCACCTCGAACGGATAGCAACGGCGAAGTCAGGCGGGAGGCCTTGCGTTGCGATGCTTGTGCGGGATCCGGATTGGCAACGGCCGGACTTGGACATGCCGGGGCTCACGTATCTATGCACGCCTCGCGGCGTGGACCAGACCCGGTGGACGCAGAAGAACCCGCCGAACTACGTGGAGCGGTCGCACGCTCTGCTGGGGCGAACGGTGGATGCCGGGCGCATCTGGGATGTCATCGCCGCGGCTCGCTATCTGCACGCCAAGTACGCCGATGTCCCTCTCTACGTGGCGGGCGTAGGACCTGGGGCGGTGCTGGCCGCCTACGCCGCTGTTCTGGAGCCGGACATTGCGGGCGTCTGGGCCGTCAATCCGCCATCATCCCACATGGATGCCAAAGCCCCTCAACTTCTGAACATCCTGCGCGTTTGTGATGTCCCCGAGGTGTTCGGCATGCTCGCTCCGCGTCGTTTGGATCTCCATGGATTCGCGGCTGACGCTCAGGCGAAAGTGGACCAGATCTATGGTGCCGCCGGTGCCTCGGACAAACTTGTCAAGACCCATGACTAACGCGACGCTGTCACGTGCGCGATATGTCATTGCGAGCGAAGCGAAGCAATCTCAATCCCACGGTTGCGATTGCTTCGTCGCTGCGCTCCTCGCAATGACATACTCATGCCGCAGGCCTATACACTGTGCTTGTGCTGGACCCCGGAGGAGTGTATCCTATGGCCGACTTGATAGGAGCTTGGGATGACACAGGACTATCTGCGTTGGGCAATCAGCAAGACCAAGACCACCTGGTGGCACGATTCGGCCGACCCGGCGGAGCTTAAGCGTGGGCTTGAACGCGGAGCCATCGGGGCGACCACGAACCCATTCCTGGCGAGCCTGGCCCTCCACGCCAACAAGGCCGCCTGGGCGGGGGAGATTCAAGGCGTGCTCGCCCAGAATCCCGAGCCCGAGAAGAAGGCCGAGGGGCTGATGGGCATTGTTGTCAGGCACGTCGCGGAGCAGTTGCGGCCGCAATATGAGAAGACCGGCGGACAAACGGGTTTTGTCTGTGCGCAGGTGAATCCGGCGAAGGCCGGCGACCGCGAGCCTATGCTGGCGATGGCCAGGCGGTTCAACAAACTGGCCCCGAATATCGCGGTCAAGCTGCCGGCCACGGCGGCGGGGCTCGATGTGCTGGAGGAGTGTGCCGCCGAGGGCATTACGTGTACCTTGACGATCAGCTACACGGTGCCCCAGACGGTCGCGACGGCAGAGCGGTATCGCCGCGGCATGCAGCGGGCCAGGGGCAAAGGGATCGAGCCGGGCAAGTGCTTCGCCGTCATCATGATCGGCCGGCTGGACGACTATCTGCGGGAGGTGGCCCACGATTGTGCGGCTTCGGTCGGCGAATCGGACATCCGCCAGGCGGGCTTGGCCGTCACGAAACGCGCCTATTCGATCTACAAGCAGCGAGGTTACGAGGCGGTCCTGATCATCGCCGCCCTGCGGGGCACGCATCACATGACGGAGTTGGCCGGGGCCGAGGTCATCATGTCGATCTTCCCCTCGATTCAGGAAATGCTGCTGAGCCCCGACCTGCCGCAGCAGGAGCGAATCAATGTGAATATACCTGGCGATGTGATCGAGAGGCTCTCGCAAATACCGGATTTCACGCGGGCCTACGAGCCGGACGGCATGGAGCCGACCGAATTCATCACCTACGGCGTCACCCAGAGAACGCTCTCGCAATTCATCGAAAGCGGCTGGAAACTGATGGAGAATTTTCGCCTGTGAGGTTGCACGGCACACCCTACGAAAGGAATGGACGGATGAGAAAGATTGGCTTCATCGGGCTGGGCATCATGGGAAAGCCCATGGCCCTGAACCTCCTGAAGGCCGGATACGAGTTGACGGTATACGATGTTGTCCCGGAACGGATGGCTGAAGTGGTCAAGGCCGGCGCCCGGCGTGGCTCCTCATGCAAGGATGTTGCCGACCGCAGCGAGGTCGTCATCACGATGCTCCCGAATTCGCCGCATGTCCGCGAGGCCGTGCTCGGACTCAACGGCGTGCTCGATGGGGCCAAGCCGGGGACGATCCTGGTCGATATGAGCTCCATCGCGCCTTTGGCCAGCAAGGAGATCGCCGCCAAGGCCCGGGAAAAGGGCGTCGCCATGCTCGACGCCCCCGTCAGCGGCGGCGAGCCGAAGGCCGTTGCGGGGACGTTGGCGATCATGGTAGGGGGGCCACAGGAGACCTTCGACCAAGTGAAAGACATCCTCGCCGCCATGGGTTCTTCTGTCACCAGGGTTGGCGAGATCGGCAGCGGCAACGTGACGAAGCTGGCCAATCAGATCATCGTCGCCCTGAATATCGCCGCCATGTCGGAGGCCATGGTCCTCGCCACCAAGGCCGGTGTCGACCCGGAGAAGGTCTTCCAGGCGATCCGGGGCGGCCTGGCGGGTAGCACGGTCCTGGATGCCAAAGTGCCGCTGGTGCTCAAAGGCAATTTCAAGCCGGGCTTTCGCATCGAGCTGCACATCAAGGACATGGCCAACGCGTTGGACACGGCCCACGAGCTTGGCGTTCCCGTCCCGCTTTCCAGCGTGGTCATGGAGATCATGCAGGCCCTCAAGACGGACGGCAAAGCCGGCAACGACCACGGCGGCATCATCCAGTTCTACGAGCAACTCGCCAAAGTCCAAGTGCGAGCGTAGAAAGGCAAGAAGGTACGAAGTTGGGAAGGTAAGAAGGTAGGAGGTTCAATAGCTCTCACCTTCTTCCGTTCTCAGCTTCCTATCTTCTTGCGATCCTACCTTTTGATCCACGTTCATCTACGCGAAGTGGCTACTTCCTGGCGATGCAGTAGAGGGATTTGTTGCCTCGCAGGTACAGCTCATCGCCGATCACGGCGGGGCTGGCGTCGAAGCCGTCGTCGAGCTTGTTGGTGGCCAGGATCTCAAATGTATCAGCGTTCTTGACCACGACCGTTACGCCGTTTCGGCCGGGGCAGTACACGCGATCGGCTACGCCGACCGGCGACGCGTAGACTTGGCTGATTCCCTCCAGGGTCTGCTCGGTGAAGAGCGGCTTGCCGGTTTGGGCTTCGTAGCAGGAGAAGACTGGCTTGAGGACGGAAAAGACATAGATCCGGTTGCCGTAGAGCAGGGGGGAGGAGACATAGGGAGTCCCCTTGTTGACCTGCCAAGCGACGGCGTCGGTCCCGCTGAGGTCTCCCGTCTTGCCGGCCAGCTTGATGGCCTGGAGGGAGGACCCCTGGTAGCCGCTGGTGCAAAAAACCATGCCGAAGCCGAGGACCGGGCTTGGAATGACGTTCCTCGTCTGACCGCCGCACTGCCAAATAAGATCGCCGGTCTTGGCGTCGTAGCTGCGAATGAGCTTGGTGGCGCTGACGATGACCTGGGTCTTGCCGTCCACATCGACGACCGCGGGAGTGGCCCAGGACGTGCGCTCGTCCCGATCCTGGCGCCAGAGCTGCTCGCCGGTGGCCTTGCTGAAGGCGAAGATCGCGGAGCCGGCTTCCTGATCGCATACGGCGATGATGGCATCGCCGGCCAGGGCGGGCGAGCTGCCCTCGCCGAAGCTCATGATGGTCTTCATCGTGGGCAGGGGCTTGCTCCATTTGAGGCCCCCATCCATGTCGTAGCAGTACAGGCCTCGCGAGCCGAAGCTGGCCCAGATGTACTTGCCGTCTGTGACAGGGGAGTAGGACGCGAAAGTACCCGTCGGCTGGTGGCCTTCATGGGGCACGGCTTCCGTCGCGGTCTTCTGCCAGAGGACCTTGCCGGTCGTGCGGTCCAGGCAGAGGAGGTCGAATTTGTGGACGGTCTTGGGGGCTGAGCCGCCGCGACCACCCCGGCCGCCTGGGGCGGCAGCCGGCGGCTGCGCGGGCTGCGCCTCGGCGGACTTGGCTTGCCCGGTGTCAATCGCCGTCTGGAGGAAGATCTTATCTGCCCAGATGACGGGAGAGGAGTGACCCTTGCCGGGGATTTCAACCTTCCATTTGATATTCTCCGATTCGCTCCAGGTCACAGGCGGATTGCCCTTGGCGGCCGTCCCTGTCGCGGCAGGTCCTCGCCAGGTCGGCCAGTAGTCATCGGTCCCAGCGGCCGGCGCATGGGTGAAAGCGGCTGTCAGCAGAAACGCGACGGTGATTCCCAGTGTCCCCAGATGCTCCATCTATGGTTCCTTTCTGTTCGATTTGTGCCTGTTACGGACCCCCAACGGTTGTCCACGGACCTTCAGGACTACGGAAGGATAAAGAACGCCGTTGAACTTGGCAAGTCAAAAAGGAGGTTCGCTACGTCTCTTCGTCCTGGGGGGTGACTGGTTTCGGCGCACGCTGCAAATGGTTCTGCAATAGTGGATTGCACCGACTTATCGCGTCGAGAACTTGAAGATGGTGGTGCTCTGGAATTTCTGACCTGGGCGGAGAACCGTGGACGGGAAGTGCAGCTTGTTGGGTGAGTCAGGGAAGTGCTGCGTTTCCAGGCAGAAACCGTAGTGGTTGTTGTAGACCTTCCCGGTCTTGCCCTTGACGCCCTTCATGCCGTTGGCCGTATAGAGTTGCACCCCGGGCTCCGTGGTGCGGACTTCCATCACGATTCCGCCGGTCGGCTCGTACACCCGTGCGGCCAGGTTCGCCAAGCCGGGCGAGCCCGTCAGGACGTAGTTGTGGTCGTAGCCGCGGGTTTTCGTCAACTCACCGATGCGGGAGCCAATGGTCTTGGGCTCCGTGAAGTCGAGCGGGGTCCCTTTGACCGTGTGAATCTCGCCGGTCGGGATCAGGTCGTCCCGTGCGGGCGTGTACAGGCTGGTGTTGATCATCATCTCATGGCCGAGGACGTCGCCGTTA